>Ga0070726_10002734_pt1 | contig 15588 bp, 13 predicted proteins | sample tdAd471_FD_67275 | JGI IMG/M metagenome (GOLD analysis project Ga0070726, IMG submission 67275) | Marine sediment microbial communities from the Atlantic coast under amendment with organic carbon and nitrate - tdAd47.1 | ecosystem: Environmental > Aquatic > Marine > Coastal > Sediment | place...
GCCGAACAGCTGGCCCGTATCGCACCCGCCACCAGCGCCGCCCACGGCCCCGGTTCCAGCCTCGCAAAACTGCTCTGGCTGATGCAGACCCCCACCGGGAAACAGGCCCGCCACGCACTGCACCAGGCTGACTGGCTGCTTGGCCGCCTGGGAGGCCGTTTTGATGTCAGCGACGAAAACAATGCCCTGAAACTTGGCTATGACATTATCCGGCGAACATGGCCGGATTGGCTGGCACAGCTGGATATCCCCCGCTCACTGTTCCCGGAGGTGGTTCCTGCCGGCCAGTCCATCGGCCATTTGAATGATGCATGGTGCAAAAGATGGGGATTCTCTGCCACAACAGCCCTGGTCAGCGGCACGACCGACAGCACCGCGAGTTTCATGGCAACAGGGGCCGGACGCGGTGAGGCCGTCACGTCCCTGGGCAGCACACTGGTATTGAAGGTCCTGTCTGAAGAGCCGGTATTTTCCCCCGAAAACGGTATCTACAGCCACCGCCTGGGTAATGACTGGCTGGCCGGCGGCGCATCCAACAGCGGTGGCGCCGTGTTACGCCACTACTTCAGCCTCGCTGAAATCAGGCGACTGAGCGCGCGGCTGCAACCGGACACGCCAACCGGTCTGGACTACTACCCACTGGTAGCTGCGGGAGAGCGCTTTCCGGTCAATAACCCGCAACAGGCCCCGCGGCTGGAGCCACGCCCGGCTGATGATGCGGTTTTCCTGCAGGCCATGCTGGAAGGCATCGCGGAGATTGAAAAGGCCGGCTACCAGCGACTGGCGGAACTGGGTGCGCCCTGGCCCGAACAAATAATCAGCAGCGGGGGCGGCGCCGCGAATAGCGCATGGCGTACAATCCGCGCTGCACGGCTGGGAATCCCGGTGGTGGCCGCCGAACACCAGCAAGCGGCGTATGGAGCGGCGTTGCTGGCACAACGGCATAGATCGAATCTTTGATTCGATCAATCGCGGATTAGATCCGCTCCTACAACGATTAGCACACCTGTAGGAGCGGATCTAATCCGCGAATAAATCTCTCGAACAGAACATACGGTACACACAGACATGAAAAACAAGCACTCGGGCGCGCACTATCTTCTCGAAGGACTGCGCCTTATTCGCCAGCCCGGCTTGCGCCGCTACGTGATCATCCCCCTGCTGATCAGCACCCTGGTATTTGCAGGGGCCATTTTCGGTATCAGCATTTGGCTGGAGAGCCTGATCAACTGGATGCTGTCTTACCTGCCGGCGTGGCTGGACTGGTTGCGTTATTTGCTCTGGCCCCTGTTTTCCATCGCCGGTGTGCTGATCATCTTCTACAGCTTCTCGATACTGACCAACCTGCTTGCCGCACCCTTTAACGGCATGCTGGCCGAGGCAGTGGAGCAATACCTGACCGGACAAACAATCGATACCGGTGGCTGGAAGGCCCTGATGAAAGACGTGCTGCCAAGCATCGCCTCGGAATTGCGCAAGCTGCTCTACTTCATCGTGCGTGCGGCCCCGCTGGGCCTGCTGTTCCTGATTCCCGGCATCAACCTGGCCGCGCCGTTTATCTGGGCGCTGTTCAGCGCATGGATGCTGACCATCGAGTACCTTGATTACCCAATGGCCAACCACCTGCTGCATTTCTCCGAGCAGAAAAAATTACTGCGCCAGCGCAAGCTGCTGTCCTATGGTTTTGGCGGCAGCTCCCTGCTGATGACGATGATCCCGGTGGTCAATTTCTTTGCCATGCCGGTATCCGTTGCGGGCGCAACGGCGATGTGGGTCGAGGAACTCAAGGTGATGGGGCCTGCACGAACAAACCATTCGTAGCAGGGTTTTGTGGCACATTTATCGCGCTTGAGAAGCGCTCCTACAATGGTAGTTTTTCCCGGCGGGGGAATCGGCCACTGTAGGAGCGCTTCTCAAGCGCGAATCGATTCAAGCTTTTAAATACTCACCCAAGCGCCGTACACCTTCGCGCAAATTCTCCAGCGAGGTGGTATAGGCAAAACGTACATGCCTGCCGGGCTCATTGCTGCCGAAATCCACGCCGGGTGTAATCGCTACCCCCGCCTCTTCCAGCAACTGGTTTGAAAACGCATAACTGTCATCGCTGAAGCGGCTGCAACCGGCGTACAGGTAAAAGGCCCCGTCCGGTGTAACCGGGATATCAAAACCAAGCTCACGCAAGGCAGGCAGTAAAAAATCACGGCGTTCCCGGAACTCGTCCCGGCGTGCCTCCAGGATGGCAATGCTCTCGTCACCGAACGCCGCCAGGGCCGCATATTGTGCCATGGTCGGCGCGGCAAGAAACAGGTTCTGCGCCAGCTTGTCGATCTCCGGCACGTAGTCCTGCGGCACCACCATCCAGCCAAGCCGCCAGCCGGTCATGCCGAAATACTTGGAAAAGCTGTTAATAACGAATAATTCATCGGACACGGCCAGCGCTGTTTCTGCAGCAATACCATAGGTCAGGCCATGATAGATCTCGTCCACGATCAGGCCGGCGCCCTGTGCCTGGCTGTATTCAAACAACTGCCTGATGGTTTCCGCTTGTAACAGTGTTCCGGTCGGATTCGAGGGCGATGCCAGCAACAGGGCGGCAACATCCTGCGACCAGCACTGCTCTACCTGCTCGATGGTCGGCTGGTAGCCGCTAGTCGCATCCACGGGTATACCGGCCGGTTCTGCGTTTAACAGGTAGACAAAATTCCGGTTACAGGGATAACCCGGGTCCGCCATCAACACCTTGTCACCAGGATTGACGAGTGCGGCAAGCGCAAGCTGCAGACCGCTTGATGCGCCCGGGGTGACGATAATCCGCCCGGGCGCCACCTTGACGCCATAGCGATCGAGATAGAACTCTGCGATACGCTCACGCAACAGCGGCAGGCCGGTGGCCGGCGTGTAATGGGTTTTCCCTTCCGACAGGGCCCTGATACCGGCATCGATAACCGGCTGTGGCGTGACAAAATCCGGCTCACCGATTTCCATGTGAACGATTGAACGGCCACTCGCCTCCAGCTCACGGGCACGGGCGAGCAATGCCATGACATGGAATGGCTGAATTGACGCCATGCGCCTGGCAATTTTCACTCCCCGGCTGCCTGGCAATGTGCATGCAGTTTTTGCAGGTAGCTACTGTCGACAAATGTCCCGGGCTGCAAATCACCCTGTATCAACCGGCACGGCATAGCGGGCTCACCAAGATGGTCAAGCACCGCCGCTGCCCTGGAAAAATCATGGTCTTCTGTGTAGCGATTTACCGTAATCAATGTTTCAACGCCGGCGGCACGGGCCGATTCCAGGCCATTGGCCGAGTCCTCGATCGCAATACATTGTTCTGCAGCAAGGCCCAGTTCCGACAGTGCATAATCGTAGATATCCGGTGCCGGCTTTTTGTTTGGCACGACGCCCCCGGCCGCGACCACGTCAAACCAGCCCTCAACATTGTCACCAAAGCTGTGCTCAAACAGTGCGGTAACGTTTGCCGGTGTAGTGGTTGTGACAATCGCCAGTCGCAGACCATGTGCCTTTGCATCTCTTACCAGGCGTTCGACGCCCGGCCGTAATGGCACGCTACCGGCAGCAAGACTGTCTACAAAAAATTGCGTCTTGCTTTTATGTAATGCTGCAATAAAAGCGTCGGCGTCATCCGGCAAGCTGACATCAGGCCGGTCCCGGTCAAGGTAGTAACGAATACGCTCCTTGCCGCCGGTGACAGCAAGCAATTCGTGATACAGCGCCTGCCCCCAGACCCAGTCCAGACCGGCCTGTTCGAAGGCCGCATTAAAGGCCTGGCGGTGGATCTCCTCGGTGTCTGCAAGGGTTCCATCCACATCCAGCAACAGTGCTTCAAGTTTAGATTTCATGTAACGAGCTTCCTGATTATCCCGGACATGCTTCCGGTACTGAAAAGGCCTGTTTTATACCTGTTTCCGTTCTTGACTAATAGCCAAAGTGGCGTATAAATAGCGCCCCTGTAACCATTAACTGTCTGTATGAACACCTGCACACAGCTAATGAAAGCTTGATAATTCCTGTTAAAACAATACGTTGAGATAGCTGTACCAGGGGATAGTTTACATGGCGGCAAAAAAGAAAGCAGTAAAGTCAAAGGCAACGGCCAAGAAAAAAGCGGTTGCCAAAAAGAAGACAGTCAAAAAGGCTGCCGTAAAGAAAGCCGCGCCGAAGAAAAAGGCTGCGCCGAAAAAGAAAGCGGCCGTGAAGAAGAAGGCCGCACCGAAAAAGAAAGCGGCCGTGAAGAAGAAGGCCGCATCGAAAAAGAAAGTGGGTGTAAGGGGAAAGCTTCTCTTCAAGAAAAAACCGGCCCGCAAGAAATTCAAAACATCACAGATTGGCCCGGTCCCCGGTATCGCACCGTACAAGGAAACGCGGAGCGAGGAATACATGAACGATAAACAGGTTACTCATTTCAGAAATATCCTGTTGACCTGGAAGAGAAGCCTGATGGAAGAAGTGGACCGCACGGTTCATCACATGCAGGACGACGCAGCCAATTTCCCCGATCCGAATGACCGTGCCACACAGGAGTCCGAATTCAGCATGGAACTGCGCGCGCGTGACCGTGAGCGCAAGTTAATCAAGAAAATAGATGAGTCAATGCGCAACCTTGATAATGAGGAGTTTGGTTTTTGCGAAGCCTGTGGTGTAGAGATCGGCGTGAAGCGGCTGGAAGCACGCCCCACGGCAACGCTCTGTATCGACTGCAAGATCCTTGATGAAATCCGGGAAAAGCAAATGGGTTAATCCGGAACATGTTTAATGCATTAAAAATCAGCCGGCTTATGCCGGCTTTTTTATCCCTCCCGCCCGGCACCTGAGCAGTGAATAGCTACCGCGGCCGCTTTGCCCCCTCACCCACCGGGCCACTGCATTTTGGATCACTGGTCGCGGCTGTCAGCAGTTATCTTGATGCCCGCCATAACCAGGGGGACTGGTTATTGCGCATGGAAGACCTCGACCCGCCACGGGAAATACCCGGCGCAGCCGATGACATCCTGCGCACACTGGAAGCCCTTGGCATGCACTGGGATGGCCCGGTTGTCTATCAAAGTCAGCGCAACCACATCTATGAAGAGGCCCTGGCCAACCTGCAAGACTCCGGGGACAGTTACGGCTGCGCCTGCACCCGCCGGGAAATAGCCGACAGCTCGATGAAAGCGGGCAGCGGCCATGTGTATCCCGGCACCTGCCGGTCCGGTATAACCGGGGGGCGCCGCGCACGTTCAATCCGTGTACAGGTCTATGACAGGAGCATTACGATCAACGACAGGCTGCAGGACACACTCGTGCAACCGCTGGGCAGAGACGTTGGCGATTTCATTGTCAGACGGGCCGACAACCTGTTCGCCTATCAACTTGCCGTGGTGGTGGATGATGCCGAACAGGAAATCAGCCATGTGGTGCGCGGTGCCGACCTGTTTGATTCAACCCCGAGGCAGGTCCACCTGCAACAACTGCTTGGCTACCCGCAGCCGGCCTACCTGCATCTACCGGTTGCCGTGAACTCCGGTAACGAAAAACTCAGCAAGCAGACACACGCACAGGCCATCAACCCCGGCAACTGGTCAACAACATTGTGTGACGTACTTGCTTTCCTGAACCAGCAACTGCCCGGGTCCGTAGAGGACGCCAGCCAGGAAGAATTCTGGCAGTGGGCCATAAAACACTGGGATACCGGTTCACTGCCAGCGACCCGGTCGATCCTGGCAGCCCCGTCATACTTCCGTTAACAAAAACATAACTTGGCGCAGGGCCGCCCGACAGGGCTATAATCAGTGGTTTATAAAAACAGGACCTCAACGGAGCACATCCATGTCTGAGAGTACCAGCTACGATATACCGGCCGTATTTGCTCAACGCGCGCTTCTTGATGCCACACAGTTCCAGGCAATGTACAACCAGTCGGTCAACGATCCGGAGGAATTCTGGGCCGCACAGGCAGAGAAATTCCTCAGCTGGGACAAGCACTGGGACAGCGTGCTCGACTGGGATTTCAGCAAGGGACATATCCGCTGGTTTGAAGGGGGTAAATTAAATGCCTGCTATAACTGCGTTGACCGGCACCTGGATACACGTGGCGACCAGACCGCGCTGATCTGGGAAGGCGATGACCCGGCCGATGACCAGACCATCACCTATCACGAAATGCATGAGCATATTTGCCGGCTGGCGAATGCACTGAAATCACGCAATGTAAAAAAAGGTGACCGGGTCTGCATCTACATGCCCATGGTCCCGGAAGCTGTCTATGCGATGCTCGCCTGCGCACGTATCGGTGCCGTACACTCGGTTGTTTTCGGCGGCTTTTCACCGGAGTCCATCAAGGACCGGATTCTTGACTCGGATTGCCAGACGGTCATTACTGCCGATGAAGGTGTACGCGGCGGCAAAACCATCCCGCTGAAGGCAAACGTTGATGATGCACTGCGCTCCTGTCCCAATGTACACACGGTACTGACCCTGCGCCGTACCGGTGGTGATATTGGCTGGCATGAGGAACGTGATGTCTGGTACCACGAGGCCACGGCAACCGTATCAACGGACTGCCCGGTCGAGATCATGGATGCGGAAGACCCGCTGTTTATCCTGTACACCTCCGGTTCAACGGGAAAACCCAAGGGCGTACTGCATACCACCGGTGGTTACCTGTTGTATGCGGCCATCACCCACAAATATGTGTTCGACTACCATGATAATGATGTCTACTGGTGTACGGCAGACGTCGGCTGGGTGACCGGGCATTCCTATATTGTCTATGGCCCGCTTGCCAACGGCGCCATCTCACTGATATTCGAGGGGATCCCTACCTACCCGGATGCTTCACGCTTCTGGCAGGTGTGCGACAAACACAAGGTAAATACCTTCTACACGGCCCCGACCGCGCTGCGTGCACTCATGCGCATGGGCGACCAGCCGGTGACCGGTACGGCACGCGACAGCCTGCGCCTGCTGGGCACCGTTGGCGAACCCATCAACCCGGAGGCCTGGGAGTGGTATTACCACACGGTTGGGGAAGCACGCTGCCCGATTGTCGACACCTGGTGGCAAACCGAAACCGGTGGCCACATGATTACCCCGGTGCCCGGCGCCACGCGCATGAAACCCGGCTCGGCGGCCCACCCCTTCTTTGGCGTGCGACCGGCCATCGTCGATGCTGAAGGCAACATCCTGGAAGGTGCTGCCGAGGGCAACCTCGTCATCACGCATCCCTGGCCGGGACAGATGCGCGATGTGTACGGCGACCATCAGCGCTTTATCGATACCTACTTCAGCGCATTTCCCGGCAAGTACTTTACCGGCGATGGCGCACGCCGTGACGAAGACGGTTACTACTGGATTACCGGGCGCGTCGATGACGTACTGATTGTTTCGGGACACAACCTCGGCACCGCCGAACTGGAGAGTGCGCTGGTATTGCACCCGGATGTCGCCGAGGCCGCGATTGTCGGCTACCCGCATGACATCAAGGGCCAGGGAATCTATGCCTACGTCACCCTCAAAAACGGTGTTGAATCGAGTGACGAGTTACGCAAGGAACTGGTCACCCATGTGCGCAAGGAAATCGGCCCGATCGCAACACCGGACATCATCCAGTGGGCACCGGGCCTGCCAAAAACCCGTTCCGGCAAGATCATGCGCCGCATCCTGCGCAAGATAGCCGCCAACGAGATGGATTCACTGGGTGATACCTCGACACTGGCTGACCCTGCCGTGGTGGATGACCTGGTCCAGAATCGTATCGCCACCTGACACGGGCGGATCCCGCCGTTGATCACGTCCAGTGCATTCACACCGGCCTGGTGGCTGCGGGGACCGCACCGTCAGACAGTATTCCCCTCGCTCTGCCGGCGCAGGGTTACCCCGTCACTGAGACGTGAACGCATTGAGTTGCCTGACGGGGATTTCATCGACCTGGACTGGTCGGAGCAGTCCAACGGCAAGGTCGTACTGGTGCTGCACGGTCTGGAAGGGTCACTCGAGTCACATTATATTGGCGGCCTGTTAACGGCCCTTGCAGGGGATGGTTATAACGCGGGAATGATGTATTTACGTAACTGCAGCGAAGAACAAAACCGTCTTGCGCGCAGTTATCATTCCGGGGAAACAGGCGACCTCGATTTTGTTGTACAGCACATCCTGAAAAAGTTTCCCGGACAACAGCTCATTGTTATTGGCTTTTCACTGGGCGGGAATATTTTACTCAAGTGGCTGGGGGAACAGAAAGAGTCGTCGCCACTGCACAGCGCCATCGCGATCTCTGTCCCGTTCGATCTCAACAGCGCGGCCCTGAACCTTGAAAAAGGCCTGTCAAGAATTTACCAGCGCCACCTGCTGGACAAGCTCAGGAACTCGGTCAGGAAAAAGGCAGTGGCCCACCCGCCCCCGGTGCCAGTGGAAAACCTGCATGAACTGCAAACATTCAGACAGTTTGATGACAGGATCACGGCACCGCTGCATGGCTTTCGTGATGTTGATGATTACTACACACAGTCCAGCAGCAAACAATTCCTGAAAGACATTCACACCCCGACCCTGATTATCCAGGCAGCAGATGATCCGTTTCTTCCTGCTGAAGCGCTCCCTGTTGAAAGCGAACTCAGCCCCTGTGTCACACTGGAACTGTCCAGCAAGGGCGGCCATGTCGGTTTTATCTCGGGGGCCAATCCACTGAAACCCCAATACTGGCTTGAACATCGCATCCTGCGTTTCCTGACTTTGTAGGAGCGCCTTGCAGGCGCGACAGGGTCTCATGCAAAAACATCGCGCCTGCAAGGCGCTCCTACAAAACCGGGAATGCGTTGTTTACACGAAAGGATCAAACACCCTTGGCATACGTCTTGAGAGATGGCGGTCTATCTTCATAAACAGGTGCCGCGCCTGTTTGCGGCTGGCCTGGTCTCCGAGGTAGGCATAAATAAAGCGCAGCCGCTGGCTCCTGCTGAGATAGGAGAGTGCGAGGCGAGCAAGAGCCGACAGGTCCACCACCTGGCCACGGCCCGGGCGCAATCGCATATAGCGCCCGCGCGGACAATCAATCCAGGTACAACGATAATGCCCTTCTGCATCACGGCGCACCAGGATATTGCGCCACTTCAGATCAAAGTGAAAAAAATTCCTGCGGTGGGCACGCTGCAGCTGACCGACAATTTCCGCGCTGATTTCCCGGTAAACACGTGACCGTTCCGCCTGCGGCAACTTGCACCAGTGCTGCCGGGCAAACTCATCCAGGCTGGGTGCATGCGCTACTTCTTTTGTAACCACACAGGCTGCAATTAAACGACCAAACTCGCGGATCTCACCGAGCACAAGCGGCTCAAGTGTCCGGATACCGATATCGGCCAGCTGCTGGTAACAATACACTTCGTTCGCTGCCCTGCTCTGCTGCAGGAAATAACGATTTTTTCTGCTGCTGTACTCATAGCACTTGAAGTAGACGGCATCAGCGCCACTCAACGGCACACGGTAGGTATTCACATGCGGGCTGGCAGTCACCAGGGTGCCCGGCGCCAGGGTATGCCAGTGGCTGTTCTGCAACAGGCCAATCTCCTTCAGCCGGTCTTCCCAGCCATCTTCGAAATAGAGACGATTGCCATTCAGATGACAGGGGCCGGTACCTGCCTTGATCATGGATATATGTGCCTGTGGCTGATCATGGGATGACGTATTCTACCCCAGCCTCGGCAGAAGACCTTCATACCGGAAGAATTCTCATTCTTTTCATTGCAGGAGCGGATCACATCCGCGATGGTGTATTGCACATAAACCAATCGCGGATGCGATCCGCTCCTACAGGACGGGCAATATTCATCACAAAAAAGGAGCCATCCGGCTCCTGTTTTGTGATGTTGCGAGTAGCTTGGGAAAGACTATTCCAGTACCAGCTGGCCATTCTCAACCGGGATACGATTTCCCGGCTTTTCATCCATGCGTACTGTGCCTTCCTGAGCACCAATCATGTAGGTAACGTTATACCCGATCACGTTTTGATGGGAATCGGTAACCGTATGGCAACGGCGTTCGGTCGTCGTGTAGGTATCCTTGTCCTGCATGTTGCCCTGCACCTTGTTACCCGCATAGCCGCCGCCTACGGCACCGGCAACGGTAGCAACCGTCTTGCCACTGCCACCACCAATCTGGTTGCCCAGCAGACCACCGACAACGGCACCGATCGCGGTACCTGCAATCTTGTGCTCATCCTTCACTGGCGCCTTTTTGGTCACGGCAACGTCCTCACAGACTTCCCGTGGCGTATTGATCGTTTCCGTGAGCTCCTCAACATTGACCACCTGGGCATAATCAGGGGCCTTGTCGCTCAGCATGGTATAGCTGGCAATGGCACCACCCGCCGTGGCAATGACAACACCAATTACGATCCCGTTTATCGTTGATTTGTCCATACTGATCTCCTCTGGAAATAAACTCTCTGCCTGAAATTATAGCAGAATGGAGCTTGCATAAGCCTGAATTAGTTTGGAGGCGGAAGAAACGATCAATGCTGTCAGCAGGCACAAAAAAGGGGCCTTCCGGCCCCTTTCCAGTAGTGCCTGTGTAATGCCTGCTAGTCCTGACCGACGGCCTTCATGCTGAGGCGGATACGGCCCTGCTTGTCGACTTCCAGTACCTTGACCTTGACGACATCACCCTCGGAGAGTTTGTCACTGACGTTCTGAACACGCTCTTCACAGATCTGCGAAATGTGCACGAGGCCGTCCTTGCCCGGCAGGATTGTGACGAAGGCACCGAAATCCATCAGCTTGGCAACCTTGCCATCGTAGATGGTTCCGACCTCTACATCGGCGGTAATCTGCTCGATACGGCGGCGCGCCTCGTTACCGGCTTCCAGGTCGACGGATGAAATCTTGATGGTGCCGGTATCATCGATATCGATATTCGCACCGGTCTCTTCCTGGATGGAACGGATGGTTGCACCGCCCTTGCCGATGACGTCGCGAATCTTGTCGGGGTTGATCTTCATGGTGATGTAACGCGGCGCAAATTCGGAAACCTCTTCACGCGGCTCGTTAATGGCCCGGGCCATTTCACTGAGGATATGCATGCGGCCCTCATTCGCCTGTGCAAGCGCCTTCTCCATGATCTCCCGGGTAATACCCTGGATCTTGATATCCATCTGCAGTGCGGTCACGCCATTGCCGGTACCGGCCACCTTGAAGTCCATGTCGCCGAGGTGATCCTCGTCACCGAGGATATCGGTCAGTACGGCGAAGTCGTCGCCTTCCTTGATGAGGCCCATGGCCACACCGGCCACCGCACCGCTGATCGGCACACCGGCATCCATCATCGACAGGCTGCTGCCGCAGACGCTTGCCATGGAACTGGAACCGTTGGATTCCGTGATCTCGGAAACGATACGAATGGTATAGGGGAAACCTTCCTTCTCGGGCATGACGGCCATAACGCCACGCTTGGCCAGCTTGCCATGGCCGACTTCGCGGCGCTTGGTGCCACCGACACGGCCGGTTTCGCCGACACAGTACGGCGGGAAATTGTAGTGCAGCATGAACTGTTCTTTTGACAGGCCATCGAGGGAATCAATCATCTGGGCATCGCGTTCGGTCCCCAGCGTGGTAACCACCAGTGCCTGGGTTTCGCCACGGGTAAACAGTGCGGAACCGTGTGCACGCGGCAACACGCCCATGCGAATCGTGATCGGCCGCACAGTACTGGTATTACGGCCATCGATACGGGCCTCACCGGAGATGATGCGGCTGCGCACGGTTTTCTTCTCAAGCTTGCCAATCGCACCCTTGACCTCGTCACCGGAGAAACCATCATCGGCGTCATCATTGACAAGCTCGTCAACGATCTCGGTACGAACCTTGCTCAGCAGGGTATAGCGGTCCTGCTTGTCAGCCACCGTGTAGGCAGCCGCGATTGCCTCAGCACCTTCCTTTGCGACGGCCTCGGCCAGTGCCAGGTTCTCTTGCGGTGCGGTCCACTCCATTGCAGGCGTATTCACTTCTGCTGCCAGTTCCTTGATGGCAGTAATCACTACCTGCTGCTGCTCGTGCCCGAACATAACCGAGCCCAGCATGACTTCTTCTGATAATTCCTTCGCCTCTGATTCAACCATCAGCACGGCACTATCGGTGCCTGAAACTACCAGGTCGAGTTGTGATGCTTCCATCTGCTCGCTGCCCGGGTTGAGCACATAGTTACCATCGATGTAACCAACGCGTGCAGCGGCGACCGGGCCGGCAAATGGCAGTCCTGAAATGGACATCGCGGCGGACGCACCGATCAGGGCAGGAATATCAGGCGGAACCTGCGCATCATAGGAGATCACTGTAAGAATGACCTGCACCTCGTGGGTAAAACCCTTGGGGAACAGCGGACGCAGGGGCCGGTCAATCAGGCGGCACAACAGGGTTTCCGCTTCGCTGGGACGTCCTTCACGGCGAAAAAAGTTGCCGGGAATCTGGCCGGCTGCGTAACCCTTTTCCTGGTAATCAATCGTCATCGGGAAAAAATCACGTCCCGGCATTGGGTGTTTATCACCAACAACGGTTGCAAGCACCTTGGTATCACCCATGCTGACGATGACTGCACTACACTGGCGGGCAATTTCCCCGGTCTCTAGCGTGACCGTCTGGTCACCGTACTGAAAGGATTTCTTTATTGCGCTCACGGGTGTATTTCCTCGTCTGAAAAAGGTGGTTGGTTAACTGCAGGCAAGAACGGGTGAATTAACGACGCAGACCGAGATTACTGATCAGGTCCTGGTAGCGCTTGCTGTCTTTACCCTTCAGGTAATCCAGCAGTTTGCGGCGCGTGTTAACCATGCGCAGAAGGCCTCTGCGGGAATGATGATCAGCCTTGTGTTCTGAAAAATGATCAGTCAGTGCGGTTATGTTCGCGGTCAGCAAGGCGACCTGTACTTCCGGTGAACCGGTGTCTGCATCACCGCGCTGGTGATTCTTCACAATCTCGCCTTTTTGTTCGGCACTTAAAGCCATGAAAAACTCCTGAATTTACGTCCAAAATCTGTTGAGCCCGGTATTTTAACCGCGCATCAGGCGCGCCACAAGCTATCCTTTAGTGGATAGCCGGACTAGCGGGCATTCATCAGCCGCCGCGGGGCCACCCGGCCATCGTCGAGGATCTCGCCCATGCCCAGAAACTGCGTTTCGCCCTCGTAGATACGCACCCAGCCTGTCGTAGGGGCGTTCGGCACCAGCACCGGCTGGCCCTGGCGCAGGTAAAAGGCCGCGTCTCCGCTGAGACGGACGCCCGGCCACTGGGCCAGGCCACTCTCCAGCGGCAGCAACAGCCTGTCCAGCTCTCCGAGCGCAGGCCCGGCCAGCGCCTCGAGGCCCGGCAGGTCTATCATGCCGCTGCTATCAAAGGGGCCGACACCCAGGCGGCGCAGACCGACCACATGCGCACCACAGCCGAGCAACTCGCCCATGTCTTCTATCAGGGTGCGCACGTAGGTGCCCTTCGAGCAATGCACCCTGAATGTCGCCTCCGGCAGGCTGAAATCGAGCAGCTCCATCTCGAAAATCGTCACCTGGCGAGCTTCACGTTCCACCTCGATACCCTGGCGTGCCAGCTTGTAGAGGCGCTCACCCTTGTGTTTCAGGGCCGAGTACATCGGCGGGATCTGCTCGATATCACCGATAAACCCTTCCATGGCCTTGCGCACATTTTTTTCTGTGACGCCCGTTACCGGCCGTTGTTCAAGCAGTTCGCCTTCGGCATCGCCCGTGCTGGTTCGCTCACCCAGTTTGCAGGTGACCCGGTAGTCCTTGTCGGCATCCAGCAGGAAACCCGATATCTTGGTTGCCTCGCCAAAACAGATCGGCAGCAAACCGGTGGCCAGCGGATCAAGACTGCCCGTATGGCCTGCCTTGCGCGCACGGTATAACTGCTTGACGGCCTGCAACGCGGCATTGGACGTCAGCCCCGCCGGCTTGTCGAACAGCAGGATGCCGTTGACCTTGCGCAGGTGAGCATTTCTCTGGCGTCTAGCCATGGTTAGTGCCGTCCATAAAGAAATAATTCACGAAGTGTTGTAGCCCGGATAGAGCGCAGCGAAATCCGGGAGGATCGTGGCAAAGGCTTCCCCGGATTTCGCTGCGCTCTATCCGGGCTACATATTATTGCCTTATTCATCATCTGAATTGCCCTTGTCGCTGGCGATGGCCTCGTTAATCAGTGCCCCGAGCCGTGCGCCCTCTTCCAGTGAGCGGTCATGGTAGAAGCGTAAAACCGGGATCACCCTCATATGCAGGATCTTGCCGAGCTTGTGCCGCAGGAAACCGGCTGCATGATTCAGTACGCCGAGGGAATCCGAGACCTGTTCATCCTTACCCAGTACCGAGACATGTATTTTTGCGTGGGCCATGTCACGCGAGACCTGCACGGACGAGATACTGACCATCCCGAGCCGCGGGTCCCTGAGTTCATCGTGTATCAATGCCGCCAGTTCACGCTGGATTTGTTCGCCGACACGGCGTGTCCTTGGAAACTCCCGGGGCATCAGGAAACAACCCGGGGGCAGGCCATCTTGTTACAGGATACCGGCATGTGTGGATAGATACAGGTGCAGCGGAGAAAGTGACAACGCTACAGGGAGCGTGCCACCTGAACGCGCTCGAACACCTCGATCTGGTCACCCTCGTTAACGCTGTAGTTCTTGACGCCGATACCGCACTCGGTACCTGCCTTGACCTCGTTGACGTCATCCTTGAAGCGCCGCAGGGATTCAAGCTCGCCTTCATAGATCACGACGTTGTCGCGCAATACACGAATCGGTGAGCTGCGGCGCACGACGCCGTCCATAACAATACAGCCGGCAATATCACCCAGCTTGCGTGAGCGGAACACTTCCCTGACCTCGGCCAGGCCGATAATGTCTTCCCTGACTTCCGGCGCCATCAAGCCACTTGCAGCGGCCTTGACGTCGTCAATCGCATTGTAGATAACACTGTAATACCTGAGGTCGATATTGTTGTCTTCGATCAACTGCTTCGCAGAGCCATCAGCACGCACATTAAAACCGATAATAATTGCGTTCGAGGCTACCGCCAGGCTTGCATCGGATTCATTGATACCACCAACGCCACTTGAAATCACCTTGACCTTGACGTCTTTCTCTTCAGCAGTCAGGTTGGTTAAAGCGGCACTCAATGCTTCCGAACTGCCCTGCACATCGGCCTTCAGCACGACATTGACCGTTGGCACCTTGCCTTCGGCGGCCGCCGAGAAAACATCCTCAAGGCGTGCCTGTTGCTGGGATTCCAGGCGCTTGGCCCGGGCCTTCTCCGCCCGCAGTTCGGCCAGTTCGCGCGCCTTGCGCTCGTTGGCAACAACAATCACATCGTCACCGGCATTCGGTACCGCGGACAAACCAAGTACCAGCACAGGAATCGATGGACCTGCCTCGGATATTTGCCTGCCGTTTTCATCAAACATGGCGCGCACCCTGCCGGATTCTTCACCGGTCAGCAGCAGGTCACCCTTCCTGAGTTTACCGTTCTGAACCAGGATGGTTGCGACAGCACCGCGGCCCTTGTCGAGGCTCGACTCGACCACAATACCGGTAGCAGG
>Ga0070726_10002735_pt1 | contig 15587 bp, 11 predicted proteins | sample tdAd471_FD_67275 | JGI IMG/M metagenome (GOLD analysis project Ga0070726, IMG submission 67275) | Marine sediment microbial communities from the Atlantic coast under amendment with organic carbon and nitrate - tdAd47.1 | ecosystem: Environmental > Aquatic > Marine > Coastal > Sediment | place...
CAACGAGACCCTCCGCGACGACCTGCTGGGTGACGAGTAGCCTTCCCCCGTATCCGTCGCTGGTGGAGCTCGAGGCCGAGCTGAGGGGCCTCGGCACCGTGCAGACCTACGGCACGTCGGTCGATGGGCGCCCGCTGTGGGTGGTCGAGGCCGGGGGGGAGGGGCCGCGGGTGGTGGTCACCGCCGGCCTGCACGGCCCGGAGTGGATCGGGGTGCAGGTCGCGCTGGAGGTGCTGCGGCGAGGTCCCATCGAAGGTGCGAGGCTTGCGGTGCTGCCCGTGCTCAACCCTGATGGCTACGCCCACACCGACGCGGCGGTGGGCGACGCTCCCCTTGGCATGCTGCGCAAGAACGCGCGCGGGGTCGACCTCAACCGCAACTTCCCGCTCCCCTGGGGAGCGCGGCCGAGCCGGGTGCCGTTCGCGGGGGCGAGTGACCCACAAGCCGCCACCTACCGAGGCCCTGCCCCGCTGTCGGAGCCCGAGACCGAGGCCCTGGCCGCGTGGATGCGCGACGACCCACCCCATGCCTCGGTGAACCTGCACAGCTTCATGGGAACCCTCCTCCCTGCGCGGGTCTGGCACCCAGCCGACTGGCTCGGCTACCGTCGCCTCACCCGGGCCTTTCGCCACGCCCAGGGCGGCCTCGCCTACCCCCGCCTGAGCACCCCGGTCTTCGACGTGTTCACCGGAGAGCTCGAAGACTGGCAGCACCACACCCTCGGCTGCTGGGCGGTGTGCGTCGAGTGCTTCTCGGTGGCGGCCAGCCTGCGCCAGCACCTCCGAGCGCCGTCGGTGTTCTGGCGCTTCAACCCCCACGACCCCACCTCGGTGGTCGACCGCGACGCCCCCGCGGTGCGCGCCCTGCTGGGGGCCGCGGCTCAGGTCCCTCGCCCACCCCGGCGCGTGCAAGGGGTTCGACAGCTCCCCGGCTGGTGACCGAAGGGCCGACGGCGACCGCTACTCCTTGTTGCCCTTCGCCTGGTTGCAGGCGCCCTGCACCGTGGCACCGACCTTGAGCGCGAACGAGCCCAGCACCCGGGTGTCGGCATCGGGCCGCGAGCCTGTCACCTCGGTGGTGATGTCCATCGAGTCGGCCACGACGTAGTCGACGATGTCGACGTCTTCGAGAATCATCTCCACCGAGGAGACCCCCTCCGGGAAGTTGTACCGCGACGCGACGAGGATGGTGGGCAGCCCGTCGGCCGCCACGTAGAACTCCAGCGACTTGAGGAACGACAGGTCGCCCCCCGTCGGCTCGGTCACCGACAGCGTCAGCTCCTCGAAGTAGACATCGCTGATGTCGCCTGGCTCGACGCCCTGGTTGGTGATGGCCTCGCGCGAGGAGATGTCGAGGTCGGTGAAGTCGCCAAAGCCCAGATCGCGCACCAAGACCTCGAGCGGGGTGCCCTTCTCGATGAGGACCTCGCTGCTGTCTTGGACCGTGATGGACAGCAGCTTCCCGCTGCACGCCGCAAACCCGACGGCGACGACCACCGCTGCTGCCTTCTGCCACCACAAGCTACGCATCGAACCTCCTCCGACGACCTAACCCTCAGCGACAGATCTTCGACCGCTTGTCGCAGCGCATCGACGCCGTCTGCTCGCCCGCCAGGGTGACCTCGCCGGCTAGCGAGGGCACCTGCCCATCGAAGAACACGTACAGATCGTAGGTTCCCGGCGGCACCCCGGTGAGGGGGAACCGCTGGCTGCCCTGCATGAGGTAGCCGTCGTAGCCGGGCAGGCTCACCGTGGCCCCGGCGGCGGCGGCCGGGGCGGGGGCTTCGGTGGGGGCGGGGGCAGCGGGCACCGGCACCACGACCGGTGCAGGCGCTGGCGCCGTGGGAGACGGCGTCGGAGCGGGCGCGGGGGCCGTCGCGGGGGCGGGCTCAGGGGTGGTCGCCGGAACCGGAGCGGCGGCGGGCACCGCCGGTGCCGGCTCCTCGGGTGGGGTGGCGCCCCCATCGACCGCGCCCGCCCCATCGCCCTCCCCATCGACGACCGGCTCGACGGTCACGACCTCGTCGCTTCCCGCACCAGGCCATCCACGTAGGCCCAGCGCGGCTCCCAGCAAGCCCAGCCCGGTGGCGCCACCGATCAGCACCATCGCGACGGCCGCCGCTACCGCCAGCCACACCGCACGGCTCGACGACTCGCCCCCCTCTTCCGGCCTCGCCTCCCCTTCGTCGCCGCCCTCGGTGGCGACAGTGCCACTCGGACCGGCCGGCACGGTGGGAGAAGGACGTGGCGAGCCCGCTGTGCCGGGCGTCTGGCTGCGGCCTACCGCCGGAGGTGCCGTGTCGGGCACCGCCTGCAGCTTGCGCAGGTACACCACCTGCGCTTCGTCCCACGTGACCTCGGGGACGGGCTGCGCCTCCCACATCTCCGCGACCTCGGCCATCGACTGCGGGCGCGCCGCCGGATCGATCTCGAGGCACGCATGCACGGCCTTCACCCAGCTGGGGCGCGCCTCGGGCGCCACCTCGTCGAGGGGCTTCCAGTCGCCGGTCTGACACTTGGCCAGGAGCACCGGGAGGTCTTCATCGGGGAACACCGGCTCCCCCGAGACCGCCTCGTACAGAATGGCGCCGACGCTGTAGATGTCGGCGCGCAGGTCGACGGCCGACGAGTCGCGGTATTGCTCGGGGGCCATGAACGCCGGGGTGCCCATCATCGACCCCGCGCGGGTGCTCCGCCCGACCCGAAGCTCGTCACGCACGGCCTTGGCGAGGCCGAAGTCCATCACCCGCGGCACCAGGTGGCCCTCGGTGATCGCCATCATGATGTTGTCGAGCTTCAGGTCACGGTGGACCAACCCCAGGTCGTGGGCCGCGCCCACGCCTGCACACAAGCCCACCGCCAGCTCGTCGAGCTGGGCCGGCGACATCTCCAGGTGGTAGGTGACCATCCCCAGCGGCAGGCCGTCGATGTAGTCCATCACCAGCCCGACGTCGTCGCCGTCGCGCACCACGTCGGTGACGGCCACGATGTTCGGGTGGCGCAGCCTCGCCTGGATCCGCCCCTCCTGCAGCATGCGGTCGGCGATGGCCTTCGAGTGGTGCTTGAGGAGCTTCAGCGCATGCAGCGTGCCCAGATCGGTGTGGCGCACCCGGTAGACCGTGGCCATGCCGCCTTCGCCGATGACACCCTCGATGTAGTAGCGGTCGAGGGTGGTTCCGAGCCGGGTGTCGGTCATCGTGTGCTCAGGTCCTCACGAGGCGTTGCTGCAGGGCAGTGTCGAGCCTACCCCACGCCAGCCCGACCACTCTTCCCCCTTCGCTACAGAACCAGCGAGCCGTTGCAGTTCTCGTCGACCGAGTTCAGCGGGATCTCCACGGCACTGGGCTTGATGTCGGGGTCGGCATCGTCGCAGTCGGTGCCGCCGAACGCATCGCTCGGGAATCCGTCGCCGTCGCAGTCGAAGTCTTCCGGATCGCCGCAGTCGGCGTTGACGCCGTCGTAGCAGACGTCGGGGGCGCCCGGGTAGATCGCGGGATTCCCGTCGTCGCAGTCGGACGACGCGTCGTAGCCGTCACGGTCGCAGTCGGTGCTGTCGAAGCCGCTGCAGTCTTCGTCGACGCCGTTGTTGCAGACATCGACGGCCCCCGGAAACACCGAGCCGTCGGTGTCGTCGCAGTCGGTGCCGCCGCGGTCGTCGGAGACGAAGCCGTCGCCATCGCAGTCGGCCCGGTCGTCGAAGCCGTCGCAGTCGCTGTCGATGCCGTCGTTGCACGTCTCGCTGGCCCCTGGATGGATGGCTCCCGCCCCGTCGTCGCAGTCGTCGCCCCCCGCCCCGACATCGACGTAGCCGTCGTTGTCGCAGTCGCCGTCGCCATCTCCCCCGTCGCAGTCGTCGTCGATCCCATCGCAGGTGGTGTCGACCGCCCCTGGATGCACCGAGGCGTCGTCGTCGTCGCAGTCGCCCTCGTCGATGGCCACACCGTCGCCATCGGCGTCGAAGTCGTCGGCGCCATCGCAGTCGCTGTCGACCCCGTCGTAGGGCACGTCGGTCGCTCCGGGATGCACGGCGGTGTCGCCGTCGTCGCAGTCGAGCCCTCCCGCCGCCACGTCGCGGTAGCCGTCGCGGTCGCAGTCGAAGTCGTCGAGCCCGTCGCAGTTGGCGTCGACGCCGTCGTAGCAGGCATCGGCCACCTCCCCCGGGTTGGCATCGGGATCGGCGTCGTCGCAGTCGCAGTCGACCACCACCCCGCCGACACAGGGGTCGTAGCCATCCCTGTCGCAGTCAGCCTCGTTGGTGGGGTCGCAGTCTTGGTCGAAGCCGTCGTTGCACTGCTCCACGGCGTTGGGGAACACGGTGGGGTCGGTGTCGTCACAGTCGAGGCTGACATCGACGCCGTCGACATCCTGGTCGGTGTCGTTGCCATCGCAGTTCTGGTCGATGCCGTCGTACCAGATCTCGGTCGCGAGCGGAGAGATCGCCGGATCGGTGTCGTCGCAGTCGCCCTCGCACAGGGTCACGTTGTCGCCATCGCCGTCGGCCACATCACCGGCCACGGTGATCGACGCGTCGTCGTCGTTGCAGTCGCCGAGGCACGAGCTCAGCCCGTCGTTGTCGAGGTCGAGGCCGTTCTTGTTCGGGTTGAGGTCGTCGCAGTCGAACCCGCCGTAGTCGACCGAGGGGTCGCCGTCGGCGTCGCGATCGAAGTCGTCGCCGCCCAGGCAGTCGCCGTCGATGCCGTCGTACCAGATCTCGGAGTTGCCCGGGAACGCCTCAGGGTCGCGGTCGTCGCAGTCTTCCCCGATGGGGACCCCATCCCCGTCGCAGTCATCGTCGTCGCGCAGGTCGCAGTTCTTGTCGATGCCGTCGTAGCAGCGGTCTTCCGCGCCGGGGTTGATGGTGGGGTCGTCGTCGTTGCAGTCGACGTCTTGGTCGTAGCCGTCGCGGTCGGCGTCGAACTCCGACAGGCTGTCGCAGTTCTGGTCGACCCCGTCGTACAGCGGGTCGTCGACGCCAGGGTGGATGGTCGGGTCATCGTCGTTGCAGTCACGACCCCCGAAGCGGATGGCGTCGTAGCCATCGCCATCGGCGTCGAGCTTCGCGGCGACCTCTTCGTCGGTGATCACCGCGCAGCCACCGAGCAGGGCGGCGACGAGGGTGAGGACGGCAGACGTTCGGATGGGCATGGCTGTCTTCCGGGGACTACGGTTCGACGGACTCGGGATCGGGCGAAGGGGTTGCGTTGGCAGACTCCGAAGCCTCCCAGCTTACCCAGGCCAGCGACGCACCAGCCAATCCGACCCACAGGGCGGTCATGGCCAAGGCGCCGGCGCTCGCGGCCAACACCCAGCGATGCCACCTGGGGCGTGGCGGCGGGGCAGGACGTGCGCGCCCCCGCGCCTCGCCCACCTTGGCCAATGCGTCGTCGACTTGCTCTTTCACCTGCTTGGGGGTGGACAGCTTCTCGCTGACCACGTCTTGCACGTCATGTAGGAACGACAGGTCGTCGACCGACCACGCCGGGCGACGAGCGGGGGCCGCCCCCCACAGCGCGCGCAGAGCGCCGATGTCGGCAGGTCGGTCCTTCTTGGCTGTCGCCAGGCAGGCATGGATGGCTTCGCGCCACGCAGGAGGGGTGCCCGCGGGCAGCTTGGTGAGGGGCTCCCAGTCGCCGGTGACACAAGCAGTGAGCGCGTTGGCCAGGTCGCTGTCGGGGAACAGGGGCTTGCGCCCGAGCACCTCGTAGAGGATGGCCCCGAGGGCGTAGATGTCGGCGCGCACGTCGACGGCGGCGGCGTCGAAGAACTGCTCGGGCGCCATGTACCGGGGCGTGCCCATCATCTGCCCCGCCTGCGTGGCCCGGGCCACCCGCAGCTCGTCGGACAGCGCCTTCGCCAGCCCGAAGTCGGTGATCTTCGCCACGACCCCGTCGCCCTCGAAGGCCATCATCACGTTGTCGGGCTTGAGGTCTCGGTGCACGAGGCCCAGCGCGTGAGCCACCTCGATGCCGTCGAACAGGTCGTGGGCGAGCTGGTCGAGTTTGTCGCCCTTGAGGTGGTAGTTGTAGCTGAAGGCGCCCAGGGCCACGCCATCGACGAAGTCCATCACCAGACCGATGTGCCCCTCGTGGCGGACCACGTCGGTCACGCCGACGACGTTGGGATGCCGCAGCCGAGCCTGTATCTTGCCTTCCTGCAGCATACGGTCGGCCAGGCTGCCGCCCTTGTGCATGAGCAGCTTGAGCGCGTGGCGCGTCATCAGCTCGGTGTGGCACACCTTGTAGACCGTGGCCATCCCGCCCTGCCCCAGCACGGCCTCGACCTCGTAGCGGTCCACGCGATCGCCGGGGGCGAGGATCAGAGCCTCCCCACCAGGAAGGCTCCCGTGAGAGCGGCCACCGCGGCCCCTCCCGACACCGCCGAGGTCGTCACGAAGATCCGCGACTGCCGCTGGCTGTCGAGCACCGTCTGCCGGTCTTCGGCGTTCTGGAAGCGCTGGTTGGCCAGCCCGGCGAGCCCATAAGAGACCCCGCTGAGCACCACCGCCGCCCCCGAGCTGGCGAACAGCGTCGTGCGCACCGTGCGCGCTCCCCCGGCGAGGGGTGGCAGCAGCGGACGCGCCTCGTTGTAGGCCGGCATCACGTCGGTGGGGCGGAGCCATGCGGTGGCCTCGACCGCGCCGGCGTCGTCGAGGACCTGCGCCAGGGTGGGCCGGAACCGCGGACGCTCGTTGGTCTCTTCCCCGTCGAACAGGAGCAGCCCGTTCTTCGCCGGGAGCACCGGGAACCGGGTGAGCTCGGGCTCCGACGCGGCGTACAGCTCACGGATCTCGTGCCGCTCCGGCACCAGCCAGAAGGGGAACACGTAGTTGGGGTCGGCGGCGCGGGCAGCGCCGAAGGCAGCCCGAGCATCCGCGTCTTGGCGAGCCAGGTAGGCACGCAGCCCGAACACCCGATGCAGGTGGGCCACCCGGACCGGCTCGAGGGGCTCGGCCAGGCACGCGACCCGAGGTGCGAGGTCGGCGGTCTGATCGAGGAACGCGTCGGAGTCGAGATCGCCCAGACGACGCTCGGCGGCTTCCAGATCTGCCTCCAGATCCGCCAGAGAAGCCGCCTCGCCGCAGGGTGCCGCGAGGGCCCACCCGATCGACCACATCCACCACATCGCGCCGCCTCCGATGCTTCGCGCACCGACGGCACCGTAGCGTCTTGCTACCAGGCGTGCCCTTCCTCGCTCCCTACTCGACCTCCTCCATCTGCCCGAGCAGGTTGATGTGGACCACCACGTCTTCGCGCAGCCCGATGAGCGTCGCCTGGATGGTCGTGTCGTCGACGCGCTCGTAGACCACGTCGAGGGTCTTGCCGGCGGGGTTGGTCACCGTGAGGCTGCCCGCTTGCGGCGCCGGGTCGATCCACCGCAGCTCGAGCTCGGTCATGTCGAGGCTCCAGGTGTCGCCCTCGGTGACCCAGTCGCGGGTGCCATCCATCCGGATGCCCCCGAGCCAGCCGGCCCATCCTGCCTCTTCTTCCAGGGGACCCTGGATGTGGTCTCCCACCACATCGACCACCGACCCGTCGACCGACGACCAGGTGTGCTCGGTCTCGACCCGACGCGACGCGTCTTCACCGGTCCAGGTGACGGTGGCGCCGCCATCCACGGTGACGTCGCCGTTGGTGAACCCGGTCCAGGCGTGGTCGACCTGCAGCTGGCCCCGCTGCGTGTCGACGACCTCGACGCTGTTGACGCCGGCGTAGGTGTAGCCCTCGAACGCACAGGCATCGTCGAGGGTGCCGTAGTCGAGGGTGACCTTCGCCCCTTCCACCGACACCTCGGTGCAGGGCGCCTGCGACACCCAGAAGTCGGCGATGCGCTGCGCGGCCTCGGCCACCGCGTCGCCGATGGTGACGTCGGTAGACACCTCGATGACGTCGCCTGTCGCTGCCTCTCCACGGCTCGACTGGTTCACCTGGGCGAGGGCGTCGAGGGCCTCCACCTTCGTCATGTGCTCGACATCGCATCCGGCGGCCAGGGCCACCAGGGCACCCAACGTGATCACGCGCTGCATCGTTCCTCCATGCCCGTGGGACCCATGGCCGCCGGCGGGGGGAAAAGAAAAAGTCGAGATCAGCCTACCATCGAGGCCTTTCCCCCGTGGGCCCCCTGCAGGCCGAGAGCGTAGGCCCCGCTGTGGGCTGCCTGTGCGCAGGCCTCGGCCGCGCCGAGCCCGCTGGCCAGCGCGTGGGTGAGCCCCGCCGCGAAGCGGTCTCCGCAGCCGTAGGCATCTCCCGCTGCCTCGGGACACGGCGCAGGCCCCCACCGCCCCCACTCCCCCTCTTCCGACCACCATCGCCCCCCTTGGGCCCCCTCGGTCCGCATCACGAGCCTCGGTGGCGGCTGCAGGTCGCCCGGCTCGTAGCGCTCGGAGGGGTCGACGGCAGACCCAACCAGCGCGTCGATCACCACCCCCGCCTCCTGGGCCACCGGGAGCACCCGCGCCGTGACGACCAACACCCGGGCCGCCCGCGCCGCGCGGAGCGCGTCGGCGTCGCCCTTGCAGAAGTACACGCCATCGAAGCCAGCAAGGTCGGCGCGGGCCAGGCCCTGACGGGCTTGGGCATCGCCCACCACCACGATGCTCCGCTCACCGTCGGGAGCGACCAGGGTGAGGGCGCGGCGATGGAGCCCCGGCTCCACCGTGGCATCGACCGACACACCCAGAGGCGCCATCGCCGCGGCCAGCCCCTGCCCGCGCGCGTCGCTGCCGACCCCGGTGAACAGCGTGCAGGCGCCGCCGAGACGCGCGAGCTCGGCCGCAGCCACCCCGCCGCCTCCCGCCGGCTCTTCCCAAGGGGGTGGCGCGTGCAGGATGGCGCCCGGTCGCACCGGGCCGTCTACTGCATAGAAGGCCACCCACTCCACGTGCCCCACCACTGCCCAGCGCATGCGCCCTCCTCGCCCGTCGGTCACAATACCGCCAGAACCTTGCTCCTGCGGTTGTTCTGGCCACCGCCCTCCAGCCACCCGTAGCGAGACCCGTCGCGCTCCACGTACCTGCCCTCCCCCACGCCTCCCCGACGCGTGAGGTATCGTTCACACGGAGCAGCCATGGACACCCGCGTCTCGTGCAGAGCCCTTGCCGACCTGCTGGCGCTGTGCGATGCGAGAGGAATCGAGCTCAGTGACCTCACCGACGGCCTCACGGTCGATCTGGCGACATTGCGCACGCGCAGCGCCTGGGTGGAGTGGAGCGAGGTCGCTACCGTCGTCGAGCGCATCTCCGATCGGGTAGGTGGGCCGCAGGCCTATGCAGAGCTCGTAGCCGGGTTTCTCGACCACCCCGACGCCCGGCTGACCCGACGCTTCTTCTCGATCGCGTCCTCTCCGACTCGCAACTACAAGCTGGTGTTCTTGTGGGCCGCGCCCCTCGTCTACCCGTTCATGACCAGCAGGGTGGAGACCACCCCCGATGGCCGCATCCACATCTCCCACAGCTTCCCGACTTCCGTTCCGGGGTCGCTGCCGTTCATGACCTCTGCGGTGGAGATGGCGCGTCGGCTGCCCCGCATCCACGGGCTACCCGATGCGGTCGTCGAGGCCGAGGTCACGCCATGGTCCGTGTCGATCCTGGCGCGGCTGCCCGAGCAGGTGTCGTGGCTCGGCCGCTTTCGCCGCTGGCTTCGCTTCATCCGCGATGCCCCGATGTTCATCGAAGAGGTCATCGAGCAGCAGGAGCAGCTGCACCGGAGCCACGCCGAGCTGCAGCGGGCCCTCGAGCTAGCGCAAGAACGCGAGCGAGCGCTATCGGAGGAGGTCGAGGCTCGGAAGTTGGCCCAAGAGGAGCTTGCTTCCCGCAACGAGTTGCTCCTTCATAGTCAGCGCATGGAGAGCATCGGACGTCTGGCTGGCGGAGTCGCCCATGACTTCAACAACCTGCTCACGGTGATCTCGGGCCACGCCGCCTACCTTCAGCGCTTGAGCCCTGAGGGAGAGGTCCGCAGTGGTGTCGACGAGATCCTGGGCGCAGCGGACCGCGCCGCCGCTCTGACCCGCCAGCTGCTCACCTTCGCCCGACGACAGCCCGCCGAGCGACATGTACACCAGCTGAACGACTTGCTACGCGACATCGACGGCCTGCTGACCCGAGTGCTGCACGGGCACAGCATCCAGATACGCCACGCCGAGGAGCCCCTCTTCATTCTGTGCGACCCCGTCCAGCTCGAGCAGGTGCTGGTCAACCTCGCAGTGAACGCAAGCGATGCTATGCCCGGCGGAGGCACCTTCACCCTCGAGGTTGCCCGCGTCGAAAAGGGCGGTGTTCCCATCGCACGCCTCACCGTCACCGACACCGGTGTCGGCATGCCCCAGGACGTGGCCGAGCACGTGTTCGAACCCTTCTTCACCACCAAGGGCGAACTGGGGAACGGTCTCGGCCTGGCGACGGTCTACGGCATCGTCACAGAAGCCGGCGGTACCATCGAGCTGGTCAGCGAGGTCGGGATCGGAACGCAGTTCGTGATCGACTGGCCCCTGGGGGAGGGCTCCCAGCCACATCACCCGCTCCCCAAGCCGCGCCCGCAGCCTGCCGCCAACGCGACGGTGCTGCTGCTCGAAGACGAGCCAGCGATCGCGCGCCTGATCCAGCAGGAGCTGCAGGCGAGAGGCCATGCCGTGCACCTGGCTGCCCGAGCCGAGGAGGCGCGGGCCATCGTAGACGGCCACCCTATCGACCTGGTCATCTCCGACGTGATGCTGGCCGATGAGCGGGGGCCTGACGTCGTGGCGTCTCTGCCCGGGGCCGCCAGCCGCAAGGCCCTGTTCATCACCGGCTACGCCGAACCCGAGCGGCTGGGCACGGTCGGCGACGCGCCCGTGCTCAGCAAGCCCTTTAGAATGTCGACCCTCGGCGACGAGGTCGACCTGCTCCTGAGTACGGGATGACGCCACAGCGGGTCGGCAGGATGGCGGCGCCAGGAGGTCCCGAGACCCCATCCGTCACCCCCCGAGCAAGGCCACAGCCCGCGCCATCGCCGCCGACCCACACGGGTCATCGCGCTCCACCATGGGGAAGGCCCCCACGGTGCGAGCCAGCAACTCGCTGGCCTCGTGGACCCTGGCGCCGTCGTGCTGGGCACCGTCCCATGAGGGAGCCGTGGCCCGGTAGCCTTCCTCGAAGGCAGCAACCCGCGACGCGGCCCGCTCGGGGTCGGCCAGGAACAGGTGGGCCCGCAGGTGCGCCACGTCTTGCAGCGGCTGCCCCCAGGTGCGACAGCTCCCAGTCGATCAGCGCCCAGTCATGCCCGTCGACGAGCACGCTGCTGAGCCACAGATCGCCCATGATGGGACCCCGCCCCGGCCGCTGCAGCGCCTCCCCCAGAGCCACGGCCTGCGCTCCCAGGCCCCGTTCGTAGCCGTGGGCCGCCAGGAAGTCCGGCACCTGCCGATACTGCAGCTGGTGGCGGGTCGCCTGCACGTCGGGGTTCGCCCAGGCGTCGGCTGGCGCTCGGTGCAGCTGCCCGAGGTGGCGGCCGAGGTCGGTCAGCAGCGCCGCCGCGGCGGCGTCGCTCGCCCCAGCGAGCCACGTGGCCAGGGTCGGCCGGTCACCCAGGTCTTCCATACACAGCACGTGATGCGTCGGGTCGTACACCACCATGCGCGGGACCCTCCCCGGCCGCCACAGCGTGCCCCCCATCGCCAGCCCCAGCGCTTCGTGCCGCAGCCGGTCGGGGTCGAGGGGGACCTCGGGGGCGGCAGCGACGTAGGGCGGGGCATGCTTCAGCACGACCGAGCCTGCCGACGTGGGCACCCGAAACACCTCGTTGAGGTGGCCACCCACCAGGGGCACAGCAGGCCCAGTGACGAGGAACCCAGCGCGCCCGACGTGTCCCGCGGCCACCTCGGGCGTCATCCGTCGAACCGGTAGACGTGGTTGGCGAAGGGCACGGCCCGATCGTCGCCGAGGAAGGCGTCGACCAGTGACCGAATCGAGGCCCGAGAGCGCTCCAGGCTGTCAGCGATGCCGTGCTCGTCGAGGCCCGGCGCCCGAGGGCCCGAGTGCTTGTGCCCCACGACCGCCGCGACCGTGGGGATGCCCAGCTCGTTGGCGAGCACCACCTCGGGGGCAAGGGTCATGCTGTTGACGTGCAGGCCCTGCTCGGCCAGCCAGCGATTCTCCGCACGGGTCTTGGTGCGCGGACCGGGCGCGTACCAGAACACCACCTCGCGCTCCGGCGAGGGGGCGCCTTGGCGGCGCAGGTGGTCGCGGAGGTGGGCGGACAGCGTCGCATCGAACAGGCTCGCCTCGACGACGAGGTGGCCCTGGTCGGAGCACGGCTCGGGCCACATCGTGGCGGCACTGCCGTCGGGCAGCCGGTTGTCGGGCCACACCAGGTCGGTCACCAGCAGGGGGGTGAACAGGGGCAGGGTGCGGTCCAACACCCCACAGGAGCTGGTCACCAGCAGCGCGTCGACACCGAGGTGACGCAGCGCCCAGGCGTGGGCTCGGTAGGGAACCTGGTGCGGCAGAAAACGGTGAGGCCGACCGTGCCGCGGGAGCAACCACCCACCCGGCGCCACGGCGTACAGCACGGCCTCACCAAACGGGGTCTGGACGTGAGTGGGCGGTGTATCGGCCGCGTCGGAGAAGGCGGAGCCGACGATGGCACAGCGAGGCATCCGAGGAGTGTAGCCGAGGGTCGGCGTGCGCCCGGTCCGAAGGCCCCCTCAGCTGAGGCGGGGACTGCGCTTACGTGGTACCCCCCTTCGCAGCGAGGCACGATGTCTGATCTCTCCCGTCGAAACCTGCTACGCAGCGCGTTGGTCGGCCTGGCCGCGACGCCCCTCCGCGCCACCGCGGCGCCCGAAGGAGCCCCCGAAGACGCAGCGGAGGCCCCTGCCGAGCCTGTCGTTTCCCCGCCGAAGGCCACGGCGGGCCACGTCGAGGTCGAGGTCGCCACCACCCTCAACGGGGAGGCCCGTCAGCTACAGGTCGGCGCCGACGACACCGCCCTCGACGCCGTTCGCGGCCTGGGCCTCACCGGCACCAAGCTCGGGTGTGGCGCGGGCACCTGCGGGGCATGCACGGTGCAGGTCGACGGCGTGCCCCACGTCACCTGCCTGCTCCCCGCCACCGCCCTGAAGGGTCGCGAGGTCACCACGGTGGAGGGCTTGGGCGGCGAGCACGCGGTGCAGCGCGCCTTCGGCGCCCACGACGCGCTGCAGTGTGGCTACTGCACCCCCGGCTTCGTCGTCGAGGCCGCCGCCTTCCACGACACGTGGCGGGCCACCCGCGGAACCGACACCCCCACCCGCGACGAGGTGGCTGCAGCCCTCGCCGGTCACCTGTGCCGCTGCGGCGCCTACGAGGGCATCTACGCTGCGGTCATCGCCGCCTGCGAGGGGCGCTTCGACGAAGCCCCCGGGCCGCCGCCCCGCAAGGATGCGCCCGAGAAGATCACCGGCGCGGCCGTCTACACCGTCGACGTGCAGCTCGACGGCCAGCTGGAGGGGGGCGCCCTGCGCTCCGACGTGGCCCATGCGACCCTCACCTCCATCGATGTCGACCACCTGCGCAGCCTCCCCGGCGTGAAGGCCGTGGTGCAGCTGGTGCCCGATGGCCACCGCATCCGCTACGTCGGCCAGGAGCTCGCCGCGGTCGCTGCCACCGATGCCCACAGCCTGCGCGCCGCGCTGGCCAAGGCCAAGGTCAAGCGCAAGGAGCACCCCGCGGTCATCGACGCCGATGCAGCGCTGGAGGCCGGGGCGCCGCTGGTCTACGAAGACAAGCGAGCCGCCAAGGTGGCACCCGCCGCCGCCGAAGGCCCGGTGCTGCCCGCTGGGTGGGATGGCAACCTGCGGGGCCCGGTGAGCGCGTCGCTGTTCGCCAAGCCGAAGAAGGCCCCCAAGCTTGTCGACGAAGCGGGCCGCGACGGCATCGTGGCCCGAGGGCGATGGATCACCGGCGTCCAGGTCCACACGGCCCTCGAGCCCCACGCCGCGGTGGCACGTTGGGGGGCTGACGGGGCGCTGGAGGTGTGGGCGTCGACGCAGTCGTGCGTCGATCTCGCCCACGACCTGGCGCAGCGCTACGACCTCAAGCACGAGCAGGTCCATGTGCGCTGTCCCTACGTCGGGGGAGGCTTCGGGGCCAAGGTGGGGCTTCAGATGGAGCAGCGCATGGCCGTCGAGCTGGCCCGCGCGGCATCCGCCCCCGTCCGGGTGGCGCTGAGCCGTGAGGAAGAGCTGATGGTCGGGGGCTACCGCCCCGGTGAGCGCATCGACCTGGCCCTGGGGGCGAGTGCCGACGGGGAGATGTCGGGCCTCGTCGCCGAGACCCAGACCGACTCCGGGGTGTCTGTGGGCACCGCCGTGGGCCTGTTCCTCCGACTGCCCTACCCCCACAAGGCCAAGCAGCTCGACGACTACGACATCGCCACCCACACCCCGCCGGCCCGGCCGTTCCGAGGCCCCGGAGGGCCGCCCGCTTTCCTCGCCATCGAGGGGGCCATCGACCAGATCGCCCACGACCGTGGCGAGAGCCCCATCACCCTCCGCCGCCGGTGGGACCCCAACCCCACCCGACAGCACCTGTACGACTGGGCCGAGGAGCTGCCCATCTGGGCCGACCGAGGCCCGGTGTCGGCCGACACCGGCCGCTACCGACGTGGCGTGGGGCTGGCCGCCTCGGGCTGGTTCGTGATCTGGGACGTGCACGCCCAGGTGCAGCTCGACGCCGGTCCCGACGGCATCACGGTGTCGTCGGCCGCCCAAGACATGGGCCAGGGCACCCGCTCGATGCTCGCCTACGCCGTCGCCGATGCGCTGGGCATCGACCCGGCCGATGTCGCGGTCCGGGTCGGTGACTCCCACGACGTGCGTGGGCCCATGTCAGCGGGCTCCCGCACGACCGCGTCGCTGGCGCCGGCCGCCCACCACGCCGCCGAGCAGCTCGCTGAGGCGCTGGTGCACCATGCCCGCGACCGAGGCGTCGTCGGCGAGGCCGCCGAGGGCGGAGTCCGCCATGAAGGAGGGCTGATGCCGTGGGCGGAGCTGCTGGCGACGTCCCCTCCCCTGCGCTTCGTGGGCCGGCGCCGTCGCGACGACGAGCGCGCGTTCCTGCCCTTCCCCTTCGCCGACGTGAAGATTGGCCGCAGGCTGCCAGGGGCCGTCAACGTCACCCACATCGAGGTCGACACGCGCCTGGGCACGGTGAAGGCCCTGGAGGCCTGGGTCGGCATCGCGGCGGGGCGCATCGTGTGCCCGCCGGCGGCTACCAACCAGATGAACGGCGCGCTGATCCAGGGCCTGTCGTATGCGCTGTACGAGGAGCGGGTGCTCGACCGGAGCACTGGGCGGCTGCTGTCGCACAACCTCGACGACTACCGCATCGCCGGCATCGGCGACATCCCTCCCCTCCACGTGCACTTCGAGGAGCGAGGCTTCGAGGCCACCCGCGGAGGCTCCATCGGGCTGGGCGAGCTCGGCACCATCGGGGTCGCCGGCTCGGTCGCCAACGCCGTGTTCCACGCCACGGGATGGCGACCCAGGCAGATCCCGCTCACGCCGCCGCGCGTGCTGGAGGGCTTGTCATGATGTACTTCCCCACCGACCCAGCCCAGGTCGCGGCCCTCGAGG
>Ga0070726_10002736_pt1 | contig 15584 bp, 12 predicted proteins | sample tdAd471_FD_67275 | JGI IMG/M metagenome (GOLD analysis project Ga0070726, IMG submission 67275) | Marine sediment microbial communities from the Atlantic coast under amendment with organic carbon and nitrate - tdAd47.1 | ecosystem: Environmental > Aquatic > Marine > Coastal > Sediment | place...
GGTTGTGGAGACAGAAGACACGCCCGGCACCGCCCCGTTGCTCGTTATCCTGCACGGGCTCGAAGGATCCGCGGAGTCAAGTTACGCCCGGATGTTGATGCAGTCCGCAGCCGAGCGGCAGTGGCGTTGTTGCGTACTGCATTTCAGGGATTGTGGCGACTACCGCAACCTGCTGCCTCGGCGCTATCACGCCGGTGAGACAAACGACGTCCGCTTTTTTGTCGACAAACTCGAAAACGAGGGTCAGTACGGGCCGATCGTCGCGGCGGGATTCTCGCTGGGGGGCAATGTGCTGCTCAAATACCTCGGCGAGGAAGGCGACAACACACCGCTGCGCGGTGCGACCGCGGTCTGTGTCCCGCTCAACCTCCACCGCTGTGCGGAAGCATTAGATATCGGTATATCAAGAGGTTACCAGCGTTACTTATTAAAACGCATGAAGAAGGCTGTCACTGACAAGTTCGACCGGCATACGGCCGCATTCGACTGGCAACGGGCGATGGACGCTGTGACTTTTGCAGAATTCGACGATGCGGTAACCGCGCCGTTGCACGGCTTCGCGAACAAGGACGACTACTACGACAAGTGCAGCTCCGTGCACTTTCTAAAGGACGTCGAACGCCCGACATTGATTGTCAATGCGCTCGACGATCCGTTCATGACGCCCGAGGTCATTCCTGCAGAGGATGCCCTGTCGCCCCATGTAACGCTTGAAGTCAGCGAATCCGGGGGACACGTAGGCTTTGTTGAAGGTGGCACGCCGTGGCGGCCCCGGTTTTATATACCGGGGCGCCTGATCGGTTTCCTGGAGCCGCTGGCCGCAAGGCCGGGAATGTAGGTTTTACCCCCTTCCTAGGCGGCTTCAACTTCCTTCATGGAGAGACGCACCCGGCCCTGACGGTCGACCTCGAGGACCTTGACCTTGACCACGTCGCCCTCTGCGAGCTTGTCACTGACCTTTTCAACGCGTTCGTTGGATATCTGCGAGATATGCACGAGGCCATCTTTGCCAGGCAGGATCGTGACGAAAGCACCGAAGTCCATCAAACGGGCAACTTTACCCTCGTAGATGCGACCGACTTCAACGTCGGCGGTGATCAACTCGATACGACGGCAAGCCTCCTTGCCAGAGGCACCATCAACCGACGCGATACGTATCGTGCCGTCGTTGTCGATATCGACCGACGCACCCGTCTCTTCCGTAATGGCGCGAATGACGGAGCCGCCCTTGCCGATGACGTCCCGGATCTTCTCGGGGTCGATCTTCATCGTCACGATGGTCGGCGCCCACTCGGACATTTCCTGACGTGACTCGCTGATGACCTTGTTCATCTCGCCCAGGATATGCAGGCGCGCATCGCGAGCCTGTGCAAGGGCCGAATCCATGATCTCCTTCGTTATGCCCTGGATCTTGATGTCCATCTGCAGCGCGGTAATTCCGTCTTCCGTACCGGCAACTTTGAAGTCCATATCGCCAAGGTGATCCTCGTCTCCAAGGATGTCAGTCAGGACGGCAAAATCGTCCCCTTCCTTGACGAGACCCATGGCCACGCCAGCCACCGGCGCTTTCAACGGTACGCCAGCGTCCATAAGCGACAAACTTGTGCCGCAGACAGAAGCCATCGAACTCGAACCATTGGACTCGGTGATCTCGGAAACGACGCGAACTATGTAGCCAAATTCGTCCATATTCGGCATTACAGCCTGGATCCCGCGTCGTGCCAGCTTGCCGTGGCCGATCTCGCGTCGCTTCGTCGAACCAATGAACCCGGTTTCGCCGACACAAAATGGTGGGAAGTTGTAATGCAGCATGAACGGTTCTTTGCGCTCGCCTTCGATCGCATCAATGATCTGCGCATCGCGGCCCGTACCCAGCGTCGTGGCGACAATTGCCTGCGTTTCACCGCGCGTGAATATCGCCGATCCGTGCGCACGCGGCAAGACACCAACGTCTACGTGGATCGGTCGCACGGTTTTCTTATCGCGGCCGTCAATACGAGGTTCGCCATTGATAATCCGTTGCCGAACCGTATTCTTTTCCAGCTTGTAGAGGGCACCCTTGACGTCTTCAGGCGTCCACTGAGCATCCTCTTCGGCGCTGGCCAATGCCTCAACAGCCCCTGACTTCACATCACCGACTGCGGCCTGGCGATCCATTTTGTCGCTGATCTGGTAGGCCTCAGACATACCAGCCTGTGCCTGCGAAGCTACAGCGCTTGCGAGCTCTTCGTCCTCAGCCGGCGCCTCCCAGTCCCAGGCAGGCTTGCTGGTTTCGGCAGCCAATTCATTGATCGTGTCGATCGCTGTCTGCATCTGCTCGTGACCGTACATGACGGCGCCCAGCATCACGTCTTCCGACAGACCACTCGCTTCCGACTCAACCATCAGCACGGCGTCTTTCGTACCTGCGACGACAAGGTCCAGATTCGAGTCCTCAAGCGCGGCGCGCCCGGGGTTCAGCACATAGTCGCCATTGATATAGCCAACTTTGGCAGCACCAATCGGTCCGGCGAACGGCATGCCCGAGATCGCCAGCGCAGCCGATGCACCGATCAACGCCGGAATATCGGGATCGACGTCCGGGTTCAGTGACATCACTGTCGCGATGATCTGGACTTCATTCTTGAAGCCTTTCGGAAACAGCGGACGAATAGGCCTGTCGATCAGGCGGCAAACCAGCACTTCTTTCTCGCCGGGCCTGCCTTCGCGCTTGAAAAATCCGCCCGGGATCTTGCCGGCAGCGTAGGTCTTTTCCTGGTAGTTGACGGTCAACGGGAAGAAGTCTCTGCCCGGATCCGCCGCTTTGCGGCCAACGGCGGTTACGAGAACCACAGTTTCGGCCATGTCGACGATGATTGCACCGTCGGCCTGGCGCGCGACGGCGCCTGTTTCCAGGGTGACTGTATGCTCGCCATATTGAAACGATTTCTTAATTGAATTCACAGTATTTGCTCAGATGAATGAGTGACAGCAATGGCAGCCGACGGCGAGCCCGTGGGGCTACGACAGGTCGGCTATGACATTGCCTTGAATTGACCGCTGAATTAGCGGCGCAGACCGAGCCGGGAAATCAGCTCGCGGTACCGGTCCTGGTCCTTTGACTTGAGATAGTCGAGCAACTTGCGTCGCTTGTTGACCATCTTCAGCAGACCCTGGCGGCTGTGGTGATCTTTCTTGTGCTCGCCAAAGTGCTCGGTGAGCTCGGAAATTCTGGCAGATAGCAGTGCTACCTGTACTTCGGGCGAACCCGTGTCGGCCTCTCCTCGGCCGTACTCAGCAAGAATGCTGGCTTTTGCTTCACTTGAAAGTGACATACCTTTAATACTCCAATCCTACTTTCGTCTTTTGGCCCTTTTTTGAAGCGCGGTATTCTAGCGCCTGCAAGAGCCCATTAACAGCCCAAAATCAATTATCTACGGGTTAGCCGGAGGCCACCCGAAAAACCCGCCGTGGCGCAATCATCCCGTCTCCGGAAACCTCGCCCACGCCCAGGAACTCCCTGTTCTCACCGTATACGCGTGCAAGCCCCGTCTGCTCTGCCTCACCGCCTGGAACTGCCTGTCCGCCGCAGAATTTCGCGGCCAACCCATTCTCCAGACCGACATCCGGCAATCCGGCAAGTGCCCGGTCCGGAGGCAGCAATTGCGCCCTCAGCGGCCCGGGGCCATCTGCAGCCACGGCCTCGGCGCCCTTGAGGTCAAGCATGTCCTCAGCCCGAAAGTCGCCGACATTCTCCCGGTGCAGGCGGGCTGTGTGCGCCACTGTGCCCGCCACCCTGGCAATATCCTCAACGAGACTCCGAATATAGGTGCCCTTTGAACACTGCACCCGGAATACCAGCCTCGCGCCGGCAGCCTCGAGCAGTTCAATCTCATCGATACGTATTGGTCGTGGCGCGCGCTCGACAATCTCACCCTTGCGAGCCAGTTCGTACAGGCGTTTGCCATCTTTCTTCAGCGCCGAGTACATCGGCGGCACCTGCAGCGACTCCCCACGGAAGCCCTGCAGGATCTCGTTCCATTCACCGGGAGATAACGCAGGCACCTCGCCCCGTGCCGTTTCCGTGCCGTCCGCGTCGCCCGTGTCTGTCGCTACCCCTAACTTTGCCGTGACCCGGTAGGTCTTGTCGGCATCCAGCAGGTAGGCGCAAACCTTCGTTGCCTCGCCGAAGCACAGCGGCAGCATGCCCGTCGCAGCCGGGTCGAGACTGCCGGTATGCCCGGCTTTCTTCGCCTGCAGCAGGCGCTTGACCTTCTGCAATGCCTGGTTCGACGTGAGTCCTGCCGGCTTGTTAAGCAGCAGGAGTCCATCGACCGGCTCGGGTCGACTGTGTTGCCCTTTTGCCATCACCTCAGCCCTGGTCGTCGGCCGACACGGTGCGATCGATCAAAACACTCAGCCTTGCGGCCTCTGCAGCGCTATCGTCGTGGGAAAATCGTAGTTCCGGCACATGCCGCACCTCGAGTGCCTTGCCGAGCCGGCTACGGAGAAAGCCCGACGCACGTTCAAGACCTTCGCGCGCAGCCGCAACGTCCGCATCGGGATCCAGCAAGCTCCAATATACTCGCGCAACACTGAGATCTCGTGACAGATCCACGGATGTCAGCGCAATGCCCTGAACGCGTGGATCCTTGACATCGAACTGCAAGAGTTCGGCCAACGTGCGCAACACCTGGTTACCGAGCCGCTGGTTGCGAGAAAACTCACGTGGCATCTCAATCTACCCTCGTACGCCTCAATCGAGGGTACGTGCAACCTCGACGCGCTCAAAACACTCGATTTGATCGCCAACCTTGACGTCAGCGTAGTTCTTGACGCCGATACCGCATTCCGTACCGGAGCGAACTTCGTTGACGTCATCTTTGAATCGCCTGAGCGACTCGAGTTCACCTTCGTAAATGACGACGTTCTCACGCAGCACGCGAATCGGGTTAGAGCGTTTCACAAAGCCCTCGGTAACGATGCTACCGGCAATATCGCCGAACTTCGGTGACGAGAAGACTTCCTTGACCTCGGCCAGGCCGACGATCTGCTCGCGAATCTCGGGCGATAGCATGCCGCTTAGCGCCGCCTTCACATCATCAATGGCCTCATAAATGATGCTGTAATAGCGAATATCGACGCCGGACTCTTTAATAGCCGTCCTTGCAGTTGCGTCCGCGCGAACATTAAAACCGATAATGACCGCATTTGATGCTGCCGCGAGTGTGGCGTCCGTTTCCGTGATGCCGCCGACACCGGAACTCAGAACCTTGACCCTGACCTCGTCCGTCGACAACTTCGTCAGCGCGTCACGTAGCGCTTCAGCACTACCGTGCACATCAGACTTGATGATTACCGAAATCGACGAGACCTCGTCGTCCTTCATTTGGCTGAACATGTCCTCGAGTTTCGACGCCTGCTGCATTGCGAGCTTCGCATCGCGCGTCTTGCTCTTACGGAATTCGGCGGCTTCGCGCGCCTTGCGCTCATTCTTGACCACGAGAAAATCGTCGCCGGCGCTCGGTGTATGCGAGAGACCGAGTACGACAGCCGGGCTGGACGGCCCTGCTTTCTCGATGGAATTCTGGCCCTCGTCAAACATGTTACGAATACGGCCGTATTCCTCGCCCGCAATAATCATATCGCCCTGCTTCAGGGTTCCGGACTGCACCAGCAGCGTCGCCACCGAACCGCGACCTTTCTCGAGGCTCGATTCAATGACGAGGCCCTTCGCCGGGCCATCTTCGACGGCGCGAAGATCCATGACCTCGGCCTGCAGGAGAATTGACTCCAGCAGCGAATCCACGCCTTCGCCGGTCTTTGCGGAAACCTGCACGAACAGGTGATCGCCACCCCACTCCTCGCCGATGACCTCGTGCTGCGACAACTCGCTTCGCACCCGTTCCAGATCCGCGGCATCACGATCGATCTTGTTAATTGCAACGACCAGCGGCACGCCTGCGGCCCTGGCATGCGTGATGGCCTCTACCGTTTGCGGCTTTACGCCGTCATCAGCAGCAACCACCAGGACCACGATATCGGTTGCCTGGGCGCCACGAGCACGCATCGCCGTGAAAGCGGCATGACCCGGAGTATCCAGGAATGAAATTCGGCCTTTCTCGGTCTCTACCGAGTACGCACCAATGTGCTGCGTGATGCCGCCGGCCTCGCTGTCCGCAACGTGCGTGCGGCGAATGTAGTCGAGCAACGACGTCTTGCCGTGGTCGACATGCCCCATGATCGTCACGACAGGCGGTCGTGGCACTGTATCGCCTGTTTCGCCTTGCTCGTCGGCCAGCAGTTTTTCGTCCATGGCCTCAGCAGTGGTCGGCTTGGCGACGTGACCCAACTCCTCGACAACAAGCGTCGCGGTGTCCTGGTCAATAATCTGGTTGATCGTCACCATGGCGCCCATATTGAACAGCACCTTGACGACCTCATTGCCCTTCACTGCGAGGCGTTGCGCAAGCTCGGAGACTGCAATGTTCTCCGGAATCTCGACCTCACGTACGACGGGAGCAGTCGGCATCTCGAAGCCATGCTGCGAGTCGCCACCCAGCGAAACCGGCCGACGACGCGTCGGCGTCTTGCGCCTGCGTTTGCCCGCCTTGTCACCGGCGACGTGTAGTTCCTTGCGGCCATAACGCGTTTCCGGCCGTTTGGGTTTGGGCTTGCCTTTGTCCTTTTCTTTTTCCTTGGCGCGCCGAGCTCGTGCATCCTGCTCCGCTTTCTCGAGTCGAACTTTCTCTTCGGCTTCGGCTGCGACTGCCTTCTCAGCTGCCAGGCGTGCCTCTTCTTCGGCGTCGACGCGTGCTTTTTCTTCCTGCTCGCGTTGCTCTTCCTCACGCTTTGCTGCGGCTTCTTTCTCTGCTTGTTCGCGTTCCTGCTCGAGTTTGGCCGCTTCAACCCGCTGCTCTTCTTCGAGGCGCTGGCGATCGAGTTCGTCCTGTTCCTTTTGCGCCTGCTGCTCAAGGACGTCACGCTTAATGTAGGTCCGTTTGCGACGAACCTCGACATTGACCGTGCGAGAACGCCCCTGTGCACCTGAGAGCCGCAGCTCGGACTGCGATTTGCGCTTCAGCGTAATCCGCCGCGGCGCCGCATCACCAGAGTCCGACTCCGACTGCCCGTGGCTGCGACGCAGGTGCGTCAATAACTCGAGCTTCGCGTCGTCGCTGATTGTGTCGTCTGAGCCACCGACCTTGATGCCGGCCTCATCAAGCTGCGTGAGCAACTTGTCAACCGGCACTTTCAGTACCTCAGCGAATTGTGCAACTGTCACGTCTGCCATACTTATACTCCGCGCAACTTAGCGCTCAGGCCTGTTGTTCTTCAGCGAACCAGTGAGCGCGCGCTTTCATAATCAACGCCGCGGCTTCTTCTTCATCCATCTCGTTGAGCTCAAGAAGATCGTCGGTCGCCAGCTCTGCAAGGTCTTCGCGGGTTACGACGCCTTTACTCGCAAGAAGGAACGCGAGTGCCTTGTCCATGCCCTCAAGGCTCAGCAGGTCCTCCGCTGGTTCAGCTTCGTCGATCTTCTCTTCCTGCACGATGGCCTGCGTCAGCAACACGTCACGCGCGCGACTGCGAAGCTCGGAAACGATGTCCTCGTCAAATTCCTCGATTTCGACCAGTTCCGAGGCTGGCACATAGGCGACTTCCTCGATCGTCGAAAACCCTTCCTGCACGAGAATCAGCCCGATTTCCTCATCGACGTCGAGCTGCTTCGAGAAGAGGTCGATCAGGTCTTTCATCTCCGACTCGCTCTTCTGTTCCGCGTCGGCAGCTGTCATGACGTTGAGTTCCCAGCCCGACAATTCACTGGCCAGACGGATGTTTTGACCGCCACGACCGATAGCCTGCGACAACTTGTCCTCTTCGACAGCGATATCCATGCTGTGCGAATCCTCATCCACGACGATCGATACGACCTCGGCCGGCGACATCGCATTAACGACAAACTGAGCCGCATTCTCGTCCCACAGGATGATGTCAACGCGTTCTCCGGCGAGTTCGTTCGACACTGCCTGGACACGCGATCCGCGCATACCAACGCAGGCACCCACTGCATCAATGCGGTTGTCATTACTCCTTACGGCGATCTTGGCCCGCAGACCGGGGTCACGAGCCGCACCGAGAATATCGATCAGGCCCTGGCCGACTTCGGGTACTTCAATCTTGAAGAGTTCAACCAGGAACTGCGGCGAAGTGCGGGTCATAAAAAGCTGCGGACCGCGTGGTTCCGAGCGCACTTCGATCAGCAGCGCCTTGATGCGATCCTGCGGCCGAACAGGCTCGCGCGGCACCATATGCTCTCGCGGTACGAAGCCCTCGGCGTTGCCACCGAGATCAATGTAGACGCCATTGCGGTCGACCCGTTTTACGAGGCCGGACAGCATTTCGCCCTCCCGGTCCTGGTATTCCTCGACGACCTGCTCGCGCTCAGCCTCGCGGACTTTCTGCACGATGACCTGCTTGGCCGTCTGAGCAGCGATGCGGCCGAATTCGACCGACTCCATCGGGACTTCGACGTAGCCGGCAGGCTCTGCAGCCTCGTCGACGTCAACAGCGTCAATCATGCGCAGTTCACGATCAGGGAACTCGAGCTCCGTGGACTCGTCCTCGAAAACCAGCCAGCGCCTGAACGTGTCGTAATCGCCCGTTTCGCGGTCAATTGCGACCCGAACATCTATGTCTTCGCCGTGTTTGCGGCGAGTCGCAGACGCGAGAGCGGCTTCGATTGCCTCGAATATGATGTCTTTCTCAACGCCCTTCTCGTTCGAGACCGCGTCGACAACCATCAAAATTTCTTTGCTCATTTCCAACAACTCCAGTTTGGCCGGCGGCTCAAAATCCGCCAGGCACCAGTCGCGCGGTGTCGATGGTCGCCACTGGCAAGGTGTGCGATTCGCCATCCACTTCGACCACAATGTTCTCGTCATCCGATGCGACCAGCGTGCCTCGGAATCGCCTCCGCCCCTCGATGGGGAACCGCATCTGTACTTTCAAGGTTTCTCCCGTAAACCTTTGAAAATGCTCTACTTTAACCAACTTCCTGTCCAACCCTGGCGACGACACCTCGAGATCGTAGTGGCCAGGCAGTGGATCCTCGACATCGAGGAGTGCACTGACTGCCAGACTGACTTTCTCGCAGTCGTCGAGCCCTACCCCGTCGGCTTTCTCGATAAACAGGCGCAGAACACCGTGTTTACCGCCGATTTTCAGCTCCAGGTTCCACAACTCATAACCCAGTCGAACGATGGTCGGCTCGAGCAGCTTTACTAGTTCATCACTGGTCATACGTAAGCTAACCACTTGTTTCAAAACAAAAAAATGGGCCAATGGCCCATTCTGTCCCAGCGCGGATCCGTTGCCCTCAGGCAACAAAAAACCCCTGAGCGGGGCTTTTTTTCTACCAAGACTGTTGGTAACGGTGCGTGTCAGGACTTACATCCTCCGGAAAGCTCGATTCCGGCCCCACCACCGCGCTGGCGCGGGATTATACGGCAATCCAGCTGCAAGGTGCAATGCCCGGATTTACTTGCGAATCAAGGTATTCGCAGGCCTTTCGAGCGCCGTCGACTGTGGCTAGACTGCACGCTTCTGTCTCCCGGAATACGTCACACCCATGTACGACTACGCAGTCATCGGCGGCGGCATCGTCGGCTTGTCCACGGCCTGGCAACTGCGCCAGCGGCAGCCCGGCAAAAGTATCGTCGTGCTGGAGAAGGAAACACAGCTCGCCGCACACCAGACGGGACACAACAGCGGGGTCATCCATGCCGGCATCTACTACGAACCGGGCAGCCTGAAAGCGACGCTTTGCAGGCGAGGCGTTCAGGAGACCCTGCGTTTTTGCAAGGACAACGACATTCACTTCGAGCAGTGCGGCAAGCTGATTGTTGCGACCTCAAAGGAAGAGCACGAGCGCATGCTGGAGTTGCACCAGCGCGCCCTCGAAAATGGCATTGATGTCGAATTGCTGGACGAGACGCAACTTCGCATCACAGAGCCGAACGTCACCGGCGTGGGCGCCATCCTGTCCGGTACGACAGGCATCGTCGATTTCGCGACAGTCGCCCGGACAATGGCCGCGCGTTTCGTGGACCTGGGTGGCGAGATCCTGACCAGCACAGAGGTGCTCGACCTTGTCGAGTCTCCGGACTGCGTCACTATCACAACCACTTCGGGGCACACGCTCGAGGCCGGCTGCGTCATCGCCTGCGCCGGCCTTATGGCGGACCGGGTGGCGCAGCTCATGGACATCGACATCGATTTCCGGGTCGTCCCTTACCGCGGGGAGTATTACCGACTGCCGGAGGAAAAAGCCGGGATTGTGAAGCACCTTATCTATCCGGTTCCCGAACCCGGCCTGCCTTTCCTCGGTGTACACCTGACACGAATGGCCGACGGTGGCGTCACCGTCGGTCCGAACGCCGTTCAGGGCTGGAAACGCGAAGGTTACGGCCGGCTGAACTTCAGCGTGAAGGACGTCTGGGAGATGCTCAGTTTCCCGGGCTTCTGGCGTGTCACTGCCGACCACCTGGCCGTCGGGCTCACGGAGTTTCGAAATTCGGTGTGGAAACGGGGCTATCTCAAGCGGGTGCAGAAGTACTGTCCCTCAGTTCTTCTTGCGGATCTGCAGCCGCACCCCGCAGGCATACGAGCTCAAGCCGTGATGCGCGATGGCACACTCGTACATGATTTCCTGTTCGCAGAGACTTCACGTAGCCTGCACGTCTGCAACGCGCCTTCGCCGGCTGCCACGTCGGCGATTCCTATCGGCGAACACATCTGCGACAAAATCCTGGAAAAATTTCGACATGACTGACCCTACAGAACTCAAGCCACTGCCCCCCGAAAACTGGGATCTTTCGCTGGCGTCGATCATCGATGACATGGGCGGGCGCCCTCTTGCGGTACACGGGCTCATGGCGAATCACCCCGCGCTGCTCAAGGCGTGGTGGAATATCCGCAACTACACGGTCGCCGGGGGCGACCTCGGCCTGCGCAATGTAGAGCTGGTGATCCTGCGTGTCGCCCTGCACATGAAGAGCTGGTATGAGTGGGGGTCCCACGTGCAGCGCGGACTCGCCGCAGGACTCACCGAAGCGGACATCGAGCGAATCAAGTCCGGCCCTGGCGATCCTGGATGGCCTCGATCCGATAGCTTGCTGCTGTTGGCCGTCGACGAACTCGTCGAAAATCGAGCGATATCGGCAAAAACCGCCGCCGCGCTAAAAGACCACTACTCGGAGCAGCAAATTCTCGACCTTATCGTGACGCATGGTGCCTACGTCATCCTCGGTTGCATGCTGAATACCTGGGACGTCGAACTCGATGAGCATGTCGCGGCCGAACTGCCCGAGGGAGCAAACCGGCAGACCTTCGAAGAGGGCTTTTCAGGAAGCTAAATCAGGGGGCCAAAATAAAAGTGCCCCGTCAGGCGCCACCTGACGGGGCGACAAGCGCTTAGGCAATATAGGGGGGTTGCCGTAGGCTTGAACTGCTGTTGTTATAGGGCGACGTTAGCCCCGACATCCCCTTAGCTGCAATTGTGGTAAATACGGATAGGCAGATTGTCACGAAATTCCGCTATTCGGCGTAACCCATTCGCTCTGCCCAGGGCAGCAATACAGGCAGCACCGGCTCGAGATGTTCGCGATAACGCTGCCAGCGCCCGCTGGCTGCCGTATAGAGCGACTGGGTCATCTGGTCATAGCTCGGCGTACTGATCTGTTTGCTGCGTTCTGCGGTTTTGACGTAATCGCGCACGCCGTCGTCCCAGTCCATGCCGAGAAATTCGAGGCAGGCGGAGACCGTGCTGTCGAAGTCCCGGATGAGCGACTCGTATCGCACCGTATGGACCTGTAGTGGCAGAACGTCCTGGTAGTGTGTCCACAATTGCATCACGGAATCGTATAGCCGCGCAGCACTTCCGAGATCCAGGCAGTTAACCATGCCCTCATTCATCTTGAACGCGCGCATGTGACAACTCAATACGGCGTCACAGGGATGCCGCTGCGCGAAAATGAACCTGGCGTCTGGAAACACGCGGTAAATCACGCCAGCCTGTACCAGGTTCAGAGGCAATTTATCGACGACCCGCTTTGGCCTGTCCCCTGCGTCCAGGAACTTGTCGAGTTCGTCGAAATAAACCCGGCGCAATGATTCGATTTGCTCCGCATCCAGGGCCGCAAGGTTGTCCAAAGAGCCGCCGGTCATGTCGCGCATCGCCGATTCGAGGGCAAATACCGTGGGTGCTTCCTCCGTCGTCAAGATATCAGCGTGACTGTGCAGTATCGTATTCAGCAACGTGGTCCCGGACCGGGGAAAGCCGACCAGGAAAACGGGGTACGGGCCATCGTCAGCGATGTTCCGTTCCGGCCAGCCAGCGACTCTCTCTTGAGTGAACGCCGCAGCGAGTTCATCGATCAGGCGAAAATATGCGCCCCTGTCAGTTCGCTGTGCCGACCAACCCGCCGCGCAGACGCGGTTCGCATCCCCCGCGTAACCGAATGCCACATCCGGGTCATCCAGGCGGTCGCAAAGGTCACACAACAGGTAAGCGGCAGCCTCCTGGGTTTCGGCATCGGCGCTGCGCCACTCGCTGCCCTCCAGGCAGGCTCTTGCCGCCGCAAAGTCTTTCTTTCGTTTCAGCAACTCTGCCTCGCGCAACTTCAGGGCCGGATGCTCCCCCGGGCATTTCTCCCTCGCGTCAACGAGCGCGGCCTCGAATTCATCGATCCGGTTGCTCCGTTCCAGCGTCTGGCACAACTTGTTGTGCGCCTCCGGATAATCGGACCTGAGCTCCACGGCACGTCGAAAACGCTCAATTGCTGCTGTGAGATCGCCCTTTTCGAACAGCGTGTTTCCAAGGTGAAAATGACTGTCAGGAATTTCCGGCCGAAGCTCGATCGCCTTTTCGAACCGCACGACGGCCGCATCATAGTCCAATAACGCGGTGTAAATAGCGCCCAGGAGATTCAGGAGCACCGGGTGCTCGGAATGATTCCGTACGAGACCCTCAGCGATTGCCAATGCTTCCGCAAATTGTCCAGACGAATATAGCCCGAACACTTGCTGCAGTTGCTGCAGGTTCAACTGGGGTCGTAGTAGTGGATCCATCGTCTTGTGTTTCTGCATTCCCGCAAACGGCGCATGTTACACGGAGACGGAGTCGATTTACGACGTTTTCAACAGCCCTCAGGCACGTTCCAACAGCAGTCGCCGCGTGTACGGAATCAGGCCGCCGGCGTCAATGATGGCCTGGCGTGCCTGCGGCAACGGTTCGATCGCGTAGGACTCGCCAGAGGTCAGGTTGCGAACCTCGTTGTCCGCGATCTCCAGTTCATCTCCCTCCTCGGCCTCGATGTCGGGGCAGATGATCATTTTCAGCCCGACGTTTATCGAATTCTGCAGGAAAATTCGCGCAAAGTTGCGCGCCACAACAGTCAGGTCGTAGCCCTTGATGCACGAGGCGGCCTGTTCGCGTGAAGACCCGCAGCCGAAATTATCCCCGGCCACGATGTAGCTGCCCGCCGGAACTTGCTCCTCCTTGAGTGCCTGGTTGAAGGTGGCATTATCCGCGAAGGCGAATTGCGGCGTTTCCGCCGGCAGTACCGTCGCCATGTAGCGGCCCGGGTAGATGATGTCGGTCGAGATATCGTTGTCGAGCTTCAGTACGACTTTGTTCGTTGCCATCTCAGGCCACCTCCCTCGGGTCAGAAATGTGGCCCGTCAGGGCACTCGCCGCTGCGACTGCCGGTGAGCAGAGGAACACCTCTGCACCAGGATTGCCCATTCGACCCCTGAAATTGCGATTCGTCGTTGCCAGCGCAGTTTCATCGTCACCCAGCGCTCCCTGGTGGATTCCCAGGCAAGGCCCACAACCCGGATTGCAGACCACGGCACCGGCCTCAACCAGGTCCTGCACATAGCCGGAGTTCAGTGCATCAGAGTAAATGCGCCACGAGGCGGGGAATACGAGCATGCGCGTCCCCTGCGCTACGTGCTTGCCCTTGAGGGTCCGCGCGACAATCTCGATGTCATCGAGGCGACCGTTGGTGCAGGAGCCAACGACGACCTGGTCGATCTTTTGGCCCCTTACCTCGCCGATCGGCAAGACGTTGTCGACCTTGTGAGGGCACGCGATCTGGGGCTCGAGCAGGTCGGCGTCGATTTCGACCACCCGGTCATACACTGCGTCGGCATCCGGACCGAAAAGGTCCAGTTCATCGACAACCCCTGCCTCGTCCCGCAGGTAGCGGCGTGTTTCCCAGTCTGGCGGCACCACGCCCGCTGTCGCGCCCGCCTCGACCGCCATATTGCATAGAACCAGGCGACCCGAGGTCGGCAGGCTATGGATAGCCTCACCGTGAAACTCGATCACCCTGAAGTTCGCACCTTCAGCGCTGAGCAGGCCGACCAGGTGCAGAATCAAATCCTTGGCATAGACCCCGTCGGGGAATTCGCCGTTGACCACCACCTTGACGGTGCCGGGTACCTCGACATTAAGGATACTCCCCAGCGTCCAGACCGCGGCCATCTCGGTGGCGCCGATACCAAAGGCAAAGGCACCCAGCGCACCGTGTGTGGTCGTGTGACTGTCGGTGCCCACCACCACCTGGCCCGGTCGCACGTAGCCGTTTTCGGGAAGAATCTGGTGACAAATCCCCCCCACGTCACCGCGGATGTCGTGGAACTTGGAAATTCCCTGCTGCGCGACAAAGTCCCGGATCTTCTTCTGGTTGGTCGCTGTCTTCGAGGACTCCGCGGGCACGCGATGATCGAAGATGATCGCGATCCTGTCCGGATCCCAGACGCACGGTTGCCTGCCCGTGTCGCGGAAGATCTCGTTGAACTGGTTGATAACGAGCGCGGCGTTCTCGTGCGACATTGCCAGGTCCACTGGCAGCTCGAGGACGTCGCCTGTTTCCACACCAGATCGACTGCACGCCCGCGCGAGCAGCTTCTGTACATACGTCATGCCCATATCAGTGTCCTTTCATCAATAGCTGTCAGACGACATGTTTCGCCTTCAGAGTAGCCAGTTGGTCAGTCGTGATACCGATGTCCGCCAAAACCTCGGCGGTATGTTCCGAGAGGCGCGGTGGCGGAGAGGTAATGTCTCCCGGGTTTTGTGCGAATTTCGCGGTCAGCGTAAACAACGGAATGGTGCCGATGCCCTCGACAGGTACGTCCTTCAGCGTCTCGCGATGCTTGATCTGTGGCTGCGTGAGCGCCTCCTCGAGGCTCAGGATTGCACCGCTTGGCACGCCGCTGGCATTGAGTCTTTCTACCCACTCCGCCGTGTCCCGCTCCACCAGTTTCACCTCCAGGAGTGGCGTCAGTTCCTTGCGGTTTTGTTTGCGGGCGTCTCGCTCCTGGAAGCGTGCATCCGTCTTCAGCTCCGGCAGGCCGAGCACGTGACAAACAGACTCCCACTGTTCCTGCTTGTTGGCGGCAATGTTGATATGCCCGTCCCTGGTTCGAAAGACCCCGGACGGCGCAGCCGTGAAATTGTCGTTGCCCATGGGTACCGGCTCGCGCTTGGCGATGAGCAGGTTCGCCGCCACCCAGCCCATGAGTGGCATGATGGA
>Ga0070726_10002739_pt1 | contig 15571 bp, 15 predicted proteins | sample tdAd471_FD_67275 | JGI IMG/M metagenome (GOLD analysis project Ga0070726, IMG submission 67275) | Marine sediment microbial communities from the Atlantic coast under amendment with organic carbon and nitrate - tdAd47.1 | ecosystem: Environmental > Aquatic > Marine > Coastal > Sediment | place...
ACCCCCGACACTCAATGAAGCCATTCGCATCATGGCGAAGCTGGGTGGCTTCATGGGTCGCAAAGGCGACGGCGAACCCGGAACCACGTCCCTGTGGCGCGGCATCCAACGACTCGATGATATCACCGAGACGTTCAGAATCATGTCCACCGCCATGGCGGCGGCCCCTTGAGGACTGTCTCCAGTGTGGGTAATAGTCAGCCCGGGGGGAGAGGGGACTTTTGCGACACCCTCCTGCGGGAGAGGGAGTTAACGGGACAGCAGTAAACCAATATGGGTATGTCCGCAACGCCAATCCTGACCGCAGTCCCGCCGGTCATTAGTAGCCGCGGCCTCACCAAGAGGTTTGCCTCCCGGCTGGCGGTCGACAGCGTGGATTTCGATATTTATCCCGGCCGGTGTTTCGGTTTTGTCGGCCCCAACGGAGCCGGTAAAACCACCACTTTGCGCATGGCTATGGGGCTTACGCCATTGAGCGGCGGGACACTCTCGGTTTTCGGTTTGCCGGTCAGCGAAAATGCGTCGGCGATACGCGCACGTGTCGGTATCGTTCCCCAGGCAGACAATCTGGACCCGGACTTTACGGTCGAGGAAAATCTTTACGTTTACGCCTCCTTTTTCGGACTCTCGCGCCGGCAGGTGGCGCCCCGTATTGAGTCTTTACTGGAGTTTGTGTCGCTGTCGGATCGACGCCGGGCCAGGACCGACACGCTTTCCGGCGGTCTGCAACGGCGACTGACCATTGCCCGCGCATTGATCAACGACCCTGAGCTGGTGGTGCTGGATGAGCCGACCACCGGTCTCGATCCACAGGCCCGCCATCTCATCTGGGAACGACTCACGGAACTCAAACTGCGTGGCAAGACGCTGCTGCTGACCACCCACTACATGGAGGAAGCAGAACGCCTGTGCGACGATCTGCTGATTATGGACTCGGGTCGCATTCTCGATCAGGGCAGCCCCCGGCAGCTGATCGAACGACATGTGGAACCGGAAGTGATCGAAGTGCGCAGTGGCGGGGGAGAGGCTTTGCAGCAACTGGCCGAGACAGCGGGCTGCCGGCTGGAACACATGGGCACCTGTCTTTACTGCTATACGCGCGAACCGGCTCAGCTGATCGCGGCGTTGAAGGATGCGCATGGACTGACATTTCTGCACCGCCCGACCAGTCTGGAAGACGTTTTTCTTCGGCTTACCGGCCGTGAGCTGCGCGATTGATGAATCTGTGGCGTGTTCCCAGAGCCCGTGCCGGTGCCCTGGCTGTATGGCGGCGCAATATTCTCGTTTGGCGCAAACTGATCGTGCCGGCTGTGCTGATGAATTTCGGTGAACCCACGCTCTACCTGCTGGGGCTCGGTTTCGGTCTGGGGCACTTCGTCGGCGAGATGTCAGGCATGTCGTATCTCGCCTTTCTGGCCTCCGGCATCATTGCCTCTTCGGCCATGACTACGTCCAGTTTTGAGGGTATGTATTCGGTTTTCACGCGTATGGTGCCGCAGAAAACCTACCAGGCGATACTCGCCACACCACTCGAAGTCGACGACATCCTGGCCGGAGAAATGCTCTGGTGTGCAACCAAGAGTGTATTCAGCGGCATTGCTATCCTGGCGGTAGCGGCGGCACTGGGTGTCGTGCAGGGCTGGAGTGCCCTGTGGGTGATTCCAGTGGTATTCGTGATCGGTCTGTGCTTTGCCGGTCCGGCCATGGTCATGAGCGCACTGGCCTATAACTACGACTTTTTCAATTACTACACGGTGCTGGTCATTACCCCCATGTTTATCCTGAGCGGCGTCTTTTATCCCATCGACACACTGCCGCTGGCCATGCAGGGGTTCATACAGTTCCTGCCCTTGACACATGCGGTGATGCTGACACGTTCACTGGTTGTCGGCGCCGACTTGGCCCAGCCCCTGTTTCACGTTGGTGTACTGATGTTCTATGCGGTGATCGGCTACTACGTCGCCGTAGTGCTGGTCCGAAGGAAACTGCGGGTCTAGTTAATTGGGGACAGACCACGATTTTTTAATCAAAATCGTGGTCTGTCCCCAATTAACACCACGGATCCCAGGTCCCGTCTTGCCATGAACGCCACCGCCTCCTGGACGTCAACGCTGTCCTCCAGGGATTCTGTCGCGGTGTTAATCAGTTTGTCTATCCGGCAAGCCATGAATTTTCTCACTCCTTTTTTCTTTTGAAATGAAAATACTCCTGTAGGTTTAGCAAATTTTGAACCAGATGAAACCGGTCGGGAGGAGCTATTTGCAGAACTTCATAGCGACACCGGAGTGCTCTGCGCGGACGGCAATGGCGGACACCCGGCGCAGGCGTACCAGATTCGATGCATTCAGATGAAGCGCAAACATGAGATTCAGGCGTTTGTTTTTGGGCACCTGGAGGGGGTTAACCTTGAGGAATATCCCGGCAGTACTGATATCGGTTGCGGTGCATCGGGATGCAGGGCCCCCAGCGTCCAGCAGATAAACGCTCACATCGACCGGTTTACGCGTTGAAAGACGTCGCTCCATAAAAACCCCTCGCAGTCAGTTTTCGATTTTTTTAATATTATCAGTTTTATCTAAGCAATTTATGTGCTCGCCATTAAAAATAAATTAAAAACAGTGCAATATCGTTTTTTTATCGAATTTATATTAAGTGATTATGTAAGGGATCCATTACACTATTCTTGAATTCTTTACAGAGCTGCGCTGTTTCTGTGTCATTCCAAAGTGCTATTCAGTTCAATGCCAACGGGTAAAATACGCAGTGCCTGAACGGTGTTGTCCGGGAATACGGCGGTCTTAGTCATCGACATCAAATATCATGTCGATGACGGTCTCGGCAGACATCCAGTCGGTATCGGGATCGCCCTGCCAGGGGGCCCGTTTAAGTGAAATCAGGTAAGCTGCGTCGCCGATCATTTGCTGACGCTGCTGTGGTGAGATAACCGGTTTCGCCCGTTTAGCGGAAGAAGGTGCAGGTCGTGCAGGGCTGGCCGCGGCTTTTTTGCTCGTAACTTTCTTCTTTGCAGCAGGCGGGGCTTGTTTCCTGACCACACTTTTCTTTTTCGCAGCAGTGGTCTTTTTGGTGACGGCCGTCTTCTTTGCCGAACCGGGTGTTGTCGCGGCCGCCGCCGGTTTTTCCGAACCTGTCGAAACCGGGCTATTGCTACCGATATTTTTGCCGCTCGTCTTCTTACTTACCGCCATATTTTCTGTCTCCATGAATAGCTGTTTAACGCAGCTAATGCCGCCAGGACGCGACGAACACAAACTGCAACGTATCGGATTCTGATGGGCGCGTAGTCTATCATTGAATGAACCCATTCTTAACCACCTTGTGCGGTATTGATTTCTCTCGTCCTGTAACTGCAGAAAATCGGCAAGCGACCGATAAAACAGGCTCAATGGAAGTGTAAATGGTGGTTACGGCCGGATTCAGGAGGCGAATATGGCGGGTATCAGATTTTCCCGGAGCAGGGGAAGTATAGGCGTCGGTCTGGCTGCCTTGCTTGGCATTCTGGCGGTGACATTGCTGTTTTTCGCCGTCGTTGTCATCGAGTCAGGCAATGTCGGTGTGAAGAAAACACTGGGCAAAGTCCAGCCGGAGGAAATCACCCCGGGGCTTTCCTTGAGAATTCCCGCCATCACCACCATTACCGAATTCGTCGGCAAGGAAATCGCCATAGACCTGACCGATCTGACACCGAAAGCGGCCGATAATCTGTCGTTACGGGATATGGATGTATCCGTATTCTACCGGGCGGAAAGTGATCAGATATCCGATCTCTACGTCAAATACGCCAATGCTCACCACTATGACCCGGAGTCAGACAGTTACTTCCCGGCTTACCGCCTGGTCTTTCGCGAGGCGCGGCGGGCGGCCTATGAGACCGTCGCCCAGATCGATTCGCTGACCATGCACAAGAAGCGGGAACAGATCGCGGATTCAATTAAAATAAGACTTCAGGAAACCCTGGATACCAACGATCCCGGTGTTTTTCAGGTGACGCGTATCGTCATCCGATCGGTATTAACCGATCCCTCCATCGAAGCTTCGATTCGCGAGGCGGTCGCCAATCAGAAGCGCCTGGAGGCCAAGCAGGTCATGGTCGAAATTGAACGGAAAAACGCCGAGATAGAGGCCATCCGCGCCCAGGGTATCGCCAATGCCAATGGAATCATCAACAAAACCCTGACCAACGAATACCTCCAGCATGAACTCAATCTGACACTGCAAAAGTTTGCCGAAACCGGGGCAAATACCATCGTCGTGCCCGCCAATATGCGCGGCTTCGAGATGATATTGCCGACCGATAAACTGGCGCAGCACTAAAACAGAATAAAAAGGGGTCGGTGACAAATGATAATCAGACTCATTTGTTTGCGACTCTTTTATTCCAAGGCTGTCTGCAGGAAGGGCAGCGCAAGCGGACGGCCATGACTGCCCAGGCCGTGATCGCGATGGCCGGTAATAAAAAGAACGGCCAATAGCCGGCTGAGAGAAAACTCAGAGGAATGATCCAGGTAATGGCTGTTACCGGCACGAGCCAGGCCTGTTCCAACTGAGGTCTGCCGGTATAGCCGCACTTCGAACACTGGTTCACTAGAGGGGGTGCACTAGCGGGCCTCGACTTTACATCTGACTTCCAGGATCGTGCCGTCGACCCCGGTAACCTCGACTTGTGTACCAACCGCGCAATTTTCCCCGCGTATTTTCCAGCTTGAATCGTCGACGCGGATTTTACCGATACCGTCAATGATCGGCTCCTGCAGGGTGAAAGTACGGCCGATGTACTGTTCTCCACGCCGGTTCAGCGCCGGTTGATCGGTGTCTCCGGGTTTGGCGCGAAAGAACTTGCGCCAGATAATGATGCTGACCACCGACAGCACGGAAAATAGCAGCACCTGGTATTCCCACCCCAGGGTCGGGGACAGGTAGACCAGTCCGCCCACTGCCGCGGCGGCGATGCCCAGCCATAAAAAGAATGCGCCGGGTGCGAAGACTTCAAAGATGATTAATGTGGCGGCCAGTATCCACCAGTGCCAGTAATCGAGCTGTTCCAGCATCATGCCTGCCCGCCTTTCTGCCCGGCGAGCGCCTGCTTGGCCAGTTCGGTAATGCCACCCAGCGCACCGATGACGCCCGATGCTTCCAGCGGCATCAGCACCAGCTTTTCGTTGGGGGACATGGCAATGCTCTGCAGGGCTTCGACATACTTGGTGGCCACGAAATAATTGATCGCATTCAGGTCACCCTTGGCGATGGCCTGCGACACCATGTGTGTGGCCTTGGCTTCCGCTTCGGCCTCACGTTCACGTGCTTCGGCCTCCAGGAAGGCGGCTTGTCGTCTACCTTCTGCATCCAGAATGGTGGCCTGCTTCTCACCTTCGGCGCGCAGGATTTCCGAGGCGCGAACACCTTCGGCTTCGAGGATGTTGGCACGTTTCTCACGCTCGGCTTTCATCTGCCTGGCCATGGAGTCAACCAGATCGCGCGGCGGGGTGATGTCCTTGATCTCGATACGGGTGACCTTGACGCCCCAGGGTGTGGTGGCATCATCCACCACCGTCAACAACTGCGCATTGATGGTGTCACGCTGGGACAGCAGTTCATCCAGGTCCATGGAACCCATGACGGTACGGATGTTGGTCATGGTCAGGTTGAGGATAGCGTGTTCCAGCTGATTGACTTCATAGGCGGCTTTGGCGGCATCGAGTATCTGGAAAAACACAATGCCATCGACGGTTACCATGGCGTTGTCGCGGGTGATGACCTCCTGGGAGGGAACATCCATGACGCGTTCCATCATGTTCAGTTTGGAACCGATGCGATCGATAATCGGTGTGATCAGGTTGAGACCGGGGCGCAGGGTGCGGGTGTAGCGCCCGAATCGTTCAACGGTAAATTCGGTGCCTTGCGGGACCGATTTAACACCCATGATGACCAGTACCACGGCCAGTACCAGAATGAGAATGACGAATTCCTGAAAACCGAACATGTTGTCTCCTTTATGGTTACTGGACCAGGTCGGCCTTGATCCAGATGCTTGCGTTGTCTCTGCTTTGCGTCGACCCGTAACTTCCGACACTGGTGTTGTAACGCCGGGTTTGCCCGGTGATCCCGCCTATCGCTAACCACTCGCCGAGTTGGCCGGTGATCCTGGTGCTGGCGCTCTGGGTTTCGATATCGCCACCTCGCTGCCTGCTCTGTGACTGCTTGTAGGGGCTGACGTCCATTGTGACCTGTTCACCGTGAATCCTGGGCAGGACATAGAAGCCGGTATTGATGTCTTTATAATCCACACCACCGCCAACAAGGCCGTGGCGTCCGCCTCGCCAGTAGCTGCCGGAGAAGTAGGGGATCGACTCGCCGGTTTCGATATAGCCTTCGCTGCCCTCGCTGATGCGTAACTGGTGAATCGGATTATCGGACAGGCGACCCCGGGTACTGAAGGTGTGTGCACCCGCCGAGGCGTTCCGGGTACTGTACTTGACATCGGCGCCCCGTTGCCCAGACTTGTCCGAACTGCCCAGACCGACCTTGGCGTCACTGTCCTGGTACTGAAAGTTTCCGCTGACACCCAGCGCGCGCAGCTCGCGGTCGTTGCCCTGGAACACCGAAACCAGCAGCATTTTCGCCGCCGTATCCAGCTTGCTGACCATCTGCCTGACCTGCTCGAAATTCTTCTCCGAGGTACGAATAAAAAGCTGGTAACCCTGGCCGGTGAGGGAGTCATCGGCACCGAGCAGGGGTTTGATGACCGGCATGATCTCGTCTGCAGGCCGATGTTTGAGCTGGATGGTCTGGATGGGGTCGGCGAGAGCCACTCCGGCAAACAGACTGATGCCACCTAAAAGCGCCATGAGAATGTTCATGATTACAGGTATAACCTTCTGAACTCCGGATGCGATTCGCTGCGTTCCCAGACTTCGGTGAAGAAATCCCGTTCTCTTCGTGCGGCCACGGGGGCATAGAAGTTCGCCGTGCCTTCGAAACGGTCCGCCAGTGAGCGGTGTATCAGGCCGCAGCCGTCGGCGATGAGACAGGCTGCGTTGATATGCTGGTAGTCCTGGTGCGGCTGGCGAAATTCAATGGAACTGCTCAGCTTTCGTCCGAGTTCGATCAGTCGGTGGTTTCTTTTAATCGGCGTCGAGGGGTCCTGAACCAGGAAACGGATACGTGCCTGTCGATTACGCAGGCAAAGCCCGCTCAGCAAGTCGAGAAATATTTCACAATCGTAGAGGTAGGGGTCGAGATCGCGGCTGGTGATATCCAGCGAGGCTTGCGTCTGCCCCACCATCAGCTCGGTGGCGTGCCGGGTCTCTGCGCGGGTGAGCAACTCGATTTCCATGTCGGAGATACCGAGCCTGAGTTCAACAAAGCGCTTGAAGTTTTCTGCATTGCTCATATCGCGAGGGTACTTCGATCAGCTATGGGTGTACAGATGATATCGGCCCCATTCGCTATTGTTTGAGCCCACCTGCTATGATTAAACAGCCAGTTAAATAACGGTCCGCAGGAGCGCCGTCCTTCGGCGCGATATCGCGGCCAGGCGGCCGCTCCTACGCTGTCTGTTTAATTGCCAGGCTAGCCCTGATAGCGGATTTTTCGTGTAACAGAGGCGTTGATGTCTAGATGGATTTTGCCTGCTCGATGGCGTTGCCGATATAAGTCGCCGGTGTCAGCCTGGAAAGCTCCTGCTTGGCTTGTTGCGGAATTTCCAGGTCGTCGATAAAGTCTTGCAGCGATTCGGCGCTGATACCTTTGCCGCGGGTAAGCGCTTTCAGTTTCTCGTACGGCTGCTCGATGCCGTAGCGGCGCATCACAGTCTGTACGGCTTCCGCCAGCACCTCCCAGGTGGCATCCAGGTCTTCCTGAAGCCGATCAGGATTGGCTTCCAGTTTGCCGATGCCGCGCAGTGCAGAGGCGTAGCCAATCACAGAGTGCGCGACACCAACGCCAAGGTTACGTAACACCGTCGAGTCGCTGAGGTCGCGCTGCCAGCGCGACACGGGCAACTTTGTTGCCAGGTGGTCGAAGATGGCATTGGCGATCCCGAAATTCCCTTCGGCATTCTCAAAATCGATGGGATTGACTTTGTGCGGCATGGTGGAGGAACCCACTTCGCCGGCTACTGTTCTCTGTTTGAAATAGCCCAGCGAAATGTAGCCCCAGACGTCCCTTGAAAAGTCGGTGAGGATGACGTTGAAACGGGCAACGGTGTCAAACAGTTCGGCGATATAGTCGTGTGGTTCGATCTGAATGGTATAAGGGTTCCAGTCGAGACCCAGGCCGGTCACGAAGTTTCGGGCAAATGCCGGCCAGTCGATTTGCGGATAAGCGGCCAGATGAGCATTGTAGTTGCCGACCGCACCGTTGATCTTGCCGAGTAATTCAACTTTTACGGCCTGCTCGCGCTGGCGGCGTAGACGATAGACGACGTTCGCCATTTCCTTGCCCAGCGTCGTCGGCGAGGCGGGCTGGCCATGGGTGCGGGACAGCATCGGCATCTCCGCGGTGTGGTGAGCAAGAGCGGTAATGGACTGAATGATTTCATCGAGTTGCGGCAGTAACACCTGGCCGCGCGCTTCACGCAACATCAGGGCGTAGGCAAGGTTGTTGATATCCTCGGATGTGCAGGCGAAATGGATGAATTCGCTGATGGCTTCGAGTTCAGCGTTACCCGCGATTTTTTCCTTCAGGAAGTATTCTACAGCCTTGACGTCGTGGTTGGTGGTGCGCTCGATATTCTTGACGCGCTGGGCATCGTCTTCGCTGAATCTGTCGACAATGGCGTCGAGCAGCTTGCCGGCGTGCTCGCTCAGGGCGGGTACTTCCCTGATATCAGCGTGTGCAGCCAGTGCCTGTAACCAGCGGACTTCGACAAGGACGCGGTGTCTGATAAGACCGAACTCGCTGAAAATCGGCCGCAGGTTTTCGGTGCTGCGGCCATAACGGCCATCGACAGGGGAAACAGCGGTGAGCGATGTCAGTTCCATAAGTATGTCTCACAAAAATATTAACCGCGATGGGCGTCAGGGAGTCGAAGACAGCACGTTGATAAAGTCAGATTGCCGGGATCGGAATGCCTTCGTCAATTAACATTGCCAGTGCCTTTTAAACCGGGTAAGTAGAAAGAGACTGTGGTGGAAGTCAGCCGACATAAGCTTGCGGGACTGTTGGCCGCATGGACGCGGCCGTCGAGCGTACAGGGATGTATGTACAGCGAGTCCCGCAAGCTTATGTCGGCTGACTTCCACAGGCCTTAGTCGTTGCTGCCGGTTCAATCGTCTCAAGTGCCCGGGGTGTACTGAAAATAACACCTATGCTGCCAGTTGGCGCAGCACATAGTGCAGGATACCGCCGTGACGGTAGTACTCGATTTCCTGTGGCGTATCAATGCGGACACGGGTCCGGAATGTTTTTTCACTGCCATCCTCAGCGACCGCGCGTACCGTCACTTCCCTGGCGGAGCCATCGCCCAGCCCTTCGATAGCGAATACTTCCTTACCGCTTAACCCCAGCGATGCGGCAGTGTCTCCGTCTTTATATTGCAGGGGTAAGATGCCCATGCATACCAGGTTGGTACGGTGGATGCGTTCATAGCTCTCTGCGATGACCGCGCGGACACCCAATAGCCGCGGGCCCTTGGCCGCCCAGTCACGCGACGACCCTGAACCATATTCCTTGCCGGCAAAAACCAGCAGCGGCACATTTTCTTCCCGGTAGCGCATGGCGGCATCATAAATACTCATTTGTTCGCCACCAGGCTGGTGAATGGTCACACCACCCTCGGTGCCCGGTGCCAGCAGGTTGCGCAGGCGTATATTGGCGAAGGTGCCGCGCATCATGACTTCATGATTGCCGCGGCGTGAACCCAGTGAATTGAAATCAGCCGGCTGCACACCCTGGGATAACAGGAATTCTCCGGCCGGGCTGTCCGCCTTGATGGCGCCGGCGGGTGAGATGTGGTCAGTGGTGACCGAGTCGCCCAGCAAGGCCAGGGCGCGGGCGCCCTGGATGTCGGTGACATCACCGGCTTGCGTGCTCATGTCTTCGAAGTAGGGCGGGTTCCGTATATACGTGGAGTCGGCGCTCCAGCCGAACAACTGGCCTTCCGGAGAGCCGAGGTCCACCCAGCGGTCCGCGCCCTTGAAGACATCCTGGTAGACAGCGGTGAATTCTTCTCGACTGACGTTCCGGTTGACGGCATCACTGACTTCTTTCTGGCTGGGCCAGATGTCTTTCAGAAAGACATCGTTGCCGGCAGCATCCTGGCCAAGCGGTTCCTTGTACAGGTCGATATTCATGCTGCCGGCTATCGCGTAGGCGACAACCAGCGGCGGTGACGCCAGGTAATTCATACGCACTTCGGCATGTACGCGGCCTTCAAAATTACGATTACCCGATAGCACGGAGCAGACGGAAAGATCGCCTGCGGCGATGGCCTGCGAAACCGCTTCGGGTAATGGGCCGGAGTTGCCTATACAGGTCGCGCAGCCGTAACCGACGACATGAAAACCCAGGTTTTCCAGATCACCCATCAGGCCGGCTTCATTCAGGTATTCGGTGACAACCTGGGAGCCGGGTGCCAGCGATGTCTTGACCCAGGGTTTGACCTTGAGCCCTTTCTCGACCGCCTTTTTGGCGACCAGGCCGGCGCCCAGCATGACGGACGGATTCGATGTATTGGTGCAGGAGGTAATGGAGGCGATAACGACGGCACCGTCGTCCAGTTCGAAATCCAGGCCGTTGATGGAGCCCTGCGCGGGTGTGCTGCTAAGATTGCGCTCGGCTTTCAATGCCGCCAGCGCCTCGTTGAACAGGTGCTTTGAATCCGTCAGCGCGACGCGGTCTTGCGGTCGCTTGGGGCCGGCAAGACTCGGTACCACGGTGGATATATCGAGTTCGACAACGCTGGTGTATTCGGCTGCCGCCTGATCCGCAGTGCGGAACATGCCCTGTTCTTTGGCATAGGTCTCGACCAGGGCAATCTGTTCTTCGTCTCGGCCTGACAGGTGCAGGTAGTTCAGAGTTTCGTCGTCGATGGGGAAAATACCGCAGGTCGCACCGTATTCCGGCGCCATGTTGGCCAGTGTTGCACGGTCGGCCAGCGACAGGTGATCCAGCCCGTTACCGAAGAACTCGACAAATTTCCCGACGACGCCATGCTGGCGTAACATTTCCACCACCAGCAGTACCAGGTCGGTCGCGGTCGCGCCTTCCGGTAACTCACCCGTCAGTTTGAAGCCGACCACCTGGGGAATGAGCATCGAAACCGGTTGGCCCAGCATGGCAGCCTCGGCTTCGATACCACCGACGCCCCAACCCAGTACGCCAAGGCCGTTAATCATGGTGGTGTGGGAGTCGGTACCGACCAGTGTGTCCGGATAGGCCTGCAGCACGCCATTATTTTCCTGAGCAAACACAACGCGTCCCAGGTATTCCAGATTGACCTGGTGCACAATGCCGGTGTCCGGAGGAACCACTTTGAAATTGGAAAACGCTTTCTGCCCCCATTTCAGGAAACTGTAACGTTCCTGGTTGCGCTGGTATTCAAGTCCGGCATTCAGGTCTATGGCCTCTTTGCTGCCAAAGGCATCGATCTGCATCGAGTGGTCGATGACCAGTTCAGCGGGTTGCAGTGGATTGATTTTTTCGGGATCGCCGCCGAGCGCCTTCATGGCATCGCGCATGGCTGCCAGGTCGACCACGGCAGGTACGCCGGTAAAATCCTGCATGAGCACGCGGGCGGGACGATAAGCGATTTCCTGTGTCGGTTGTGCTTTTGGATCCCAGTTGATCAGGGCTTCGATATCGTCCTTAGTGACGGTTTTGCCATCTTCGAAGCGAAGAAGATTTTCGAGCAGCACTTTCAATGAGTAGGGCAGGCGCGATATATCCTTTGCGAGCGCAGGCAAACGATAGACTTCGTAACTTTTGCCACCGGTTTTTAACGTGCCGCGGGTTGCAAAACTGTTGCTCATTCAAAGCTCCTGCAGGCCGGAAATTAAAGTCAGCGCGCAATTATGGACGGTCGCTGTTGAACAGGCAACAAGCTGGCGCTGCCATCGGACCGTTGCAGGACCGACCGCTCGGCCGCGATGGCGCGGCCGGGGAACCGAGCGTATATATGCTGGATGGATTGAATATAAAAAAATATAAATATCAAAAATATACAACAATAAGCTAAATAGTTTGTTAGGAATATTCTGTTTTATTCAGTGAACCAGCGTAGCGTGCGCCGTGCGCACCATCGGCTCAATAACTTGAATGCTTTTTCCGCTGCGCACGGCGCACCTCACAGACGCTTTTGTTTGTCACTGGGCGTCTGTATAAAAACTATATAATTAAATAAGATACGGTGTAAATATAATTTAATAGATTAGATTGTATTCTGCAGTAAACCGGCAGCCGTGTCGGCCAGTTTGCGACGTCCCAGCAGCAGTCCCAGGCGTGTACCGCCGCATTGTCGCCACAAAACCGCAGACCGCATGGCTGCCAGCAGAAGTGCGCGTATCTGGTTGGCTACGCCGGCTTCGGTCAAGCGGCTTGGATCGCCTTTCACCATAATGCGAGGTTGGAGTGTACTGATGGTTTGTGCATAGGTATCAGCCAGGCTGGCCACTACATTAGTGTGACTGATGTCGAAATGTTCAAGCTGTTTTTGTGCGCGTTCGATGCCTTCGGTTAATTTGTCCAGCAAATCGGCGCGCTTGCTGAGTTTGCGTTCCAGGTGCAGCAGCACCACCAGGTAGCGGCTGAGTTCGCTGTCAGGTTTCTGTTTGTTACTCATCAGCTGCGTTTTCAGCAGGCGTAAACCACTTTTTACACCGGCGGCACCGCCATACACGTCTTCGACCGTCGCAGCATCAATCAGCAGGATGCTGGTTAAGGTCGCCTGGAAGGCCTCCAGATCATAGGGCTTGCCATAGGCGGCGCTCTGCACGAGCTGCAACGCCTGCAGGATACCGGCGAATGCCAGCGCCCGGTCTTTGTCGTTCTTGCGGGTCATGCGCAGATGGTACCACCTCCCAGGCACTGGTCATCTGCATAGAACACAATGGCCTGACCGGGGGTGACCGCGCGCTGTGGTGTGGCAAAGCCGACGGTTGCAGTGTCTCCGTTCAGTTCCCGGATTTCACAGTCCTGATCGGACTGTCGATAGCGAATACGGGCATGACAGCGTGAAGGTATTGCCGGTGGCGTTGCTGAAATCCAATGCAGATCCCTGGCTTGCAGTGAGGGCTTGAACAGGGTGGGGTGGTTTTTTCCCTGTGCGACAATCAGACGGTTTTTCTCCATATCCTTGTCAACCACATACCAGGGTTCGCCGCTGCCGTCCTTGATACCACCGATGCCCAGTCCCTGGCGCTGGCCGATGGTATGGAACATCAATCCCTGGTGCTGCCCCAGCGATTCTCCTTCCACGGTGATGATTTCACCGGGTTGTGCCGGGAGGTAACGTCCGAGAAAATCCTTGAATTTACGCTCCCCGATAAAGCAGATGCCGGTACTGTCTTTTTTGGCAAAGTTTGGAAATCCTTTCTGCCTGGCAAGCGTGCGCACTTCCGGTTTGGTCAGATCTCCGAGCGGAAACAGGGTATGGTTCAACGCCCTCTGTGTCAGGCGATACAGAAAATAGCTTTGATCCTTGTTGCCGTCCCGGCCTTTCAGAAGTTTTCGCCGCTCGCTGGTGCCTTCAACCCGGGCATAGTGGCCTGTCGCAATCCAGTTTGCACCCAGGTGCAGTGCGTAGTCCAGGAAAGCCCTGAATTTAATTTCCTGGTTGCACAATACGTCCGGGTTGGGTGTTCTACCGGCCCGGTATTCGGCGAGAAAATATTCGAACACCCGGTCCCAGTATTCGCTTGAAAAACTGACCGTCGTTAATTTGATGTTCAGGCATGCGGCGACCGCCTGGGCATCGGCAAGATCCTGTTGCGCCGGACAATAATCTTCCGCGTCATCTTCATCCCAGTTTTTCATGAACAGGGCTTCCACTTGATAGTTCTGCGCACCTAACAAAGCGGCGGCCACTGCGGAGTCGACGCCGCCGGAAAGACCAACGATGACCTTCTCTTGAGTCAAGGCGTTTCTTCCGCGGGTAAATCAACCAGCACATCCAGTGGGTAGCGTTTGCCCTGCAGATAATCATGAATCGACCGAAGTACCAGCGGACTGCGCAATCGGTCGGAGAGGGAGCGAATTTCGTCCACTGTAAGCCAGTGTGCTGCAACAATACCCTGATCAAGGGCACGACGGGGCTCTGCAGAGATGCAATGACCGTAAAACGTGACGCGCAGGTAGGTTTGACCATTTCTGCTGTTTCTCCAGCGGTAGATGCCTACCAGCGCTTTGGGCTGGAAATGCCAGGTGGTTTCTTCCAGGCACTCCCGGATAACCGCGTTCACCAGGCTTTCCTTGTCTTCCAGGTGGCCGGCGGGCTGATTGAAACGTACCACCCCCTGGACGTCTTCTTCGACCATCAGAAAGTGGTGTTGTCGTTCAGCGATGACGGCGACAGTGACCCTTGGTTTCCAGACCATAATTCCCTTAACATTCTAAAAAATAATCAATTAAAGTATAAACAATTAGTTATTTAGTGTAATTCATGTGCTTGTGCAAAAAAATGCTGTTATTAGGCGTCATAGACTTGACATTATTTTTCGGGTACATAAAGTAGCGCTTATGACCAACGCCACTTTGCGCGGGTTCGCCTCCGGTTTCCCAGGCAAGCAGTGATCGGGCCCGGGGAGCCGGCAGAGTGCCAAGGCCATAATAATAACGCTGGAATTGCCCCGCGCAGATTCTGGATTTACCTGAAAACACGCCTAAAAACGTGAGGAGGAGTGATTATGCAGAAAGTTGTTAAGCGAGTGTTACTGTCCGGTGCCTTGCTGGCACTGGCATTCGGAAATGCCTTCGCGGAAGAAGTAATGAAACCGTTCGTCCTCGGCTATAAAGCCAGTGGTGATACGCAGGCTGTCGCCGATGAGGTGAAGGGTAAGGTTGAAGCCGCAGGTTTCGAAGTTGTCGGCAGTTATTCACCATATGATGGCGCTATCATCCTGGCCATCTCCAATGATGACCTGAAAAAATCCGCTGCCAGTTCCGATTTTGGTGGCTATGCCGCGGGTCAGCGTGTTTCCATCACCAAAGTCGGTGAAGAGATTCAGATTTCCTACAGCAATCCCCTGTATTATGCCGATGCTTATCGGGTCGAAGATACCTCCGGCGCCAAGAACGCGTTGGCCAGTTTGCAGTCGGCGCTGGGAAATACCGAAACCTATGGTAGTGGCAAAAAGCAGCTCACCGCCAAGGATCTGCGCAAGTACCACTACATGTTCGGTATGGAATACTTCGACGATCCCAGTGAACTCGCCGAATACGACAGCTATGACGAAGCCGTTGCTGCGGTCGAGAAGGGACTTGCTGAAGGGCTCGGTGGTGCAACCAAGGTGTATCGTATCGACATTCCCGGTAAGGACGAAACCGTATTCGGTGTGGCTCTCACCGATTCCGGTTGCAGCGGTGACGAGTACATCATGAGCCGTGTCGATAAGGAGGA
>Ga0070726_10002740_pt1 | contig 15563 bp, 17 predicted proteins | sample tdAd471_FD_67275 | JGI IMG/M metagenome (GOLD analysis project Ga0070726, IMG submission 67275) | Marine sediment microbial communities from the Atlantic coast under amendment with organic carbon and nitrate - tdAd47.1 | ecosystem: Environmental > Aquatic > Marine > Coastal > Sediment | place...
TGTGAGGTGATGGAGGCCTGTATCGAAGGCGGCATGCCGGTTCTGTTGCTGTCGGCGGGCATGTCCGGGGCGACGGCGCCCGGCACGATTGCCGGGGCGATTATGCAGGCCTGCGCGGAATGCCTGGCGGGCCTCGTCTATGTCAACACCATCGCGCCCGGGCATCCGGCGGTGTTCGGCACCTGGCCATTTGGCCTGGACCTCAGAACCGGGGCAATGACGGTCGGCTCGGGCGAACAGGCCTTGCTGAGCGCAGGCTGCGCCCAGATGCACAGGTTTTACGATCTGCCCGGCGGGGCGGCGGCCGGGGCATCGGATTCCAAACTGCCGGATATGCAGGCCGGCTGGGAACAAATGTGCACCAGCGTGATGGCCGGGCTGGCCGGGCTCAACATGGTTTATGAGGCGGCGGGGATGCATGCCTCATTATTGGGGTTCTGCCATGAGAGCCTGATCCTGAGCGACGATCTTCTGGGTCAGGCCATGCGGTGTGTCCGCGGGATCGAGGTGAGTGACGAGACCCTGGCGCTGGACCAGATGGCCGAGGTCTGTCAGGACGGGCCGGGCCATTATCTGGGCACCGCTGCGACCCTTGGGCGGATGCAAACCGACAATGTCTATCCGAACCTCGGTGATCGCACCTCTCCAAAAGAGTGGGAGGAGTTGGAAAAGCCGGATCTGGTCGGCAAAGCCCGGCGGCGCAAGGAAGAGATCCTGTCAGCCCCTTCAGCCGCCGCGTTTGACCCGGAACTGGATCGTGCCCTGCGCGCGGCGCACAAAATTCACCTGCCGCCCGTTTGAACGGCCGGAAGCGGATCGCCACCCTGGCCGCGCCTTTTGGGCGCAACCGGGGTCAATTGATCGCGTGCGGCTTCATTATGGTGCGATGATCGGCGCGGCCTTCAGATCGGAATCCCGTGTCGCTACGCCTGTGAAGATCGAGCCCTCTTCAAACCACGACCGTGGCGCCTTTGCCCCCCAGAGGGTCTGGCGCTGCGGATCCTTCAGGTCCCAGCGGATCGGCTCGTGATCGGGGTCAACGGTCTGATAATCAGAGCAATAGATCTCGATCCGATGGTTGTCCGGGTCTCGGACATACAGAAAGAACGCGTTGGCAATCCCGTGGCGGCCCGGTCCCCGTTCGATATTGTTCACCCAGCCGGTGGTTGCCATCAGGTCCAGAAGGTCGATGATATTCAACGGTGTCGGCACCCAAAATGCAGTGTGGTGCATGCGCGGCCCGTGACCATTGGTAAACGCCATATCATGCACACCACCCTTGCGATGCATCCAAGCCGCCCAGGTGGCTCCGGTTTCCTCATCGGCGGTGTATTCCGTCATGCGGAACCCCAGTTTCGTATAGAATTCCACGCTTTCATCCACATTGGGTGAGAAGCAGTTGAAATGGTCGATCCGAAGCGGCTTCACCCCGTTATAAAGCTTGTACTGCTGATGGATCGGGGGCAGCCGGTCCATGGACACGTAAAACTCCAGTGGAATACCATGGGGGTCTGCCGTTTTCAGCGTCTTGCCCTGGAACGGACGGTCCACCCAGTCGACCGGACAGCCCTCGGCTTCGAAATGGGCCGCCGCCTTGTCGAGATCCGGGTCATCATAAAGTTTGAACGACAGCGCGTCGATTGACGCGGCCGCGTTTTGTTGCAGGACCAGCGAGTGGTGCCCCCGCTCTTCCATGGCGCGCAGATAGAGCCGGCCATCGGCCTCACCTGTGACCTGCAACCCCAACGTATCAACATAGAACGCGCGGCTTTTTGCCAGATCGGTCACGTTGAAAACCGTATGGCTGAGCCGCACGATATTGAAAGGAGGGTAGAGAACGGGGGCGGGAATAGGCATAGCTTTTCCTTATTGAACAGGGAAAATTACATTGGTTTGTCCGGTGCCGGAAGATGGGAAATACTCGGTCACAACCTCGCATTTTCCGGTGTATTTGTCCCAGCCCAGTGCCCCATACAGCATCGCTGTGTCGTGCATCGCGCCTTCGCCGGAACAATGGATGGCATATTCACCAAGTATGTCAAGAAAGGCTGCATGATCGCCGCGCTGCCACATGTCCAAAACCATGTGATCGACCGCCTCGTTGAATTTGGACGAGATGGTGAAGGTTCCGTTATTCGGCGCATATTCCTTGTTTGACCAGATCTTGTGGCTGAGCGAGCCCGAGGCGACCAGCAAAACCTTGCTGTCGCTTGCCTCGACTGCGGCGCGGATCGCCTCGCCGATGACACGGCTTTCGTCATGGTCATGGACCGTGCAGAACGCCGCGATCGAGACGACCTTCATGTCATGTTCCCGGCTCATGAAATGCATCGGCACCAGGGTCCCATATTCCAGGTCAAGACTGTCGAGATGGTGTGCCAGCGTATAGACGCCCAGTTCGCTGGCTTTTTCTGCGATGGCGTCGCCCAGTTCTGGATTGCCGCGATGCGAATAGGGCATGTCACGGATGAATTGCGGGAATTCAGACGAGGTCAAAAGCCCCTCGAATTTCGCGTTTGCGTTGATGTGAAAGCCGGCATTGACCAGCCAATGCGTATCACAAATCACCACTGTGTCAGCCCCCAGCGCCTTGGCGCGGCGGGCAATCTCCAGATGGCCGTCTATCGCGGGTTGCCGCTTTCCTTTAACGGCCCCCTCCTGTTCCGACATTTGCAGCGTCGGAACATGGGTCATCTTCGCGGCAAGGACCAATTCTCCCATATTCTCATTCCTTATTAGATTTCAGTCGCTTGTCCTGTTCATGAAAAGTCGCGGCCCGCCGTTACGCGCCCAGCCGGGCAATCTTGTGCTGCCCCAGCGCAAAGCCCACATGTTTTTGTTCCATGTAGAATTCAAAGCTCCAATCTCCGCCGTCTCGCCCCATACCCGAGGCTTTGACCCCCCCGAACGGGGTCGGCAGGTGGCGCACATTTTCGGAATTGACCCACATCATACCGGCCTCCAGCTGATCGGTCACACGCAAGGCACGGGTCAGATCATTGGTCCAGACATAGGCGGTCAGGCCATATTGCACGTCATTGGCCTTGGCGATGGCATCTGCTTCATCCGAGAACGGGACGACAGTCAGGACCGGTCCAAAGATTTCTTCTTGTGCGATGCGCATGTCATTGGTCGCATTGGTGAAAAGTGTTGGCTTCACATAGGCGCCCGGCCCGTCGATCTTTTCACCGCCCACCTTGATCGTGGCGCCGTCCTGTTTGGCAATATCGAAATAGCTGCACACCTTGTTCTGGTGGACTTCGGCAATCATCGGGCCAATCTCGGTCGCCGGATCCAGCGGATGGCCGATATTCAGATTGGCCACCCGCGCAGCCAGTTTTTCCACGAAATCGTCGTGGATCGTGGACTGGACCAGCAACCGCGACGAGGATGTGCACCGTTCGCCGTTCAGGCTGTAGATCATGAAGATCGCCGCATCGAGCGCGCGGTCGAGATCGGCATCATCAAAAACGAGGACCGGATTCTTGCCGCCGAGTTCGAAATGCACGCGTTTCAGCGTCGCGGCCCCCTGACGCATGATATGACTGCCGGTCTGGCTTTCACCAACAAAGGCGATGGCTTTGATATCCGGGTGTTCGGTCAGCGCCCGCCCGGCATCTTCGCCAAAGCCATTGACGGTGTTCCAGACCCCCGGCGGCAGGCCTGCCTCTTCGGCGACATCAACCAGAAGCCGCGCCGTGATCGGCGACAACTCCGCCGGTTTATGCACCACGGTACAGCCCGCGGCCAGCGCCGGAGCAATCTTCCAGGTCGAAAGCATGAAGGGCGTGTTCCAGGGGGTAATGACGCCGACCGGGCCAATCGGTACACGCGTCGTCATGTTCATCAGCGTCGGGCTGGGCAAATGTTTGCCATCCCGCGCACTCTCCGCCAGATCTCCGAAATATCGGAAGTTTTCAGCCCCCCGCAGCGCCGCCTTGGACATGAACCGCAAGGCCTGTCCCGTGTCGAGACATTCCAGAAAGGCAATTTCCTCGGCCCGTGCAACGATACCATCGGCAATGTTGTGCAAAATCTTCTTGCGCTCTTTGCCCCCCATCGCTTTCCAGTCTCTGAACGCGTCTTTGGCCGCCTTGGCAGCCCGGTCAATCTCGGCCTCATCGCCGCGGGCCACATTGGCCAGATGCGCACCATCCACGGGCGAGGTGGTGGCGAAACTGCCGGCTCCGTCACTGTCAGCGCCGCCGATCCGGTTCTTGACCCCGCCCCGAGATTGGAGAGCGTCGAGATAGGTTTTGGCCTTGGCCAGGTTCCGTTCCAGTTCAGACATTATTCTCTCCTCGGGCATTCAGGGCCGGACGGATGGTGTTCATCCGTTTTTCGGCAAAGGGATAATTCAGTTCGATCACTTCCAGTGACAGGGCAAACGGGATGCTCAGCTTGCCCTCGACAAATTTTTCCAGCGCGGCATAGATCTCCTCGACCGCTGTGGCGCGCGCTTCCTCGCTGCGCCCGGGGCCCATGCGCAACAGGCAATCGGCAAACCCGAGATCGGCGTCGCCATTGGCAATACTGACATGATCAGCAGCGAAAGCGCGAACCCGAATCCCCGCTATCGGAAAGATACCGGTGTCGATCATTGCCCGGCGTGCCCTGTCGCAAAATGCGTCCATATCAAGGTCGGGGGCCAGATTGCGGGAATATTCGATGGAAAGATGCGCCACGTGCTTGACCCGCTCTGTGATTTCGGTTTAGGAGATACTTAACGAGTTAACTATCGTCAAGAAAAAAATGCAGAAAGACCGAAAATGAAACTGATCACCTTTGACACCGACCAGATCGGCGCCACCGATGGCACCAATGTCTGGAACCTGACACAGCGGCTTGGCTATCGCGACATGCGTGAGGCGCTGGCCGATGCAGATGCTGTTGCCAAAACCGCAAGCGGTGCGGCCGATACGACCTTCGACGCGGTGTCGCTGGAAATCCCCATCACCAATCCGCGGCGGATCTATTGCATCGGTGTCAATTACATGAACCGGAACGAAGAATATCAGGATGGCTCGGCCGCGCCAAAATACCCGTCGATTTTTGTGCGCAACCCCTTGTCCTTTGTCGGCCATAGCCAGGCGATGGAGATCCCGCCGGAATCTGAACAACTGGATTACGAGGGCGAAATTGTTCTGGTGATCGGCAAAAAGGGCCGCCGCATTCAACAGGCCGAAGCGATGGATCATGTCGCCGGGCTGACGCTGATGAACGAAGGCACGATCCGCGACTGGGTGCGCCACGGCAAGTTCAACGTGACGCCGGGCAAGAACTGGGACAAATCCGGCGGCATCGGCCCCTGGATCGAAACCGACCTCTCCGGCTTCGACATCACTGACATGACGGTCGAAACCCGCGTCAATGGCGAATTGCGGCAGTCCGACACCACCGCGTCCATGGCCTTTCCCATCGCCCGGATCCTTGAATATGCCTCCACATTCGGCACGCTGGAACCCGGCGACCTGATCGCAACCGGCACGCCCACCGGCGCAGGCGCCCGGTTTGATCCGCCGATCTGGCTGAAAGCCGGCGATGTGGTCGAAGTCAGCGTCAAAGGGCTTGGCACCTTGTCCAATTCCGTCCAAAATGAAGTATGAACGAACGCCTCTCCTTAACTGAAAAGTCCCTGCCAATCATGTTGCTGCGGGCGCGTGAAACGGTGATGCACCGTTTCCGCCCAATGCTGGCCGCCCATGGGCTCAGCGAACAACAATGGCGGGTGCTGCGGGTGCTGAACGAAAACGGCCCAACGGAACCGACGAAACTGGCTGAATTGAGCTTGCTCTTGATGCCCAGCCTCACCCGCATGTTGGCCACGCTGGAGGAGAGGGGGTTGTTGTCGCGCACCCCCCATGAAAACGACCGGCGCCGCCAGATCGCGGCGCTGACCGGCGAAGGCGCGGCCCTGATTGCCACCATCACTCCCGAAAGCGCGGAAATTTACGCCAGGATCGAGGCCGAATTCGGTAAAGACAATATTCACGACCTGATGTCTGCACTTCGCAAACTTGCGGCGATGGGCTGACCCGCCGCGCCGAACGGCTTGTTTCTTCTTGGGAAAATACTCCCGCCGGAGGCACCGGCTGCCGCATGGCAGCCGGCCCGGCCCAAACAGCAGGGGATCGAAGACCCCCCGCTGGCGGGACGCTCCCCTGTCACAGCCCCGTCAAAACCTGGTCAATAGACCCGACCCGCATCATTGTCGCCCGAGCCGCCGAGATAAGTTGCAGCCAGCTTTTTTGCCCCCTGCGCCAGCAACGAAACGTCCGAACCGACAGCGACAAACAACGCGCCAAGCTCGATATAGCGCCGCGCCAGGGTCTCATTCGCCATCAGGATGCCCGGCGCCTTGCCTGCGGTGCGGATCCGAAGGATGGCATCCTCAATGGCAGCCTGAACATCCGCATGGGCGGGATTGCCGTGATGCCCGAGCGAGGTCGCCAGATCCGCCGGTCCGATGAACACCCCGTCCACCCCGTCAACCGCGACAATTGCATCAAGATTTTCCAACGCCTCGACCGTTTCCACCTGCACCAACAGGCAAGCCTCATCATTGGCGCGGTGCATATACGCGGCGTCCCGGCCGTAATTCGACGCCCGGACAACCCCGGCACCATTGCCGCGAATGCCGTCCGGCGGATAGCGCATCGCCTGCACCATCAGGTTTGCATCGGCAGCCGTGTTGACGATGGGCACCAGAATGGTCATCGCGCCGGCATCCATCACCTGCTTCACCTCGACCACATCGACCGAGCTGATCCGCACCACCGGATGGCTCGGGCTCGGCCCCGCCACCTGCAACTGATCGCGGATAGACCGGATGTCATTGGCGCCGTGCTCGCCGTCGATCAACAGCCAGTCGAACCCGGAATGGGCACTTATCTCCGCCGTGACCGCGGTGCCGAGGCTCTGCCATAATCCGATTTGCAGTTTCTTTTCGGCCAGCGCGGCCTTGAACCTATTGGGAAGGGTCGACATTCGCTCAGCTCTCCTGTTCAAACGAAATGGTCACATGGCCAAAATGGCCAAAATCAGCGGCAAAAGCCCGGCTGGTCCCAACCGGGACCGGGCGCACCAGCGAGCCGGCCAGAACGACATCGCCGCGCCGCAGATACTCACCGGATTTGGCCAGATTGCGGGCAAGCCAGGCCATCGCATCCAAAGGATGGCCGTGGACGCTGGCGCCAAGACCGGTCTCCTCGACCAGCCCGTCCCGCGCCAGAGAAACCCCAACCCGGTCCAGGGCAACATCGCCCGGCTTGTGGCGCGCGCCGCCGATTACAAATCCCGCCGCTCCGGTATTATCCGCCACAAGGTCCACCGCGCGGCGCGCGGCACCGGTTACCGGATCCTGGGCAAAAACCCGCCCGCCAATCAATTCCAGGGCCGGCGCAACATATTCCGTGGCCGCCAGAACATCCTGGGGCGTACAGTCGGCCCCGTGAAGATCATCGCCCATGCGAAACAGAATCTCCGCCTCGACCGCCGCCCCCGGAATGGCGCCGCAGGGCACCGTGCCACCCGCCGGAAAGGCCATATCGCCCAGCAAGACCCCTCGCGCCGGTTCCTCCATGCCCATCATCCGCATCACCGGAGGGCTGGAAAACGCAACCTTGTACCCCGCGACATGCCGTCCCGCGGCTTTTGCCCGATCCAGGATCAGCGACTGAATGGCATAGGAATCCTCCAGCGTCATGCCAGGATGGTCCTGGCTGATCGCCCCGATCTGATGCCCGGCCTCGGCGGCATGCTGCAAGGCCTGGGCGGCACGGTCATGATCTTCTTGGCGCATATGCATGGTGCGGACCCTCCTCTTTACTGGCGTCGGATCATAGGCCGCCATCTGTGGAGTGAAAGTCGAAAATGCACCCCTCTTGCGGGGTTTGCCCTTGCGTCGCCTGCCCCGGCCCCGTTTCATGTCAGGGACCGATCCACGGCCGGGCTTTGTCCGGCCTTAGAAAGAAAAGGTGTCGCATGAGCGGACAGGAATTCGATTACGTTGTCATTGGCGGCGGATCCGCCGGTTGCGTCGTTGCGTCCGGGTTGGCCAGGGATGGCCGTTTCACTGTCGCGCTGGTCGAGGAAGGCCGCAAGGACAGCAACCCCTGGATTCACATACCCGGCACCTTGCACAAGGTTCTGGCCTCGCAAGATGCCACGGCTGTGGTGTCCGACCCGGATCCGACTTTGGAGGGCAATAAATTCGTCGTGCCCCAGGGCCGGGTTCTGGGGGGCGGGTCCTCCATGAACGGCATGATCTATATGCGCGGCAATGCCCAGGATTACGACGAATGGGAAAGCCTGCATGGCTGCGAGGGTTGGGGCTGGGACAAGGTCCTGCCCGCCTACAAGCGGCAAGAGGCGAACCAGCGCCTGAGCGACCCCTATCACGGACAGACTGGCCCGCTGGAGGTTTCCGACCCGTCCTATCGGCATCCGGTTTCGGCACAGATCATCGCGGCGGCCATTGAGGCTGGTTTGCCGCCCACCGAGGATTTCAACGGCGACAGTCAGATCGGTGCCGGCTGGTATCAGTTTACTTTCAACAATGCCCGGCGGAAATCCGCAGCGGTCGCGTTTCTGCGCCCGGTCATGGGGCAGGGAAATTTCACGCTTCTGACCCGTCACCGGGCCGACAGGCTGGTGATCGAAAATCGCCGCGCCACGGGCGTGATCGCGCGGACCAACGGTCAGACGGTCACGATCCGCGCCCGTAAAGAGGTGATCGTCACCGCCGGGTCCTTCCAAACCCCGAAAATCCTGATGTTGTCAGGCATCGGCCCGGCCGAAAATCTCGACCGTGTTGGCATCGAGGTTCATCACGACAGTCCCGGCGTGGGGGCCAATTATCAGGATCATGTCGGCGCGCCTTTGACCATTCATCTTGGGGGGATGCGCGGCATTCAGGGCGATGTTAAGGGTCTGCGCGCGCTGAAACACGGGCTGGAATATGTGTTGTTCCGGCGTGGGTTGCTGGCCTCGCCCATCATCGAAGCCGGGGCTTGTGCCGATACCGATGGCGATGGGCGGGCCGATGTGCAGTTCAATTTCGCGCCGTTTGCACCCGGCGCTCCGGGGGTTCAATTGCCCGATGATGCCCTGCAAATCCATCCGATGACCATGCGGCCGAAGTCCCGTGGCCAATTGGCGCTGGCCTCTGACAAGTCCGAGGATGATCTGAAATTCACCGCCAATGTTCTGGACCGGGAAGAGGATCTCGACACATTGCGCCGCGGCGTGCGCCTGGCCCGTGAAATTGCGGCGAAAATGCCCGTGGCGAATATCACCGGAGCCGAAATCTGGCCCGGCCCGGATGTTTCGACAGCAGTCGGCTCCAACACGCTTGATTCGGCGATCCGCAAACACGGGCGGACGATCTTCCACCCGGCCGGAACCTGCGCCATGGGCCCTGATGACGCGACGCCGCTTGATCCCTGCCTGCGGGTGCGCGGTATTGACGGGCTCCGGGTCGCGGATTGTTCGGTGATGCCGCAACTTGTGTCCGGCAACACCAATGCCCCGACCATGATGATTGCCGGTCGGGCAGTCGATTTCATTCTGGAAGACGCCTGAGGCCGCGACGCAACGGCAGAGTTCCCATATGCGGGGCGCCCGCCTATCATTCGGGTTGAAAATGCCGGGCAACCGAAAGAGACGACGATGCACCCATTAGATGCTGCCATTGCGCTCCGCTCCTTGGCCGAAGGCCACTGGCGAGGCCGGACATCCGAGGCCTATGGGAATGTCATCGGCCCGTTTGGCGGCATGGTCTCAGCGGCCTTGGTCAATGCGGTTTTGTCCGATCCCCGCGCTGCCGGTGATCCGGTGGCGATCACGGTGAATTATTGCACCGCCATTCCCAACGGCGACTTTGACATCCACAGCCGGCTGATCCGGGCCGGGAAATACCTGCAACATTGGCTGCTGGAATTGCACTCTGATGACAAGATTTGCACCACTGCCACGCTGGTCCTTGGCAATCGCTCAGAAACCTTCGCCATGCACCCGGCAAAGATGCCAGATGTGCCGCCGGCGGATCGTATCGTGCCGAGCGACACGACCGAGGCCCCCATGAACTGGCTGCGGCAATATGAATTTCGGACGGTGACGGGGATTGCGCCTTTCAACCTGCCCGAGCCAAAGACGCAGGCGACCAGCAGCATCGCCTGGGTGTCGGATCACCCCGCGCGCGCCCTTGACCATCTGTCGCTGACCAGCCTTGCGGATACATTCATCCTGCGCGTTGCACTCGCGCGGGGCAGGCTTGATCCGATGGGGACAGTCACGCTGACGACCTATTTTCTGGCCACAGCCGAAGAATTGGCAGAACAGGGTAGCGCGCCGGTTCTGGGACTTGCGGATGCCAACCGGATCGACGGGCATTTTCACGATCAGCCCATGCAGATCTGGAGCAGGTCAGGCAAAATTCTGGCCACAGGCAGCCAGCTTGGCTGGTTCAAGGGCTGAGTTCCTCCGGCACTCTCAGGGCGATACAGACAATCCCGGTTTCATCCTTCGTGCCGCGCTTCTGGACTACCCGCTCGAACAGATGGGCCTCCGGGTCAAAAGATGGGCGGGCGGGATCTCTGGGCATGGCCGCGCCGACGATGGGGCGATCACGCGACGATTTTCTCGCAAATAGCGATAATCGCGAAGGATCCGGCAGGATATGACGCGGCCTGCCGGGGTTTTGTTGTATGGCTCCCCTTTTCAGGCCATGGATTGCCGCCTATAAGCCCCCAAAAGACCACGCAGAAAGGCCGTGACGATGCGCAAGGCAAAGATCGACCGCAAAACCGCCGAAACCACGATCTCGGTCGAGGTCAATCTCGACGGGACCGGGCAGTATGACAACAAGACCGGCATTGGCTTTTTTGACCACATGCTGGATCAATTGTCGCGCCACGCGCTGATCGACATGACGGTCCGTGCCACTGGCGATCTCCATATCGACGACCACCACACGGTGGAGGATTGCGGCATTGCCCTTGGCAAAGCGGTGGCCGAAGCGGTTGGCGACAAGACCGGGATCCGTCGTTACGGCGCCTGCCTGCTTCCGATGGATGAAGCATTGGTGCGCGCCGCGCTTGATATCTCGGGGCGGCCGTTTCTGGTGATGGATCTTGAATTGCCAACGCCGAAAATAGGGACGTTCGACACCGAACTGGTGCGCGAGTTTTTCACCGCTTTCGCGATGAATGCCGGACTGACCCTGCATATCGAGAAACTGGCCGGGATCAATTCCCACCACATCACCGAAGCCGCCTTCAAAGCCGTGGCGCGGGCCTTGCGCGACGCGCTGGAGACCGACCCGCGCAAAGCTGACGCGATCCCGTCGACCAAGGGCACGCTCTGACATGACCTGCGTCATTGTGGATTATAACAGCGGGAACCTGCATTCCGCTGAGAAAAGCTTTCAGCGCATGGCCGGGGAACTGGATTTCGGCCCGGTCATCGTGTCATCGGACCCCGATACCGTGTCCAAGGCCGACCGAATCGTGCTGCCGGGCGTCGGCGCCTTTGCCGATTGCCGCGCGGGGCTTGCCAGTTATGACGGACTGTTCGACGCGATCGAAGAGGCTGTGATCACAAAAGGCCGTCCGTTCCTGGGGATCTGTGTCGGCATGCAGATGATGGCGACGCGGGGCCTTGAACATGGCCATGACACACAGGGCTTTGACTGGATCGCGGGTGAGGTGGTGGCCTTGACCCCCTCAGATGCCAGCCTGAAAATCCCGCATATGGGATGGAACAATTTGGTGATCGACACGACCCATCCGGTTCTGAACGGAATCACAACCGGCGATCACGCCTATTTCGTCCATTCCTACCATTTGGCTGCACAGGACCCGGCCCAGCGGCTGGCCCATTGCGATTATGGTGGGGATGTCACGGCCGTTGTGGGCCGCGACAATCTGATAGGTACCCAGTTTCACCCGGAAAAAAGCCAGGCCACCGGGTTGCAGTTGATCGGAAACTTCCTGCGCTGGCGGCCCTAAGGCTCACTCAGATGCGATCCGCTTCCAGGTCTGTTTTGCGCAGAGCAATCCGCCAGCCACACATCCTTTGAGATACAATGTGTCGCCTTCAAGGTCGATCTTGCCGATATAGATCTTGTCATTGGACGGACGCCAGACTTTACCGCGATAGTAATTTGCGCCATCGGGCTCCATGTCCAGGATCACCTTCTTGCCGAGATTGGGCGATTTATACTCGCCAGAATCTTTGAAGGTTCGCACGAAGGTGCCGCAGATCTTGCCGCTGCAATCGGCAATATCCACATGGGCATAAGAGCCGTCATCAACTTCGGTCTGCCACCGGCCGTAAACCGGGTCAGCGGCCAGCGCCATACCCGCGGAAAAGATCAGTGCGACGGTTGTCAGGAATAGTTTTCTCATAAGGTCCTCCCAGTCTGTTTGATGAAAGCTTGCCCCGAGCAAGGCCGCCGAGGCAAGCCTTTCTTAACGTCACGCCGCATCTTGGCATTCCTGCACCACATGGGTATGAGCATCAAAAAACGGAGCCGCGGCGATGATCCTTTACCCTGCTATCGATTTGAAAGACGGCCAGTGCGTGCGCCTGTTGAAGGGGGACATGGACAAAACCACCGTGTTCAACGACGACCCCGCCGCACAGGCGCGCGCCTTTCAGGATCAGGGCTGCCAGTGGCTCCATATGGTGGACCTGAACGGCGCTTTTGCCGGCGCGCCGGTCAATGGCGGTGCGGTCGAGGCGATACTGGCCGCTCTGGATATTCCGGCCCAACTGGGCGGCGGCATCCGCGATATGGCCACGATCGAGATGTGGCTGAAAAAGGGGCTGGCCCGCGTGATCCTTGGCACGGTCGCCGTTGAAAACCCCGATCTGGTGCGCAAGGCGGCGCGGGCCTTTCCGGGGCAGGTGGCTGTCGGGATCGATGCCCGAGACGGGCGGGTTGCGACCAAGGGCTGGGCCGAGGAAACCGATGTCCAGGTCACGGATCTTGCGAAATCCTTTGAGGATGCCGGTGTCGCCGCCATCATCTATACCGATATCAATCGCGACGGCGCGATGCAGGGCCCGAATATCCCCGCGACGGCGGCGCTGGCCCGGTCTGTGTCGATTCCGGTGATTGCGAGCGGTGGGGTGTCCTCGCTGACGGATCTCACCGCGCTCAAGACCTGTGGCGCGCCTCTGGATGGCGCGATTTCCGGTCGCGCGCTCTATGATGGGGCGATTGACCTGGCCGAGGCTTTGGCCCTTTTGGCCGAATGACACCCCCTGCCCTGGTCCTGTTTGACTGTGACGGCGTCCTTGTCGACACCGAACCCCCGGCTTTTGAGGTGTTGCTGGCAGACCTTTCCGCGCGGGGCTTTCACAGCTCTCTCGACGATTTGCGGTCCCGGTTTCTCGGCGGCACCATGCGTGCCAATGCCGAAAATCTGCGCGATGCCGGTGTGGATATTCCGGAAAACTGGGTCGATGAGATGTATGGCAAGATCTATGCAAGGCTCCGGACGGGTGTTCTTCCGATCCCCGGCATTCCCGCCCTGCTGGACCGACTTGACGCCGCTGGTCTCGCCTATGCGGTCGGATCGAATGGTCGACCGGAAAAAATGGAAATCTCGCTCACCAGCGCCGGGCTGTGGCCCCGGCTTCAGGGACGGTGCTTTTCTGCGCAGGTGGTCGGCGAGGCGAAACCCGCCCCGGATGTCTATCTTGCCGCCGCCGCCCATTACGGGATCGCCCCATCAGATTGCGTGGTGATCGAGGACAGCCCGACAGGTGCCGCCGCTGCCCGCGCTGCCAATATGCGCTGTTTTGGCTATGCCCCCCAAACCGCGACCGATGCCGATGGCAATGCCCTGTCGGCAGCGGGCGCCAGGATCTTCGGCGATATGGCCGCCCTGCCCGCGTTGCTTGGCCTTCCCAAGGGCTGAGCGCACCGCTATGTAGGGCGCGAAAGGACGCATCATGCTGAAAACCCGCATCATCCCCTGTCTCGACGTGAAAGACGGCCGCGTTGTCAAAGGCGTGAATTTCGTCGATCTGGTCGATGCCGGAGACCCGGTCGAAAGCGCCAAGGCCTATGACGCCGCCGGGGCGGATGAATTGTGTTTTCTCGACATCAACGCCACCCATGAAAATCGTGGCACGATGTACGATGTGGCCCGCCGTACTGCGGAACAATGCTTCATGCCGCTCACTATCGGAGGCGGTGTCCGCACGCCGGAAGATGTGCGCGCCCTGCTTTTGGCCGGGGCTGACAAGGTCTCGTTCAACTCAGCAGCGGTGGCCGATCCAGAGGTGGTCGCCCAATCGGCCAACAAATTTGGCAACCAATGCATCGTGGTCGCCATTGATGCCAAAACCACCGCCCCCGGCAAATGGGAGATTTTCACCCATGGCGGCCGGCGCGAAACCGGGATTGACGCGGTGGAATTTGCGAAGCTCGTGGAAAAGAAAGGAGCGGGCGAGATCCTGCTGACCTCGATGGACCGTGATGGCACGCGGGCGGGGTTCAACCTCCCGCTGACCCGAGCCATCGCTGACGCGGTCCACATCCCGGTCATTGCCTCGGGCGGGGTCGGCACTCTTGACCACCTGGTCGAGGGCGTCACCCAGGGCCATGCCAGCGCGGTCCTGGCCGCCTCGATCTTTCATTTTGGTGATTTCACAATCCGCGAAGCCAAGGAACATATGGCCGCGGCAGGAATTCCGGTGCGCTTATGAGCAATATTCTATCCGACCTCTCCAAAACCATCGAGGCCCGCAAAACCGCCGATCCCGACAGCTCCTGGACCGCGCGTCTGTTGGCCAAAGGCCCTGACAAAGCGGCAGAGAAATTCGGCGAAGAGGCGATAGAGGCGATCATCGCCGCGGTCAGGAACGACCGGGAAAACCTGACCTATGAGGCGGCGGATGTTTTGTATCACCTGCTGGTCATGCTGGCCGCGCGGGATGTCCCGCTCGACGATGTGCTGGCTGAGTTGACCCGGCGGCAGGGTCAATCGGGCCTGGCGGAAAAAGCCGCCCGCGATTGACGCGGAGGGCGGGGACGGACAGGTCCCGGCCCCGTGTCGCACCCAATCAACGTTTCAAACGCGTCACATTGGTCAGGCCCATAATAGCCTTCTCGAAATAGGGCTCGGACTTGCCCTTGCGGACCTTGCGCATGAAATATTTCTCGAACGCGATCTTCGCCCAATGGACCCATTTTCCCTCGGCTGCCCAGTTCTTGTTGCGCGGCGGGTTTTGCGGTTGTGCCAGGAACGCCACGCCCTTGTCGCCAAAATCAGCCAGGCAAAACGCGTTCCAAGTCGGCTCATGGGTCATTTCTTTGCCACGTAGCAGCTGACCAATATTGCCGGCCGCCGCCGCAACCATGGATTCAATCATATAGCCGGTTTTCGGCACACCAACCGCCACCGGCGTGGACTCTAGTGGCGGGATGGCAATGCAGACGCCAATGCCGAAAATATTCGGATATTTCGGGTTCTGCTGCATGTCATTGACGATGACAAAGCCACGTGGATTCACCAGCCCCTCGATATCGCGGACCGCCGGGATGCCCC
>Ga0070726_10002741_pt1 | contig 15562 bp, 11 predicted proteins | sample tdAd471_FD_67275 | JGI IMG/M metagenome (GOLD analysis project Ga0070726, IMG submission 67275) | Marine sediment microbial communities from the Atlantic coast under amendment with organic carbon and nitrate - tdAd47.1 | ecosystem: Environmental > Aquatic > Marine > Coastal > Sediment | place...
AACATGTAATGTAATACGAAACTGAAATGGAAAAGCCGGTCCAAGGACCGGCTTTTTTTTTTTGCATTAACCTTTCTCTTCGTGGCAAGCATTACGCCTTGTCAAACTCGCGTTTAGCAATAGTATAGAGCCACCAGCAAATACCGAAAACCACCAGTAAGCCCGCATAACTTCCTAAGGGTTGATCTAGTACCGCTAGCACATTGGTATCTTGTGTTATGGCAATTGGAATAGCCAATACAATACCAATTAAAGCTTCACCGGTTATTAATCCAGAAGCAAACAATAGCCCCGAGTTATTACTCTTTTCCTTAGCTTCTTCTAATTCAGCTCCTTTGGCTTGACCATTCTTAGCTTGGTATCGACTTACTAACCACGCAATTAATCCACCTACCATAATCGCACTATCTAATTCAAAAGGAAGGTATAGACCTACCGCAACAGCAAGGACTGGAATTCGGAAATCACTATTTTTAGAAGCCTGGTACTGATCTGCCAAAATAATCAAGACACCGATTGCCATGCCAATATAGACCATATTCCAGGGCAATCCACCTTTGAATATACCTACCGCCACACTTTCCATCAAGGCGGCTTGTGGAGCAGGAAGGGTATCGCTACCGATACCGTAAGCGGAGTTCAATAGTTGTAAAACCAAAGGAAGGCTTAAGGCAGCTGCTATCACACCTACCATTTGCATGATCTGCTGATTCCGTGGTGTGGCTCCAAGGAGGTGTCCAGATTTCAGATCTTGCATATTGTCTCCTGCGATGGCCGCAGCACAACAGACGACGGCTCCAATCATAATGGCCGCGGCAGGTCCTTTTTCCGCACCACTTCCCATTAGCGCTAGGAGAATCAGCGATGAGGTCAGGATAGTGGCAATGGTCACACCGGAGATCGGATTATTTGAACTACCCACTAGTCCCGCCATATAACCCGCTACGGCAGAAAAGAGGAAACCAGCAATGATCATCAAAATAGCCATGAGGGCAGAAATGGGAACATTCTCTATTTCTCTTAGGTAGATAATGAAAACGGGAACAATCATTGCCCCGATTGCAATAATAACCCAAGACATGGGCGTATCCAGTTCGGTTCGTAATACTTTACCTTGGTCTTTGACCCCTTTGATGGCAGCTATACCGCTTTTAACCGCATATCCAATCGCACTTCTGAGATTGATCAGTGCCCATAGCCCACCAACCACCATCGCCCCAACACCTAGGTAGCGAATCTGACTATTCCATATCGCGCCACCAATTTCCGTTGCCGTGCCATCCGGCGCTCCATTTATAGCGATGAAAGCGGGAATGGCTATCCACCAACTGATTACCCCACCGGCAAATACCAAGACGGCTATGCGTAAACCCACAATATAACCCACGGCAATTAGTGCAGGTGAGAGATTCACCCCGGCATATAAATAGACCTTATTGCCCGCTAAGGTCGCAGCCTCGGCCAAGCCCTGCCAAATCTTTAAACCACCTTCTGCTAGCTTAATCAAGGCTCCTGCTAATCCCCCCCAGACCAAATACTTTACCGTATCGCCACCTCTTTCACCGGTTTTCAATACCTCTGCCGTAGCTACTCCCTCAGGGAACTGCAGCTTTTGGCGTACAATCAAGGCAGAACGCAAAGGGACGGTAAATAGGACACCCAAAACACCTCCACACAAAGAGATCAAGGCAGTTTCGAGGTAACTAAAATTCGTCCAATAATCCATAATGATTAAGGCCGGGATGGTAAAGATGACACCGGCTGCTAGTGATTCTCCAGCGGAGGCTGCCGTCTGTACAACATTGTTTTCTAGGATGTTACTTTTCTTGAATAACTTCAATATGGCCATAGATAAGACGGCCGCAGGAATACTGGCAGATACCGTCATACCCGCAAAAAGCCCTAGGTAGGCATTGGCACCCGATAGGATGACAGATAAGACTGCGCCCAGAATAAAAGCCTTTACGGTGATTTCAGGCAGTTTGATTTCTGGCCCGATGTAAGGCTGTTGATTTTCATTTTTCATAAACAAGGTTTTATCAATTAGCAGGTGTTGTTCGTAAGGAGGGGCTCCGTAAGATCACCCCCCAAACTTGCTTAAAGGTAATTCTTCACCTTTAATCTTCCAACTCTGAATCTAGAATGTCTTTCAAATTAGAGGGATGAAGCTGGAGCTGATAACTTAGTATTCGCCCTTGATTGAGGTAATAAAACACGATCACAATCACAATTAGCCCAACCAAATTCTGGAATAGAACTTGAAAAATGATTATCGGTAAAAAAATCGCCATACTACTTACAAAAGCTGGATAGGGGCGTTTGATACTCCAAAGGGCCAAACTCAGTAAAAGAATCGGAAAAATAACCACATTTAGCAGGGCCAGCCATCCCGGCCTGGTCGAATAGAACAAGAGAAAAAGTCCGGTCATCAGATGAAAGGAGACATAGATGAATAGCGCTCGTTGAGCATTGAATATGCCCTGACGCTGCGCTATGGAGAGCCGTTTATTGGACCGGATACTCATAGAACCTTTAAAGCTTGTTCCAGGTCATCGATCAACCAATCAGCTTCCTCTAGGCCAATATATAAGCGGGTAAGATTCCAAGGCAGCGCCGAGTCTTCCCGACCAGGAATATGGTAGAATCCGGCTACCGGCATGATCAATGATTCGTGACCACCCCAGGAAACGGCAATAAGAAAATGACGAAGTTGATGAATGAATTTTTCCATATCGGCTAATGTTTCGGCCTTAAGATAGACAGACAACAAGCCTCCTGCTCCACTCATTTGCTGCTGAGCTAATTCATATTGTGGAAAGGAAGGAAGCATGGGGTAAATGACTTGTTCCACTTTGGGATGAGCTTCAAGAAAAGTGGCGACTTTCAAAGCGCTTTCCGATACCCTTTTCATTCGTAAAGGGAGGGTTCTGAGCCCTCGAATCACCATAGCCGCATCGTGAGGCGGTAGAATGGATCCTAGTGTCATTTGCTCCAGGTTGAAAATCTGAAAAATCTTTTCCTTCGAGCCGCAAACCACTCCGACTACGACATCACTATGACCATTTATATATTTAGTAGCGGAGTGTACTACTAGATCAATGCCAAAACTGGCGGGCTGCTGGAAAATAGGAGAGGAGAAGCTATTATCAATTATTGTAGTGATATTATGGGCTTTTGCCAGCTCAGCGCAAGCCTTGAGATCCTGAATTTGAAAGGTAATCGAACATGGACTTTCTAGATACAAGACTTTTGTATTAGGACGAATGGCCGCCTTGATGGCTTCCATGTTTGACCCATCTACAAAAGTATGACTGACTCCAAAACGAGCCAGAAATGAAGTGAGCAAGGTATGAGTCCAAGAATAGGGACCTTCCACACAAACAATATGATCGCCCGCTTTGACTTGAGAAATGACCGTCGCAGCGATAGCTCCACTGCCGCTGGAGAAAACCAGGGCGTCCTCAGTTTGTTCCAAAGCAGCTAGTTTCTTCCGCAATATTTGCACAGTCGGATTGTTACCTCGACTATAGATATGATTTTCCAGTTCATTGGTAAAGGCAGATCGGAATGCCGCCAAGTCGGGGAAAGTGAAGTTGCTGGTTTGTATGATAGGGGGAGAGATGGCATTGAAGTAATTATCTCGTTCTTCGCCAAGGTGGGTGAGGATTTCGCTTTGGTGCATTTTACGTTAATTCTAGTGAATAATGTTTGAAGACAAAGGCTTCTGCTATGAGTTTAAAGATAGAGAACCCCTTCCATAAAAGTCACGGCATTTCCAGCAATGGATACCCGGTTTCCGAGCAATTGACATTGAAGTACACCTCCGCGCTCCGATAATTGCTTTGCTATTAGTACCCTTTCTCCTAAATGTTGGGCCCAGTAAGGTAATAGGTGAATAGCCGATTGCGCTTTAGAAAGGCTTAGCGCATACTTTACCACATTCCAAAAGTGACCAATCGTCCGCACATTGACCCCTACCATATTCGCCGACTTAATCCAGGAACTTGTGGCTCTCTCTTCAATTGGACCCGGTATTGTTTCTTGCCAATCCAAGGCTTGAGAGAAGGTGTCTTGCCCCAGTTTTTGTTGTAGAATATCTAGGACAATGGCAGCATCTAAATTCACCAGCGTCGCTGGCATGATGACAGTCAAGAAGGAGCATTTGCCCGACACATATTCATCAATGCTCCCTTTTGAAAGACCGGGCCATTCCTCGTGGTGGTTCGTGTCGGATACCAGAATACTCATTTTGGGAATGACTATGAGGCGATAATCATGAATTTATTTTTCTTGCCATTTTCGACCATTATGTATTCACCATGTAATAGAGACTCATGATTAATGACTGTTTCATGAGAACTGATTTTCTCTTTATTAATGCTGATAGCGTTTCCCTTTATAGCTCTGCGAGCCTCTCCCTTGGAAGCTAAAATACGGGTATGATCAGCTAGAAAGTCTGAAATATTTACACCATCTGCTAAGAGGGAACGAGGGACCTGGAAGCTGGGTATTTCCTTTGAAACAGTTGCCAGCGCCGATTGGCTTAAAGAAAGCAGGGTTTCTCGACTTGCCTTTTTATTAAATAGTAACTCAGACACTTTAAGTACCGCTTCGAACTCCTCTTCTGAATGAACTCGCTTGGTCAATTCTTCCCCTAGCAACTTTTTTAACTCTCTTGGGTTGTCCGCAAACTCTTGTTCTCTGGCTTCTATTTCTTCTTTGGACTTCAAGGTAAAGTATCGGGTAAAAGAAGGGAGATCAGCATCCGCTGCATTGATCCAGAATTGGTAGAATTTATAAGGAGACGTTTGTTCAGGAGACAACCAAATATTACCCTGTTCAGACTTTCCAAATTTGGTGCCATCCGCCTTAGTCAATAGAGGCGTAGTAATAGCAAAAGCTTTGCCCCCGGCGTTTCTTCTGATAAATTCTGTTCCGGCCGTTATATTACCCCACTGATCTGATCCACCCATCTGCAGTTGGCAGTTGTACTGATCATATAGACATTGGTAGTCATAGCCTTGTAGTAGCTGGTAGCTGAATTCCGTAAAAGAAATGCCGGTCTCAATTCTCTTTTTTACAGATTCCTTAGACATCATATAATTCACGGTCAAGGTTTTGCCCACCTTTCGCAAGAATTCCAAGATATTCATGTCCTTGTAGAAGTCGTAATTGTTTACCAGAATGGCTTTATTCTCGCCCTCATCAAAGTTCAAGAACTTTTTGATTTGCGCTGCTTGGCGGGCCAAGTTGCCATCCAGTTCTTCATAACTTTTTAACGTCCGCTCCTTATCCTTTCCTGAAGGATCTCCAATCCTACCCGTTGCACCACCCATTAGAACAATAGGTTGATGACCAGATAATTGTAGGAGTTTCAATAACATGACTTGCACATAATTGCCAATCGTAAGTGAAGGGGCTGTAGGATCAAAGCCTATATAGGCAGATACCATTTTTTCATTTAGTTTCTCCTCTACTCCTGGCGTTTTATCTTGTATCATTCCTCTCCAGGACAATTCTTCCAAAAAATCCATTTTTTCAAGTTTTGTGCATCTAAAGCAAATCAATAATGGGATTAATAGTTCCCTTGGCTTCTTATTTGGCCACAAAAATAGTTTTTTTGAGGATATTGATACCAACAAAAGTTAAAGTGTCATTGCACAATTTTTCTCAGGCCTTTGCGCTTTAAATAAGGAGGTCTATTCTGTTTATTCAAAATTTAACGGACAAAGAAGTAGCTTTTCTTGGTATAGAAGTATAAATTTGCGAGGCTTTTGCCATATATATGAATATCGAATACTTTATAGCTAGGAAGGTAGCCAGTGCTGGGCAGCAATCTTTTACGCGCCTCATCATTCGCATTGCGATGGTTGCCGTTGCTATTAGCCTTTCTGTGATGATCATTACCAATTCCTTGGTAACGGGTTTCAAAAAAGAAATTAGCGAGAAGATTTTTGGTTTTTGGGGGCATGTCCATATTACTGAGCCTACTATCAATCAAGGTTTGATGGATAGTAACCCAATTAGTGTCAATCAGGATTTTTATCCCTGGCTAGATACCATCAAGCAAGTTGATTTTCTGGTCTATGACGATTGGATGGGACAAGAGATAGAGCGAGTGGAAAAAAGTAAAGGTGGGATTCGACATATTCAGACCTTTGCTATTATGCCCGGTATCATTACCGTCAAACGGGAGATGGAAGGGATATTTTTAAAAGGGGTAGGTCGAGACTATGATTGGCAATTTATGGAAGGTTATCTGCAAGAAGGGCGTCTCCTTGACCTGCCGGATTCTACTCGATCGAGAGAGATCATGATTTCCAAGCAGACGGCAAATCGACTGAGAGTCGGGGTTCAAGATTCTTTTATTGTCAATTTCATAGTGGAAAAAGAACCCATAAAACTCAAGTTTTATGTGGCAGGAATCTACAAAACCGGATTAGAAGAATACGATCGGCAGTTTGCATTGATAGATATTCGCCAGATTCAACGTTTGATGAAATGGAAAGATACAGAGGTTAGTGGGTTCGAAGTTTTTCTGGATGATTTGGATGATATGGTTCCAATGGCGGAATATATATATATGGAGAAACTTCCGCACAATTTATATGCAGAGCCGATTCGCTCCAAACGACAAGAGATTTTTAATTGGTTGGATCTGCAAGATATTAATGAGGTAGTCATATTGGGACTGATGGTTATTGTTGCTATCATCAATATGGTGACAGCTTTGCTCATTCTAATTCTGGAAAGAACCAATATGATTGGAATTTTGAAGGCTCTGGGAGCTAATAATTGGAAGATCAGACGTATTTTCTTGTATCACGCTGGTCTGATCATTGGGGTTGGCCTATTTTGGGGTAATCTAGTGGGGATTGGACTGTGTTACTTACAAGATAAATTTGAAATTGTCAAGTTGTCTGAGGCTGATTACTACCTTTCTGTGGCTCCGGTAGAACTCAATTTCTGGATGATCCTGTTTTTGAATATAGGTACCCTCCTGGTTACCTTGCTATTTTTAGTGATTCCTTCTTATCTTGTTACTAGAATTTCTCCGGTTAAGGCTATTCGATTTAAATAATGGCATGTCTTGTTACCCTTGTCAATTAATCACTGATATTTTAATTCTCTTTCCTGCCCGCTTGGGGCGTTTTCTATTGCATTTGGGGCATAGTATTTTGGGGAGAAGGCGCGAATACTTCTTTTCTTGGTGGTTGCTGGATACTGGCTTGTTATGGTTGGAAATATTTGGCTTGGCGGAGTGGTATGAATTTTTTAATTTTTTGATAAAAAGAAATACTCGGCCCTTAAGCGCTGATGAAAAAGCGCTGGCTTTGACCATTTTTGGTGATGAATTGGTGTATCGTAGGATTCGAATTGATGAGAAAGCATATCTAGGGCCTAAGAAATACCGCTTTTGTTACGTGAGTTTCTTTACGATTAATAGTTGGGGGCCAATGCGAGATGATATTTTTATCCATGAGTTGGTACATATTTGGCAATATCAACAATACGGGGCAAGCTATATTCCTAAGGCCTTAGCGGCACAACGTACGCCTGAAGGTTATAATTATGGTGGACTAAAACAGTTGAAAATCGCCAAAAACAATGGTGGTAATTTAGCAGATTTTAATTATGAACAGCAGGCTGATATTGTGGCAGACTATTATCGCCTGAGTAGAGGCAGACCGCCAGAGTGGGGTCGGGCTACCATAACTGATCTACATTTTTATACCTACTTTGTTCGACAAATTAATCCAAATCTGGTACAAGTTTAATCCGCTAGGAAGGGTCAGGTTTAAGTTGTATGTTTGTGCGCAGGTGAAATTAGGTTACCTTTTTTCTAGCATCTCAATGAATAGGCAATGATACAATATTACGCCAAGGCTGACAGAAGATTGAAAGAACTGGAAGAGCCGCAAGTATCTTGCTGGATCAATATTTCTCCTCCCTTTAGCCAAGAAGAATTAGAAGAAGTGGCCCAGCGCTTTTTCATTCCTTTGGATTTCTTGATAGATTCGCTGGATATAGATGAAAGATCTCGCTATGAAAAAGAGGATGATGTCCGGCTGATAGTAGTGAATACGCCCATACTCAATCAATCGGAGGAGGAAAATGACGCTATCTACATCACGGTACCTATTGGTATTATCCTAACCGTAGATCATATATTGACGATTTCTTCTTTTGAAAACCCGATATTGCAGTTGTTTTTGGATAATAAGGTTAAACGCTTCGATCCCTCGGATAGGTCTTTTTTCGTTACCCAAATTTTAGAGCAAACTGTTTACCGGTATTTAAATTGCCTGAAGAAACTAAACCTCAGACGCAATTTGATTGAAAAAGAGCTATATGATTCTAGTCGGAACAAGGAACTCAAAGAGTTGTTGAGTATTGAAAAGAGTCTGGTCTATTTCATGAACTCATTGAGTTCAAATGAATTATTGAAAATGAAGATGAAACGCACGGATTTCTTAGGCATTCGTGACGATGAGGATAAGTCAGATCTTTTTGAAGACATTATTATTGACAATAGCCAGGCCCTGGAAATGGCCAATGTATACACTAATATCTTGAATGGTACCATGGATGCTTATGGATCCATTATTTCCAACAATCTAAATATTACCATTCGTAGATTAACGCTGATTACTATCATCCTGATGGTTCCCACCTTGATTGCCAGTTTCTATGGCATGAATGTTCCCATACCCTTTATGAATAATGGCTTCACTGTATATGGTATAGTGATTATGTCGATTGTTAGTAGTCTACTTGTCGCTTGGTATTTTCAAAGGAAGCGCCTTTTTTGATTGATTTTCATGTTATTTATACATTAACTTTATGTTAATGCTCACTTTTTTGCTAATAGATCAAAAGTTTTCCACATTGAGTTTTCCACATTGTGGAAAAAATGAAGCCAATTGCAATTAATTGATTTACAGTAATTTGAAATAGTTATCCACAAAATGTGGATAACTTCGGCAACACTCGGCTTTGCTTTTTATTACTTTAGTGGTGACAAAAAGCTGGTGGATATAACTATAGAAAACGTAGCCGATTAGGATTTTAACAGAAGGGAAAATCCTCAACTAAGTATAGACTCATTTAATACGATTGGGAGTCAGCCATGGATGCTAGACTCCCCTTGACGTGTCGTGTCTAATGCTCCCTCTTTCAATACGGAATATCATAACCTAAATAAACCATTATAAATTTTTTTTGCGATGAGTAAGAATTTGGAGCCCATTTTGGAGGAAAACCCTAACAGATTTGTTCTGTTCCCCATTGTACATGATGACATCTGGAAATTCTATAAAAAATCTGAGGCCAGTTTTTGGACGGCTGAGGAGATAGATTTATCACAGGACTTAGCAGATTGGCACGAGAAACTGAGCGATGATGAACGACATTTTGTAAAGCATGTACTGGCATTTTTTGCAGCCAGTGATGGAATTGTCAATGAAAATTTGGCAGAAAACTTCGTAAGTGAAGTGCAATATACCGAAGCCAAGTTCTTTTACGGCTTCCAAATAATGATGGAGAATATTCACTCTGAAACCTATTCTCTACTGATTGACACTTATATCAGCGATCCCAAAGATAAAGATTACCTCTTCAATGCCATCGATACGATGGACTGTGTGAAGAAGAAAGCGGAATGGGCATTAAGATGGATAGATGAGGCTTCCTTTGCAGAGCGATTAATTGCATTTGCTGCCGTGGAGGGTATATTCTTTTCAGGTTCATTTTGTTCCATCTTCTGGTTGAAGAAAAGAGGCTTGATGCCTGGACTTTCCTTCTCTAACGAATTAATTTCTAGAGATGAAGGAATGCACTGTGATTTTGCTTGCCTGCTCTACAATAATCACATTCAGAATAAATTGCCTGATGATACCATACGCACCATTATATCCGATGCAGTAGATATTGAGAAGGAATTTGTTTCCGATGCACTTCCCGTTAAGTTGATTGGTATGAATTCGGATTTGATGTGCCAGTATATCGAGTTTGTAGCTGATCGTCTCCTAGCTGCACTCGGGCAGAAAAAGATATTCAATGTAGAGAATCCATTCCCATGGATGGACATGATTTCCTTACAGGGTAAAACGAACTTCTTTGAGAAACGAGTAGGTGATTACCAGAAGTCAGGTGTAATGACTGATCGAGAGAAGCAAGTTTTTACACTTGATGAAGACTTTTAACCACAAACATTAACCTTCAAAGACCCTTTTTTATGCAAGTAGTAAAGCGATCCGGTAAGCGGGAGGATGTTAGTTTCGATAAGATTACAGCCCGCGTTAAGAAATTATGCTATGGACTGGATACCCGTTATGTTAGTCATATTGAGATTGCCAAGAAAGTTATACAAGGCCTCTATGATGGCGTAACCACAACTGAGTTGGATAACCTTGCAGCTGAAACAGCAGCTACTATGGCTACGACTCACCCAGAGTATGCTCTTTTGGCAGCTCGAATTTCTGTGTCCAATCTACATAAGAATACGGATAAGTCTTTTTCAAAGACTATCAAAGCCTTATACAACTATATAGATCCTAAAACAGGTGAGCAAGCTGGCCTAATTGGAGAAGAGACTTATCAATTGGTGTGGAAACACAAGGATCAATTAGATTCTGCCATTATATATGATAGAGATTACAGTTTCGATTTCTTCGGCTTTAAAACACTTGAGCGTTCTTATTTATTGAGAATGGACGGTGAGGTAGTAGAACGTCCTCAGCACATGCTGATGAGAGCGGCAATCGGAATTCACGGTAAGGATATTGAATCTGCAGTGCAGACGTACAATTTGATGTCTGATAAGTGGTTTATCCATGCTACGCCGACCTTATTCAACGCAGGTACACCTAAGCCACAACTATCTTCTTGTTTTCTCTTGAGCATGACCGACGACAGTATCTCTGGTATCTTTGATACATTGACAAGATGTGCAAAAATATCTCAATCTGCGGGAGGTATTGGTCTAAGCATTCACAACGTGAGAGCACAAGGTAGTTACATCAAAGGAACCGGTGGTACGTCGAATGGTATCATCCCGATGCTACAGGTGTACAATGATACCGCTCGATACGTTGATCAAGGCGGCGGAAAACGTAAAGGGGCTTTTGCGATCTACCTGGAGCCTTGGCACGCGGACGTTTTTGAATTTTTGGATTTGAAGAAAAACCATGGTAAAGAGGAATTACGTGCGCGTGATTTATTTTATGCCATGTGGATTTCTGACTTATTCATGGAGCGAGTGAAAGTCAATGGTGAATGGTCTTTATTCTGTCCCAATGAGTGTCCGGGCTTGTATGACACTTATGGTGGTGAATTCGAAGCTCTATACCACAAGTATGAGCAAGAAGGAAAGGCTAGAAAGACGGTTAATGCGCAAGATTTATGGTTTGCCATCTTGGAGTCTCAAATTGAAACCGGTACACCTTATATCCTCTATAAAGATGCTGCTAATAGAAAGTCAAACCAGAAGAACTTAGGAACCATACGCTCTAGTAATCTTTGTACGGAGATTATGGAGTACACCTCTCCCGATGAAGTGGCGGTATGTAACTTAGCATCTATTTCGCTGGGTAAATTCGTGAAAGAAGATAATACCTACGACTTTGACCGTCTATATGAAATATCTAGAGTTGTCACTCGCAATCTAAACAAGGTTATCGATATCAACTATTATCCAATTCCAGAGGCCGAGAACTCAAATATGAGGCATCGTCCGATAGGAATCGGTGTGCAGGGCTTAGCCGATGCCTTTATCATGATGCGCTTCCCCTTCGATAGTCCGGAGGCCAAACAATTGAATAAGGATATTTTTGAGACGATTTACTTTGCTGCTTTAACGGAGTCCAATGTTTTGGCTGAAAAAGAAGGCGCTTATGAATCTTATAAAGGTTCTCCAGCTAGCAAAGGTGAGTTGCAGTATGATATGTGGGGCGTTGATCCTGGTGAACGTTGGGATTGGGCTGATTTGAAGGCTAAGATTAAGAAGCATGGTTTGCGAAATAGTCTGTTATTGGCTCCTATGCCAACGGCTTCCACTTCGCAGATTCTAGGGAATAATGAATGTTTTGAGCCTTATACTTCCAATATTTATACTAGAAGGACACTATCTGGAGAGTACATTGTTGTCAATAAGCACTTATTGAAGGACCTTATTGGCCTAGGCTTATGGGATGATAATATGAAGAATCGTTTGATGGCATCCAATGGTTCAATTCAAGATTTTCCAGATATACCGACAGATCTTAAGGACCTTTACAAAACAGTATGGGAAATCAGCCAGAAGGTCATTATTGATATGGCTGCAGATCGTGGCGCCTATATCTGCCAAAGTCAGAGTATGAATCTCTTTGTTGAGAATCCGAATTTTGGTAAGCTATCATCTATGCACTTCTATGCTTGGCAGAAAGGTTTGAAAACTGGTATGTATTACCTTCGATCGAAGGCTGCTACTGATCCAATTAAGTTTACAGTCAACCAAGAAGCCAACAAAATGGCAATTACTGCTGCGGGAGTCGCTGCAGGAACTATCACAGAAGGGAATGCGGGGGTAATTGAGGCAGACCTAAGTGGCAGTGAAGGACAGGCTTGTAACCTAGATGATCCAGATTGTTTGATGTGCGGAAGTTAAACCTTTCGCTCAAAAATAGTGGTTAACCTAATTTACTGATATTTTAAGAGTAAGGGCATGGTATTTTTACCATGCCCTGCTTTTTGGGATAAAAACCAATTTTTTGTAATATAAGAGCTGTTAATTTTACAATTTCATACTTTGTTATCCCATTGCTTTTAGTACTTTTGTAATAAGTACAAGAATTTCAATCCAAATAAACATACAGTATTTTCGCCCTCCTAGACCATATTGGTCACAATTAAACCGGATATAGCTGACCCCCCATTTCATCAGCTTACATCCAATCATACTTGAGAAAACTTCATTGAGCTTCACTAGGAGCTGTTCTACCCCAATGCATTATAACGTAGGTTTAATTAATGCGTTGCATTTACTATTGCAATGCAAGACCTTATTGGATGAGAACATGCAAAACATGGTCTTAAAGAACGTTTTTTGTTTTGGGTAATCATTCTGGGGTATAAAAGTGTTGGAAATGAGAAGGTTATACTACACCGCAATCATCATGTTGTTGGCTTATGGAGGTCATTCACAAGCTCAATTCGAATTAGGTTTTTTTGGAGGAGGGGCCAATTATCTAGGGGATCTTGTAGAGAATAAGACACCATTCTTTCAAGAAACACAATTCGCTTACGGCTTAAGTGGGACGCTGCTTTTGGGAAACCAATGGGGGATTCGACTAGGCGGCTATAAGTCTAGAATTGGAGGTAACGATAGTAATTTTTCTGATCCCTCTATTGTTAGTCGTGATTTTAGCTTCGAGACGGATTTGCTAGAAGCTAGTCTAGTGACTACCTGGGAACCCTTTGGTCAGCGCAGGTTGAGAGAAGACAACCGCTTCCGAAGTATTTTTTCTCCTTACCTTTTTGCTGGTATTGGTATGGTCTTCTGGAATGCCAAACCTGATTTCTCTTCTGCTTCCCGAGAACGTTGGTTTGAATTGATTCAAAAGGACCGCCCGAATGGTGGTTCCCAATCTGGCATCACTGTTCCAATAGGACTAGGATTAAAACGAGATTTAGGGAAAAAAGCAGTTATAAGCTTGGAATTGGGCTTAAGAACTGCTTTTTCGGATTATATAGATGGAATCAGCTATACGGCAAATCCAGATAAAAATGACTGGTATACTTTTGGTGGGTTGACTTATTCCGCTCGATTTGGACCAAAGGATTCCGATAAAGATGGAATTATAGATAAGGAAGATAAGTGCCCAAGAGTGCCTGGTGCCTATTCCGCTTATGGTTGTCCTGATCGTGATGGTGATGGAGTAGAAGATTTAGAAGATGTATGTCCCGATGAGAAAGGATCTGCGGCAATGAATGGCTGTCCTGATCGTGATGGTGACCTGGTAAACGATGTCCTCGATGAATGTCCAGATCAACCTGGTACAGAGGCCACGAATGGTTGTCCTGATTCTGATTTGGATGGATTAGCTGATCAAGATGATACTTGTCCATTTGTATTTGGATTAGTGGAATTGGGAGGTTGCCCAGATACTGATGGTGATGGAATTGCGGACTGGGAAGATGCTTGCCCTGATATTGCAGGTTATGGAGATTGTTATGGGTGCCTTTTTTCAGATATGGATGAAGATGGCACCCCTGATAGTGATGATTTATGTCCTGATGTACCCGGATTATTGGGCGCAAATGGTTGTCCAGATCAAGATGGAGATGGCGTTGCAGATGAAAAAGATAAATGCCCAGAGCTTGCTGGACTAAAAAGTAAAGAAGGCTGCCCAGATATATCGGAAGAAGCTAAAAAAGTACTTACCTTCGCCTCCAAGGCGATTGAGTTTGAAACAGGTAGTGATGTAATAAAGAAAAATTCTTTGAAAACCCTTGAAGAAATTGCGAACATTTTAGACGAATATCCGTACTACTCACTAAAAATAGCAGGGCATACAGATAGTCGAGGAAATGACCAATTGAATTTAGACTTATCTAAGCGCAGAGCAAGATCCTGTTTCAACTACTTATCTACTAAAGGAATCGAAAAATCTCGAATGAAATTTGAGGGATTTGGCGAGGACCAACCTATTGGGGATAACACAACTACTGCGGGTAGGCGTTTGAACCGTCGAGTCGAATTTGACCTATACATCAAATAGTCAAACTAGGCCAAAATTCTTATTAGTGAATACCTACTTTATATCGCTTTAATACATCTGTTGTTGATAATCCTTTTGATTAACAAATTATTCAAACATGAAAAAGAACTACATTTTATTAACTTTTCTAGTGTTTTCTACACTGCCTTTGATGAGTCAGTATCGCTGGGAAGCGGGAGCGGTGGTAGGTTTAGCTAATTACCAGGGAGATTTAGTGGAGAAAACTCTTCCCTTGTTTAAAGAGGGTAATTTGAGTTTTGGAGTCGGTGGACGATACTTGTTAAACTATAACTGGGCAATAAGAGGAAATGTATTGATTGGTAAGTTGACTGGGGATGACTTTAATTCAAGTGTTGATTATAGAATGCGTAGAGGCGTTAATTTTGAGACGCCATTTACAGAGTTGAGCTTCAGACTGGAATGGGAACCATTTGGAGAACAACATTACCTGTCCCTTAATCAAAAGAAGTCTTTCTTTTCGCCTTTCTTGTTTCTAGGGCCAGGAATATCTTTTTTAAATCCCAAAATTGATTATTCACGTACTATGGGTAACGGTTTTCTCACTAACATCGAAAAAGACCTAAATGAAAGTTATTTTAAAACTCGGTTCATGGTTTTAGGCGGATTAGGGGTAAAATATGATGTCAATGATTTGTGGGTAATTGCTTTTGAGTTCGGTATGCATTATGCTTTTACAGATTATCTTGATGGAATAAGTCATGCAGGTATCAGAAAAAATCGCGACTGGTATAGCTTCGGAGGTATCTCTTTATTTCACCGACTACCAGGAACCGAAAGAG
>Ga0070726_10002742_pt1 | contig 15559 bp, 12 predicted proteins | sample tdAd471_FD_67275 | JGI IMG/M metagenome (GOLD analysis project Ga0070726, IMG submission 67275) | Marine sediment microbial communities from the Atlantic coast under amendment with organic carbon and nitrate - tdAd47.1 | ecosystem: Environmental > Aquatic > Marine > Coastal > Sediment | place...
AGAACTGCACAGCATTATTCGCGACGTGCCTAAACCGGTGATCGCCCAGGTCGACGGTTATGCCATTGGCGGTGGCAACGTACTGGCCGTACTCTGCGACATGACCATCGCCTCGGACCGCTCCATTTTTGGTCAGGTTGGCCCCAAAATGGGCAGTGTCGATGCCGGCTTCGGTACCGCCTATCTGGCCCGCGTGGTGGGCGAGAAAAAAGCCCGGGAAATCTGGTTCATGTGCAAACGTTACAGCGCTGCCGAAGCGCTGGATATGGGACTGATCAACCACGTCGTGGCCGCCGATCAGCTCGATCAGGAAGTCGACGAGTGGTGCGCTCAAATCAACACCCATAGTCCCACAGCCATGGCTTTGGCCAAACGCTCATTCAATGTTGATTCCGAGCAGATTCGGGCGGTGAGCTCCATGAGCATGCAGGCGTTAAAGCTCTATTACGACACGGATGAATCCCGCGAAGGAGTCACTGCACTGAAAGAAAAACGCCCGGCAGATTTCAAAAAATTCGCCAAATAATTGCTAACCCTTCATTAAAAAGCCCGGTCTGCAACGCAGGCCGGGCTTTTTTTGTCAGTGCCGACGAAATTAATAATCAGGCGTTAACCACCTGCGCTTTCAGGGCGCGACGATCAATCTTGCCGCCGTTACCTTTCGGCAATTCGACAACAAACTCATAGTGCCGCGGGCGCAAATAGTGCGACAGGGACGAATCGAGGACGTATTGATCAAGGGCATCGACGGTTAGATCTTGGTCGGACGGCACCAGATAAGCCGCCACTCGCTGCCCCCATTCTGCATCCGGCACGCCGATGACACAGGCCTCGCTGACGCCAGGGTGACTGAGCAGCGCATCCTCGATGGTTGACGGCATCATATTGATGCCCCCGGAGATAATCATGTCGTCGATGCGACCATCGATGTAGAGAAAATTTTCCTCATCGAGAGAGCCGAGATCGCCGGAGTGCCACCAGGGGCCCTCAAACACCTGCCGCGCTTTCCCCGGGTCGTTCCAGAAGGTCACTGCCCGGGACGGGCCTTTGACAATGATTTCACCCTCATCACCCACCGGCACTTCATCGTCAGCGGTACCACCAATTTTGACCACCCGCACCTCGGAATTGGCCAGGGGTCTGCCGATACTGCGCAGCTTTTCCGGCCGTTGCAGGTCTTCTGGAAACATCATGGTGCCAGCGGAGGTGCCGGTTTCGGTGGTGCCGTAGCAGTTATAGACATTAGGGGTGATTTTTTCCCGCAAAAGTTGCAGGGTTTTCTGATCCATCACCTCACCGGCAAACATGGCCCGCTTGACCCCACTTAAATCAACTCCGGTAAGATCCTGACGTAGCACCATACGCCACATGGTAGGAATCAGAAACAACACTGAGCAGCGCTCTCGGGCCGCCGTATTCAGGTATTCCTGGGGGTTAAAGGCACTGGCAAAGACGTTAGTCCCCCCGACATTAAAAATTGGAAATGAGACATTCACCCAGGCCATGAATGAGGTTGTGAGGATGTTTAACGAACGGGTAGTCGGCGTGGCTCCGTAGAGACCAATGGCGCCCCGTGCACCCTGCAACAACCCCCGATGACTATGGACCACGCCCTTGGGCACGCCCGTCGTGCCGGAACTGAGCGCGATCAGAGCTATGTCGTCCGCCTCAATCGGCATCGGCTCGAAATCCATGGTGTAGTTCATCAGGTCATCCGGTATTAAGGGTGCACTGCCCGCCGCAATATCGCTTTCGCTACTGGTCCCCGACGTGGCCCGCACCAGCCCGGTAATCAGGTTAGTCCGTTGCATCAACGCCTCTACCCGCGCTTCCATGGAGACGTCATACACAAGCACCCGCGGCGACAGTCGGTCAAGCAGTTCCAGCACGGTTTCGTCTGATTCCCGAATATGTAGCGCAACCGGAACGGCCCCGAGTTCGATGGCACCAAACAGAGCCAATGGGTGGTTAGCAGAGGGCAACATCATGAGGGCAACCCGATCCCCTTTGCGCACGCCCAGGCTGTGCAACAGCGCAGCCGTCTGTTGAACTTTGTCCAGCATCTGCGCATAAGAATAGCGATAACGCTCATCCACTAGCGCTTCGTTTTCACCGTGATACCGCACCGACCGATGCAACATCTCCCTGACACTGGTAACTCCTTCCCCTGCCATCCAACAATCCTCCTCATTTAAGTCCGGGGCAAGCCCCACCCTGTCCGGACAGGTCGAAACCCAAGGGCACGGGGTTAGTTAGAATAATTCCCCGCACCCGGTCTTCGCCCTGCAACCGGACAGAGGTTATACCTCGAAGTCGGGAGGAACTTAACCCCGATAACCAGCCGGGCCGATCAATTTTTCGTGATCAGGTCGCAAACCCACGCATTGACTTCAGCCTCCTGCTAACGCTGCCCAGCATCGCTAAGCCTCTGGACATCTACCGGGATAAAGCTTCCCCGCCGCCGGCTAGTACAGCACCTAATTTTTACTCGACGCCCGTAATCCATTGATCAACAGAGATTAACGTTTGCTTTTAGCGAACCTGATCCCAAAACATGCGAAACTCGGCGGACCCAATCCCTTCTCCCAAACAAAAACCGGGGTGTGCCCGAGCGGTCAATAAGCCAAAAAACTCTTAACCATTAAGGAAGCCATGATGAGCCAAATTTTTCAGGTTGATCGAAATGGCCAGCTGTTGCCACCGCAGCAGGGTGTTGAGTCCAGCGAACAGGTGTCGGAACTGGTCTACCAGCACCTGGCAAAACTTTTTACGGTTTCTGAGCATTACGACGCAGCTGACCAGGACCAGTGGTTTGCAATGCTGCGCTCCCGCGCAGGGCTACCCACTGCCATTACTCGGGTCGGCGAAACTCAGCCATCGCTGGTCACCTTATGTGAAAACCCTCAACAGCCGGGCAATTTTGAGGTCAGCATCTCTACGGTCGAACCGGAGCAGAGCCCGGCGGCCATTCTGTCAGCAGAACCTGTGCCACTGATAAAAGCCATCGAACAGTCAGAAGTCTCCTTTTTCGTTCGCTCAATTGACGGTCGCATACAGATGGTCGTCGGGGCCCCCACTAATCGGCCACAGATCCCGACACCGCTCGCCGTCGGTGAGAGCATCTTCGACGTTTACCCACCGGCGACCTTGAAAAAGCTGCAGGAGGGGGATGACCAGATCATGGCGACTGGTGAACCTGTTCGAACAGATGATCATATCGCCGTAGCTTCCGATGGCAGAACCTTCAGTTCAACCAAGTTTCCAATTTTTGACGATGTAGGAACGCTTGTCGCTATTTCCGGAATCTCCCACGATATCACTCGCCATGCCCAGAACATACATCGACTGCATGAAGCCCAGCAACGGATTACCCGATCAATCCTGTCGAGCTCACTGGCAGTATTGATAACCACACCCGACGGCCTAATCACCGCGTCGAACCCTACGTTTACCGCTAAATATGGTTATTCAGCCCAGTCGATCGTCGGCAGAAGTGCCGCCGAGGTTGGCCTCCTGTCGCAGCGCGATCAGGACAAGCTAGCCGAGCTGGTCAAGCGCGAAGGCGAAGCCATTAATGGCCAGTACACCTTCTATACAAGCACCGGCGCCCCCCTGGAAGTCACCATGAATGCCATTGCCTTCGAGATCGATGGCGAGCCTGCTGTTATCACCACCTCCGCCGATGAAAGTCGGGTCCAGGCGGCTGAAAAACGCCTGCAGCTCATCGCCGATGCCAGTGAAGAGGGAATCGTCCTGCACGACAGGAAGGTTATGCTCGAAGTTAACCGGAAAGCCTGTGAAATTTACGCCCGGGATCGGGAAGAACTGATCGGCCTGAGCATCTGGGACCTTATTCGCCCGGACGACTGGGCTACCGTTGAAGAATCTATCAAAAAGGGAAGTTCATCTTCCTACCAGCTCACCATCGACCGCCCGGACGGTACCGAACGAACCCTGACCATCCGAGGCTACGAAGTGGACGAACCCGGGCAATCCTACCGAATCGCAGTATTCACCGATATCACCGATGAGGAAGCGCTGAAAAGCCAGCTACGTCGCGCACAGAAGATGGAGGTACTCGGTCAACTCACCGGCGGTATCGCCCACGACTTTAATAATATTCTGGCGTCCGTTCTCGGCTTTAGTGATCTGTTGGTGAACAAGCTACAGGGAATCCCGGATGAGCAGCCATTACACTGGGCCGAGCAGGTCAAAGCGGCGGGCCTTAAGGGCCGGGATCTGGTCGCTCAAATGCTCTCATTCAGTCGTGGCGGCACCAGCCAGCCAACCCCTACCAATGCGTTAACGGTTGTCAACGATGTCATGACGATGGTCAAAGCATCGATTCCTGGCAATATTGGGATTGAGTGCGGAAGCCAGCAGCCGCCTGACGTACTAATCGACCCGATACAGCTTAATCAGGTGGTGCTCAATCTCTGCATCAACGCCAGTCATGCAATGGCCGACAAGGGCGGCACCATTTCTATCGAAATATCCGAGAAACGGATCGATGGGCTTTGCAGTAGCTGTCTCATGCCGATATCCGGGGACTACGTTGAAATCAGCGTTAAAGATCAGGGGTCGGGTATTGAGACCCAGCCAATTGAAAAAATATTCGAGCCCTTCTTCAGCACCAAAGAGACCGGTCACGGCACCGGAATGGGCCTGGCCGTCATTCACGGCATTCTCCATGACTGCGACGGCCATATCCTGGTCGACTCGAACCAGGGGCACGGCACTGTTTTCAGCGTCCTGCTCCCACCGCTTGCCGCGCAACCGGTGAGTAAACCGACTGAAAATATCGACTCCCACGCGACCACCCTGGTTATCGTTGACGATGACCGGCTGGTTGCTGACATGCTCTGCCGGGTGCTCGAAGCCCATAACTATCAGGTGATCAGTTTTCACCACCCACAGCAGGCCTGGGAAGCATTCACCACCGACGGCGAAACCTGGAATCTGCTAATTACCGATCAAAACATGCCCGGCTTCAAAGGCGACGAACTAGCGCGCAGAATCCGCCAGCAAAACGAATCCCTGCCGATCATTATCCACACCGGTTATAGCCAGACGCTCGACCTGAAAGCGGCTCGCGAACAGGGTCTGGAACTACTGCAAAAACCGGTCGAGCAGAAAGTCCTGTTAGAAACAATCAGCCAGATGCTATCGAACCGATAGACGCTACTAATCAGCCACTTTGGTGGATTCAAGCGCAGCGCCGCAGGCGTGGCAATAGTCTGCATCGATCTCATGGCCCTCGTGACTGCATTCGGGACAGACCCGCGTATTCACCCGTCGCTGCTGCGACATTTCCACCGTGATAATACCGGTGGGCACGGCCAGCACCGAATATCCCAGAATCATGGTCACTGCCGCCAGTGCCTGTCCTATCGGCGTCAGCGGCGCGATATCGCCGTAGCCCACCGTAGTGATGGTGACGATCGCCCAGTAGATACTGCGAGGGATACTGGTAAAGCCGGCCTCCGAGCCCTCGATCAGATACATGAGGGTGCCGATAATAATCACCAGAGTAGCCACGGTGTAGAGGAAAATTGTAATTTTGGTAGCGCTCGCCTGCATCGCCTGACGCAACATGCTCGCCTGATGGACATAACGTGCCATCTTTAAAATTCGGAACACTCGCAGCAGACGCAGAGCCCGAATCACGACCAGCGCCTCGGTGCCCGGAAACAGCAGGCTTAAATAGGTCGGTAAAATTGCCAGCAGATCGACCACGCCAAAAAAACTGGTGGCATATTTAAGCGGTCGACCCACGGTAAAAAGGCGTAACAGATACTCAACCGTAAACAGCAGCGTAAAAAACCACTCAGCGGCATCAAACCAGAAACCGTATCGCGCCTCCAGGACTGCAATGCTCTCCAGCGCCACCGCCGTGACGCTAAGCAGAATGGAGACCAGTAACATCAGGTCAAACAGTCGACCGATACGGGTGTCGGCTTCAAAGATAATCTCGTATATGCGGTCACGCATGGGGATTATTGAGCCTCTGATTAGTGTTGCGCGAAGTCAGCAGTGCTTCGGAATCGTTCTGACCAGGCCTACCCACGTCGGCAATGACTGGACCTGAGTCCTGATAAACCGTCAAGGATTAAACCCTGCCCTTCATCAATAGCGTCGACAGCTTTTCAACACCCCCCAACGGAAGCTCGGCGCTCATCCCGCTATCAAAGCGAGTTCCTGATCGGTGACCTCAATGGTCATCCGTAGTAGCGCTGCACTGTAGGTTTTTCCCTGAGCATCAATCCGCAGCGTTACCGTACCGCCGCCATCGAGCGCCTCGCGCAGCAGGAAATTAAACGAATTGAGATTAGGCAGCTCATAGCGGCTCACCTCCCCTTCGCAGAGCTCACCAAAATGGTCAGCCACTCGCTCCGCGGTCACTTCCCGTTTCAGCAGCTCGTAATACTCGGCTTGCTTTGCAATCAGCCCTATATTGGCGTGACTGCCCTTATCCCCACTGCGGGCATGAGCGATATCAATGAGTCGTACGCTTGGCATGATCAATGGGCTCCCAGCAGAGTCACGGTGGCACTGGCATAGGCCTTATCCAGCAGCGCAGGCCAGTAGGCGATAATCTCTTCCACCCGTGAACGACCACCAAAATATCCAGTCACCGTCGGGGGTCCATTACAAACCAGGGGGGCAATTTCGTGCGTAAACCGGGTAAGCGACTGCTTGTCCTGCCCGCGCACCCCAATGCGCAACTGCACTTCTGCCAGATCTGCGTCGGGCTCGCCCGACAATGACTGGCCGTGACAGGCGTTAGCCCCCAGTATTTCAGTGTGCATGGCGTCGAATGTCACGCCCAGATTGTCGAGGCGTTTGCGCACGATACGGTCAGCGGCCTGCGCCTTCTTCACCGCATCTGGCCAGCCATAGACCAGGGTTCCAACCGTTTTATAGCCACCCGCGTAACTCATGGAAACCTTAAACTGATCAGGTGCAGGTTTGCCCGTAATGCCGCTCACCTGTACCCGGTTCGGGCCCAGTTGTTCCAGTTGAATCGAAGTAAAGTCACAAATCACGTCGGCGGTCCGGTAATCCTCCGGGTCGCCAATCTCATATAGAAGCTGTTCGGTGACACTGGCGACATTCACCCTGCCCCCCATCTGCTCAGGCTTGGTCACCACGAAACTGGCATCCTCACTGACTTCGGCGATCGGGTAACCAATATTGACCATGTCCTCAACCTGGTCCCAGTCGGCCATGCAATTACCACCAGTGGCCTGCGCACCGCACTCAATAATGTGTCCGGCAATGGTAGCGGCGCTCAACTTATCCCAGTCGGTTTCTGACCAGCCAAACTCGTGAATCATCGGACCAACGGCCAGGCTGGCATCGGTACAACGACCGGTAATAACAATGTTGGCCCCCTGACCCAGTGCCTCGGCAATTGGGAAGGCACCAAAATAGGCATTGGCGCTGGCAAGCCGGTCTCGCACATCGGTTAACGGGGCACCGCTTTCAAGGTTATTCATTGGCTGGCCGGCGGCAAGAATATCGTCTACGTCGGCCATGATGTCATCACCGGTGACTACGCCAATTTTTACCTGATCAGCCACCCCAAACTTTTCCGCAACGGCCAGTACCGCCTCAGCACAGGCCAGCGGGTTTACCCCACCGGCGTTGGCCACCACTTTGACGCCCCGCTCCAGCATATCCGGCAGCAAATTTTCAATCAGCGTGACGAAATCGCGAGCATAGCCCTGCTGGGGATCGCGAGCCCGCAATTTCTGCATAATCGACATGGTCACCTCGGCCAGGTAATCGAGCATCAGATAATCAAGGTCGCCATAACGCACCTGATCCAGCGGCGCCTTCGCCGAATCACCCCAGAAGGCCTGACCATTGCCTATACGGATTGTTTTCACTCGTTTCCCCCGGTTGTTTAATCTACGAATTTGCCACCAATATAGCCGACCGCCAACCGCGGACAGAATTGATTAACGCGATTTCATCGGCGCTTTCCAGCATCGATCGGCTAACGGAGCCTTCGGTAATCACGCCGGCTTCAATCAGGTTGCGCCGATAGGTACCGGGTAGCAGGCCGGAGTCCAGTCCCGGTGTCAGCCATTTACCCCTATGTTTTACCACTAAATTGGCAATCGTCGACTCGGTCATCTCGCCCCGGCCATTCATGAACAACCAGTCTTCCAGTCCGGTTTCACTCGCCATTGGAACCGCAGCAAGCCACGGCCGCGGATCAGTTTTGTGGAACCGAAGTCGATTACCAGCACTGAGTGGCCGGGGATAGACCGCCACCCTGACGGGTTGTTCGGACAACACTAATGGCTCGTGGGTGATCGTAAGGTCACCGTTGGCCACCAGGGCTATTCTGACGCGCTGCTGAATACCCCTAAAACCGGCAATGAGCGTCTTCAACATCTGCTCGACCTGTTTGCGATTGAAACAAAAACTGAAATAGTCTGCCGAATCACCCATACGCTGCAGGTGTTCTTCAAGCAGCCAGTAACTCTGGTCAGGTGACCAGCGTAAGGTCTCAATGAGTTGATCAGGCAGGGGTTCCACATCGGCCAGCACGCGCGCCTTATCGAGACACTCCTGGACCTCCTGCGCAGGATCTGAATCCCAGACAATACCCCCGCCGACACCGTATTGAATATGGCCGTCCTGATCCAGGCTCGCCGTTCGAATCGCCACGTTGAACTGGGCCTGTCGATCCGGCAATAACCAGCCAATGGCCCCGGTGTATATCCCCCGTGAATCTCGCTCCAGTTCCTCGATGATTTCCATGGTTCGCCGTTTAGGCGCACCGACAATGGAGGCGCATGGGAACAAGGCCGCGAAGAGTTCCGCAAGCGACGCGTCAGTTTCTGCCGAAATTGTCGAGGTCAGTTGCCAGACAGTGGGGTATTTTTCCAGGGCAAATAACTGGTCCACTTTAACCGAACCGGTACGCGCCACCCGACCCAGGTCATTGCGCACCATGTCAACAATCATCAGGTTTTCAGCCCGATCTTTATCAGAAGAAAGCAGCCGCTCGCCGGCGGCCTGATCCTCGCTTTGAAACCGCCCTCGGGCCGCAGTACCTTTCATCGGTTTGCACCGAATCTGGTCGCCCTGGAGGCTAAAAAAAAGTTCGGGAGATACAGAACAGATCGCCCGGTCATCCGCCAGCAGATAACTGGCATAACTTAACGGCTGAGCAGCCACCATGCGCCGAAACAGCGCCGCGCTGCCAGCCGGCCACTCGCCAGCCAGCCGTTGGGTGTAATTAACCTGATAGCTATCACCCCGTTGCAGGTAGTGTTTGATCGACTCGACGGCCGCGCCATGTTCGCCGACGTCAAAACCCTTAAGGATCAACCCGGCAGACGAGTTTGGCGCCACCGCTTGCGGGGCCAGTTCGGGTAATTGCTCGGGCAGCCGATCAAGCCAGTTGACACTTCGATAGAGAGAAAATTCGAGTAGAGTGCCGTTGCGTTCGGTCCGCGCTGGCAAGCTGAAATCGAGTCCAGTCGCCGCCGGATAGTGAATACAACCGGCCCCATAGAGTCGTTCACCGTCGACGCGCTGCTGCAACTCCTTGAGCGCGGGCAGCACTTCAGACGGGCTGCGGGCAACAATTGCCGAGACCGGATCGCTAAATTCCAGCCAGCGCCCAGTGGCCGGCTGAAAATGAAGTTGATAACTAATCACCTGCAGCTAATCGCGACGGTGCGGACTCTCATCAATTGCAACGCGGCTCGCACAACCTCAACCATGGTTAACGGTTAAGCGCCCAGAGCAACAACGCGCCCGTGAGCACCAGCGTAACCCCTAGAAAATGGTTGCCAAGCCAGATAAAAAACTTCGCGGCTCGACTATCGAGCCCCGCCTCCGCCGCTTTTTTTAGTTCAGCAGCATCCTTTAGCGCGGCCTCGCCCTTTCTCGCCTGCCGAGGTGGCAGAGGATCGGCTGCTCCGCTTAATTCCTGACTAATCTGTTCTGGGTCGCGTCTGTCGCGCATTGGACACTCGGTGATGATGCTTTTAAAGCAGTCGGTTTATTCAATCGCTGGGGCGCAATATCATGCTCTAAATGATCGGGCCCTTCTAGTCCATTCAGCAAATCCAACCGGCTGTTATGATTGGGAACCGGAGAGACGAATCAGGGTCTGACCAGACACTCGCCCCGTGACGGGCCGATATCGCCGCTAGACTCGAAACCAGCGGCATCACCCGCAGGGCTCGCGCGGCATGCATACCCGAACGCAGACCGCCGTAACTGCGATTCACCCCGGTTTGTGCTATTCGCCCCCTATTACCCATCGCCCGGAGTATCGCAATGGAAGAGTATCAACAGATTGCCGCCATGATATCGCTCAGCATGGGCGCCGCCTGGGCCAGCGGCATAAACCTGTATGCCGCACTGGTCATGATCGGCCTGATGGGTGCCACCGGCAACATGGTGTTGCCTGAACAGCTACAAATTCTTACCGATCCGCTGGTAATCGGCGCAGCCGGGTTTATGTATATGGTCGAATTTGTGGCTGACAAGCTACCCGGTGTCGATACCGGCTGGGACAGTCTGCATACATTCATTCGCATACCGGCGGGTGCGCTACTGGCGGCTGGGGCCGTCGGCGAAGTTGCACCGGCCATGGAGCTGGCGGCCGCAGTGATTGGAGCCGGCGTTGCCACCACCAGCCATGTAACCAAAGCTGGCAGCCGCGTATTGATAAACACCTCTCCGGAACCTTTTAGTAACTGGATCGCCTCCATCGGAGAAGATCTACTGGTGCTGGCCGGACTATATACCGCCATTAACAACCCCTGGTGGTTTCTTGGGTTACTGGCAATTTTCCTGCTGCTGGCGGTCTGGTTTATCCCCAAACTATGGCGCGGTATAAAGACGGTTTTTCAGGCCCTCGGCAGTCTCTTTAGCCCGCACTCACCCGCCACCCCTGCCCCCATGAGTGGTGATATTGACTGGCCCGACCTCTCGACTCCAGCGGACTCAGGCAGCCCCGATGCCATCGAGCAGAAGCCCCCCCACGGGTAATTAGCTGCGCCGGTTTACGATCCAGATCAACGCCAGTGATCATTAGACGTGACATATACAGATGAGAACAAGAAATCGAAAACAGGAAGTAATCGACTAAGGAGTTCAACAATGACCGCTATCCAGCACCCCTTCTCACGGGTTCTGTTACCGCTTAATGCGGATCAACTCTCAACCAGTACCGTGGAGTATGCGGCGAAACTCGGCGAGTTATATGGCGTGACTCTGACCCTGCTATTCGTCCATGAGTTCGCTGGCCATAACGCTGGACCAGGATTCGCGGTGGAATCCACCGAGCAGACCGCCCAGCGCATTAATCAACTGGTGGAGACCGAAATTAATCCCTTATTGGGCGGCACACCGGTGGACCAGGTGCTCATCCGCACCGGCAAGCCAGCGGATGAAATCATCGCCGCTGCCGACGAACTGGACGCCGATCTGGTGGTGATGGGCACCCGTGGTAAAACCGGGTTACAACATATGATCATGGGTAGCGTCACCGAAAAAGTGGTCCACCTGATCAATCGGCCGGTCCTGGCAGTGCCGGTGCGCTAAGCCAGCTGCATCTCAGCTAATTTCAAGGGCCGGTGTCGACTAGTGGGCCAGCGTCATCGCGCCCGGGCACAACTTGTTCCTCCATCCTGGTTTTAGAATAGCCAGCTCGATTGCCATTGCCCGATGCCGGGTGGGTTGCGGTCGTGGATCGCTACCAGATCGTTTTTTCGGGTATAAATAAGCGACACACGGAGGTCGAGGAAGCGCCGCTTCAGGCGGAAAACCAAACCCGTAATTACGAGGATAATCGTCATGACAGCCGTCGACCAAACCCCGCCTTTTAAAAGCATCATGCTGCCGATCGACCACGAGGAAATCTTCCCGGAGCTGGTAAAGTTTGCTGCGCGGGCAGCCCGGTTGTATGAAACTTCGTTGACACTGCTGTTTGTTCTCGAGCTACCCGGTCGTACTAGCGGGGCTGGCTTCGCCTCCGAGACCAGTGATGAATCGGCTAATCGCATTCAAACGCTTGTCGACGAACAGATTCGACCCCTGCTTGAAGGGGCGGCTATCGACCAGGTGATTATCCGTAATGGCAGACCCGCAGAGATCATCAACGCGGTCGCGGACGAACTGGACATAGACGCGGTCGTCATGGGTTCCACCGGCAAAACCGGATTAGCCCACATGCTCACTGGTACTGTCACCGAGAAAGTGGTGCATCGATGCAATCGGCCAGTAATGACTTACCCAATCCGCTGACCAAGTCGCTACACCACTAATCGTGGCATAAGCAGCAGTACAGAGCCTGATTTCAGTCAACCAGCCTTTCGAGGAGAGAATCAGATGAATGCCCAGACACGCCCGCTGATGATCGACGGCGATGGCCATATCTTTGAGGACATCCCAGCTATAGTCGCGCGGATGCCGCCGGAAGTTTTAAAGACTCCGATCATTGGCATGCAGGGACCTTTTCCACCGCTGGATAATCTGCACCAGGCGCTCTGGCAATCTCCACCGCAGGCATTTGAAGACCCGGGCGGAGTAAGCGGCTGGTCCGAATTTCTCGACTCAGCCAAATTCACTGCAGCGGTGCTCTATCCGACGATCGGCCTAGCCTACGGACGCATTACCGATAAGGACCTGGCAATATACACTTGCCGGGCTTATAACGACTGGCTCTCCGAAACCTACTGCAAAACAGATAATCGTTTCAAAGGGCTGGCACTTATACCGATGCAGGACCCAGCCGCCGCAGTAACCGAGCTAAACCGCGCGGTAACCCAGCTAGGCATGGTGGGTGCCATGCTGCCACCCACCGGGTTACCGATGCTGCTCGGGCAGGATTACTACTGGCCTGTCTACGAAGAGGCGAACCGATTAGGCTGCGCCATTGCCCTGCACGGCGGCGCCCACCAGAACATGGGCATGGACAACCAGGGGGTATTTGCAGCTGTGCACGCCCTGGGCCATCCGTTTGGATTAATGTTGAATTTCTCCGACATGCTGGTGAACCGAATTTTTGAGCGTTTTCAGAACACCCGTTTCGGATTCATGGAGGGTGGCCTCGCCTGGTTTTTAATGATTATGGAGCGCTGCAGTGGCTCTTATGGCGCGTTCAAACCCACCGACCCGCGCGGCAATTACCTCAACATTGGCGATGACGAAAAAGTCTCTCAGCGTATCGTTGAATACATCAGTGCCGGGCGGTTGTATGTCGGTGTTGAGGGTGACGAACCGGCACTCGGTTATGCTATTAATACCTATGGCAGCGAAGCCTTTATCTTTTCCAGCGACTATCCCCATGAGGTCAACAAGGAGACCATCGAGCATGAAATCGATGAGCTGATGGAAATCGATGAAATCAGCGACGGGGATAAAGCGAATGTTCTAGCGGCTAATGCCCAGCGATTTTACGGAATCTGATCACTGCCGCCGGCTTATCTACCCTCTCCGACAGTGAAGATGTGGTCATCGCCATTGCCAAACAAGTAGCCATCCCCAGGTAGTTTGCGCAGACCACTCAGGGAATCCATGACACCCGGCACTGAGCGGATACCGCCCCCCACCAGCTGCTCAACGCACTGGCTTTACTCTAATCGTCTTCCTTACAATGCTGGCAACCCCCTTCCCGACCCAAACCACCCGACCTCGATGGGCGATTGCCGGTTTCCTGGCATTAACCATCCACCTTTGCCTGGTTTTTGGAATCGATTACTGGTCCGATACCGAGCCCTTCAAAGCGCCGACAGCCGCGCCTTTAATCATTGAACTCGGCCGCTTGAGCAGTTCTTTCGAACCGGTCGCGCCCAACACAGAAAAGCCGCTGCCCGCCACCCTGAAAACGCCTCCTGCTGTGGAACCGGAGCCCCCTGCGAAACCTACACCCCAGCCAACGCCATCCCCTGAAAAACCCGCCAGCCCCAGAAAGGCCAAAACCCAACCGTCAGAAAAATCGGCAAACAACCTGACACCGGACCCACCAGCTACCGACACCTCAACGACGGAGACACCACCCAGCAGCAGTTCATTCCCAGCGCCGGTAACGGAGCCCACCCCCACACGAGCACCACGAGTCGGTGCTGAATCCACTGCCCAGCAGGATAACCAGGTGAGCTGGCAAAACCGGTTACTGGCTCATTTACAGCGCCACAAACGTTACCCCTCCATCGCCCGCCAACGACGCCAGCAGGGTACCGCGACCATTCAGTTCCGCATCGACCGCGACGGTAACGTGATTACCACTAGCCTGGTCCAGTCCTCCGGCCACGTCCTGCTTGACCGTAGCGCCATGGAAATGGTTGACCGTGCGCAACCACTACCCCGGCCACCGGCAACCGTTACCGACGATGAGTTATCGCTAACGTTACCGGTTCAATTTTCATTACGTTAACTCGTATCGAGCCCCGGGCCTCGAACAACAGCCTCCCGTGCATGCCGTAGAAACCCGCCATCGCGTAAACTGTTGCCGAAACAGGGGCACCCGGATCCCGGCGTGCCCAGCATCCAGCCACCGTTAACGAGACTTTCACTGCCCACTGATATGCCGCTTTCATCCGCCGGTTCTGCCGAATTTCTACAAACCTTGCGCCATCAGGTTGGCCAGAAACACGTCATCAGTGACACGCTAGCAATGGCTAACTGGATGGTTGAACCCCGCAACCTGTTTACTGGAGAGGCACTAGCGGTGGTGCGTCCGGCGACCACCAGCGAAGTGGTTGCAGTGGTTAAAAGCTGCGCCAGTGCCGGTGTATCTATCGTTCCCCAGGGCGGCAACAGTAGCCTGTGTGGTGGCGGTACGCCGATCCCTGAGAATCACTCCATACTGCTGAGCCTGAGCAGACTCAACCGCATTCGCCAGGTCAATCCAGCTAACAATAGTCTGATCGCCGAAGCCGGCTGCATTATTGCCAACATACAGCAGGCAGCCGAGCAGGCTGACCGGCTATTTCCGCTCAGCTTCGCGGCCGACGGCACGGCCCAGATCGGTGGGGCCATCGGCACCAACGCCGGCGGTACCAATGTGTTGCGCTACGGCAACACTCGCGACCTGGTCCGGGGACTCGAAGTGGTACTACCCAACGGTGATCTGCTCGATGACCTGAGTGGATTACGCAAAGACAACACCGGTTATGATCTCAAAAATCTGTTTATCGGCGCCGAGGGCACCCTGGGTATCGTCACCGCGGCCAATCTTAAATTATTCGCGCCGCCGGCCCAGCGCCATACCGCCTGGGTGGCGATTAACGACCTGGGCTACGGCATTGAACTGCTGGCCGATTTACAACAACGGAGTGACGGTGCTGTATCGGGATGCGAACTGCTATCCGCCACCAGCCTGGAGTTTGTGCTACGCCACCGCCCTGATTGCCGAACTCCACTAGCCACTATTCACCCCTGGTATCTGCTCCTGGAGCTAACCGCATCGAACCATTACGAGTCCACCGGTCAGTTGCTGGAGAACTGTCTGGCGGATTTTCTGCAAAAGGGGAAAGTCGAAGACGCCCTCATTGCCCAGAGCCTCACTCAGGGCAGGGAT
>Ga0070726_10002747_pt1 | contig 15542 bp, 14 predicted proteins | sample tdAd471_FD_67275 | JGI IMG/M metagenome (GOLD analysis project Ga0070726, IMG submission 67275) | Marine sediment microbial communities from the Atlantic coast under amendment with organic carbon and nitrate - tdAd47.1 | ecosystem: Environmental > Aquatic > Marine > Coastal > Sediment | place...
GAAACGGTGAACGGTCTGCGGCCGGTCGAGGCGCTGAGGGTCGGCGATTTGGTACAGACATTGGACCACGGATATCAACCGATCCGTTGGGCCGGGCATACGCATCTTTCGGGTTCCGCCTTGCAAAGCTCGCCGCATCTGATGCCTGTGCGCATTCCCGTAAATGCATTGGGTCCGGGGCGGCCGGCGCAGGATTTGGTCGTGTCACCGCAGCATCGGATCTTGTTGAGCGGCTGGGAAATTGAGATGTGTTTCGGGGAATCCCAGATGCTGGTCCCTGCGCGATCCTTGGTCGGCAAGAACGGCATTCGAACCGAGGCGCCGGCCGAAGGGATCAGCTATCACCATATCATGTTCGACAACCATGAAGTGGTGCTGAGCGAGGGACTCCCCACAGAATCGTTCTTGGTTGGCGAGACGATCCGGAACGGGCTGGACCAGGCGCAATTGCAGGAAATTCTGACGCTGTTCCCTGACCTGGCCGAGGACAGTCGCGCCAAAGCGGTGCGGCCTGCCCGGCCCATTCTGAAAGGTTACGAGGTTCAGGCCCTTACAACCTTGGCCGCCTGAGGCTTCAAACGTGACAGATCGTTGCGTGTACGACGTTGGGTTGCATGGCCTGTTGCGGAATTTTGACGGCACAGATGGGCGCATGTACCAGAGGTAAAAAAGGTTTCAATCTTTCAACGCTTTGTGAAATCACGCCTATGTGCGTTGTATTTCAAGGGGTGGAGCCTGAGGCTGGACTCAAGCCTCGAAAGGATACGACCATGACCATAAACAAACCCATTATTCTGTTTGTCGCGATACTGTTCGGTCTGGCCCTGCAAATGACGGGTGTCCACGCGAAAAGCCTGAAAACCGCGCAATTTGCTGGTGGGTGTTTTTGGTGTGTCGAAGCCGATCTGGAAAAACTGAAAGGCGTGGTGGATGTCCAGTCGGGGTATGCCGGCGGGCATGTGAAAAACCCGACTTACAAACAGGTCACTCGTGGCGGGACAGGTCACTACGAGGCTGTGAAGGTGACGTTTGACGCCGATGTCATCAGCTATCGGGAATTGGTTGACATATTCTGGCGCACGATTGATCCAACGGATGCTGGCGGGCAATTTTGCGACCGGGGTGACAGTTATCGCGCGGCGATTTTTGTGACAGCTGAGCAAAAGGCGGCTGCACTGGCCTCGCGCGCGGCGGCGGCCAAGGCCATGAAAGGCAAGATCGTGACGCCCATCCTTGATGCCGGGCGGTTCTACAAGGCCGAAGACTATCACCAGAACTATTACAAGGGCACAGGGCGGGTGTTGACCCGGTTCGGCTATATCAAGCAATCGACAGCATATAAAAACTACCGCACCTCCTGCGGCCGCGACAAGCGGGTGCGTCAAATCTGGGGGGACGCGGCGCCGTTTGCCGGCTCGTAACCCTTTGGCGGTGCGGCGCAACTTAGGGACTGACCTTTTCTCGGAATCCTTCTAGACAGGGACCAGCAGAGGAGTTCCGTCATGAGACCCGCCGGGCGCGCTGAGACTGAATCGCTTTATTTCACCTATCCGCATTTCGACCCCCCGGCAGACCAGACGGATCCGGGTGTGCCGGTTCTGATCGCGGGCGCGGGTCCGGTTGGTATGACCGCCGCGCTGGTTCTGGCCAAATACGGTGTCCGCTCGGTCCTTTTGGATGCCAAACCGACCTTCAACGATGGCAGCCGAGCGATCTGTGTCTCACGCTCAAGCTATCAAATTCTTGAAAGTGTCGACGCTCTGACGCCGTTCCTGGAAAAATCGCTCGGCTGGACCACGGGGCGGAGTTTTTATCGCGGCCAACAGATCCTGGAATTCGAGATGCCAGACAGCGCCTCGGAAAAATTCCGGCCGATGTACAATATCGAGCAGCAGTATATCGAGGCGTATCTGTGGGATGCCATTGCCGACAATGATCTGATCGAGGCCCGATGGCAAAGCGAGGTTGTCGGAGTCGACGAGGCCAAAGACGCTGTCCGGGTCGAAATCCGCGATCCCAACGGGACATACCATTTGTCCGGGGCATGGCTTTTGGCGGCGGATGGCGCGCGCAGTACCATTCGGGCATTGCGAGGCAAGCGGTTGGAGGGGCAAAATTTCGAGGGCCGATACGTCATTGCCGATGTTCAAATGGACCATGATTATCCAACCATTCGCCGCGCCCTGTTCGACCCAGACTGCCGACGCGGCGGGACTGTTCTGGTGCATCGCCAGCCGGACAATATCTGGCGGATCGACTATCAGTTGCGCGACGATGAGGATGAGGCCGAGGCGATCCGCGAACCGACCGTCCGCGCCTCGGTCGCAGCGGTGCTGGACGATATCGGCCACACTGGCGATTGGGAATTGGAATGGTGGTCCATCTATTCCGCCAACACGCTGGCGCTCAGTGATTATCGCGACGGTCGGATCTTTTTTATCGGTGACAGCGCCCATATCGTGCCAATTTTTGGGGTTAGGGGTCTGAACAACGGATTGGCGGACGCACAGAATATTGCTTGGAAACTGGCCTGGGTGCTGAAAGGAAAAGCCCATCCGGCCCTTTTGGACAGCTATACGCCGGAACGTCGCGGAGCGACATTGGATGTGTTTGCCAATGCTTCAAAATCGGCGCGGTTCATGACGCCTCCGAACCGCGCATGGGAACTTATGCGCGATGCGGCTTTGAATCTGGCGCTGAGCCATCCCTTTGCCGGGGCATTGGCCAATCCGCGCCAGATGACCCCGTATACCTATGGCGACAGCCCGGTTGTGTCAGGCGATGACGAAGGGTTTTCAGAAGGACCTGTCCCAGGCGCGGCCATGCCCGAGGCCCGCGACGGGTCAGGGTATCTTAGTGATCGACTGGCTGGTGGCTTTGCGGTTTTGTGTTTTGATCCGGTGCTGGCCAGACAGATCGAACCAACAGGTCTTGAGGTCATAGTATGCAAACCAGGCGGGGACGTTGCCAAGACGTACGGCGCAATGGTCAACAGCGCCTATCTCATCCGACCAGATCGTCACATTGCGGCACGTTGGGTCACCGCCACCGCAACCGACATTCTGTCGGCCTATCGCCATGCATTGGGAGAGGGCGTATGAACCAGGAACAGCTTGAAGTCGTGTATGAGGCTGTGGCCGCTCAGTTGGAACAGCTTGACGAGGCCAATTGGAATGTCTTTTTCGGCAAGCTGGTCTTGTTACTGGCGCAGGACCAGAGCGATGTCGACCGGATCCTGGACCGTATCCGGTCCGCGGCAGCAAATCTTGACGTCTGAAGCGGATCCCCCGGTGTTTTAGCCATACATGTTGTTGATCAGAATGATCCTGAGCGCATAGACCCCGATCAGGGCCACAAGCGGGGCCAGATCCAGCCCACCCATATTTGGAAGAAACTGGCGGATGCGCCCGTAGACGGGCTCCAGCAATCGGTTCAGCCCGAACCAAATTTGTGCAACCAAAGGTTGGCGCAAATTCAAAACCTGGAAATTGATCAGCCAGGACATGATGATATGGGCGATCATGATGAACCATGCCAGATCGAGAATCAGCATGAGAATTTGGAAAATTGACGTCATAGGCCTGCTCAACCGGTTTCAATTGCCATAGACCTAGTGATCTTGCGTCGTATTCGCAAGACAGCCCGGAGGTTTCGGCGCAATTACAATAACACGCGGTCGTGGCGCATGGGTTACGCGCTATCTTGTCTCAATCGTGATGGCCTCAACGTGTTTTTCTTGCCCCGTTGGTCAAAAAATTGTTCTATCCGAGCTAGGGTGTTGAGATTTTTTCAAGGGGAAACGCGTTGACCGAGGTAACAACCACTAAACGCGTCTGGGGCTGGATGATGTTCGATTGGGCCAGCCAACCCTATAACACACTGCTTTTGACGTTCATTTTCGGACCATATTTCGCCGCGACCGTCAGTGACATGTTTGTCACCCAAGGCATGGAAACAGAAGCCGCCAAGGCCCATACCCAAAGCTTGTGGGCGCTGGGTCTGACCGTGACAGGCCTGATCATCGCCTTCACCGCGCCGGTTCTGGGGGCGATGGCCGACAGCGCAGGGCGCAGGATGCCTTGGATCTGGTTTTTCTCGACGCTCTACGTCATCGGCTCCATCCTGTTGTGGTGGGCTGTGCCGGACGGAAGCCGCTATTTGTTTACGCTCATCGTATTTGGCATCGGCTTTCTCGGAATGGAGTTCGCGACAATTTTCACAAATGCCATGTTACCGGATCTCGGCGACGAAAAAGAGGTGGGCCGGATCTCAGGGTCCGGTTTCGCGCTTGGCTATTGGGGCGGAGTGATTGCCCTTTTCGTCATGTTCCTGTTGATCGCCGATGATGCAAAAACCGGCAAAACGCTGGTCGGTCTGGACCCGTTATTCGGCATTTTCGATCCGCAGGCCCGCGAAGGGACACGGTTCGTCGGTCCGTTCACGGCGATTTGGTTCGTGCTTTCAATGATCCCGTTTTTCCTGTGGGTGCGCGAAACGCCGCGTCCGGTGGGGGGGTATTCCCTGGCGAGCACCTTTTCCCAGCTTGGTAAAACGCTGTCGTCCCTGCCGCGCAGGTCCAGCCTGTTTGCCTATCTCGGCTCGTCGTTGTTCTATCGTGACGCGTTGAACGGCGTTTATACATTCGGCGGGATCTACGCCACGTTTGTGCTGGAATGGGAACTGACGCTGGTCGGCATTTTCGGCATCCTGAGCGCCATCTCGGCGGCATTTTTCAGCTGGCTTGGCGGAAAAGCCGACCGGCGTTTCGGACCAAAACCGGTCATCGTTGTGTGCGTTCTGATCCTGATCGGGGTCTGTATCGTGATCCTAAATATGACGCCGGAACAGATTTTCGGCGTCACCCTTGCCGAGGGGTCTGCTCTTCCGACCCAGATCTTCTTTCTGTGCGGGGCTGTGATCGGTGCAGCGGGCGGGGCCCTTCAGGCGTCTTCGCGGTCGATGATGGTGCGCCATTCCAATCCGGACCGCCCAACCGAAGCGTTTGGCCTTTATGCTTTGTCCGGTAAAGCAACCGCCTTTCTGGCACCGATGCTGATCGCATTGGCGACGACTTTGACCGGCTCGGCTCGATTGGGCGTTTCTCCGCTGGTGGGTCTGTTCATCATCGCGCTGATCTTGCTATTGTGGGTGAAACCCCGTGGAGAGTTGGCTGAAACCTGATCGTGTTCTTGTTGCGTTTGAAACATCTGCTATTGGCGGTCTGCGCCGTCGGGCTTCTTGGTGGAACAAGCCATGTGAAGCCGAAAAAGGGTGAGCCGTTGGCGAACCAATTATTCGGTGCGGCGAAAACCGGTTCAGAACAAAAATCCCGCGTCTTTGGGTATTATGCGGCAGGCTGCGTTGCGGGGGCGATGGAATTGCCCGAGACCGGACCGACCTGGCAGGCCATGCGCCTGTCGCGAAACCGCAATTGGGGTCACCCCGAGTTGGTCGATTTCCTGATTACTCTGTCGGGCAAAGTGACCGAGTTCGGATGGAAAGGGCTCTATGTCGGCGATATGAGCCAGCCGCGCGGCGGCCCCATGACCAGCGGGCATTCCAGCCATCAGAACGGGTTGGATGCGGATATCTGGATGTTGCCGCCAACGCGGTTGAACCTGACACCGGCGGAGCGCGAAAACCTGTCTTCGATCGACATCCGGACCAAAGATAAAAAGGGGCTGACAAAGAACTGGACGCCTTCGCATATGCAGGTGATCAAGGCTGCGGCATTAGACAAGCGGGTCGAGCGGATATTCGTGACAGCCGCGGCCAAGATCTATATGTGCAACCAAGCAACGGGCGACAGGCGCTGGTTGTCCAAAGTGCGCCCGCTTTTCGGACATAATTATCATTTTCATGTCAGGTTGAAATGCCCCAAAGGGTCGCCGATTTGTCGGAAACAAACCCCGGTTTCGAAGATCTCCAAAGGCGACGGTTGCGACAAGTCGTTGACCTGGTGGGTGACAGATTATCTGAACCCTCCGAAGGTCGATCCCAACAAGAAAAAGACCAAGAAAAAGAAGCCTCCGCCCCCGAAACGCCGGGCCCGGCAGATGATCATGGCGGATTTGCCTCAGCAGTGCCGGAAGGTTCTGAAGTCGAGATGAAGGCGCTGATTTTCCTGTTGGCGTTTGCCGGAATGGCCAGTGCCGCTGAGCCGGAATTGGTCGGCGCATACCGTTGGACTGAGCCTCTGTCGGGTTTTGGCGGGTTCTCCGGATTTGATTTTCGCAAGCCTGGTCAGGAATTCGTGGCGATCACGGATCGCGGCAAGATCCTGCAAGGTCGGCTGCAACGGCAGGACGGACGGATCACGGGGGTGGATGTCGCCTCGTTCGAATTCCTGAAGGACCGCTCCAATAAACCTCTAAGTGATTATCATTCCAATGCCGAGGGGCTCGATATCACGCGGGACGGGAATATCTACCTGACCTTCGAGGGCAATCATCGTATGCGGCGATACGGGGCTGACGGCACCTATCTTGAGGCGATCCCCTCACCCGGTGCCTTCGCCGAATTCCAGTCGAACTCGGGGCTGGAGGTGCTGGCAAGCGACGCCACCGGCACGCTTTTCACATTGCCGGAGCGCTCGGGCCATCTGGAGCGCCCCTTCCCGGTCTTTCGGTTTCGAAATGGCGCGTGGGACCAGCCCTTCAGCCTGACCCGGCGCGGCAGGTTCCTGCCGGTTGGTGCCGATATCGGCCCGGACGGGAGGTTTTACCTCCTGGAACGGGATTTTCTGTGGCACTCCGGCTTCGCCAGCCGAATACGTCGCTTTTCCATTGGGGAAACCGGCCTGAGGGACGAGGAAACTCTGTTGGAAACGGGCTTTGGCGCCCATGACAATCTGGAGGCAATTGCGGTCTGGCGCGACGATGCAGGCGACCTCCGACTGACACTTCTGTCGGATGACAATTTCCAGTTCCTTCAAATCACCGAGTTCGTCGAATACCGGCTGCCGCCGGATTAATCGCACTTCTCAAGAGCGGCGATTGCATCATCGGCGGTTTCAACGAAGGTAAAGAGATCAAGGTCGCCTTCCGAGATTGTACCGGCCTCCGCTAGGGCCTGCCAATTGACGATGGATGTCCAGAAAGCGCGGCCAAACAAGATAATTGGGATCGGTGCCATACGACCGGTCTGGATCAGGGTCAGGGTCTCGAATAATTCATCCAATGTCCCAAACCCACCCGGAAAGACAACGACCGCTTTGGCGCGCAACAGGAAATGCATTTTGCGGATCCCGAAATAGTGAAAGTTGAAGCAAAGTTCGGGTGTCGCGTAGGTATTTGGCGCCTGTTCGTGTGGCAGCACGATGTTGAGCGAAATCGACTTTCCCCCGGCGTCGGCCGCGCCGCGGTTTCCGGCCTCCATCACGCCGGGGCCGCCGCCTGTTACGACAACATTATCGCAGCCGCCATGCGCAAGGCTGTTTTCGGTGACCTGTCTGGCGAAGGTGCGCGCCTCATCGTAATACTGGGACAGGCGGGCCAGGGCTGGCGTCCGCGCCTTGTCTTTGTGGTCCGGGTCAGGAATGCGTGCACCGCCAAACATCACGATGGTTGATCGGATCCCGGCCTCTTCCAATGCCAGTTCCGGCTTCAACAATTCCAGTTGCAGGCGCACCGGACGCAGTTCATCCCGGCACAGAAAATCGTCATCGGCAAAGGCGAGACGATAGGTCGGTGACAAGGTTTGTGGCGTCTCCGGGGTGGCGCGGGCCGTTGCGATATCCTGATGAGCGTCGGGGAATTGCCGATGGCGGGGCTGGTCGTTCATGGTTGCACTCCTCTGATGGCGGCGTTGTCGCATTGCGCCTCTGTTCACAAAGACCTATAGGCACGGATTGAATGAGACCAGTCACTTGTTGGAGACCCCTGATGTCAAACGCTGCGCTTGAAACTGCCATCGAAGCCGCCTGGGAGGCGCGCGACACCATCACCCCCGCCACCAAGGGCGAAACCCGCGACGCGATTACCGATACGTTAAACGCGCTGGACAGCGGTTCCCTGCGCGTAGCCGAGCGTCAGGATGACGGAACCTGGCATGTGAACCAATGGGCGAAAAAAGCGGTTTTGTTGGGATTTCGTCTGAAAGATATGGAAGAGCATACCGGCGGCCCGCAAGGTGGCGGTTGGTGGGACAAGGTGGATTCCAAGTTCAAAGGCTGGGGCGACAACCAATGGAAAACCGCCGGGTTCCGGGCCGTTCCAAGCTGCGTCGTCCGCAAATCTGCCTATATCGCCCCCGGCGTTGTCCTGATGCCGTCATTCGTTAATCTGGGTGCATATGTCGATGAAGGCACAATGGTCGACACCTGGGCCACGGTCGGTTCCTGTGCGCAGATCGGCAAGAATGTGCACTTGTCCGGCGGCGTCGGGATCGGTGGCGTTCTGGAGCCGATGCAGGCAGGCCCGACCATCATCGAGGATAATTGCTTCATCGGCGCCCGCTCGGAAGTTGTTGAAGGCTGTATTGTCCGCGAGGGATCGGTCCTGGGGATGGGGGTATTCATCGGGCAGTCGACAAAGATCGTCGATCGCGCCACCGGTGAAGTGATGTATGGCGAGGTTCCGTCCGGCTCGGTCGTTGTGTCCGGCTCGATGCCGTCTACCAACGGTGTGAACCTTTACTGCGCCGTGATCGTGAAACGGGTGGATGCGCAGACGCGGTCGAAAACCTCGATCAACGACCTTTTGCGCGACTGACGCTTGCGCTTTTGATGGCCTGAAACAGAGCGCGTCCCAAAGCGGGGCGCGTTTTTTTCGTACCGCGGACCCGTGATGGTTTGTCCCGGCCTGCGTCAATTCTTTTGCCTTTGCTGTTTCAGCTTTGGGTCGTAATGTTGCGAAAAAACGGGCAGTCTCAGACCATGGCAAACCGGATGGACCACCTGCACGCCGGCGCGGTCGCGGCGATCGCAGCTTATGTGCTGTCGGCGCTTTTTGCGGCATGGCTTTTGACGCAGGGCATTGTATCCGCGAGCAAGCTCCGGCCGGAAACCCTGTCGACCTTGCAATGGCTGGTCGCGCAAGACCGATTTGTGGCTCCGGTCATGGCGGTATTGACGATGCTTGTTCTGCTCCTCGCCCAAAGGGGTGTCGGCGTCGGGAGCATCCCGTCCGGTCGGCTTTGGGTCTGGGCGCTTGCGGTTTTCGCCTTTGTCGAAACGATCCTGATCAGCCGGTTTGCCTTTGCAGGATATGCGCTGACCCTCGATGAATTCATGCCGGAATTTCAGGCGACGATCTTTCGCGCGGGGCATGTGCTGGCGCCTCTTGGCGATTACTTGACCGATGCCGACCGCCTGCAACCGTTCTTCACCTATGTCGATGCGGAGCATGGACTGTGGGGCAGCAATTATCGTCCGGGCCACGCGGCACTATTGGCAATTGTGCCGCGGGCTTTTGGGGTCAGTTTGTTGAACCCTGTCCTGCTGCTGATTTCGGTTCTGGCGTTGGCTGGTGTTTCACGCCGGTTGTTCCCTGACCGGCCGGAAATGCCGGTGCTGGCGGCGCTGATGCTGCTGGCCTGGCCGCAGGTCATGGTAACGGCGGGCAGCGGATTCGCGTTTTCGGCACATCTGGCTTTGAACCTTGTTTGGTTGAACCTGTTTTTGCGGCGAAATTTTTGGATGCACGTTCTGGCGGCGCTGGTCGGGGCCTATGCCATCGGCTTGCACCAGGTGCATGTGCATCCGCTTTTTGCCTTTCCGTTTCTGGTGGGATTGCTCTTTGGAGTGTTTGGCCGGTGGGTCTGGGTCTTGCCCTATGCTGTTGTTTATTTTCCCGCCCTCATCGTCTGGATCAGTTGGGCCGAAATTGCGGTATGGCTGGAAACGGGCGATTGGTCAGTTTTTCCTTCGAACATAACGGCGCTGCACTACCTGGCGGATTACCTTCAATATTCCGAGGATGCGGGCGCACGCGAAGCAGGCTTTGAACGGCTTTTTCTGTCTGCCAATTTACTGCGGTTTTTTTCCTGGGCATCGCCGGTCATTCCCATTCTTGGTCTCGCAGCGCTTTTCCGCATCCGCCATATCGGTTCAGTGCCCATCGCAGCATTGGCAAGCATCCTTCTGACAGGCGTGGCGTCTCATGTCTTGATGGCCAACCAGATGCAAGGATGGGGCACCAGATACCTGCATCCGGTGATCGGCTGTTCCATTCTGGTGGCGCTGGCAGGGTATGATGGACTCTTGCGCTCCGAAAATGCGGCGGTGACGCGGCGGTTGGTTGGCGGGTTGATCCTGACATCGATACTGGTGCTGGTGCCTTGGCGCGCAATGCAGGTGGCCGAAAAGGTCCTGCCTCGTGCAGAGGTTCAGGCCGCGCTGACACAGGTTGACGCCGATGTGGTGGTTCTGGCGCCGATGCCGGTCTGGTACTTGCCGGATTTCGTGCGCAACGACCCGTTTCTTGAGAACAGGCCCTTATTGGTTCTTGGCAGCGGTGATGGACTGCCCGGTCGCAAAGCGACTCTGGGACATGAGGATCTGCGGCAGATGGGACTGCCCTATGGCACCTATTACGAGCCTGGAAATTAACCGGTTGCGGTTTTGTGCGCCGACAGGCGCGCTTGTCGGACACTTGTATTGGTCAGGCGCAGCCGGGGCATCAGACGCGCCAAAATCCGGCTGTCGCGCAGCAGCCGGATGACCCCCGTTGGCCCCAAAGACAGGATTTCCGTGATCAGGGGCCAGAGTGGCAGCGGCGTTTTGTGATACCGCGCTGCAAGCCAGACATTCACAGCATTGGAGGCGCGGGCCAGCCGGGCAAGCCGCGGCTGGTCGCCGAAGTGACGCAGAACCGGAAGCTCCAATTGCGCTGCGAAATCGCTGATATCCCGTGATCCCGACACAGTCTGAGATCCGGCATGAATCCGAAAAGCGGCCATGGGGGCAGGGGACCATGCCACCGGACCTCTTGCCGCCAATTTCAGCCAGAAGTCCCAGTCAGCGGTGTACCAAAGCGTTTCGTCGAGACCGCCGATGGCCACGGCGCTGGCGGTCCGGAAGATGGCAGACGGAATGGGGATGGTGTTCTGGACCGCGAGTTTCGAGAAAGCCTCGGATGCTGAAACGAGGCGGTCATGCCGCCCGAATTGGGGGCCAAGTCGGCCGATCCGGCGGTCGTGTTCGTCGACATAATCGGCGGGATGCAGCCAGAGTTCCGCTTTTGGCTGCGCCGCGATCATCCGGTCGATATGGGCTTTGCGGTCCTTGTGCCAAAAATCGTCCTGATGCAGCATCGTGGCATAGGGCGCGGTCGCGGCGGCCAACCCCAGATTTGTGTTGGCCATCCAGTTGCTGCCGGTGGGCGCCTCAAGAATTGTGATCGGCAGCTTACTCGAGTATTGGCGCAAAATCGCGCGGGAGTCGTCGGTTGAGGCCTGATCGACGGCAATAATTTCCAATCCAGCCCCGTTCCCGAGCGATTGCAGGGTTCGTGAAAGTGTCGCCGCTCCATTATAGATTGGCATGATGACGGACAGATCTGTCATGTGCGCCCCCGCGGCATGACCGGCCATAACAGGGCGGGAACCCCAAACAGGAAGCCGCCGACCAGTATGATCCTGAGCGCCAGCGCGGCCTCAACCGCAGTAGCGGTGTCGATACCAGACGTGGCAAGGACGCCGACCCAGGTCGCCTCGACGACGCCAAGCCCGCCGGGAAAAACCGGAAACGACAGAACCGCAATGATCAGAGGATAGGCCAGGATCAAAACGGTCAGATCAATTCCAGGCAGCAACAGAGCAAAGATGCCAACGTTCAGGCCGACCAGAAGGCCATAGCGAAACAGGCTGAGAAGAAGCAGGCCAAACGTGGCGCCACGCGGAAGGCTCGCGGCGATACCTGCCGTCTGGCTGAGTTTGCCAAGCAGACCGGAGCGTAGGCCAAGACCGCCCAGGAACCGGGCGAGGGTGTTGAGACCGGCGGTCACGCCCATCAGAACCAGCACAGCAGCGCCAAACGCGGCTCCGACTGACGCAGGGCCGATTTCACCAAAAGCAAAAAGGGTGACCGAGCCGGTTGCGGCGGCCGCTAGGGCGATCACCTCAAACAGCTGTTCCATCAAGGATGCGCCCACCGCGCGGCCGGTGGAAATGTCATGGTGCCGGGCAACCCAGGCCCGCGTCAGCGGGGTGACAATCTGGATCGGCAGAATCTGCCCCAAAAGCGCGCCAAGGGTTGTGGCGCGGGTTGCAGCGCGAAACGGGATCCGTTGCGGGTTGTCTGGTAAACGCGCCAAAAGCAGGCGCCACTTGGCTGACCCGGCCAGTACAATTGCCGCTTGTCCAAGGATGATGAGAGCCCAGGCCCAAAGCGGGATCATCGACAGAATGCCGAAGACCATCCCCCAGTCAGTGCCGGCCAATGCTGGCAAAAACGCCAAAAGGACAATCCCGAGGATGCCCCCCCCAAGATAGCGCGGCAAAAAGCCGGCCCCGCGCCAGGTGGGTGAAAGCGCCGCCTGCCCCAGGGCGGTGTCACGTGGCATTGTCATCCCAATACAGCGCCGTGCCGAAGCTTGTTGCCAGCCACGATAGACAGCAGGAAGCCACCAAACCCGGTTTGCGCTCCGATCACGATCAGGGTGAATGCGGCAATCAGGCTTCGCATGGCGTGCAGCTCGGCATAGCCCGATTGCATCCACCCAAAGGCGATGCTGCCGGACCAGATCAAACCAATCGCGAAAAGGGAGAGCCCCGCGACGAGCCAGGTCGACAGTGACGACCGCGCGATCCAGCGTCGCGCGCGGGCGGTAGGTTTCAGATATTTTTCGCGGACCCCAAGGACCAAGGTCGCGGTTCCGGCAATCATGGATTGTGACGCGATGATCATGGCCGAGGCGGCAACGACTGCCCAGTGATCCCCAATACCCAACTGTCCAAGACGGACCATTTCCGCATCGGGATTGCCCAAAAGCATGGCAAAAACCGCCAGGCCGAAGGTTGCCAGCAACGCCGCAGGAGCCAGAAACAACCAGGTCGGGCACAGCATGAACATGTAAAACAGGTGTCTCAGCCCGTCGCGCCACGGGTTCAGATGCGGCGCACGAGACCGGCCGTCCGGCGACAGTGTGACCGGCACCTCGGCAATATCAACCTGGGCCAGTGCAGATTTCAGAACCATTTCAGAGGCGAACTCCATCCCGTCAGCCGAAAGGTTCAACCGCGTATAGGTGTCACGGCGAATCGCGCGCAAACCGCAATGGCTATCGCTGATCGGGGTCCGGTACAAAAGCCGCAGGATACCGGACAGAACCGGATTGCCGATATAGCGGTTCTTCCAGGGCATGGCGCCGGGTTTGATCTCGCCTTTGAAGCGTGAGCCCATGCAAAACTCAGCCCCGCCCATCAGTTTTTCGACCATGGGGACCGCTTCGCGGAAATCATAGCTGCAGTCGCTGTCGCCCATGACCAGATACCGGCCCTCGGCCTCGGCAAAACCGCCGCGCAATGCTGCGCCGTACCCGCGTTCGGAAATGTCGACAACCCGTGCGCCGCCTGCAAGGGCGATCTGCTGGCTTCCGTCGGTACTGCCATTATCGGCAATCACCACCTCGCCGACGATGCTGTGCTTGCGGCTCAGCGTGTCGATGGCCTCTTGCGCGACGCGAACGCAATCGCCAAGTGTTTCTGCTTCGTTCAGGCATGGCATGACGATAGAAACATCGACTTGGCCGCTCCCCACAAAATCGCGCATTGTTCAATCTCCGATGGTGGCCATCCGTGGCCAGACAAGGAATGTGCACGTTTTAGAAACGATCAATGTGGCCATACTTGGACCCGTTTGGGTCGAAACAGGTTCCTTCTGGCGGGTTTTATCCGTTTGTGTTTGCCGGGGTGATCAGGTCGATATGATGGGAAATCGCATCCTCCAGATCGTCAAAATAGATGAGCCGTCCGCGATTGAGGACAGCGCCCGCAGTGCAGACATGGCGCAGAAATGGCAAGGAATGACCCGCGACGATGGCGCCGCTTTGGCTGATACGATCCTGGAAATAGGCTTTGGCCTTTGATTTGAACCATGCATCGCCAACCGCCGTGACCTCATCCACCAGATAGGTGTCAAACGGGACGCCCATGGACAGGCCGAAGGCCAGACGCGCGCGCATTCCCGTGGAATAGCGTCCGACGGGTTGGTGAAACTGACCGCCGAGTTCGGAGAAGTTTTTGACAAAATCGCATAATTCGCGGGCTTCCATGCCGTAGAGACGGGCTAGAAAACGGGTGTTTTGGGCACCGCTCAGGGCGGGATTGAACCCTTTTGCATAGCCGACCGGCCAGGAGAGCGAGCCGGCGACCTCGATCCTGCCACCATCAGGCCTTTCGGATCCGGCGATCAGGTTTAGAAGGGTGGATTTCCCGCAGCCATTTGGCCCCAACAAAGCGACGCTGACGCCAGAGGGGAACTTGGTTGTGATCCGGTCGGCAATCACGATGACCCCATCCGGGCGGCGAAAATATTTCGACACGTTATGGAGTTGTATCATCGGCTCAGCGACGATCCCCGATGGCATTGCCAATCAAAATGACGATTGACCAGCCGAGCCCCAAAAAGAACACCGTCAGGGCCGACAGCAACATCCGATCAGGGTATTGCGGCGTTTCGGCCAGCGTCGGTTCGATATAGGCCGCCAGATACCGGCTTTGACGCTGTGCGTCGATACGGGCGGCGTCCAACGCGCCAAGGGCGGACAAATATGCACTTTCAGAAAATTCCCGCTCCACGATCAAGCCTTCATAGTCGGTTATCAGCGTTGAAAACGCGCCGCTGCCGTCGCTGCCGACACCGAATTTTTGTCGCTCATCCGCGATGCGGGCTTCGATCACAGAAACCTTTCGGCGCGCCATCTCGATCCGCGGGTCGCGTTCACGCGCAATTTCCAACAACAGGTCCAGCTCGATCAGGGTCTCCGCAAGCTGTTGATTGAGTGTGTTCAATACACCCATCTGGCCCTGGAGATCGGCATTGGGGTCGACGATCTGGGCCCGTGTCCGAAATTCCGTCAGGGTCTGGCGTGCGGTTTTCAGCCGACCCACAGCCCGTGCCAACTCCGCCTCAGAGTGGCGCATTGCGTCGGCCTGTGCGGCGGCGGATAGGTTGTTGATCATGGTCGAGGATTCGCGAAAAATCGCCCGTGCGATAGCTTGGGCATCGGGCGCGGAAAAGGCGGTGACACGCAGTTCGATCAGACCGGTCGCTGCGTCATAGTTGATCCGAACCATCCGTCCCCAGTAGGCGACGAGATCTTCAATTGACCCTTCTGGCCGAAGGGCGAATATTGGGTCGCTTGCGGGTTTAGAAAACAGCCCCCGCAAATCAAGCTGCGCGTCCACGCGTTCGACAAGCATCTGACTTTGGATGAATTCATACAGAATATCTGCATCCGATGACGCGCCCGAAGATATGCCCGACACGCCGCCAAGAAATTCCAGGGTCGACCCAACCTGTTCCTGGCGGACGGAAAAACCGACGGTCGAGGCGTATTGATCCGCCGCCCGGCTATAGAGATACCAGATGGCCGCGACAG
>Ga0070726_10002756_pt1 | contig 15532 bp, 10 predicted proteins | sample tdAd471_FD_67275 | JGI IMG/M metagenome (GOLD analysis project Ga0070726, IMG submission 67275) | Marine sediment microbial communities from the Atlantic coast under amendment with organic carbon and nitrate - tdAd47.1 | ecosystem: Environmental > Aquatic > Marine > Coastal > Sediment | place...
GAAACGACAATGACCGTTGAAGTTCCGATCAACGGGGACCTGGTTGTTGAGCCGAACGAAACGTTCTTCCTCAACCTGACGAGTGCGACTCTGGCGAGTGGCGATAACCTGACCGTGCTCGACGGCCAGGGTCTCGGGACGATTCTCAACGACGACATCGTGATCACGGTAACGCCGGGGGCCGTTCCCGTCGCCGAGAACGCTGGCCAGTATCCGTTCACGGTTTCTCTCAGCCAGCCGAATGCGTTTGAAGTGAAGGTCAACGTGAGCACGGTGAACGGCACCGCGACCAGCGGGCTCGACTACACGGCTCTGAGCAACGTCACGGTGACGATTCCGGCGGGCACGACCAGCGTGACTCAGAACGTCGCGATTCTGAACGACGGCACGTTCGAAGGCGGTCCGGGCACAACGGAGACCTTCAATCTGGAACTGCAGGCCGGCACGGTGACACGGGGCGGCGTGCTGAACGCCAACGCCATTCTCGGCGGCCCGGCCACCGGGGAGATCGACGACGACGAACCGCGACCGATTGAATTCCTGATCCGGCGGAACGGTGCCGGCGACATGATCGAGGTTGTTCGGGACGACGGAGTCAATCCGCCGATCACGATCACGACAACCATGGACTTCGTTACGCTGCTGTCCGTTAATGGGACAAACATGAACGATGTCTTCATCGTTGACTTCGTGAACGGCAACCCGATTCCGACCAACGGCCTGACGGTCAACGGACTCGATCAGACGTCGGGCGACGCGCTCGAACTGCGGGACAGTTCGGGGATGTTCCCGACGGCGACGAACATCGTTTACACGGCCGTCGATGCAAATTCGGGGTCGGTGAACATTGACGGTTCGATCGTCAACTACACGGGGCTCGAACCGATCACTGACAGTCTCGACGCAGTTAATCGAACGTTTGATTCGACCGGCGTTTCGTCCGATCACGACATCAACGTCTCGGACGCCGGTGGCATGACCGTGATCAGCGACAACGGCACGGCGGCGTTTGAGAGCGTCACGTTCCGCAATCCGTCGGCCTCGCTGACGCTCAACGCGGGCGATGGTGACAATACGATCTCGCTGTCGGCGATCGATTCCGCCTTCGCGGCAGCGTTCACTCTGAACGCAGGCGGCGGTGGAGACACCGTCGACGCCGGTGCCTTCAACCATGCCCTGGCGATCAACGGCGAAGCAGGCGATGACGTCATTGTTGGCTCGGCGAATGACGACACGATTTCCGGCGGTCTGGGGGCCGACAATCTGAGTGGTGGCGACGGAGCCGACACGATTCGGGGCAACGACGCGGTCAACCCGGACGACGACGCCAGTGATACGATCTTTGGCAACGGTGGTGCTGACGTTCTGGACGGCGAAGGTGGCGACGATGTCATCGACGGCGGCCTTTCTGGCGACATGATCAGCGGCGGCACGGGCAACGACCAGCTCATCGGCGGCAGCGGCAACGACACGGTCTCCGGTGGAGACGGTGCGGACAACGTGCTCGGCGGCACCGGCAATGACGAACTGCAGGGCGACGCCGGCAACGACACGCTCGACGGCGAAGCCGGACAGGACACCGTCGACGGTGGAGCCGACAACGATGTCGTCAGTGGCGGAGCCGACAACGATACCGTTCTGGGCGGTGCCGGGAATGACTCGGTCAACGGCAACGACGGCGACGACGACGTTCAGGGCGGAACCGGCGACGACACGCTCGACGGCGGTGCCGGGTTGAACATGCTCAACGGCAATGACGGCACGGACACGATCAGTGTTTCGGCGACCGGCTCGCAGAATATCACGCTGACGAATTCCGAGCTGACCGTTGGCGGCGAAGTGGTCACCTACACGAGCGTTGAACGGTTCATCCTGAACGGCAGCGACCAGGCCAACAACATCGACGCGTCCGGCTACTCGGGCGATGTCACGATCTTCGGCGGCGACGGCAACGACACGCTGGCGGGCGGCTCTGGAAACGATTCGATCGTTGGCGAAGGCGGCAACGATGTCATCACCGGTGGCGACGGCAGTGACACGCTGCTGGGCGGTGCCGGTCGAGACTCGATTGACGGCGGTGCCGGCGATGACAACGTCAGCGGCCAGTCGGGGGCCGACACCCTGCTGGGTGGCACGGGCAACGACACGCTGTCCGGCGACGACGATCCGGACTTGATTGTCGGCGGCGACGGAGACGATGCGGCGTCGGGCGGGACCGGAAACGACACCGTCACCGGCGGGCTCGGCAACGACACGCTGGCGGGCGACGACGGCAGCGACCAGTTGTCAGGCGGCGAGGACGATGACCTGCTGCTGGGCGGCAACGGAACCGACAACCTGCTCGGCGACGCTGGCGACGACAAGCTGATTGGCAACAGCGGCAACGACACGCTCGAAGGCGGAGCCGGTGAAGACTCGGCTCTTGGTGGTTCTGGCAGTGACCTGCTGATCGGCGGTGAGGGCAACGACATCCTTGATGGCCAGGGCTGGGCGAACGACGTGATCATTCTGCCGGGCACGACTCTCGACGACACGTTCACGATCGATCGCAGCGAAACTCTGATTCTGCTGCGAAAAACCAGTGGGACGCCATACTCAGCGATTCTGAGACGAACCGAACGAATCGAGCTGAACACGCTTGACGGGAATGATTCAATCACCGTTGGCGACCTGACGGGAATCGAAGGTCCTCCCGACCCTGAAACTCCTGACCTTCCCGAGCCTGTCTGGACGTTTGCTTTCGACCTCGGAACCGGTGACGACGTTCTGGCCGCCGCCGCAAACCAGAAGGCGGACATCATATTCGCTGTCTCGGCAGGAGCCGGCGACGACTTCCTGTTCGGTGGCGAAGGGCCGGACATTCTGAACGGCGATGCCGGCAACGACCTGATTCATGGCCGCGGCGGCAACGACACCATCAGCGGCGGTCTGGGAGCGGACTTCATCGTTGGCTTTGCCGGTGACGATGTCATCTCGGGCGACGAAGACAACGACACGCTGCTTGGTAGTGCCGGCCTGGACGTCATCAACGGCAACGACGGCAACGACTCGATCCGCGGTAATGGCGGCCACGATACGATTGACGGTGGCGACGGCGAGGACACGCTGCGAGGCGACGGTTCCGGCGACACAATCTTCGGTGGTGCCGGTCGCGACCTGATCGACGGCGGCGGCGGAAACGATGACATCTATGCCGGCGACGGTAACGACATCATCAAAGGCGGTGACGGCGAGGACTACGTTCTGGCTGGCGACGGCAACGACGCGATCAGTGGCGGTGACCAGAACGACCGTCTGGTCGGCAACGCCGGTCGCGACCTGATTCTGGGTGAGAACGGCAACGATACGCTGATCGGCGGTGCTCACCAGGACCTGCTGGTCGGCGGTGTCGGAGCGGACTTCCTGCGAGGGAACGGGTCGAGCCGTGACACGCTGGTCGGCGAGAACGGCGGCGACACGCCTGATCCCGGCGACTTCTTCCATCCGGCTGACGCCAACGAAGTCGACAACGCGTTCATCCTCGATCCCGGCGTCTTCGACCTGTTCAACTTCTGATCGACGACAACCGCCTGACGCCTTCCGGTAAAAACGCCGGACGGTCCGACCACTCTCCCGGAACGGTCCCCGCGCTGGACTTCACGTCTGGCGCGGGGACTGTCTGTTTGAGCGAGGCCGGTGCCGAGGTGTCAGACGCTATCTCGGAATAGTCCCGTAGGGTACGTCGAGTCGGCCTTTCTGGCGTGGTGCGTTACGCAAGCCAGATTGCTCTCGATACAGAGAGTCTCAGACGAATTGTCTTGTCTGCCGATGTAACGCACCGGCCTGAAAAGGCTTGCTGCACGCACCCTACAGCGTTCATGAACAACCCGGGCTATCGTGCTGCGTCGCCTTCCGGGACCAGCCGAACGACGCGGCCGCGGTACAGCGTCTCGAAGTCTTCGCGGCTCCAGCCTTCCAGTCCGACGGCCGGATCGCCGATCAATTGCAGGCCGCGGACGGACTGGTCAAACCGGACGACCGTGTGAAGCTGGCCGGGTTCCCAGCCCCACTTCTTCACGTAGATGTCGCGGTAGGGTTGCTCGGGATCGATGCCCACCGAGAGGATCAGTGGCCCCTGCATTTTCTGCATCGTTTCCAGGTCGCATTCGATGACCTCGACGTTCAACTGCTCGCCTTCAACCTTGAGCTGCAGTCCGCGGAACAGTCCCATCCATGTCGTGCCGCGTCGGGTCAGGCACAGTTCGGCCATTTCGGATTCCTGAGCCTCAATGCCGTACTGCTTGAGCAGTGTCGCGGCGGCGGCCGCCGTGCAGGTGAATCGCGATGTCTGCAGACAGATTCCGTGGTCGTCCCACTTGTTGTCGCATTGGGGAGGCGACCCGAGCAGCGGATGCACGATCGACCAGGCGGCCAGAGCAATCAGCGTTCCGCCGAAGAGCACTCGCCGCAGCCGGGTTCCGTAACCGTGAGTCCAGGTGATGCCGGACAGAAACGCGGCGATCAGCGGAAACCAGTTGCTGACGACGACCAGATTGGAGACGGGCAGGAACCGCGAGATCAGCGTCTGATTCCAGACGTACTTGAAGTAGAGCAGAATCAGCAGTGCGACAACGATGCCCGTTCCCGTGGCTTCGCGCCGGGTAATGGAGCGCGTCAGCCAGACCGTCAGTCCGAGCACGGCCAGCGTCGCAATCGCCATGATGGTCAGGCCGGCGTACAGATCCATCATGTCAGGCCATCGAAGGACGAGTGAAAAGTTCTTGCGAGAACACGCGAGCGACGCTGCTCAGTTTGACGATCCCCAGTGGGACGATCCGCGAAAGGATCTCCGAGATGGTCTGCTAAGCTACGTTTCGTGACTCGCAGCGGCAAGCTGGATTGTGCCCTTGCTGAGTCGTGGCTGGTCATCTCTTGAGGAATCATGGTCAGGATGCCGTGGCAGAAGATGAAACGAATCACCGGGACGAGGCTCTCCTGACGGACGTGTCGCCAGTGAGCGGTGCGGCAGTCGGTCGACGAGGCTGGATCAATCTTCTGGTCGCCGTTTACTGGATCGCGATGTTCACGGGCACGCACATCCCGAATCCGGAAGCGATCATCGGACCGGAGGTCTCTGACAAGCTGCTGCACTTCGCAGCGTACTTCGTGCTGATGGCTCTGCTGATTGGCCGTGACCGACTGCTGACTGCCCAGTGGCCGGGAGTTCGACGGCTCGGCGGCTGGTTGCTGCTGCTGATCGGGTACGCCGCGGCGGACGAGCTGCTGCAGGCGGTGCCGGGAATCAATCGTCATGCTGACGTTCAGGACGCACTGGCCGACGTTGCCGGCGCGGTGGCGGCGGCGACCGTCGCCTTCCTGTGGGCTGCCGTTCCGAAGCGGACGAGGACTCGCGGGGCGGCGCGATCTCAAAGGCAATGAACTATTCTCCCGGAAGGTGGCAACCAGCGTCCTGCAAATCCGGGAAACTTCGTGACGGCTCTTCTTCTGGCAGCTCTGATCGCCATTCCTGCCGCAGGCGTGCTGGCGGTCCCTCATCGGTCAATCGCGTTGCTGCAGCGAATGCTGGCAGTGACCGTCGCCGTCTGGCTGGCCGCCGCGTTCGTCTGGCTGTGGCTGTTCGTGTCGGGAGTTAGTCCTGCGGACGCTCGCGTTGAGATCGCGACGCTGATTCCGCTTGAAGTTGCCGAGTCACAGATTGCACTGATCGCTGACCTGTCGAGTACTCGCGTCGGCCTGCTGTTGACCGGGCTGCTGCTTATGCTGCCGATCGTGCTGCAGCCGGATGCCGTGTTGCCGTCGGCATTCGGGGGTCAGGGACGCAGTTTCGGAATCGATGAAACTGAACGACGATCCGAAATCCGGCTGCGACTGTCGCTCGCGATTCTGCCGTCGAGTGCCCTTGCTTTGTTGAGCGATGATCTGATCGTTGTCGTGGCGGCGTGGTTGCTGCTTGATGCCCTGCTGATTCGATTCGCCGATGTCCGTGCGACAGAGTGGCCGGCCGCCGCCGAGGGGGCCTCGCGAAACGCCGTGCCTGGAGGGCAGGGATTTCTGCTGACAGTTTTGCGAGTGTCGAGTCTCGCACTGCTGGCGGCTGTTCTGCTCGCGACGACGAGATACCGCACGACTTCGCTGGCGGGATTCATCGAGACGGCGATTGCTGACGAGCGGGTCGAAGCCGGCATGGTGCGCGGAGGGATTCTCGTCTGGTTTGCGATTGCCGTTGCGGCTCGAGCAGCATTGTTTCCCATCGGGATCTGGTTGCGACCGCTGGCCGAATCCCCATCGCGCGACGCGCTGCCGATCGTTGCCTGGGCGGCGATCCTGCCGGCTGCTGGGGTCTGGCTGTCGCTCAGTCCTCTGGTAATTTCTGCCCCGGAAGGCGGTCTGCTGATCTCGGTGCTGGGCGGCTTGAGCGGTGTCATGTTCGGGATGATCGGGTTGTCGACTCGGTTGTCGGCTCAGCGGTCGTCGTCGTCGTCGTCGACTGCTCTGCATCTGCTGGTGACTGGCGGAGCGTTCGCGCTGATGAGCATCGCCGTCCCGTCGCTTGCGATGGCCGCCAACGGTTCGCCGTTGTCCTCAACGGGAACGGTCATCCTGCTGGCCAATGGTGTCGCCGTGAGCGTTCTGTTTCTGCCAGGACCGCGCTTCGGTGCGCGACTTGTGGCCGCAGCCATTCTGCTGAGTGGAGCCGGAGGTCCGAACTACCTGCTGGATCAGTTGCAGTCGGTGCGTCGAACGCTGGTGACCGTCGACGGAGCGGAGCAACTGAGCGCCCCGGCGGCAGCGTCAATCTCGCCAGAAGTTGTGACGGCGCTGTGGTGGTCGGTGTGCGTGACGCAGTTTCTGATTGGATGTCTCGTGACGTGTCATCTGATGCGCTGCCGGAGTTGCGTGTCGGTGGCGGACCACGATGACACACAGAACGCGGCTTCGGGCGCAGAGCCGCATGCAGAGCCGGACGACGGTCTCCAATCAGAAGCGACCTCAGGTTCCGAACTCGCTGCGCCAGCGATGCTTGTGCTGGGAAGCCTGGCGTGTGTGGCGTTGTCGGCAACCGCTCTTCCGGAAGCTGTGAGTGTTCCGTCGGGCTCAATGCAGACGGAAGTGTCGATGCCGGCCGTCGATCAGGCAGTGGTTGGACGGCTGCTTTCGTTCAACGCGGCGACGCCTTCTGGACTTCTGGGAGCCGTCAGTGTCTGGCTGGTCTCACTGATGTCGGTCGGCTTGCGGAATCAGCTCCGGGACCGCGCGGCCAGCCTGCAGCGACTGGCCAGCCACTGGTTCTATGTGGGCGCGGCGGTGGAGGGCCTGCGACTGGTGATCGGCTGGGTTGCCGTCGTTGTTGAGGTCTGCGACCGGAGGGTTCTCGGAGGGCAGAAGGAGGGAACGTGGCGTCAGAACGCGAGCCGGATTGCTCGCGGCGTCGAGGAGATTGATGAGCACGGTCCCGGTTACCCGAGTCTCGCGGCACTGCTGGCGGTCGTCGGGCTGCTGCTGGCTTTGTCTGGATTCGGCAGGTGACCCATGAATGCATTTGCCGAATTCACTGCGAGCCTGTCGAACAACGTCGCGCTGCTGCTCGTCGTGATGCCCGTCGCGGGGGCCCTGCTTGTGCGACTGATGAGCCGGACGGGCAACGAGCCGGTTTACTTCACCGCGTTAACGAACGTGTGGCTGTGCTGCGGACTGGTTGCTCTGGCCGTTGTGCAGTTTGAGTCTCGAGAAGACTTCAACTCGATGTTTCGCCCGCAGATGCTGACCGTCCTGGAGTGGCCGGGCGGTGGCAGTCCGGGGCTCGATCGTGGATCCCCCGTCGTCGTTGCGCCTTCCGGGCTGGAAGAGATTAATGGCGGAAGCTCGGCGGGGGTCGGTCAGTTTCCGAGCCCTCGGATTTCGATGGCCATCAATGGACTGAACCTCTGGCTGGTCGCTCTGACAGTGGCCGCAACAGCCGCGTCCGTTCGCGGCATTGATGTCGGCCGAGAGTTTCTGGCGAGCCGGCTGTCGTGGCTGCTGCTCACGGAAGGAGCACTGATCGGCACCCTGGTCGCTCAGGATCTGATCCTGCTGAGCAGTTTCAATCTGCTGGCAATCATCGGGTTGTTCTTTCTGATTGGATTCTCGAATCACCCGGACCGTCGGACAGCCGCCCGCCGGTTTTTTCGAGTGCAGTTTTCCGGCGCGCTGCTGTTGACGGTCGGCCTTGTTGGCGCGGCGGTCAGCCACTGGTGGATGATGCTGGCGGCGGAAGTTGCCGTTCCGATTTCCTTCTCAATCAATCACGTTGTGGCCCGGATTCCGGATCTGGCCGAGACCACCGAGACCGGACGGGCACACTGGAACGTGGTGTCGCCGTGGCTGTTCGTGCTGATCTGCGGAGCATGCCTGATGCGGATTCCGCTGCCGCCGCTGCATCACTGGTGGCTGCGCACGGTCGAGCGTGCGGATCGGGGAACGGCGAGCCTGATGGCGTGCGGGTTTCTTCCGGCGGGCCTGTATCTTGTCGGGCGAATCATCGTTCCGTTGTTCCCCGAGCGACTGGCAGACCTCTCCGAGCGGCTGATGATCTGGGCGCTGGTGGCTGCCGGACTCCTGGCGATCGCCGGCCTCAAGCTGGCGCAGGACTGGCGGAAAACACAACTGACGACCGGCTCTGGCACTCAAGCGTTCCCGGCGGATCTCGCCGCTCGACTGCTTGCACTTGCGTTGGTAGTCAGCCTGTCGATCGCCTTCGGAGCGTTCGTCGTCGCCAACCCGCTGATGATTCGCGGCGGACTGCTGATCGCTGTGTCCGCAGCAGCGTCTGCCGGTCTGAGCTTCTGGCTGCTGCCCGGCGAGGACGGCGCTCTTCGGAGTCCCAAACCGCGTGGCCGGGCGCTGCCGTTTTTCAAGTGGCTGGCCGTTTGTGGTGTGGTCGCGATGCCGGTCAGCGGAACATTCTGGGGATTGCTGATGGCCGCGCAGGGATTTCTGCGGCTGAACGCTCCCGTCACACTGCTGCTGATCAGCGTCCTGATTCTGTTTGCCGGCTCGGTGCTGCGGTCGGTCGATTGGCGAGTGCTGTCATGCACAACCAAAGACCAGCCGATTCCGATTCCGCCGGGAGTGATCGGCCTGTTGCCGCTGTCGCTGGTGGTGATCATTGCGGCCGTCTCACCGCAACTGATCTGCGGATCGGCTGCGGAGAGCGAGTCCGATGATCTGGTGCTGCGGAACGTCCTGACGGAACCCGGCGCCGGTGGCAGGTTCGTTCTCGACGGAGCACGGCCTCGCGGCGAAGTTCAGGATCTCGAAACTCTCGTCCCCATGCGGCAGGTACAGGGACGTGAACAGCGGATGAGTGACGACTCGTCGGCAGAGTTTCAGAAAGTTCCGAAAGTGCGGCACAATGAGTCGCCGGGCGGTGATCCGATTTCTGGAAAGCCGTTTGGCGTTTGACTGACAGATTCACCCGGCCGGCCGCGTCGGCCTTCCCTGACTCAATTCTGGAGTATGAGATGCTTCGTTCGATTGTTTGCTCGGCGGCGATTCTGGCTGCCTCGTCCGCCACGGCCTTTGCCCAGGTGTCACTCGAACCCCGGATCAATGAAAACACGAAAGTCCGAACGACGATTGAGGTTTTGACTGACCAGACGCTGACACTGGCCGGCATGCCGCTCAAAACGAAGGTCGAGCAGTTCATCATCACCAACGACGAAATCGGAGCGAAACAGGCCGATGGGAAAGTCTCGATGCGCGGTAAGTTCGAGACGATGCAGGTCGACATGAAACTGCCAGGCGGGATCGAGTTGAACTTCGACGCCGGCAACCCGAACACGGAAGCGCCGATCCCTCAGCTGTCAGCCGTTCTGAAACTGTTCGATGCAATCTCGTCGTCAACGTACGAGACGACGTTTTCGGGGCCCGGCAAGATCGCATCGATCACCGTCCAGGGCGCGAAGTACGACGCTCTCGATGAAGCGTTGAAGAAGGAGTTCTCTTCTGAGCGGATGCAGCAGGAAGCCAGTCAGGCACTGGCGCGTCTGCCCTCCGGCCCGGTGAAGCAGGGCGACACCTGGAACCGGACGGAGGTCGCGAACCTGGGAAGCGGCCAGACGTTCGAAATCGAACGCACGTTCGAGTACCTGGGCATGGTGAACGAAGGCGGCCGCGAACTCGACCGCGTGGGCATGAAGGCGAACTCAGTGACCTACAACATCGAGCCCAATCCGGCCCTGCCACTCGAACTGAAGAGCAGCGATCTGAAGATCACGAAGTCCAGCGGCGAACTTCTGTTCGACCGAAAGCTGGGATCGATCGTCAAAACGACGGACTCGTTCACCGTTGAAGGCAAGCTGACTCTGGTGGCCAACGGCAATGAACTGCCGGGCGAACTGAACCTGACGATTACCAGCAAGTCGTCGCGCGAATAACGGCGGCCAGTCGCAGTCACCGATCGAAGCTGCCACTGTCGATCGCAGTCATCCCTGCCGATCACAGTCACCCATGCTGCTTGAAACAGCAACGCACCGCCGGACGCTCAGGCGAGCGTCCGGCGTTTTCGCTTTGCAGCACGGGCTTCACGTTTCCGGTACGGGTGCGATGCAGAAGTCTCAGACGTCGCAGACCACGGCGGCGTGTCGCAGTGCGGCGGCGGGGTCGTCCCAGGTCGGGATAAATTCCTGAGCGACGAAGCCTTTGTAGCCGGTCTCAACAATCTCCCGCATGATCGCCGGGTAATTGATCTCCTGATTCTCGTCGAGTTCGCAGCGACCGGGGTTTCCTGCCGTGTGGTAATGCCCGATCAAATCCTTGTACTGGCGAATTCGGCGGATGACGTCGCCGTTCATGATCTGAACATGATAAATGTCGAACAGCAGTTTCATGTTTGGTGAGCCGACGCGGTTGATCAGCTCGACGCAGAAGTCGACGTCGTCACCGAAATAGCCGGGGTGGCCTTTCATCGGATGCGAATCATCGCGTGAATTCAGGTGCTCAAGCACCAGGTTGACCTTCTTCTTTTCCGCGTACCCGATGACCTGCTTAAAGCAGTCGACGCAGTTCTTCGCGCCTTGCTCGTCGTCGATGCCGGGCTCCCGCATCCCGGTAAACGTAATGACGCTCGGGCAGTTGACCTCGACGGCCAGATCGATGCTCTCACGCAGCTTCTGAATGCAGAACTCATGATTGGCCGGGCTGAATGGTCCTTTGGCAAACCCGTGGCTGCTGATCAGCGAGATTTTCAGTCCCAGTTTTCGCACCGCGGGATAGTCGTCTGCCGAGATGCCTTCGATTCCTTCAATGCCGATATCGCGGCAGTGCTTCGCGAGATCGACCGCTGGCATCGGCTTGAAACACCAGCCCATGACCGACTGGCGAATCCGTCCGTTCGTGATGCGGGCTTCCGGTTTGAGATGGTCCCGCGGCACCTGCGCGGCAACCGTCGAGGCGGCTCCAGCAAAGACGGCGGTTCCAAGTGTTCCCAGCAATTCTCGGCGCGTTGGCATCAGGACTCTCCTGCAGAGGCGTTGGCAATTGAAAGCAGATCGAAAGCGTGTGTGACTGCGAGATGCCGCGAAAACCGTCAGCGAGTCGGTTTCGGACAGCTCGTGGTTTAACGACCAACCGGCGAAAGCGGCTACCGAACCCGATTCTTCAAGCCGCACGCCCCATTGCTGCTGCGGTGGCCCGCTGCCACAATCACGGCTCCAGGTTTTTTTCTCAGACGACGGCGGATTTGTGAATTCCGCCACTGCCCGACGTACAGGGTGGCTGAAACAATCGTCCAAACCTGTCCTCGGGAGACTCTGATGATATTGTGCCATCGCTTTGCCCCAGCGGCCTGCCTGCTGGCCGCTTTTCTACTCACCGCTGTCGGTTGCGGCGAATCGACAGATTCCTCCACTGCGACTGACGGTTCAGCTGTCGCGGATCCGGCGCCGGTCGCGCCCGAAGTTCCACAGGCCGGTGAGGCTGCCGACGCGTCGACGGTCGCCGCTGAGAAACCTGCCGCGAAAAAATCCGACGAGCCCAGCAAGGATGACTTTCTCGCCGCCGCTCAAAAGGGCGTGAACGTCGATGGCGGGAAACCTGAGTCAGAAGACGATCCGCCGTTCGTGTCGACTCCTGACAATCCCGGTCCGACCGAGCCGCTGTTTGCCGACCTGGCGGAACCGATGGCCGGTGTCGACCCGGCCTGGCGCGAGAAGTGGCAGACCAGCTTCGAAAAGGCCAAGGCGATGGCTCAGGCCGAGAAGAAGGACATCCTGATGAACTTCACCGGCTCGGACTGGTGCGGCTGGTGCATCCGACTGGGCGAGGAAGTCTTCCGGCACGATGCCTTCGCGAAGTATGCGAACAAGAACTTCGTGCTACTGGAACTCGACTTCCCGCGCGGTTTTGAGCTGGAGGAGTCTCTGCAGCAACAGAACGACGCTCTGCAGGCTCAGTTCGGCATCGAAGGCTTCCCGGCCATTCTGCTGGCGGACAGCCAGGGCCGCGCTTACGCCCAGACCGGCTATCAGCCAGGCGGGCCACCGGCCTACACCGAGCACCTCGACACGCTGAAGGACTTTCGAGCCACGCGGGACCAGGCGTTCGCTGCCGCACAGGAACTGTCCGGTACGGAAAAGGCCCGCAAGCTGAACGACGGTCTGGAAGCGGTCCAGCCGTCACTGCGATTTGCCAGCTATGGCGGCGTCATTGACCAGATCATCAAACTCGATGCCGACGATTCTGCCGGATTGAAGACGAAGTACGAGACGGCCCGCGCCGAATATCAGTTCTCGCAGCAAATGCAGACGATCGTCTCAAAGGCGAACGAAACCCGCGACTGGGACGCGGTGCTGGCGGATCTCGATCAGGTCATCACCGAATACGCCGCGTTCGACGGCCTGGCGATTCAGGCTCAGATGCTGCAGCTGCAGGTGCTTCAGGCGGCCGAGCGAACAGACGATCTGATCAAGCTCACCGATCAGCTGCTGGCCGATGAGGGTCTCGAAGGCCAGCCCCGATTGCAGGTCTACGTCACCAAACTGAGGGTGCTCGACAACGAGGATCGGCTCGAAGAAGCGCTGCCGGTCGTTGACGCGATTGTGACTGAGTTCGCAGATCAGAAAGAGCTGCGGATCAATCTGCTGATGACCAAGGCCAGCTTCCTGGGCCGTCTGGGGCAGAAGGACGCCGCCAAAGCAGTCATTCAATCTGTTCGAGAATCCGCCGATCCGTCACTGCTGCCACAGATCGACGACTTCGAAAAAGAACTCCTGGCTGACGAGGAGAAGCCGCAGGAGAAAGCCGCCGACAAGCCGGCGGACGCAGCTACGGAATAGTCGACGCGGAATTCACGACTGCCTCGTTCGGCCCTGCGTTTCGCGCTGAACGCGGCGGCGCTCACCCGAAATTCTGAACTCCAGCGGCAGCTGCATCGCCCCGGTGCGGCTGCCGTTTTTTCGTGCGCACCCTGGTCGCGAATCTGCAGGTTCTGGCGGCTGCCTTTCTCCGGGACGTGCTCGACCGGCTCAAATCTCTGCCGCGTCTTGACAATTTTTCCGCCGCCCGGTCTACTGCCGTGGTAAAAGATGTATTTGATACTCATCTTTAGAAAGATCGCCTGTCATGAGGCTGGCCCTGCAGACGGATTACGCCCTGCGAACGCTGATGTTTCTCGCCACGCGCGGAGAGCGCTGCACGATTGACGCGGTCGCGGAACTGTTCGGGATCTCACGGGCTCATGTGGCGAAAGTCGTCAATCAGCTTGCCCGCCTGGGCTTTATCCGCAGCGTGCGCGGAGTCGGCGGCGGCATCGAACTGAGCCGTCCCGCCGAGAAGATTGCGATTGGCGAAGTGGTTGTTGCGTTTGAAGGTCCCATGCACCTGCTCGACTGCGTCGGCATGGACGACGTCTGCATCGTCGAGAAATTCTGCAAACTGAAGAACGTGCTCGCTCACGCCGAGCAGGTTCAGATCGAGTACCTCAACTCTGTGACTCTGGCCGATGTGGTGCCCACGAAACGGCAGTTGGCCGGAATCTCACCTTCCTCCTGATTTCCTTGAAAGGAAATGCTATGCGAAAAGTGAATCGCCCCCTGGCTCTGACGATCGCTCTGCTGACTGGTGTCGCTGTCGTCTGGGCTGCCTTCTCACCGTCAATGGCCGCCGAGAAAAAGAAGAAGAAAGACCCGGCTGTTGAACGCACGCGGAAGACCGTGCGAATGCTCGACGACCTCTACAAGACCACGGTCGTCGCGATTACCACGCACTACGTCAACGACACGGACGTGCTTTCCGCAGGCTCCGCCGCGAAGGCACTGTTCGCTGCGATGAAGGAAAAGGGCTGGCACGATGTCCGCATTCTGGACGCGACCGGCGAACCTTACTCGGAAGAGAACGTCGCGAAGGACGACTTCGAAAAGGCCGCCCTCAAGGAAATGAAGGCGGGCAAGGCGTGGTATGACCAGGTCGTCGAGAAAGATGGCACACGTTATCTGCGTGCCGCGACGCCGGTCCCCGTCGTTCTGGAAAAATGCACGATGTGCCACCCGCACTACAAGGATGCGAAGAAGGGCGAAGCAATCGGCCTGTTGAGCTACACGATCAAGGTTGAATAACCGAACGCGGTTTGGTTCGAACAGGCCGATCACGTCGAGTCGGCGAACAGGATTCAGGCTGCTTTCCCTGTCATGGGGGCGAGGAAGCAGCCTTCCTCTTTGCGCTCAGCTTGTCCTGCGTGCGGCGTCCACAGGAGCGCCGCCGCCTGAGTTATCTTTCGTCGGACGTCTCATTGAGCACAGCTTTCTCGTTGATCGCAGCGCCGGCTTCGACCGGAATGCTGATCACCAGGCCGGCGAACTTCGGTGTCGACGACGGTTTGCGGAAGAAGCCGCCGTGGCAACTGATGCACTCAGCCGTCAATGGGACGGGAACCGCGCGGCGATAAAAGCCGGCTTCGACAGTCTCGATCTCTTTTTTACCCCGAGTAATTTCGCGAGCGGCCTGCTTCTCGAACGGCGTCTCCGGTTCGTGGTCGACGCTCATCGCTTTCAGGTTGGCGACGATCCAGCGGGCTTCGATGTGAGCCGCACGTTCCATGTCCGAAAAGACGTCCTCCATCGCTCGCGCCGGAACCATGGCCCGATCCGCGTGGAAGTACCGACGGTGAATGACGTCAAGCATCGACGCATAAACTTCGTGCAGCAGCTTCGCCCGATCGCGAGCAACGGCCAGCGGCACTCGCGGAACCTCTTCTTCTTCTTTTTCTGTCGACGTGGCCTGCGTCGCATTCGGCTTCGAAGCCTTCTCATCGGCGGCGAGATCTCCGGACTGGACCAGCAGGACGACTCCAGGGAACGCAAACAGGCCGAGCAGGAGGAAACGTTTCATGGCAGGACTTTCTCGTGGAAGGACATTGAGAGACAGAGCCGACCGTTCGCGATTGATCGCAGATAACAACGGTGGCCATCGGGGCGTAACTCGCCTGCCTCCGCTGGCGCGGGCGGTAATTGCGGGAATTCTGCGAGGTGGCCTGGCGTGAGAAGGCCTCCTGCGG
>Ga0070726_10002758_pt1 | contig 15529 bp, 12 predicted proteins | sample tdAd471_FD_67275 | JGI IMG/M metagenome (GOLD analysis project Ga0070726, IMG submission 67275) | Marine sediment microbial communities from the Atlantic coast under amendment with organic carbon and nitrate - tdAd47.1 | ecosystem: Environmental > Aquatic > Marine > Coastal > Sediment | place...
ACAGGGTCTTCCGGTGCAGTTGGCCAGCGATTGGCTGGACCGCTGGATGCTCCAGCTCGATCAATCGGAGCTGCGCGCCTACCTCCAGCTCGCCCACTGGTACAACACCCGCACCTACCACGACGAGGAGAGCCTCTCGCGGATCCTCCCGGGCAAGGGCGTGCGCGACTCGATCAAGCGCCTCGAGAAGCGGGGCCTGGTCGAGGTGATCCAGAGCGCGGGGCAGTTCCACTACCACTTCCCCCACCGCGACCGCGAGGGCTTCCACCGCGCCGAGCGCGCGCGGCCGAGCCTGACGGAGGCGCTGAAGTTCCAGCAGCGCATGTCCGAGGAGCTGACCGGGCTCACCGAGAAGGACGAGGACGACAAGCTGCGCGCGCGCGTCTTCAAGCGCTACCCGCGGCTGCGCGAGGAGTTCGAGCTCTACCGCACCAAGGCCGACCCCGGTGCGCCGCGCTGGCGGCTGTGGATGGAGCTCTCGTCGTTCTTGATCCGCGAGTTCGAGGAGCGCTTCGGCTCGCTGCGCGACGACCACGGCGCGCTGTTCAAGGAGGTCTCGGCCAAGGTGCTCCAGCACCACCTGGACGTGGTCGACGGCGTGGTCCGCGAGATCTTGCTGCACGTCGACGAGCTCTTCGTCGAAGTCCAGCTGGCCTGGGTGATCGCCCCCGCCGAAGAGGAGTTCGTGGCCCTGCCCTTCGTGCGCAACCTCGCGCAGCGCTACAAGGTCGGCCCCGAGCAGATCTTCCTCAACACCCTCGAGGAGCTCGGCGCCCGCGGGCGGATCGTGGTCGTGGTCGACCCCGACGGCTACCTCGCCGACATGATCCTCAGCTCGGACACGGGCCTGACCAAGTCCGAGGAGCGGGTCCTGTTCTTGCGCCCCGAGGAGCGCTCCCAGGAGGACTCCGAGCGCAACCGCGAGCGGGTCAAGCGCGCGCGGAACAAGTACGCCAACTACCAGATCGCCCGCGCGGTGGGTGTGCTCGCCGACTTCGTCGCCGCGCGTCGGGTGCGCGACATCGACGCCTGGCTGGAGCGGATCGTGGACCTGGTCAACGACTCGCTGACCCTCCTCCCGATGAACGAGGGCGCCCGGCCCGTTCTGCTCGAGCACGTCATGGACCAGTTCGACGCCGTGCGCCAGGGGATCGACACCGTCGCCTCCCGGGTGCGGCTCGCCCCCCTCGTCGACGAGGCAGGCGAGGCCACCCAGGCCAAGGCCGCCCGCCCCAAGCCGGTGAAGCCGAAGGGCAAGAAGGACAAGAAGGGCAAGGACAAGCCCAAGGCCAAGCCCAAGCCCAAGGCCAAGACGAAGTCTGCCAAGAAGAAGACCAAGGCCAAGGCCAAGGCCAAGGCCAAGGCCAAGGCCAAGGCCAAGACGAAGCCCAAGGCCAAGACGAAGCCTGCCAAGAAGAAGACCAAGGCAAAGGCCAAGACGAAGCCTGCCAAGACGAAGACCAAGGCAAAGGCCAAGACGAAGCCCGCCAAGAAGAAGACCAAGGCAAAGGCCAAGAAGAAGCCCGCCCGCCGTCGCTGAGCCACGTGCGGCTGGCGACCCAATCGAGTCGCTGTGAGCCGAACGGCGAAATCCGGGAAGACCCAGCTGGAACGGCTGAGACGGTTCCGACCACCCCACAAGGGCTTAAGCGCGAAGTTGGATTGGAATGGGTGTCGCTTTAGCGCAATTCAAGAGGATTGGCTTCAGCCGCGCACCTTCCTTCCTTCCTTCCTTTGGCGCGGGTGGATCCGACCTCCGAACCCACGAGGTCAGTGTTTCCGGGACCAACAGAGCAAGTTCCTTCCTTCCTTCCTTCCTACTATTTGCTCTCCCGCGCGACCCTGACTTCACGTTCGACCAGCAGCCCCGGCTACCTCGCCGGGGCTGCTTCTTTGTATGGGGGGCCTCTCCGAGGCGGGACCCACGGTGAGCGCCCCGCGACTCCACTGCGCGAGGCTGAGCTGGGCGGCGCTGTTCCTGCTGGCGTTCGCGCTGCGCTGTCGGGGGCTGGGCCGCAGCCTGTGGTACGACGAGCTGGTCTCCCTGCGGGGCTTCGGGGGCTCCCTGGTCGCGGTGTTCACCCGGCAGATCGGGGCGAACAACCACCCCCTGGCGTCGCTCCTGCTGTGGCTCGACCCTGCCGGCAGCGAGATCGGGCTGCGGCTGCCCTTCGCGGTCCTCGGCGCGGCGGCCTGCCCCGCGCTGGCCTGGTCGCTGGCGCGCTGGGGCTGGGCGCGCAGCGGGCTATTGGCCGGGGCCGCCCTGGCGATCCTCCCCCCCGCGGTCCTGCTCAGCCAGCAGGCCCGCGGCTACGCAGGGCTGATGCTCTGCGTCGCGCTGCTCCCCGGGTTGGCCGCCCGCGGCGGGCGGCTGGGCACGGCGGTCAACGCGCTGGGGATCGGGTTCCACCTCAGCTTCGTCCTCGCCGCCCTCCCTTGGCTGGGGCTGCGCCGACGAGCGGCGTGGCCCTGGCTCACCGGGCTGACCCTCGGCGGGGTCGCCTGCTTCGGCGTCTACGCCCGCACCTGGCCCTGGGTGCGGCGCGCCCTGCGCGACGGGGACCTGGGGGCCGACCACGCCCCCCTCGGCGCCGCTGTGCTCTGGGAGTGGATCAGCGCGGGGAGCCCGCTGTTCGGGGTGGCGCTGCTCGCCGCCGCCGGGCTGGGCCTGCTGCGGCTGCGCGGCCCCGAGCGCTGGCTGGCGGCGCCGTTGGCAGGGGTCGCGCTCCTGCTCGCGGTCGGCGTCCCCGGCTACCCGCGCTTCGCGGCCTTCGCCCTGCCCTGCCTCTGCGCGCTGGTCGGGCGCGGCTTGGCTGGGCTGCCCCTCCCGCGCTTGGGGTTCGCGCTGCTGGTCGGCTGCGCGCTGCTCCCCCTCGGAGCCCAAGCCCAGCGCGAGCTCCAGGACCTCCGCGGCGCGGCGAGCTCGGTCGACACCAGCGAGGGAGCGACCCCCTACGCGGCCGGCTTCGCCGTGGACAGCGTCCGGCACTACCTGCCCGAGGTCCGCGACGACCTGGCGGGCTTCCTCAACGACCCAGGTCCCGCGGCCTTCATCGACCCCTTCCCCGAGCTCACGCCCCCCGAGGTGCGCGCCGAGCTCGAGGCCCACGCGGGCAAGCCGCTGATCCTCGACGGCGTGCACCCGGTGGCGGTCTACCGGCGAGACTAGGACTTCTGCAGCGCGGCCAGGATCGAGGTGCCCCAGGGGAGGGGCACCCGGCGCAGCAGGCGAGCCTCCGCGGCGAGGACGCCCGCGAGGGCCGCGTTCAGCGGTCGCGGCGGGACCTGATGCTCGCGCTCGACGGCCGCCTCGACCTCCGCCGGGCTGGCTCCCCGCCGGGGCCGCCTCAGCGCGCGCGACACGAGCAGCGCCGGGCTGAGCGCGAACATGAAGTAGTCGGCGCGCAGCAAGCGGAACCCCGTGCGCGCCGCGAGCTGGCGGTAGTCGGCCCGGCAGTAGCGGCGCTTGTGGTGGGCGAAGTCGTCGTTGTAGCTCCAGAAGCGCTGCAGGGCGGGGGTGGTCACCAGCAGCACGCCGCCAGGCGCCAGGGCGCGGTGCGCCTGGCGCAGGGCCGCGGCGTCGTCGTCGAGGTGTTCGATCACGTCGAGGAGGAAGGCCACGTCCCAGGCGTCGCGCCAGGGGAGGTCCAGCAGGTCGACCCGGTAGCGCTCGGCGAAGCCGCCGATCACCGGACCGGCGAGCTCGAGGGCCCGGAGGGAGCTGTCGGCGAGGGCCAGCTCCGCGAGGCCGGGCTCGCGGGCGTGGAGGTACTCCAGCCAGCCACCGCAGCCGCCGCCCAGGTCGACGGCGCGTCTCCCAGCGAGGCCGTCGGGGAGCGCGCGACGCGCAGCGTCGAGCACGACCCGGTGGCGTCCGCGGTACCAGAAGTGGTCGCGCTGCATGCGCAGCAAGGTCGAGAAGCCCGCCTCGGGGAAGTCGTCCTCCCGGTGCGCACCGTCGGCCACGTGGATCCCGTCGCGCAGCTCGAAGTCGCTCACTCCGCGGGCCTCGACCCCGCGACCGCTCGCCAGTGGGCGCGGGTCGCCTCGGGCCCCAGCCAGCAGAGGGCGTCGACGATGGAGAGCCCGGGGACGAACCCCTGCCCGCCCCGCGGGTAGGGGCCGTAGCGGTATTCGATATAGCGCAGCTCGACGCCGGCGGCGGCGAAGCCGGCGGGTTGAATGTAGTCCGCGGCCCGGGGGCCGGAGAGGTAGACCTCGCCGCCGACCGCCGCGTGGATCTCCAGCAGGCGGTCCTGCTTGCTCCCGCCGACCTCGAGCTGGGAGCTGCGCCAGAAGCGGGTCTCGATCCCGAGCAGCGCGGCGAGGTCCTCGCAGAGCGGGATCGTCAGCCCGCAGAGCAGCGCGGGGCGGGCCTCCAGGTGGCGAGTCAACAGCGCCTGGACCGGCTCGAAGTGGGGCGCCTTGCGGTAGCAGTGCTGCAGGGTCTCGAGGTGCTTGCGCACCCAGTCCTGCTCGTGGTCGATCTCGGCGTCGCAGAGCCGCTGCTCGCGCCGCCCGCGGGAGCGCACCGGCACCGTCAGCCAGCGCGGCGCGCCGCCGGCCCCGGCGACCTTGTTGCGGCTGCGCCAGTCGCGGCGGGTGTACTGCACGTCGTCGAGCCACACCCAGAGGTCGGACTGGTCCATCAGGTCGAAGTAGCCGGTCCAGGGGAGGTAGTTCGGTTGTTCGATGACCAGGGTCGCCATGGGCTCAGGCAAAGAACGCGTGCACGGCGTCGATCACGCGCTGCTGCTGCTCGGGGGAGAGCTCGTAGTAGCAGGGCAGCCGCGCCAGCCGCCGGCTGACGTCCTCGGTGACCGGGAGCGGACCAGTGTAGTAGCCGGCCCGGCGAGCGAAGGGTGAGTCGTGCAGCGGAATGTAGTGGAACACCGCCCCGATCCCTCGCCCGCGGAGGAACGACAGCAGCGCGTCGCGCTGCTCCTGGGTGGGGAGCAAGAGCGGGAACAGGTGCGCGTTGTTGCCGCAGTCGGCGGGCACCCGAGGCAGCTGCAGCTTGCCCGCCTGCTCGAGGTCGTGCAGCCCCTCGAGGTAGCGGCGGTGGGTCGCCGCGCGCCGGGCCGTGATCTGCTCGGCCTCCTCGAGCTGCGCCGCGAGGAACCCGGCGATCAGCTCGGAGGGCGCGAAGGACGAGCCCAGGTCTTGCCAGGTGTAGCGGTCGACCTCCCCGCGCTCGAACGCCGCGCGGTCGGTGCCCTTCTCCCAGAGGATCTGGGCCCGCTCGCGCAGCGCGGGGTCGTTGACCGCCAGCGCGCCCCCTTCGCCGCAGATCAGGTTCTTGGTCTCGTGAAAGCTCCAGCAGCCGAGGTCGCCGATGGTCCCCAGCGCGCGGCCCTTGTAGCTGGCCTCGATCCCCTGAGCCGCGTCCTCGATCACGGGGATCCCGTGCGCGCGGGCGATCCCCATGATCGCGTCCATGTCGCACGCGACCCCGGCGTAGTGCACGGGGACGATCGCCCGGGTGCGGGGGGTGATCGCCGCCTCGAGCAGCGACTCGTCGAGGTTCAGCGTGTCGGGGCGAATGTCGACGAACACCGGCGTCGCCCCGCGGAGCACGAACGCGTTGGCCGTGCTCACGAAGGTGAAGCTGGGCATGATCACCTCGTGCCCGGGCGCGACCCCGCACAGGAGCGCCGCCAGCTCGAGGGCCGCGGTGCAGCTGTGGGTCAGCAGCACCTTCTCCGCGCCGGTGCGGCGCTCGAGCTCGGCCTGGCAGCGACGGGTGAAGGCGCCGTTGCTCGCGATCTGGCCGGAGAACACCGCCTCGGCCATGTAGTAGAGCTCTTTGCCCGCGACGAAGGGGTAGTTGAACGGGATCGGGTCGTCGCTCATCGCAGCCGAACCAGGAACGTGCAGTCGTAGAGCGGGTAGTCGTGCAGCAGGGCCACGTGCCGCGAGTGGCTGCGCACGCAGTGGTCGAACACCCGCTTGGGGTCCGGGTAGTAGAGGTCGTCGCGCATGCGGTCGGCGTCGGAGTAGCTGGTGAGGGTGTTGAAGGCGAAGCCCAGCCGGGAGCGCTGACGCAGCGTGTCCAGCTGCTGGAAGACGTAGGCCTCCCACTCGGCCTCGCTGGCCTCGAGCTTGACGTTGAACACCCCGCAGGCGATGGCGAAGTCGCAGGGCTCGACGTCCTCCAGCTCGCTCGTAAAGCGCCAGGCCGGGTCGGCGCCTGGGGTCTCGCGGGCGGCCTCCACCAGGCGGGAGGAGAGGTCGTAGCCGACGTAGTCGAAGGCGTGGCCCCGCTCACGCAGGTAGTGCGCCAGCGCGCCGTAGCCGCAGCCGTAGTCGAGCAGCGAGAACCGTCCGGCGTGGCCCTCGAGGATCTTCTCCAGCTGCTGGAAGCGCGTCACCTGGGCGGCGACGGAGTTGTAGTCGACCCCCTGGGGCACGGCGCCGTGCTCCGCGAAGCGCCCCTCGAAGAAGCCCACGACCTCGGCGAGGGTCGATTCGATCTCGTCGCTCACGATTGCTCTCCGGAGTGGGTGTGGACCTGGCGCACCACGGAGTAGGGGCGGTGCTTGACCTCCACGAAGATAACGGAGAGGTAGATCGCGATGACCCCGAGCAAGAAGATCGTCAGCCCGCCGAGGAACCAGATCGAGAGGATCAGGCTCGCGTAGCCGGTGGGGACCTCACCCACGAAGAAGTAGACGCCGAGCACATACAGCCCGTAGAGGAACGACCCCAGGAGGATCAGCGAGCCGATCCCCGAGATCAAGACCAGCGGCTTGTTGCTGAACGAGACGATCCCGCGAACCATCAGCCCGAAGCGCTTGCGGAAGGTGTAGGTCGTCTCCCCCTTCTTCCCCTTGCTGACCACGAGCGGCACCTGGTGGAACCCGGTCAAGCTCCAGAGCCCGCTGATATCGAACAGCGCTTCGCGGTGGCTGACGAGGGCGTCCACGTAGCGCCGGGTCATCAGCCGGGCCATCAGCAGGTCCCGCGGGATCTCCACGTCGGAGAGCAGGTTGAAGATCCGATAGTAGAGCCCCCCCAACCGGCGCTCGAGGAAGCGCCCCTGACGCTGGTCCTGGACGCCGTAGGCCACGTCGGCCTGCTCGCCGTTCAGCGTCTCCAGGAAGGGCGTGAGCAGCTCGGGCTCCTCCTCGAGGTCGACGTCGATCAGGAACACCAGGTCGCCGTCGGCGTGGGCCAGCCCGGTCATGGCCGCCTTGTGGTGGCCGAAGTTGCGCGAGAGGTCGACGACCTTGACGTGCGCGTCCTGCTCGACGAGCCGCTTGGCGATCTGCAGCGAGTCGTCCGGAGAGCCGTCGTTGACGTAGACCAGCTCGTAGTCTTCGGTGTGCTGCGCGAGGGTGGCGAGCATCCGCCGGTGGAACTCCTCCAGGTAGGGCGCCGACTGGTAGAGGGTGGTCACGACCGAGATCCGCATGGGCAGAGGGTAGTCAGGTCGCGGGGGCGCCACAACACGCTGTAGACTGTGCCAATGACGCCAAGCGGTCCGGAGAGCGCGCGCCCGCGGCCCGTGGGGGCCGAGCCCAAGCGCTTCGCGCTGGCGGCCGGCGGGATCTACCTGGCCCTGGCGCTGTTCGTGTTTCGCGGTGTGCTCAGCGGCGAGACCTTCTTCGGCGGAGACGTCTACAAGTATTTCCTCCCCGCCTGGGTGGAGGTCACGGGCCAGCTGAAGCAGGGCATGCTTCCGGTGTGGAGCCCCAACTGGTCCTGCGGGGTCCCGCTGCTGGGCGCGATGACCCCGTCGGCGCTGTATCCCCCGGTGGTGCTGCTCGCCTGGCTGCCTCCCGCCCTGGGCTTCGCGCTCTGCATGGCGCTCCACGTTCCCTTCGCAGCCCTCGGGCTGGCCTGCTTCCTCCGCCAGCAAGGCGTCGGCGACACCGCCGCGATCGTGGGAGGCGCGGCCTTCGGCTTCGGCGGCTTCACCCTCTGCCTGACCGCGATCTGCCCCGCCGGGCTCTACGTGATCGCCTGGTCCGGGTGGCTGCTGCTCTTGCTCGAGCGCCTGCTCCGCCGACCCTCCGCCGGACGCGCCGCGGCGCTGAGCCTCGCCGCCTGGATGATCCCCCTCGCCGGGGAGCCGCAGTATGCGCTGCACCTGGCGCTGGTGCTCCTCGGCTGGGTCGCGGTGCGAGAGCCCGTTGGCCCGCGCAAGGCGGGCCTCGGCTGGACCGCGAGCGCCGTGGGGATCACGCTGCTCCTCGCGGCGGTGGCCCTGCTCCCGGCGCTGGAGGTCATGCGCTACGGCGCCCGCAGCGAAACCCTCGGCTACGCCTACACCGCCGTGTGGCCGGTGCTGCCCAGGCAGCTGGTGACCCTCGCCTCGCCCTTCGTCTACGGCTCGAGCCTCACCGACTTCCCCAACCCGACGAGTGTGCTGACCCAAGAGGCCTACCCCTACCTGTTCACCCTCTACCTCGGCGCCTTGCCGCTGCTCGCGATCGCGGCCGCGCCCTTCGTGGCCCGGGGGCGGCTGGCCCTGTTCTGCGCCGGCTGCGCGTTGCTGTTCGGGCTGGCGGCGCTGGGGGAGGGCTTCGGTGTGCACCGGGCCTTCTACGCCTGCGTCCCGCTCTACGACCGCTTCCGCTTCCCCTACAAGGCCTGGCCCTGCGCGGCCCTCGGCCTCTCCGGGTTGGCGGCGCTCGGGCTCGACGGGCTGCTGCGGGCGCGGGCCCGCGAGGCCCTGGCCGCGCGGCACGCCGTGTGGATCGCCGCGGGGCTGGCGTTGCTGCTGCTGGTGCTCCTGGGCGTGGGCCAGGGCGGGTTCCAGGCCGCCGGGTCGGCGCTGGCGGAGGGACAGCCCCCCGCACTGGCGAACCTCGTCGCGCGGAGGCTGCTGACCGCTTGCCTCGTGCTCTGCTGCGCGGCCGGTCTGGGCGCGCTGGCGCTCAGCCGCCGCTGCCCGCGCCGCCACGGGCGGACGCTGCTCGGCGCCGCCGCGGTGCTCGAGCTGGCTTGGGCCGCGGCCCCCGCCGCGGTCACCGCCCCCGCCGAGCAGCTGCGCCAGGTCGAGACCCCCAGCGACGTCGTCCCCACCCGGGTGCACTTCACCCCGTTCCTCGCGCGCTACGGGCAGATCGAGTCCTTCGACAGCCTGCCGGCCTACGTCGGCTGGGCCTCGCGCGAGGCCCGGGTCGCCAACACGGGGCGCTGGGTCGGTTGGGAGCACTTCCGCGGCTACGACGAGACCTACGCCGCCTGGCACGAGCAGCTCTACGGCACCTGCGAGCGAATGGCCCCCGAGCCCCGGGTGCGGCTGTTGGCCGCCTGCGGCGTCGACGTGCTGATCACGTCGCTCCCCCCGCAGCCAGGGCTCGTCCCGGAGGGAGAGCTTGGCGGTGGCCTGGTGCGGACGCGAGTCCGCGAGGCGTTCCCCCGCGCGTTCCATGTGCCCCAGGCGGCCGAGGTCGACCCCGACGAAGCGCTCGAGTCCCTGCTCGCGGGTCGGGTGGATCTGGGGCGGGTGGCGCTGATCCCCGACGCCGCCGCGCGAGAGGACCCGACCCGGCTGGGCGAGTCGGCCCTCGCCCTCGCTCCCGCCGAGCTCCCCGGACCACGCTGGAGCGCGGTGCCCCCCGCATGCGCGATCGTGGAGCATGGACCGTCCACGGTCCGCGTGACGGCGCCCGGCGAAGCCGGGGTCGTGGTCCTGCTCGACGTGTGGTTCCCCGGCTGGACGGTGGAGGTCGACGGCGAGGAGCGCCCGCTGCTGCGCACGAACGTCGCCTTCCGCGGGGTCGAGGTCGGTCCGGACGATCGCGAGGTCGTGTTCCGCTATCGACCGGGTGCGGTGCGTTGGGGCGCGGGGATCACGGGCCTCGGGCTCCTGCTGCTCCTGAGCCTGTTGGCGGTGTGGCTGAGACGCTCCCGGGACTCAGGGGCGACCCCGCTGAACCCGTCCTGAGCCGCGGGTCGCATCGGGGTTCCATCCACGAGCCGCGTAATGGACCTGAAAAGCAGCAGCCTCCTCCCTGCCGACGTCGCTGGCCTTACGTCGGGGCACCCCGGTTGCAACTGGGATCTCCAACGAAGACTCAGGCAGGAGTTCCCATGAAGCGACTCGTCCTCACCGGGACCGCAGTGTGCGCGGTCCTCGCGCTCAGCGTCTCGACGTCGGGCTGCAGCAAGAAGCGCAGCAGCTCCACGGCCACCTCGACCTCCAGCGTCACCAGCGGCAGCAACGGCTCGTCCGGCAGCGGGAGCGCGGGCTCCACCGCCAGCGGGACCACCGGCGCGACCACCAGCACCGGAACGGCCGGCACCGCCACCGCGACCACGCCGCCCCCGCTGCCGCCGGTCGGCTTCGTCGGCGGCACGGGGATCTTCATCGACGCCTCGGGGCGCTTGCCCGACACCAGCTTCAACGACTTCACCGTCGCCTCGGGCGACGTGAACAAGGACGGCACCGTCGACCTCGTGTTCGGCGAATACGACGGCACGACACGGGTCTATGTCAACCAGCTCAACCAGAGCTTCGTCGAGCTCGACGCGGCGTTCCCCGCCGGGATGGTCATGAAGTCGACGGACATTCAGCTGGTCGACATGAACAACGACACACACCTCGACGCGGTGGTGGCGAGCAACTTCGAGCCGGTGCGGGTGTTCACCAACGACGGCACCGGGCGCTTCACCCTCCAGGGCATGTATCCCGCGGCCAACGTCTCGTTCACCTACAAGGTCGCGATCGGCGACGCCAACGCCGACGGCTACCCCGACGTGTTCCTCGCCAACGCGGGGCAGAACACGAGCGCCCGCGGCGAGAACCTGCTGTTCCTCAACGACGCCACCGGCACCCTCAGCCCGGCCCCCGCGGGCTCGCTCCCGGTCCAGAACGACGACACGATCGGGGCCCTGTTCGTGGACCTCAACGGCGACGCCAAGGACGACCTGTTCGTCGCCAACTTCGGCGTCCCGCACCGGGTGCTGATCAACGACGGGGCGGGGGTCTTCACCGATGAGAGCGCCACCCGGCTCCCCGCCGGCCTGGCGACCACCGCGGGGACCGCGGTGGCGGCCGCCGACTTCAACAACGACGGCTTCGTGGACGTGTTCGTCGCCAACGAGGGCCTCCCGGGCAACGGCACCCCGCCTCCGGGCGAAGGCAACACCCTCCTGTTCAACGACGGGCAGGGGAACTTCGTCGACATGAGCGCGACCCTCCCGGCTCAGGCCGAGGCGACCTTCCACGTCCGCGCCCTGGATGTCGACGGCAACGGGTTCGTCGACCTGCTGGTCTCGAACCTGCGCACGGTGCAGCGGCTCTACCTCAACCAGAACGGCGCGTTCACCGACATGACCGACACCAACTACCCGGCCGTGAACCAGACCCCCTCCGACTCGCTGGGGCTGGTGATCGACGACTTCGACGGCAACCGCACCCCCGACGTGGTCTACGCCCGTCGCGGTCAGAAGCCCTTCCTGTTCCTCAACCCGGCCAAGTAGGCCAGCCCTACACCCCTACAACTCCACTCGCGCCGAGCTGGCCGACCGTCGCGGGGGATTTGGTCTCTTTCTCTCTTTCTCTCTCTCCACTCCATTTGTTTCAGGCCAACAGGCGGGAGCTTCTCCGAAGCTCCCGCCTGCGTATGTACCGCGGGCGCTGTGCCGTGGGCTCCCGATTCCGCTAGCATGCGGGGAGGAGGCAGGCATGCCGAGCAAGGACGGGGGGGATTACCGCCAGGCGCGTCGCAAGGACGCGGCCAAGGGCAAGCCCCCCGAGGACGAGGGCATGTTCTTCGGCGCCTCGCCGCAGCAGAAGAAGGAGCTGCGCGAGACCAAGGACACCCGCGGGATCAACCTCGACGACCTGAACCTCGACGCCCTCGACCGGGAGAAGTTCGGCGCCGGCGAGAAGGTCGGCGAGAGCATGCGCCTGATCGACATGGCCATGGGCGACGAACCGCCTGCGACCGGGCGACGGCCCGGGCCCCAGCGCCGTGGCCGGCCCGGACCCCGGCGGGCAGGCCCACCGCGGGGACGCCCGGGCCGACGGGCGCCGCCAACGGGGCGCGTCGCGCGACCCTCGGGGCGCCCCGCACGCCCCGGCGCGCGCCCCGCGCGACCCAGCGGACGCCCCGCGCGCCCAGGCCGCCGCGCCCGGCCCAGCGGACGGTCCCGCCGCCCACCGGGGCGCGGTCGCCCTCGCCCCCGCTGAGGCTCAGACGGCGCGGAAGAACTTGACGTAGATCGCGGCGCCGACGGCGGCGATGGTCACCAGGATCATCAGGATCGAGACCACGACCAGCGCCTTTCCGGAGCCCCCCCCCGAGCTGGGCAGCTCCTTGGGCTCGATCAGAGGCGAGGAGGGCGGGTTCGACTCCCGGCGCTTCTTGGTCGCCTTGCCCGGCTTGGGCGCAGGGGGCGCCTTGGGCGCGTCCGCGTCCGCGCCGCGGGGCCCCAGGGGCTGCTCGCCCCGCATCAGCCGCTCGACGTCGGCGACCACCGAGTCGGGGTGGCTGTAGCGGTCCTCGCGCAGCCGCGCGCAGAGTCCGCCCACGATCTGGGCCGCCTCGGGGGAGACGGTGGGGGCGTAGATCCGCACGTCGGGAATGTCCTCGTCGACGTGGCGCACGATCAGCTCGGCGGTGGTCACCCCCTCGTCGAGGGGCAGCCGCCCGGTGAGCATCTCCCACATGCACACCCCGAGGGCGAACAGGTCAGCGCGGATGTCGATGTCCTCGACGCCGAGGGCCTGCTCGGGCGCGAGGTAGGCCGGGGTCCCCAGGACCACTCCGGTTTGGGTCACGCGCGTGGTCCGCGCCAGGTGGCGGGCGATCCCCAGGTCGGTCAGCTTGGGCTCGAGCTCGTTGGTGAGCATCACGTTCGCGGGCTTGATGTCCCGGTGCACGAGGCCGTGCTTGGCAATGAACGAGAGCCCCTTGGCGATCCCCAGCACGATCGGGAGCACCTCGGGCTCGCTGAGCGTCCCGCCCTGGTTCTCGAGGAAGTCGGCCAGGGTCCCCCCAGCGACGTACTCCAGGGCCAGGTGGTGCAGGTTCTTGCCCTTGTCGTAGCCACCGCCGACCACGCCCACGACGTTGGGGTGCCGATCCTTGGGCGCCTCGTCGACCTCACGGTGGAAGCGCTCGAGGTACTCCGGGTCGCGGGCGAGCTGCTTGCGGAGGACCTTGAGCGCGACCCGCTCGCCGGTGTCGAGGTGCTTGGCGAGGTAGACGTTCCCGGTGCTCCCCCGGCCGATCTTGCGCTTGACGCGGTACTCGCCGACGCGCCGGCGCTCCTCCTCCGCGCGCTTGCGCCGCTCGCGGCGTGCCTGGGGGGTGTCTTCCCCAGACCCTGGACCGGCGCTCTCGTAGCTCTCGGCGAGGTCGCCGAACACGAGCATGGTCTCGGCCTCGGTCAACTTCTCCCCGGGGTCGCGCTGGGGGATCGCCAGCACCTGGCCGAAGGCGAGCGTCTGAGTCTTGTTCTCAGGCACGGGCGGCAGCGCGTCCTGAAGCACGCTCTCGCGGTTCTGGTTCAGGCGCTGGGGATACTCGTCGGACTCCCCGTCGATCGCCGCCGGGGTCTCGGACTTGGGCTTGGCGTAGGCGCGAAACCCGAGCACCAGCGAGCCGCACTCGCCGCAGGGGTACTCCTTGCGCTTGCGCAGCTTCTCCTGGGGGATCGTGACCCCGCAGGCGTCACACCGCACGCCGCCCAGGCGGTGGCCACGGCGGAGGATCTCCTCCACGGTCTTGGTCGGGATCCCCCCCTGGAGCAGCAGCCGCGCGTAGGACTTGGGCGTGCCCTCCTTGACCCCAGACTGCAGCTGCCGACTGATCTCCCGGTGTTCCTCCCGGTTGACCACCTTGAGGTAGACCGCGATCTGGCCCAGGCTTGCTGCGTCCATTGCCATACGCCTGCTTTGTACCCCGGGTGCTCTCTCAGCGCCACGTGCTGAGGGCTCGTCAGTCGAGCAAGCCGAGGAAGTCGGCGTAGTCCATGCCGCGGAACTCGCGCAAGTCCAGCGTCTCGTAGCGCGGGGAGCGGTGCCGCAAGCGGGCCGGGGGCTCGAGGGTCTCGTCCTGACTGCGCAGGGCATGGGCGTAGAGCGCCTCGAGGTACCAGTGGAGGAAGCCGGCGACGAAGCGGGCGTCGTCGCCGCTACGCACGTCCCCCCTGGCGCCGGTCGCCAACCATCTCGCCTCGCGCAGCAACCCTGGGAGCTCGCCGACCTCCTGCGCGAGCACGTGTGCGTTGTGACCCAGACCACGCTCGACCGCCTGCCAGGCGCGGCGGTCGGGTGAGCCCGAACGGCAGGCGCAACCTCGTGCGGCCTGGGTCAGGAGCGCGCACAGATCTGCCAGCTCCGGGTCCCCGCGCGGCGCGGACTGGGCCAGTCGTGCGGACCGAGGACTGGGGACGAACAGCGCGCTGCCGACGAGCAACAGGGCAGCCACCGCGAGGGCGCGAAGCGTGGGATCGGACATGAGCGAGCCTCCGTTCGACCCCGGTGCGAACCGTAGACCGCGCACAACCCTCCTGCCTAAAGGGGTCCAGGGCTCGGGCCGCCAATCCTGCGACCAGGTCTGGGCGCTGGAGCCACGCCCGCGAGAGTTATGCGGTTCAGGCCCGTGCGGTCGCCGCGCGCGCTTCGAGTTGTCGGGGCGACCGCGGCGACCTATTCTCGCCTAGGGGAGGTGCGGGTGCCCGCCGGCCAACTGCAAACACGGTGCAGCCACTGCAGTTACACCCGCTCGTTCTCCCTCGAGCTGGGCGGGCGCTACTACCGTTGCCCCGAGTGCCAACAGGGGGTGCTCGCCGTGCCCCGGCCCTCGGCGGAGGACGCCAGTGTGTGGCGCGAGGAGCACGAGACCTGGATCCGCGACAGCGCGACACGGCTCGGCGTCGACCCCGGCGAGGTCTCGCAGGCCGACGAAGCCTCCCTGCCCGACGAAGCCTCCCAGCTCGACGACGCCTCCCCGCCGGACGAGGTCTCCCAGCCGGGGATCGAAGCCATCGACTCCGACGAAACCCCGAACTACCGCGGGAAGGCAGCGGGCGCGCGCAAGCTGCTCGTCGAGTGCGCGCTCTGCGACTTCCTCGTGCAGATCCCGCCCGAGTTCTTCGGCAAGACCGTGCAGTGCCGCAACTGCGCGGGGAACATCGTGTTCACCGAGTCGACCCTCGAGCCGATCAAGGACGAGCTGCTCGACCGGCTGCTGCTCGAGAGCCGTGAGCGCGACCTGCTGGAGCGCCCGGTCGACGCCGAGGTCCCCCCAGCCTGGCGCTCGCTGCTCCTGGGCCTGGCCCTCGGCGCCGGGATCGTGATCGTCCTCGGCACGCTCGCGGTCTTGCTCCGCGGGTGAGTCACAGTCGAGGGCCCGACGCGGGTCCACCCGAGAGGGAGGACCCGATGCAGATCCGTTGGACCCTGACCCCCGCCGAGGCGCGGGGCCGGCAGCTGATGCTCCGCGACCAGGTCGTGACCCACGACGCCCACGGACCGCTGCGCACCGTGGCCGGGGTGGACGTGGCCTTCGGCAGCGACGACGAAGCCTACGCCGCGGTCAGCGTCGTGAGCTACCCCGACCTC
>Ga0070726_10002759_pt1 | contig 15528 bp, 16 predicted proteins | sample tdAd471_FD_67275 | JGI IMG/M metagenome (GOLD analysis project Ga0070726, IMG submission 67275) | Marine sediment microbial communities from the Atlantic coast under amendment with organic carbon and nitrate - tdAd47.1 | ecosystem: Environmental > Aquatic > Marine > Coastal > Sediment | place...
ATGAGCCATAATCCGCAGCTCGATTTGCGAGTAGTCCGCCGCAACCAGTTTATACCCCTCAGGGGCGACAAAAGCTTTACGAATTTTCCGGCCTTCCGCTGTTCTGATGGGAATATTCTGTAAATTGGGGTCGGAGGATGATAAACGCCCGGTAGCTGTGACCGCCTGATGATAGGAGGTGTGAATCCGCCCCGTTTTGGGATTAATCTGGATCGGCAGCTTATCGGTGTAAGTAGATTTGAGTTTGCTTAAACTACGATGCTCTAAAATTACCTTGGGCAATGGGTAATCCAGTGCTAATTCTTGCAGTACTGGCTCCGCCGTCGAGGGTTGGCCTTTCGGCGTTTTCTTCAGAATCGGTAGTTGCAGTTTTTCATAAAAAATAACCTGTAATTGTTTTGGTGAACCCAAATTGAATTCTTCCCCGGCCATTTCAAAAGCCTGCTTTTCCAGTTCTAACAAGCGCTGTGCAAGCTCCTGGCTATGCTGCCCTAGCATTTTCGCGTCCACCTTTGCACCTTTGCACTCGATACGCGATAGCACAGACACCAAGGGCAGCTCAATTTCCTCATACAGCTGTTGCAGGGAAGGCTCAGCCGCCAACAGGGAGCTCATTTCCTGGAATAGTCGTAACGTGATATCCGCATCTTCAGCGGCATATTCACCTGCTTGCTCCATTTCCACTTGGTTAAAGGTCAGTTGCTTCGCGCCTTTTCCGGCAACATCTTCAAAATGGATAGTTTCTTGTCCTAAGTATTTTAACGCTAGACTATCCATATCGTGGCGTCCGGTCGAGTTGATCACATAGGACTGCAACATAGTGTCCTGCGCAATACCCGAGAGCTTAACTCCATGATTGGCCAAAATATTCATGTCATATTTGAGATTTTGTCCGACTTTACGATGATCTGAACTTTCCAGAAAAGGCTTTAGCTCAGCTAGCACATAACTTAGCTCCAGCTGAGCTGGCGCACCCAAATAGTCATGCCCAACCGGTATATAAGCCGCTTCATAGGGAGTTACCGCTAAGGAAACACCCACCAATTTTGCTTCCATGTAATTCAGGCTGGTAGTTTCCGTATCGAAAGCAACCAAATTTGCACGACTGATTTTATTCAGCCATTTCTCGAAGTTAGGTTTGTCGAGCACAACCTCATAATCTGTCGACTGATTTGAACCGACTTCACCTTCGTCCTTAGCCACTGTACTAACCACTTCGGTTGGCGGACAGTCAGACTCAAGTTCCGCCACCCAAGTTTTAAACTCCAGTTCCTTAAACCAGCGCATTAAGACTTCTCGGTCTGGCTCGCCATGAATTAAGGTTTGCGGCGTCACGTCCAGAGCAACATCTGTTTTAATCGTGGCCAACTGATAGGAGAGGGGTAAGATGTCTAATACGTTGCGTAAATTTTCACCGACCTTGCCACCGATTTTATCGGCGTGTTCCATGACCGATTGCAGGGATCCATATTCATTCAGCCACTTAACCGCAGTCTTCGGGCCACATTTAGGCACGCCAGGAATATTGTCTGAACTATCGCCCACCAATGCCAAGTAATCAATAATGCGCTCGGCTGGTACTCCGAATTTATCAATAACCCCTTGTTTATCGGTCTTAGTGCCATCCATCGTGTTGACCAAACTAACATGGTCACTCACCAGCTGCGCCATGTCTTTATCACCGGTAGAAACCACCGTCTCAAGCTGATGTTCTGTGGCCTGCGTTGCCAGAGTACCGATAACATCATCTGCCTCAACATCGTCGACCACTAACAAAGGAATCCCCATCGCCTCAATAATGCGGTGGATAGGTTCAATCTGCACTCTAAGATCATCCGGCATCGGCGGGCGGTTAGCTTTATATTCCGCATAGAGGTCATGCCGAAAGGTTTTTCCTTTGGCATCGAAGATGACGGCAATAGGCGAGTTAGGGTAGTCTTTCATCAAACGACGTATCATACTGATGACACCGCGCACCGCTGCCGTGGGCATGCCACTGACGGTACGAAGATCTGCCTTGATAGCGTAGAAGGCGCGAAACAGGTAAGACGAACCGTCTACCAGGACTAAGGGGGCATTATCTGTATTTGGCATGATATTTTTTGATACGAACTAAATTCTGAGGGTAGAATGCTGTCTATAATAACCGCGCAACCAGAGAATGAAACACTTAAATGTCGTGATTCTTGGTTAACGACATAACCCGTTCAATTAACTTTTAGGTGAGCCCATGTATTACCGACTTAGATATCTACTCTGCATTACTTTAATCGCCGCACTTCCTCATTGGGTGGTGGCTGCACCTGAAGAAGAGTCTGGCGAGCCCGACATTATTATTAAACAACTGGAAGACAAGGTTGTGCACGAGTACCGTATTAACGGCTTTCTCTATGCCATCAAAGTGATTCCTAAAAAAGGCAAACCCTATTACCTAGTGGCCGAAGATGGTAGCGACAACTTTATGCGCGTGGATGAGCCACGCTTTATGGTGCCTAAATGGGAAATTATCACTTGGTAACCGGTTGCGTTAGCGTTAACTCAATTAATGCATCCTTCTCCAGCCAAAGGGATGCCACCCATTGCTGAAAATCTTCACGATACTCATCTGACGCCTGATAATCTCCCTCGCGCAACTGCGGGGGGATTGTTCGCTGATTGACTCTTACCACCACTTTTTTTAATTGCCCGGATAAAAACTGCCAGAAATTTTGAGGACCATCCGGATAAATAATGCTCATATCAACAACAGCGGCTAAGTTATCGCCGAGCATGCTTACTACATAGGCAACCCCACCGGACTTAGGTTTAAGCAAATGCTGATAGGGTGACGTTTGCCGTACTTTCTTTTTTAACGTAAATCGTGTTCCCTCAATAAAGTTCACAATCGATACTGGCTCAGCGCCCAGCTTTTTACAAAGCTCACGTGTTGTTTCTAAATCTTTACCCCGCCACTGCGGGTTATTAGCCAGTTCTTCCTTGCTATGCCGCCGCATAAAGGGAAAGTCCAGCGCCCAACAGGCTATGCCAATCAACGGCAACCAAATCAACTCTTTTTTAAGGAAAAACTTGAAGAATGGGACTCGTCCCATGAGCAAGAAAACCAGGATGGGAATATCGGACCAGGCTTGGTGGTTGGCGATTATTAAATACGATTTTTGTGGCGACAATCCATCCAACCCTTCAACATCCCATTGTGGCTGGTGAACTATTTCAAACGTCAGCTTATAAGCATAAACCAGATATTCGGCAAGCATCACAACCGCGTGAGTACACTGTTTCTTCACCTCTACATTCGGAACCAACCATTTAACTAATGCAATCAGCATGACTGGCGCCAACCCCAACAGGGTATAGATCACCAGCAAACAAAGGCATAGGACACCTTTAAAATTTGAAACGATCCGCCGTAACAATTCCACTAGATCGTTTTAAAACCTCTTTCATTGACAACGCATAAAGGTATCGGCAACGCCTTGCAAGAAGACTAAATAAGCATTTGGCCCTGCCGAAATACCACTGCCCAACGGGTCAAGCATCAACAAAGTCATTTCTTTCATTGCCATCAAAGTGGCTAATACGGCCGGGTTGCTCTCCGGTTCGGCAATAATACAGCGGATATCCTCAGTCTCTATGATCCGTTGCAACCGTAGCAAATGCTTCACTCCGGGATTTACCTCTGGATGAAGGCTCACAACGCCTCGATGTGATAGACCATATTCCTGTTCAAAATAACGGTAGGCATCATGATAAACCAGGTAATGAAACTTTTGCTCCTGTAAGCGCTGTCGTAACTGACTTTCTAGCTGGAGTAAGGCGACGTTGAAAACATTCAAGTTGCGACGATACTCCGCTTCGTGCTCAGCATCGAACTTGATTAAGTGTGCCGCAATTGCGTTGGCAACCGCCAATGCCTGCTGACCACTCAGCCAAAAGTGTGGATCCAGATAACCATCAGCGCCTCGAACAAGAAAAGGTTCGAGGTTTAGTACAGATTTTTCGGTTGCCAGTTTTCTCAAGGGTTTCGCTAAGTAATTTTCCGATTCTTCGCCTAGCCAAACAATGACTCCCGCTTGGTTTAATTTGACCATATCTGAGGGCCGCATACTGTAGTGATGTGGTGTCGCGCCGGGAGGCAACAGAACCTGTGCTTGCTGCGTGTTTCCCAGGATCGCTTGCGCAATCATTTGCAGTGGCTTGATACTGGTTAACACTCGCGGTTGAGCACTAACATTAATACTGAGCAGCATTAATGAGAGAACAAAAATTTTAATACGCATAGAGGGAAACTATTCTTAAAAAGAATGTTATAATATAACACTTATTGTTAAGCTAAGTCACATGCAAAACGCTTTCAAGAAACATATCGCTTGCCAGCCGCATAATCACAAAGATTGCGTGGACACAGCCATGGCGGCAGCGCGAAAAGCATGCCTGGAAGCGGGGGCAAGACTAACACCCACCCGCGAACAGGTATTGTTGTTAATTTGGCAAAGTCATAAGCCCTTGGGTGCTTACGATATTATCGCTCAGTTGACAGCACAGAAACACGAAGGGGAGAACAAGGTTGTCGCTCCACCAACCGTATATCGGGCCTTAGAATTTCTTTTACAACAAAGCTTTATCCACCGTATCGCCTCCTTGAACGCCTTTGTCGGCTGCAGCCTGCATCAGGCTGCACACATTAGCCAGTTTCTGCTTTGCTCAGCATGTGGCATTGCCATCGAAATGGACTCAGAAACGATTAACCAGGCCGTACAGCATAAAGCGGATTCTTTTGGTTTCGCAATTCAAAGCGAAACCATTGAGGTCATCGGGCTTTGTAGTAATTGTCAAGCAGAGCAAAACGCGGTATGACCTTAGCCAATACGCTCGTTTCTCTCGACGATGTAAGCATCAAAATTGCTGGCAATCTCATTATCGATAAGGTGAGCTTAGCGATCAATGCGGGCGAGATAATCACTCTTATCGGCCCCAATGGCGCGGGTAAAAGCACCTTAATTCGCGCCATCCTCGGCTTAATAAAAATTACCTCAGGCCGAATCAACAAAGCGCCGGATTTGCGTATTGGCTACATGCCTCAACGCCTGCAAATGGATCGCACCATCCCGTTAAATGTATCAGGTTTCCTCAAGGTTTGGCGCTCAACGCATTCGATTGATACTCTCACAGCGCTGCAGCAAGTATCTGCGCAGCATTTGATTGATCGTCCGATGCAAAGCCTTTCCGGCGGCGAACTTCAACGCGTATTGCTGGCCCGCGCCTTATTGCGTAACCCACAATTGTTGGTGCTTGATGAGCCGGTGCAGGGCGTCGATCTGCAAGGCCAAACTGAGCTGTATCAACTGATCAAAAAAATACGTACTCTGTATCAGAGCGCCGTACTAATGGTGTCACACGATTTACATCTGGTAATGTCCTCAACCGATCAGGTCATTTGTCTAAACCATCATATTTGCTGCTCGGGCCACCCAGAACGAGTCAGTAATGATCCTGCCTATCGCGAGCTATTCGGTATAGACGCCGTTAAATCCATTGCGCTCTATGCACACCATCATGACCATAGCCATGATGATTCAGGTAATATTATCCAGTCGGAGCATACTCATGGCTGACTTTATCTGGTTCGCGCTCTTAGCCGGTATCGGTGTCGCACTCATCGCTGGACCACTGGGTTCCTTTGTGGTCTGGCGCCGGATGTCCTATTTTGGCGATACCTTGGCGCACTCTGCGTTGCTTGGCATTGCGCTCGGCATCGCCTTCGATCTAAATTTAAATATTGCCGTCATTATTTGTTGTGTGCTGATTGCTGTCATACTGGTGGTGTTGCAACAACATCGTTTTATCTCGACCGACACACTCCTGGGAATATTGGCCCATAGCACTCTTTCTCTCGGTTTAATCTGTATTGGGTTATTAGGTGTTCGCCTGGATCTGATGTCTTATTTATTTGGCGATCTTTTAACGGTTACTCAAAATGAGTTGATCTGGATTTATGTCGGTGCTCTTGTGGTATCAGTGCTGCTATGCGTTTTTTGGCGGCCACTATTGGCCATCACCATCGACGAAGAAATGGCCCAGGCGGAGGGTTATCCTGTGGCGCTAATTCGTTTGCTGCTAATGCTCTTGATGGCCATCGTTATTGCTGTAGCGATGAAGATTGTCGGTGTCCTGCTGATTACGTCTTTGATGATTATTCCCGCTGCCGCTGCGCGCCGGATCACCCATAGCCCAGAAAGCATGGCGTTAATGGCCAGCTTACTCGGATGTATCGCCGTGGCACTGGGTCTCTTTGCTTCCGTAAAGTGGGATACGGCTACCGGGCCGTCTATCGTTCTCGCGGCTGCCGTCGTCTTCCTACTGTGCTTGACGCCAACACCCTGGAAATCAAACAAAGCACATTAGTCGGCTAACGCGTCCGGCGACTGGTTAATTCATTCACGAGGCAAAAACCATCGTGCGATAGTGAATACAGCGGCGCTGATGCATGACCAGAACTCCCGGGTTTAGCCCTCATAACTATTTGCTTTGTAAACTGTAGACTTCATCATTAACAAGAAGTCTCTGATTAAGTCATAACCTGCTCGAAGGCATCCTAACTACATTGTCGTAGCGATACACTCAACTTCTACCCGAGCATTCATGGCGAGGCCATTGGTAGCGAATGCGCTGCGAGCCGGGTAGGGCGGGGTGAAGAATTTGACATAAACCTCGTTAAAAGCCGCCCATTCAGCAATATCAGCTAACATAACGGTGCATTTCACTACGTCCGCCATGCTATATCCGTGTGATGCTAAGGTGTTTTTAATATTAGTCATTGTCTGTAGAGCTTCTCCTTGAATACCTCCTGCGGCGAGTTTTCGCGTTTCCGGCACCATGCCCAGTTGCCCAGATAAGAAAAGCACATCGCCTACGCGCACGGCTTCAGAAAAAGGTAAATTGGAACCTAGTATTTTGTCTGAATTGAGAAATTCAACAGCTTCCTGTTCATCCGAAATCGCCGAAAAACTAGTGGTTACCGTGAAGAAAGCGAGAACAACTGAGAGAATTCTTTCCATAGAAAATGCTCCTTCTATTTAGGGGGCTAATTATTGTGTAGAAAGACGGCTGAAGGTTAGCGATAGTTTTCCATAATCGCACGTAATGCTTGATTCATGTTGGCGACGTTATGTGGGCCGCGCAAAAAACCATGATGTTCGCCTGCTGGATTAATAATCGCGATGCTCATGCTGTGATCTACCAAATAATTACCGGCATCATCCATTGGCGCCTTCGCAAACATGCTATTTAGGTTGCGCGCAAACTCAAACATGGACCCCAACTCTCCCGTAACACCAATAAAATCAGCATTAAAGTGAGTGACATATTCCGCTAATTTTTTTGGGGTATCACGTTCAGGATCGACGGACGCGAGTATGTATTGGGTATTGCCCTCGGCAATCGAGCCTTGCAGTTCTTTTTCAAGTTGGCTCAGCAAGGCCATCGTCGTTGGGCAGACATCGGGACAATAGGTGTAGCCGAAAAAGACCAGACTCCACTTTCCCTGCAAGCGCTGATTGTCAAAAGGCCTGCCTTGATGATCAATCAGAGAAAAATCAGCAAGCTTAGTGCTTTGCTGTTTAACAATCGCTCCCAATTGCTGTAACTGTTCAGTGGAAATTTCTGGTGAACGCACCACCCGCGCTACCATCATCCCGACAATGAGGGCGATAACACAGAGCAGTACAATAACCGTTTGCTTAATACTAGACATAGGAGAAATCGCTTACAGATAATGGTCTATTAGCATCGCAGCAAATAGAGCCATGAGATAGTAAATGGAGTATTTGAAGGTTTTGATTGGCGCATGTGGATTGCTACCAATCATGATCATAATCGCCCAATACAAAAAGCCCAAACCCAAGGCGATCGCGCTGACGAGATAAAAAACTCCGCTCATGCCACTGACAAAGGGGAGCAGGGTGACGGCGATCATAATAAGTGTGTAAAGCAAAATATGTAAACTAGTATAACGCTCACCATGGGTCACGGGCAACATGGGTATTTCGACTTTAGCGTATTCATCCTTACGGTGTATCGCCAACGCCCAAAAATGCGGTGGCGTCCAGGCGAAAATGATTAACACCAGCAACAAAGCGTCTGCATCCAGGCTGTTGGTTACGGCAGTCCAACCCAGCAAGGGCGGTACTGCACCGGAAAGACCGCCTATCACAATATTTTGCGGTGTAGCGCGTTTAAGCCAGCCGGTGTAGATAAAGGCATAACCAATCAAAGAGGCCATCGTTAACCAAGCGGTGAGCGGATTCACTAACAACACCAACATGCCCATTCCTAAAACACCGATTAGCAGTGCGAAAATGATTGCCTGCCGCAGGCTGACGCGGCCTTGTGCGATGGGGCGGTTGTGGGTACGCGCCATCACCGAATCAACACGCCAATCAACAATATGATTAACTGTCGCTGCCGACCCAGCCCCTAAAGCAATGCCTAAATTACCGAATATCAGAATATCGAGAGGCACCATACCCGGTGTCGCCAAAAACATACCGATGACAGAGGTTAATAGCATCAGCGCAACAACGCGCGGCTTGCACATTTCCAGATAGTCACGCCAGCTGGGGGAAAGTGATTTCGAGGAATCCATTACTTCCGACATGAGTACACTATTCGTTAATTTTTATATATCGCGATACATCTGCTCAGATGCGGACAAACCAACGCGATCCTATTGCTACAAAGTCTGGTTTCACCAGAAGCCTAGTGTCATATTATCACCAGAGCACCTAGTAATAGCAAGCCATGTACCGTATCTGAGCTCAACCGATTCTCGAAACCTTAAGCAACCGCTTTAAATCCTCGAGCAAGTCCTTGCCGCTATTTTGCTCCGTGAAATACATCATGACATTACCAATCGGATCAACCACGAGAATATAACTCTGACTTAAGGCGGTATTAGCATCGATCTTCTGATCTAAGTAACGTTTAAGATGAAATCGATCAGCGCTGGAAAAATGAAGCTGCGGGTACTCGGTTTTATGCTTTTTTGTGACATTTTCCAAACCCTCTCCGCTAACGTCCACCAGGTAGCGGATCACGCGATCAGACTCTTTATGTAATGCGACATTAACCTGCCGTGCTTTATATAGCGCGTCGTTACAGGTACGCTCACAGATGCCATCCGAAAGCACCAGCAACATCCACTTAGTTTGCATTGCATCAACCTTGAGCAACTGACCAGTAGCATCCATAAGCTCAAGCTCATCAAAAACCAATGGCGGCAACATTAAAGTTCCGTGATTAGTTCGGCCCGATGGCACCAGCACATTATTGAAATACATATAGGTGGCTAACACCATCGGTACAAAAACAATGGCAAAAATACTGATTAAGATCAGCCTGCCTTTGGGTTTGTTTGCCGAAGGCTCGATATGCTCTTGGTTATTTTTTGTCATCTTTTTTTATTCGCTTAAGGGTAACATAGAGATACAAGAGGGTTAGCGCAAAGGCCATAGTAAACCATTGCAAGGCATAACCCAGGTGCTTCGCCGGTGTCATATTGATCGGCTGCCAGATCATTTGTAATTGTCCTGGGCTACCTTCGGCAAGACGCACCATAAAAGGCGCACCCTGCAACGGAGAGGATTCGCCATAGCGCTGGTTCATGCGCTCGACATCAACCTTCTGTAACACCTCTGGCCATTGCCCCTTGTAGGGCTCATCAGCTAACATGAAGGGCTCCCCCACAGGAAGATCAATACCAACCACAATCCGCTGTTGATGTTTGATCTGCGGCACCTGTGGCAGTTGCGCCCGGCTCTCGCCCAGCGCAAGCCAGCCCCGGTTCACCCACAAATAATCGATACCTTGATCTTGTTTCGTGCCGGTTTCGACTGACAGGGCTGAAGTAAGGATAAAGGGTGCAATGACCTCATACCCAACTCGCCCTTGAAATATTTTGTTGTCCAGCAGCATTAGCCGCTCGTTATCAAATTGGCCCTCAAGCGCAACTCGTACATAAGCGCGATCTTCCAACGCCATTGCCTGCTGCAATGAGACCGGGGCCGCCTGCATCCGTTGATTATAATCCTGCTCTAACTGGCTTTTTTCTTCGGCTCTTTCTATTTGCCAAAAGCCGAAACGCAACAAGACCGGCATAAAAAATACATAAAACAGCGCAATTTTCCAATTCGGAATAATTTCAAAACGTCCACCGGGAATCCTAATAGCCACGAACAATCCGACCACTCATCCAATAGCAAATAATGAAGCTAAACTGGTTTTCCGATATACTCCAGCAAACGCGTCCAACACCCAAGCAACAGGTTGCTACTATGTGGCTCAAACCGACTATCGTCATTTTATTCATCGCCATTCTGATTAGTTTGGGCTACAGCGTAGTTTGTCTGCTCAAAGATAAAGGCAAATCTGATCGCACCCGAAAAGCGCTGGGAATTCGCGTAATACTGGCTGTTTTACTCATTGCCTGTGTTAGCTATGGCCTCTGGTCGGGAGACCTGACCCTTGGCGCACCCTGGCATAGATAGTGGTCAAAATATAGGCGGGCTTAAATGGGTATGTTTAGTTTGGCTTTAGTCAAAGCAAACAACTAAAGCCAAACACCGATAAAAAGCACCTAAAGAATATAGACAAACAGGAACAGACCGACCCACACCACATCGACGAAATGCCAATACCAGGAAGCAGCTTCAAAACCGAAATGGTCGTCCGGTTTAAAATGTCCCTTAAATACACGAACCGTCATAATAGCTAGCATAATGCCACCAATGGTGACGTGCGCGCCGTGAAAGCCTGTCAGCATAAAGAAGGTTGAACCATAGATACCGGAGTTGAGCGTTAACCCCAGATGGTTATAGGCTTCCGCGTATTCATAGATCTGAAAGCCGAGGAAGGTAAAGCCTAACGCGACGGTAATCAGCAACCACAACTTCAACTGAGCCCTATTCTCTTTTTTCAAAGCAGTATGCGCAAAGTGCACAGTGACACTAGAACTCAGCAATAAGATGGTATTCAACAACGGTATATGCCAGGGATCAACCAGCTCCTTAGGCGTTGCAAACTTAGACGCATCCGGCATATTAACTAACGGCCAAGTCGCTTGAAATTCCGGCCAGAGCATATTGGAAATACCTTTTTCACCTTCACCGCCCAACCAGGGCACGGCAAAGTTACGTACGTAATAAAGCGCACCGAAAAAGGCCGCAAAAAACATGACTTCGGAAAAGATAAACCAGCCCATACCCCAAACAAAGGAGCGGTTAAGTTGATCACTGTACATGCCCGCATGATTTTCTTTGATAACCTTAGAAAACCAGGTAAACATGGTTGCCGCAATAATTAGTGCACCCAAATAAAAAATCCAATGCGTCATTGAGTCGGCCTTACCCGCGCTCATGTCATTGATCATTGAACCAGCACCGAACACAGTAACAGCCAACCCAATCGCCATTGCAATGGGCAGTTTGCTCTGCTCTGGCACGTAGTAGGACTGATAGGAGCTATCTGATGACATTATTATTCTCCGTCTCGTAAATTTTTCTGATCCTAAACGCTAGTTCGCCGCCAATGCTGGCAGGTTGAACAGCGTATAGGACAAAGTAAGTTTGCTCATTCGTTCCGGTATGTCTTTTGCCACAAAAAACCGCAATGGCATATCAATCGACTCGCCCGCTTCAAGCGTTTGTTGATTGAAACAAAAACATTCCGTCTTATTAAAAAATTCCGCTGCAGCAAAGGGTGATAAGCTGGGTACCGCTTGGGCGCTCATACGATGATTTGTGGTGTTGGTCGCTACAAAATACACCTGATTAATTTCGCCTGGCCGCACCTTAACCATTGCCTCCTTAGGCTTAAACTCCCAAGGCATTTCGGCATTATTGCTGGTGGTAAATTGCACCGTAATCCAGCGTGCCTGGTCTACTTCAAGTGCTTCGGTGATCTCGTAGCGACCACCAGTTTTACCATTCAGACCGGTAATATCGCAAATCACGTCATACAGCGGCACCAGCGCAAAACCAAAACCAAACATGCCAAACACAACGGCCACCAGTTTCAAAATAACTTTGTTACTGGTCTGGTTTGGCATATTCTTCACCCGTTCGACTCCGCTACTACTTCACGTCAGGTGGCGTGCTAAAAGTATGGTAAGGCGCTGGCGAAGGAATAGTCCACTCCAAGCCTTCCGCACTCTCCCAAACTTGTGCCGTTGCCGGTTTTCCGCTTCGAATCGTATTAATCACGATATAGAGGAAGAGCAACTGCGTTGCGCCAAACATGAATGCACCAATAGACGATATCTGGTTGAAATCGGCAAACTGCAGCGCGTAATCAGGAATCCGTCGAGGCATACCCGCTAATCCGACAAAGTGCATCGGGAAAAACGCTAGGTTCATACCAACAAAGGATAGCCAGAAGTGCAGCTTACCCAAGGATTCGTTATACATATTGCCACACCATTTCGGCAGCCAATAATAGACAGCCGCCATGATGCCGAAGATAGCACCAGGCACCAATACATAGTGGAAATGCGCCACCACAAAGTAGGTATCATGGTATTGGAAATCAGCGGGGGCAATGGCCAGCATTAAACCTGAGAAGCCCCCAATGGTGAACAGCACCACAAATGAAACAGCAAACAGCATTGGCGTTTCAAAGGTCAGCGAGCCTCTGAACATGGTGGTCACCCAGTTGAACACCTTTACCCCAGTCGGCACCGCAATCAGCATAGTGGCGTACATAAAAAACAGTTCACCTGCGAGTGGCATACCCACAGTAAACATGTGGTGCGCCCAAACGATGAAAGACAGGAAGGCAATTGATGCCGTTGCGTAGACCATTGAGGTGTAGCCAAATAGCGGTTTGCGGCTAAAAGTTGGGATGATTTGCGAAACCACGCCAAAGGCTGGCAATATCATAATATACACTTCAGGATGGCCAAAGAACCAGAACACGTGCTGGAACAAAACCGGGTCGCCACCGCCAGCGGCACTAAAGAAGCTGGTGCCGAAGTGGATATCCATCAACATCATGGTGACTACGCCGGCTAATACTGGCATTACTGCAATCAGCAAATACGCGGTGATCAGCCAAGTCCACACGAATAACGGCATCTTCATCAGCGTCATGCCTGGAGCACGCATATTCAGAATGGTGGCGATAACATTTATCGCACCCATAATGGAAGATGCGCCCATGATATGTACGCCAAAAATAAAGAAGGTTACGGAGTCTGGCGCATAAGTCGTGGAAAGCGGTGCGTAGAATGTCCAACCAAAGTTGGGCGCTCCACCCTCCATTAGCAATGTTGATAACAACATCGTAAAAGCGAAAGGTAGAATCCAAAAACTTAAGTTGTTCATGCGTGGCAACGCCATATCCGGCGCACCAATCATCATAGGCACCAGCCAGTTGGCCAGCCCGACAAAAGCGGGCATCACCGCACCAAATACCATAATTAACCCGTGCATGGTGGTCATTTGGTTGAAAAATTCCGGTGCAACTATCTGCATACCCGGCTGGAACAACTCAGCACGAATAACCATCGCCATGCAGCCGCCCACCAAAAACATGAGGAAGCTAAACCATAGGTAAAGTGTGCCAATATCTTTATGGTTAGTCGTATAAACCCATCGCATTAAGCCCTTGGCAGGGCCGTGATGATCGTGATCATGTGTATCTAAAACTGCGCTCATCTGTCAGACCCCCCTTATTGTGCGGCTTTAAAGTTGGCAATATCCACAGGCTGAATCACATCACCCGTGTCGTTGCCCCAAGCATTACGCTCGTAGGTAATTACCGCTGCTAAATCCACTTCACTTAGCTGCGAACCAAAAGCCGCCATCGCGGTGCCGGCCTTACCATTGATGACTAAATCTATATGCGCGCTCTTATCACCTAAGGCAATTTGGCTGCCTTTTAGCGCAGGGAACGCTGGCGGAATCCCATTTCCTTCAGCGCCGTGACAAGCGGAGCAAAAAGTAGCGTAGGTTTTTTCACCACGCACCATTAACTCTTCTTCAGTCCAGACTTTATCTTTAAGCCCTGCTTCGGCTGAAGCAGCTGCCTTTCTCTCTGCTACCCAGACATCATAGTCCGCTTGCTCTTTAGCAACGACCACAATCGGCATGAAACCATGATCCTTGCCACACAGTTCCGCGCACTGGCCACGGTACACGCCAGGTTCTTCGATAATCGTCCATGACTCATTCACAAAGCCCGGGATTGCATCTTTTTTGACGGCAATTGCTGGTACCCACCAGGAGTGGATCACATCATTGGCCGTTATTAAAAAGCGTACTTTTGTGTTAACCGGAACGACTAAAGGCTCGTCCACTTCTAACAGATAGTGTTCACCTTTTGGCGCTTTGTTGTAAATTTCATCTTGTGCAGTAGTCAAGTTACTAAAAAACCCAAAGCCATCATTAAGATAATCGTAGCGCCACTTCCATTGGTAACCTGTGACCTTTACATCAACCACCGATTCCTTCGAGTCATAGATTTTAACCAGGGTTTTGGTAGCGGGAATCGCCATCGCAATCAGAATCACGAAAGGTATGGTAGTCCAGACCAGCTCGACCGTAGTACTTTCATGAAATTGTGCTGCCTTCGCGCCTTTAGACTTTCTATGCGCAAAAACAGACCAAAACATCACTCCAAAAACTACTACGCCAATCACCACACAAATCCAAAAAATGATCATGTGCAGACTATAAATTTCTCGGCTAATGGCAGTCACACCGGGCGTCATATTGACCGTCCATTCCGCCCAGGCGCTGGAGCTTGACAGCAACAGTGTACCTAACACGAGCCTGAACCAGGGCATCGTTCTTAACGGCATCCCCACGTCTCCTATTTTTTTACCTTTATAAAAAAAGGATACACTGGTATACCCAAACAGCAGAATCCACCGTATCCAACCAATCCCCATCTACTTGATAGTGCGAAAAAAATAGTACAACTATTTTATGTTTGAAGCAACGCACAACCCCCTGTTATTAAAGCAACTACTGCCGCATAATCCATTTCTTTCTTAATTTTGTCGAGCTAGGCCTCCTTTTCCTCTCTCGACGTAAGCGAATACTTTCGGCTGAATCTTGCGCTCTTCGACACTGCATAAACAAATTGCCCAGCTCGCCTGGCCGATGATACTTTCCAACCTGACGGTCCCTTTGTTAGGTCTGGTCGATACGGCAATACTAGGCCATTTACCCCAGCCTTATTATTTGGGCGCAGTGGCACTGGCCGCAATTATTTTCGACATGTTGTTCTGGGCTTTTGGCTTTTTGCGCATGGGCACGACCTCGCTCAGCGCCCAGGCATATGGCGCCAACAATCTTAACGAAGCGCTGGCTATCCTTAGTAAATCGCTCTTTCTGGCTGTGTTGATCGGCTTGATACTGATAACCCTACAGGCGCCCCTTTTTAAACTTGCGTTTTGGTATATGGCCCCAGCCCCAGAGGTTGAGCTTTATGCGCGCATCTATTGCGATATCCGTATTTATTCCGCCCCCGCTA
>Ga0070726_10002761_pt1 | contig 15519 bp, 14 predicted proteins | sample tdAd471_FD_67275 | JGI IMG/M metagenome (GOLD analysis project Ga0070726, IMG submission 67275) | Marine sediment microbial communities from the Atlantic coast under amendment with organic carbon and nitrate - tdAd47.1 | ecosystem: Environmental > Aquatic > Marine > Coastal > Sediment | place...
ACTCAGTCTAGGCATTTCCGCTTGCCAATCCACGGCCGTTGATGAAGCTGAATTTGATTTTCAGGTGCTCCTTAATTGGAACAATATGATCATGGAGTGGGCCCAGGAAGAAGATGGTTTATTGACACTCAAAGGCGTTCGAACGGAGGCACTGATGCATACTGCTATGCACGATGCACTTAATGCGATTAAGCCCATTTATAGCACCTACCTTGACCCCGAGGAAGCATCTACTGCCCAGCCTATTGTCGCCGTAGCTCAAGCCGCTTTTGAAATAGCGATAATACAGTTTCCAGAGAAGCGCCCTGAATTGGAAGCCGAGTTGGAGAAATGGGTTGGACGAGTAGAGGAGAGTAAGGCCAAGCAGGAGGGGGTAACCCTTGGTAAGGCCGTAGCAGCCAAAATCCTGAATATACGATCGGATGATAAATGGAATACGGAGGTGGAATATACTTGGCATCCCATGGCACCAGGGGTATATGCCGATTTCAAAGAACATAGTGGGACACCTGAAGGCTTTATTTTTGGTGCGGGCTGGGCCAAAGCCAAACCCTTTTTACTAAGTGAGCAAGACCAATTCCGCTCGCCGCCACCGCCGGAGATTCCTAGTGCAGCCTATACTATGGCTTTCGAAGAAGTTAAGTCCTATGGTAGGTATGATAGCGCCGTTCGTTCCAAGGATCAGACACATCTGGCCATGTGGTGGAAAGATTTTGTCGAACATTCTCATAATCAACTGGCTCGGGAATTGGTGGCCAAAGAAGCGCTAAATCTATGGGAAGCAGCGAGGCTCTTTGCTTTGCTTAACTTGACGATTTATGATGCTTACATCAATGTGTTTGACAATAAGTTTCTCTATAATCATTGGCGGCCCTATACCGCTATTCGATGGGCGGATAATGATGGGAATGCCGATACTGAAGTAGACCGCGAGTGGAACAATCTACATAAACATACTTATGCTTTCCCTTCTTATCCTTCGGCTCATGGCACGGCTAGTACCGCGGCTATGACTGTATTGGCGGGTACCTTAGGTCGGGGAGATGACTATGCTTTCACGATGACAATTGAAGAAGTGGATCGGGCCGGTCCTTTTTCGGGTAAAGTGAAAATGGATCCTCCTACCAGGACTTTTACTTCTTTTTCTCAGGCGGGCTTAGAAGCCTCTCTGTCGAGAGTGTATTTGGGTATTCATTTTCGATACGATTCCGAGGAGGGGCATAGATTGGGAGCGGAAATTGGCGAATATGCGGTACAGAGTTTCCTTAGGCCCCTTAACTAAAGCTGTGGGGTTCCTTTTTTAAGCAAACTTTGGGTGAAATATAATCATGACTTGGTGATTTAATTCCTAATTTTGCTTGGTAGTTGACAATGACCAAGCAATAAGAAATGGAAAACACACTTTTTGGGATAGAAAATTTGGATACATATCTAGTACTAGCTATCCTCCTTGTATTTGGCGTTTTGGAAGTGATGGCGGGCTATCTTCATCGTTCTCAGCGAACGCCTAGTGATTGGATCCAAGAAATGGGCGGCTTTTTTGCCCTATCCATTTTGATTAAGCCAGCTATAGTTATCGCTGTTTTAAGCCTAGGAAACTTACTACTCCCCAGCTACGTCGGCGTTCTCAACCACTGGAGTTTATGGTTAATGTTGCCTTTTTACCTGCTAATAGACGATGTATTACAGTATTGGTATCATCGTTCGGCCCATGAATACGAATGCTTATGGAAATTACATCGGCCTCATCATCAGGCCAAAGAGATGGGCTTTTTTGTTTCCTATCGCAATGCGGCCTTATACTATGTCCTGATGCCTAATATTTGGTGGATTGGGATTGTCACCTTTTTGGGTGGGGCGGCAGGCGTAGCTTTAGGATTGATTCTAAAGCAGTTGGTGATTATTGGTTCTCATAGCCCCACCAAATGGGATAGACTACTCTACAAATATAAATGGTTGAACCCGATTACTTCCATCGTGGAACGGATCATCATTACCCCTGCCTTTCATTTTGCCCATCACGGGAAATCCATGCAAGACGGCATTAGTGATCCTAATGGCAATTATGGTAATATGTTTTCGATTTGGGATCAACTCTTCGGCACCGCCAAATTTACTCGCCGCTTCCCTACTGAAATGGGACTGGTCAATGACCCCAAAGACAAGTGGACGGCTTCTTATTTTTATCCTTTGATCACTTCTGATAAGCCGGAAAGTGAATTAGCCAAAGGTTTCAAGAAACAAGACTCACGCGTTGATGCGCCCAGCAATATCCATTTGGAGGCGGGTCAATATCTATGGTGTCAATGTGGCTATAGTCAAAATCAACCCTTTTGTGATGGCTCCCACCATGGCACCAAGTTCAAACCGCTATTGTTTGAAGTGAAAAAAGCGCGTACGTTACGACTGTGTAACTGTAAAAAGACCGGTAGCGGCCCTTTTTGCGATGACTCGCATCTACCCACCTCGTCCCCGTAACGGGTAAATTTATTTACCCAGTTTCCCAAGCCCCTCAGTTTCCCAAGCCTCTATTGAACCGAACGAATAAATTAGCTGGTTACGGGAACTTTCCCCTCCTCTTGTATGTACCCCATACAAGCCAACTATCATATACATGTCTTATCAAACGATCCAACCCCTTATCGCAGCCATCGATCCATCTGAATACCCTGCTGTAGTTGATGTCTGGGAAGCTTCGGTTAGAGCGACTCATGATTTCCTGACCGAAAAAGATATCCAATATTTTAAACCACTCATCCTGAATGAATATTTGGCACTCGTCGAACTATCCTGCCTGAGAGATAAGCAAGGTCAAATTGCCGGTTTTATGGGCGTAGCAGCGGGTAAAATCGAAATGTTGTTTATTCATCCCAGTCTACGAGGGCAAGGGATAGGAAAAAGATTACTCCAACATGCCATTCATGAACTAAAAGCTTACGAGGTAGATGTCAACGAGCAAAATCCACAGGCCGTAGGTTTCTATCAACATCTAGGCTTTGAAGTGCAATCTCGCTCCGAGTTGGATGGTCAAGGTAATCCCTTTCCATTACTACACCTAAAATATAAGCTATGAACCGACTCGATATTAGAGCACTTAGAGCATCAGATTGTGAGGCGATCCACCAAGCTTTTGTGGCGCAGGGTTGGAAAAAGCCCGCCGCCAAATATTACAAATATTTAGAATTTCAATCGAAAGGCGTAAGGGACATTTTAGTCGCCACGATTGACGAAGAATTCGCGGGCTACCTTACCATCAATTGGACTTCACATTACCCGTCTTTTGAAGCCCAAGGTATTCCCGAGATAGTAGATTTCAATGTACTGAAGAAGTTTCAACGGGGAGGGATTGGTACAGCACTCATGGATGAGGCTGAATCTCGAATTAGCCGCGTTTCTCCATATGCAGGAATCGGTTTTGGTGTGACGAAAGACTATGGTGCAGCACAAATCTTGTACATTAAGAGAGGGTATATCCCCGATGGCCAAGGAATGCTGTTAGATGATCAACCCTTACCCTATGGTGTTCAGGTTGAAATCAGTGATAGCTTGGTGTTCTTTTTGCTTAAGTCTTTGGCTTAAAGGTCTAGTATCATTTTCGATGTTGTATGCTTTCTTTGTATCTTCGCTATCAATTTGTATTCTTTCCCAAAATTGCATCTTTAAACTAGCCCAAAGCTCATGATTAGCAATAACGATATTTTATCGGGAGTAGAAGAAGTTACACTTTGGTGGATCAATCAAAGACAACAAAAATTGGTTCGAGAATTATCTGGATCTATGTCTTTAAATCCATTTTTAGTTCCGTTTCTCTACGATTATCATGACTTGGAGTCTCTGGATGATTTTGTTGAACTCGTTTTAGCAAGTCACCTTATGATTGGTCATAATACAGGGTTTGGCAAACTAATTGATGAAAAAATACTCCCAGGTGTATTTAAAACAATTAAACTAGACAAAGCATACAGAGAAAATAACGGTATTCTAATCAATTCCGCCTTCAATGAAATCGACCATTTAGTTACAAATTCAGAAGGTAATATTGAGCTTTTATCACTAAAGGCAGGTAAATGGACCATTCAACTTGCAATGGCCATGAACTTGAACCGGAGTTTTAGTGAAATCTTAAGGTTTTATGGTACAGAATACCAAAAAATAATTGTTGGCGTATATTATGGTAATCGAGAAGCTTTAACCGACAAGTATGATATATTAAGAGGCATTAATCGTGGAGCAAACCATAATGTAACTGACATCACTAGTAATGTTGAAGTTTTAGCCGGTCATGAATTCTGGACTTGGTTAGGGAGGGGAAACGATCAAACCCAAGAAATGGTGCTCCGAGGTATCCTAAAGGCTGTTCAATCAGCAGATATTCGTAAATCAAATCGAGAACTAATGAATAATTTTAAAAGAGTTGTCGGTGAAAGCTTTGATGAAACATTAGGTCAAAATGATGACGAAAGATGGCAACGCTTATTAAAGGCTATTAATTCCTAAATCGATTCCAATTCTGACTCAAAAGCAAATGATAATTGACTATCATCTTTATAATAAGAAGTTGATCCTGAATGAGCCTGCCCATCTTTCCAAAAAGTTCTAGTCCTTACATGTGGACGAAGTTTTACAATTTCCACTCCTTTATTAAATTTGGCTTTGCCATAATCTCCATTCAAGATTGAAGCTATTGACTTTCCCGCAACTGCTCCTAATCTAACAGGAACTGCATTACCAATTTGTTTAAACTTCTCAGATGTAGTTCCTTCAAATTTCCATGTACTAGGAAATTCCTGTATTGCAGCAGCCTCACCCACTGAAATAGCTCTTAATTCTGTAGGATGGCACATACTTGTACCCGCATGATTAGGCATAGTAACTACCGTTGGGGATGGAAAGTCAAATGATAATTTCCGCCAATATGCACTTCTGCCACCTTTCAAATACCAACTCTTACCCATAGATTCCTTTTGAATCTCAACTGGTAACGATCTCCAATTACCTCCTTCTGGAACCATTGATAGGTATTTTAGCTTTCTCGGGCTAAAATTTAATACTTCAGGGTATTTATCCACAAATCCAGATTCTGGTCCTATAGTTTCACCTAATGTTTTAAACTCAGGGAGCTTATCTTTAGGACGATTACTGAATTCTGGTTCAGGGAATTGAATTTCGTTTCCAATCCTATTACCAATTACCAAAACACGTTCTCGCACTTGTGGAGCGCCATAATTGACGCTATTAACTACAAATACTTTAACCAAATATCCTAGATTATTGAAATCTTTGATCAAGGTTTCTAAAAGTGATCCCTTCTTTAAAAAATTTTGATCAATACCTTCACTAGCCTTTTTTTTAGGAACTAGCGGCATTGATAATAATCCCCTGACATTTTCCATTAAAAAAGCCTTGGGTTTAATTTCGGATACCACCCTCAAAAATTCAAAAGTCATTTGACCTCTAATATCATCAAGCCCTAATCGTTTACCAAATACGCTAAATGCTTGACATGGTGGGCCACCAGCTACAAGGTCTACATCTTCAGGATTTATTCCATTTTGTTTTAAAACCTCTAAGCCGAATTTCTCTACACTTTCATCGAATACTGGAAAGGAAGGTTTGTTTTTTTTAATAGTCTTAACCGCTGCTTTATTGTTTTCGACACAGATAAGGGGCTTAAAACCAGCTTGTTCCAAGCCAATGTCTAAGCCCATCCCACCTGAAAAAAGTGATACATATTTCATAGAATCAAAGCTAATCTTTAGAACAGAAAAAGCAAAATAATTTGCAAACTTTTTGTTGAAAAAACTAACAGAAATTTAAGGTTTGCATCAATTTTAACATTTTTTGTTTGCGAAAAACTCAAATAAATCTGCTATGGAAATATGTTCATACCACAAGGTCGCAACAAACTCCTAGTCCCAATACTCCGCCATTTTTCGTTTCAAATAATCAGCTGATCGCTGTAGCTGATCAAAGCCATCAACGCCATCCTCGATGCTGATCCAGCCAGCAAAACCAGCCGCTTTTAGAATAGAAAAGATTTTATCATAGTCATTCAAGCCTTTTCCAATTTCTCCATGTGAAAGGAGAGAGGCATAGCCGACGCTATTTTCTTGTTGGCGCAGTTCTTCCATTGTGCCACGAGCAAGATAGCGGTCAGAGGCATGCATGGTAACTACCCGGTCTTTCACTCGCTCTAGTAGCGCAATCGGATCTTCACCAGCCAGAATGGCGTTGCTAGGGTCATAATTGACCCCAAAATGATCATCAGTGATTCGGCCTACTAAATCACAAAAGACATCACTCATTTGGGCAAACTCGGGGTAAGTCCAGTAATTGTCTTTATAATGATTTTCTATGATCAATGTGATGCCATGAGATTTGGCGAGTGGTAAGCAAGCCTCAATCGCATCTACCGTGTACTGAATGCCTTCTTCTCGCGATACTTCAGGGCGGCGTTGACCAGAAAGCACTCGACAGAATGTTCCTCCGAGGGCCGCCGTCATCTCGATCCATTGTTTTTCTTTTTCTACTTCTGCTTGTCGGAAGTCCGGATCGGGGTGTGTAAAGTCAGGGGAGCAGCACAGCATAGGAATCGCTAGCCCATGGTCGGCAGCCATTTGGCGATAGCTCTCCCATTTTGAAGCATCTTCCAGGGCAATAAAGCCGCTGTAAAATTCTAATCCATCTACACCGAGGCTAGCGCCCATCTCTATCCATTCTTGGAGAGACATCGAATTGTCGACGCAAAGCGCGTCCATATAAGCTTTGGGGAATGCGGCCAATTTAGGTTTCATGGTGATCTCCTTCTTTTGAGGGTATTCTAGCAATGATTGGATATTGATTGAGCTCCATGACCGTACCGGAAATGGGGCGGCTTTCATCACTCAACCAGAAAACAATTTGTCGGGCGATATCTTGAGGCTGAGTCATTTTTCCACTAGGAATTTCATCAGCACCTAGTTGTTCTGGCCAGTCCTTCGGTAGGCCATCGGCTAATTTGTATTTGTACTCATTGGCAGTTAGTACCCAACCGAGGTTGAAATGATTGACCCGGATTTGTTCGGCAGCCAATACATTGCCGAGGTTTCTAGATAAAGTCATGAGGGCGCCTTTAGAAACGGCATAGGCCAGGAGCCGAGGCTCGCCCGTATAAGCATTGACGGAGCCTATGTTCACTACACTCCCGCTGGTAGCACGGAGGTGTGGCCTAGCAGCTTTGATGAGCAGCATCGGAGCTCGCACATTGACGGCCATCACTTCATCAAATAAGGTGACATCCGTAGAGTCCAAATTGGATCGTACGATATAGGCGGCATTGTTGACTAAACCATCAATTTGCCCAAAAACGTCCAAGGCCTCAGCAATGATCTTGCCTGGCGTATCGGGATCTTTCAGATCGGCTTGATAGTAATGAGCTTTGGCGCCTAGCTCATCCACTAGCGCATGTCCGGCCATGGCATCCAAGCCGTGAATCAAGACTTGGGCGCCTTCGGCAAGACATAGCCTAGCCGCCGCCTCACCAATGCCTGAGGTAGCACCCGTAATGATGATGGTTTTATCTTTGAGTCTGGCCATATCTCAACAATCTCGTGTGAAGGCGGAATTCCGAAATTGGAAGGTGGAATCTAGATTGGGCTAGACCTGTTTTCCAACCTGTCTGTTCTGGCAAACGCCAGGCAGGCTTCCGGTTTCCAGTTTCCGACTTTTCAATATCGTTTCACTTATTTTTTTACTTTTTCAAGCGTAAATACTTTAGGTCAGAAATGGGTAGCCATTTCTAGGGTCTGAGTATTGCTTTAACAATCTCCCCGGAGTGCATGGTATGGAAAGCTTCTTTCCAATCGGTTAAGCCCCATTCTCCGCCGATAATCGGGTCGATATCCAACATGCCGGTGGAGAGTAAGCGGAGTACCCGTTCCCAGATCGGCCAATTGTGGCTAAAGCTACCCTGCAAGGTTACGGCCTTTTGTACCAAAGGGTCAATCGAAAAATTGAGCGGTTGTGGACCCCAGCCTACCTTGCTAATCCAGCCTGCAGGTCGAACGATATCGATCGCAGTCTTTAGTGTCTGTGATACGCCAGCGGCATCAATCACGCCATCTACGCCCAAACCATCGCCCTGTTTCACCCAGTCACTATAATCACCAGTGATGATATCACAGCCATACTGTTTTGCAATGGCTAAGCGAGTGGCATCTTTCTCCAAACCCGCAACGGCGACAATAGCGCCCTGTAATTTGGCCAGGGCTGCACAAAGCAGACCAATGGGGCCAGGGCCAATAACGACAATATAATCTCCTGGTTTGATATTTACATTCTCCACTGTAGCGCTATAAGCGACACAGCAAGGCTCTGTGAGTGCCGCCTTTTCTAAGGGAAGTCCAACGGGCACATGATGCAGACAACGGGCCGGTACACTGACATACTTCGTCATGGCACCATCTACCCCATAACCAAACCCCTTCCGAGTAGGGTCGAGGTTGTAGCGACCTTGGTGTCGCAAGGGAGAGTTGAGGTCGATGACGGCAGCTGTTTCACTGACGACGCGATCACCTTCTTTCCAGCCTAGCACGTCCTTTCCAAGCGCTGCGATCCTACCCGAAAATTCATGCCCCAATACAACGGGGTAATTGACAGGCCAACTGTGGTCGGACGTCCATTGGTGAAGATCACTGCCGCATACGCCTACCGCTGCGACTTCTAATAAAACGTTTTGTGGGCCAATTTCTGGCTTTGGAATTTGGCGCAACTCCACGCTGTATTTTTCGGGAGAAAAATTAACGACTGCTGTTTCCATAATTGTGCACTTTATCGCAGATGAGTTTTAAAATACTTCCCAGGTCGCCACTGGCCGTTTTAAAAGCGTCGGCATCAATGGTGAGTGGAGCGCCGAGGACGACTAGCGGAGCGCCATAGCTTGGCGTATTGATGGCTTGTTCGATGGTGAGTCCGCCGACGGCCTGTACGGGCACATTGACGGCTTCCACGATTTCTTTGAGCTGATCCAATGGGCTAGGCATGCGCTCACCTCGTGCCGCTATTCCACGTCGCTCATCGTAGCCAATATGATGGATGACATAGTCACATCCCATGTCTTCCAGCATTTTAGCACCGGCTACCATATCTTCACAGCCGAGGTTGTCGCCCATGACCTTCACGCCTAAATCACGCCCTGCTTTGACCACTTCCTTGATCGTTTCGGGGTGAGCCCTGGCCATGACGACCACATGTGTGGCCCCAGCCTTGGCCATGACTTCGGCTTCGAGCCAACCGCCATCCATGGTTTTTAAATCCGCGACAATAGGCACATCGGGCCAGTTGCTGCGTAGCGCACGCACACCGTGCATGCCTTCAGCCAAAATAAAAGGAGTCCCTGCCTCAAGCCAGTCGACGCCCGCCTCGAGGGCAAGGGCCGCTGTCTCCAAGGCTTCATTGAGGTCAATGATGTCTAGAGAAATCTGAACGATGGGTTTCATAAAGTTGGTTTTCGCTAATCGGAAGTTTTCCGATTTCCCAAAATAAGAAATTATTCCATTTGCCGATGAGGCACCGTCCGATTTTGTAAAATTTACAATAAGATAAAGCGCAAGTCTCGCATTTATGCTTCAATCCTCCTATTTTGTTGGATAAAATTCAAAACTACATCTACTATGTCAGCTCCTACTCCAACTTGGGTCATCAATCAAATACTCGGTTTCTTTAATCAGGTAAGAACCGTCGACGAAATTGTAAATGGCCCGATCAAGGATGATCCCTCAGATGGTGCGGGAAGAACGATTGGCCCGAGCCTTGCAGCGAGAATATTACGAGAAAAGAATGCTTTACCCCGCCGCCGTTTTACCGATTTTGACCAGCTGGATCGCATAAAGGGGGTAGGAGAAGGGACTATTCAAGACCTGGTGTATAGTTTCGGGAAGCCTGCGGCTAAGGCTTTCCAAGAACGAATGTACGATGGGACCATTTTTCAGGAAAATTGGACCTTAGAATACGATAGTACGAGCTTTGAAAGTCAAAAAGAATTTAATGAGCTAGTCCGCGATGAAGCAACTTTTCGGGCATGGGTGGTGCAAAAGGTACGAGAATTAGCGATAGCCCGTGGAGCCGAAGAAGCCCAACAGCTTAGGATGGTTGAAAACTTGCAGTCTACCTATGTTGATACTTACTCTAATGTGATTCCGGCGCCAGGCTATGCTTTAGCCTTGTGGTTTTATGAGTTTGATGCAGATAATTGGTTTGGTTGGGAACAGATACAACAGCAAACGGAAGCTTATTTTTCTCACCATTTGGGCTATCCCTGGGAAATGGAATTGCGTTTCTTCAAAGGCTTTCAACAGGAAGGCATTATTCGTGCTGGTATCGCAGCTGACGACTTGCCTGTAGTGGTCAATTGGCCCGAAAAAGCGATTACTATTTGGTTCTCGGCTCTTTATGATTAAATATGCTGGCTACAAGCTCAAGCTTGTATGCCGGTTTTAGGTCAAGGGCTGCAATACTAGTGAAACCAGTAGCGAACATCCCATATTATAGATCCAAAAAGGGTGGAGCTGAGCATAGGATATTTGCATAGTATCGACCAACCCATTGCTGAAGTCTAAGTATCATACTCCTCAGTTAAACGATTCTCTCAATCATCACATACTCAAAACCCACTTTCCAATGAAGCAACCACTATTGCTCAGCTTACTTCTTCTTCCTTTCTTAACCTTTGCCCAAAATTATACCCTCTCTTCTCAGCTTAAAGTCGATCAAATCGGATATCTGCCAACGGCTAATAAAATTGCCGTTATTTCGCAGGCGCAATTGGGGTATAATGCTCCCGAATCTTATAGTCCGCCTTCTACCTTAGAAATCCGCTCTACTATCGATGATGCAATGGTGTTTAGTGGGAGTGTGACGGCTTGGAAGAACGGGCAGCTGCACGATCAATCTGGAGACAAGGTTTGGCACTTTGACTTTTCTGATTTCACAACCCATGGTGAATACTATGTGTATGATCCAGTGAATGAATTAGGTTCCTATCCTTTTTTGATCGCAGAAGATGTTTATGCCGAGGTGCTCAAATTGGCAGTAAGGACTTTTTACTATCAGCGCTGTGGTACGGACAAACCTAGTGTCTATGCAGGGGCTGAGTTTGCAGATGGGGTAAATTTTCAAGGACCCCAGCAAGATACGGACTGTCGTTTATACAGTAATCCCGTGGAAGCCACATCGAGGGATCTACAAGGTGGATGGTTTGATGCAGGAGATTATAATAAGTATGTCAATTTTGCCTTTTCTCCGATGATCGATCTACTGTTTGCCTATTTGCATTATCCAGGTATTTGGACAGATGACTACAATATCCCCGAAAGTGGTAATGGGGTGCCAGATCTCTTAGATGAGTTGAAATGGGAGTTGGATTGGCTGCTACGGATGCAAGAAGAGGACGGGGGGATTTTGAGTGTAGTGGGGGGAGGATACGCTTCGCCTCCTTCAGCTGAAACTGCCGCACGGTTTTATGGTCCAGCCACTACTGCAGCTTCCTTCAGTGCAGCGGCGATGCTCTCCCTGGGGGCCATTGCTTTTGAAGAATCTGGCAATCCTTCCTATGCAAGTGAGCTACGTCTAGCGGCAATTAAAGCCTACGAGTGGGGTGTTGCTAATCCTAATAAGACCTTTTACAATAGTGGACAATTGGCCGCTGGCGAGCAACAGCTAGACGATTATGGAACACTAATGGTGCAACTATCGGCTGCGGTTTTTCTCTATGCAAAGACAGGGGAGACTGAGTATCGGACTTTTGTGGAAAGTAATTATACCCGAAGTCATTTGAAGGAATGGGGATGGGCGAGTATGTATGAAGAACCTTATCACAAGGCCATGCTCCTTTTTTCTGGGCTATTTGGCGTAAGTAGTGTGGTAGCCAGTGATATTATTAATACCTATGCTAATAGTGTGAAACTAGCGGGCGATCATTTGCCCAGTTATCAAGATGGAGAGGATCCTTATCGCGCTTATCTATCGACCCAGAATTACACCTGGGGAAGTAACAATACAAAAGGAGGACAAGCTAATATTTTCCTTAATATGATCAATTTCTATATTGATCAAGGCAATAAAGAGATATATAAGGCGGCAGCGGCAGGATACCTTCATTACTTCCATGGCCTTAATCCCAATAACCTCATGTACTTGACCAATATGGAAGATTACGAGGGTGAAAACAGTTGTCAGGAGATGTACCACAGCTGGTTTGGTGATGGAACGGATTGGGATAATAATCCACCTCCTGCCTATGTAGTGGGCGGCCCCAACCCCAGTTATAGCTTGGACGCTTGCTGTGCCTCCAATAGCTGCGCCAACCTCAATGCCTTATGCGATGCTTCAGCGCTCACTCCTCCTTTTGACCAACCTACACAAAAAGCCTATTTGGATTTTAATACTTCTTGGCCACAGAATTCGTGGGAAATTAGTGAACCAGCCATTTATTATCAAGCTTCCTACATAAAGGTACTGGCTGCTTTCGTCAATTTGGCCACACCTACCTCCAATGTCACACCGCTTGCGGGAGAACCCGAGGTCAATGTTTTTCCGAATCCAGCTACCAATGAAGTTCAGCTTACGATGCAAAAGGGTAGCATCAGGGAACTGCATCTATTTGACACAACTGGTCGGCGGATTTATCAAAAAACGGTGAATGCTAATGTGGGTTCTGTGCGTTTATCGCTAGAAAATTATGAGAATGGCCTCTATATTTTGGAAATAGTAGACACGGAAGGACGCAAAGTGATCCAAAAACTAGAAAAGTTATAAGATTAAGCTTGCTTTCCAATATTTTAGGAAAAAGAGGTCAAGCATATAATATCCTCCAAGGGGTAGTATTGGCGAAATTATCTTCTATGCTTAGAACAGGAGGTACACAATCCTTTCCTGTATATCTCTACTAGCAAGCCTTAGGCAGACTAAGTCATTGATTCTCTAGCTTTTTTTACAAAAACCTGATGCTTAGAAATTTGATTTTTCTTTTGATAATCAAACGAAAACCCTATTTTTGCAGCGATTTTTGACAACCGTTTTCACTTAACAATATAATTATGGCAAATATTGGTCTGGTAAAGCAGGTAATTGGGCCTGTAGTTGACGTAAGCTTCTCCGGCGAAGGAACTGAACTTCCTGAAATTCTAAATGCACTTGAAATCACACGTCCCAATGGTGAGACTCTAGTACTTGAAGTACAGCAGCACCTTGGAGAAGACAGCGTCCGGGCTATTGCCATGGACTCTACTGATGGATTGACTCGAGGAACAGAGGTGAAGAATACCGGATTGGCTATTGCGATGCCTACAGGTGATGCAATTAAAGGCCGTCTTTTCAATGTAGTAGGCGAAGCTATCGATGGTATCGGACCGGTATCTAAAGAAAGTTCTTCTCCTATCCACCGTAAGCCACCCGCTTACGAGGACTTGTCTACCGACAGAGAGATCCTTTTCACAGGTATTAAGGTAATCGACTTGATCGCTCCTTATACTAAGGGAGGAAAAATTGGATTATTTGGTGGTGCCGGTGTAGGTAAAACTGTATTGATCCAGGAATTGATTAACAATATTGCCAAAGGCTACGATGGTATCTCTGTATTTGCAGGTGTGGGAGAGCGTACTCGTGAGGGTAATGACTTGTTGCGTGAGATGCTAGAAGCAGGAATTATCAACTACGGTGAGGACTTCTTGCACAGTATGGAAGCTGGTGGCTGGGATTTGAGCAAAGTAGACAAGAAGACGCTTGAGACCTCTAAAGCTACTTTCGTTTTCGGTCAGATGAATGAACCTCCTGGTGCACGTGCGCGAGTGGCTCTATCTGGATTGACTATTGCAGAATACTACCGAGATGGGGATTTGAGTGATCCAACTGGTGGTCGTGATATCCTATTCTTTATCGATAACATTTTCCGTTTCACACAGGCGGGATCTGAGGTATCTGCCCTACTAGGCCGTATGCCATCTGCGGTAGGTTATCAGCCTACTTTGGCGACAGAGATGGGTCTGATGCAAGAGCGAATTACTTCTACGAAACGGGGATCAATTACATCTGTTCAGGCGGTTTATGTACCTGCGGATGATTTGACTGACCCTGCTCCTGCGACGACTTTTGCTCACTTGGATGCAACGACGGTATTGAGTCGTAAAATTGCTTCTTTGGGTATCTACCCTGCGGTTGATCCTTTGGATTCTACTAGTAGAATTCTTGAACCAGCTATTTTGGGAGATGAGCACTATAATACAGCTCAGCGTGTAATGAACATTTTGCAGCGATACAATGAGCTACAGGATATCATTGCGATCCTAGGTATGGAAGAATTGTCTGACGAAGATAAGGAAGCGGTACACCGCGCACGTCGCGTTCAGCGATTCCTTTCTCAGCCTTTCCACGTTGCGGAGCAATTTACTGGTACGCCTGGTGTATTGGTTCCAATCGAAGAAACAATCCGTGGATTCAATATGATTCTTGATGGTGAAGTAGACCAGTACCCTGAAGCTGCTTTCAACTTGAAAGGTACTATCGATGATTGTATCGAAGCTGGCAAGAAAATGATGGCTGAAGCTGAAGCCTAAGAAAATGCATTAGTTCGTTGATAGTTAGTCACTGCTACCTTTGGGTAGCTACTAGCTAGTAACAGATAACAATATTTGATATGAATATTTCGGTTTTAACACCTGATAAGGAAGTCTTTCTCGGAGCTATTGTATCTGTAAAGGTTCCTGGTTCTTTGGGCCAATTCCAAGTACTAAAAGGTCACGCTCCTGTTGTATCCTCTTTGGAGGCAGGAGAAATTACTTTAGTTACAGCGGAAGGTTCCCACCAATTATACAATGATGAGAGCGGAGTGATTGAAACAATTGCTGACAAAGGGAGGAAAATTACCTTCAAAATTGGTGGTGGTTTCATTGAAGTATTGAATGACAATATTTCCTTATTGGTGCAAGGTATAAGCCAAGTAGCATAAGTAAGTACACACAATGAGAATATAAAGGGGGATACCTAGGTTTAGGTGTCTCCCTTTTTCATTTTATACCATGTACTATTTGTATTTCAGACTTAGATTCACGTCCATTAAGATCCCCGTTCTAGTCCTAGGCCATTTCACTACATCATAATCCCACTTCACTTCAATTTTGGTTGAAACCTACCTTATGCTCCGCTATCTTTGTGACATCAAAAAACAAAAACAGCGAACAAACGCTCCCAAAAAACTCAAAAAACCAAATTCGCCCCCAATAACCGCAGATTTACTTCCCCCCAGTACCTCAAATACCAACTGAAAGCAATTCCGGAGCAGTAGACCCAACATCCAGAAAACCAAAAGACTTTTTTCTAAGGAACCAATGAAGACGTGTTAGTCTGCTGCTCCATTACATTTCGAAGCCTGAAGCTATCATCTATCTTTTGCGAGAGGCGATCCCTTCAGCCCTAATCATACCCATCTTATTAAGTAGCTGAACCTATAAACTCGACACTTTATGGCGGGCTCTTTTTGCGTTATAC
>Ga0070726_10002762_pt1 | contig 15502 bp, 13 predicted proteins | sample tdAd471_FD_67275 | JGI IMG/M metagenome (GOLD analysis project Ga0070726, IMG submission 67275) | Marine sediment microbial communities from the Atlantic coast under amendment with organic carbon and nitrate - tdAd47.1 | ecosystem: Environmental > Aquatic > Marine > Coastal > Sediment | place...
AAGGTCACGTCCGGCGATAGCCATGTTGATGAAAGCATGGTCACTGGCGAGCCGATCCCGGTGGAAAAAACCCTTGGACTGGATCTCATCGCAGGGACGCTGAACACCACCGGCACCCTGACCATGGAAGCCGGGAAAATTGGCGCGGATACGTTTCTGGCCCAGATCGTCGCTCTGGTCGAACGCGCGCAGGGAGCAAAACTGCCGATCCAAAGCCTGGTCGACCGGATCACATTGTGGTTCGTCCCCGCGGTGATGGCGGTGGCCGCGGTCACGGTTCTGGTCTGGCTGCTGGTCGGGCCGGCGCCCACCCTGCCCTTTGCCCTGACCGCTGGTGTCGCCGTTTTGATCATCGCCTGTCCCTGCGCCATGGGGCTGGCGACACCCACATCAATCATGGTCGGTACCGGCCGTGCGGCAGAACTGGGCGTGCTGTTCCGCAAGGGCGATGCCCTGCAACTGCTGGAAGGGGTGGAGGTCGTCGCCTTTGACAAGACCGGCACATTGACCGAGGGGCGGCCGGAACTGTCAGATCTGATTGCCGCGCCGGATGTGGACGCCGATGCCGCATTGGCACTGGTCGCGGCCGTTGAGGCGCGATCCGAACACCCGATCGCTGTGGCGATCCTGCGCGCCGCCGAGGCGCGGGGGCTGGCATTGCCGGAGGTTTCCACGTTCCGGGCGCTTCCGGGCTATGGGCTTGAGGCCCAGGTAGACGGCCACGCCGTGCTGATCGGCGCGGACCGCCTGTTCCAACGCAAGAAGATCGAGCTGGGCGATCTGACAGAACGGGCCAAGGCGCTGGCCGCCGAGGGGAAAACCCCGCTTTATGCCGCGATTGACGGCAAGGCGGCCCTTCTGGTCACGGTGGCGGACCCGATAAAACCGGGGGCCAGGGCCGCGATTTCAACCTTGCATGCGATGGGTCTGAAAACCGCCATGATCACGGGTGACAATGCCGCAACGGCCCATGCCATCGCACGAGAGGTCGCCATTGATGAGGTCGTGGCCGAGGTTTTGCCAGCGGGCAAGGTTGCGGCCATCGACTCCCTCAAATCCCATGGACGGCTGGCTTTTGTCGGGGACGGGATCAATGACGCGCCCGCACTGGTCAGTGCGGATGTCGGTCTGGCCATCGGCACCGGCACCGATATCGCCATCAACTCAGCAGATGTGGTTCTGATCTCCGGCGATCCCGTGGGCATCGTCACCGCGATTCATATCAGCCGCGCGACATTGCGCAACATTCGCCAGAACCTGTTCTGGGCCTTCGGCTATAACACCCTCCTGATTCCGGTCGCGGCCGGGCTGTTCTATCCGGTATTTGGCCTGATGCTGTCCCCCATCCTTGCGGCTGGCGCAATGGCGATGTCCAGTGTCTTTGTCCTGACAAATGCCTTGCGCCTGCGCTGGGTGCGGGCGGGCTGAGGCCAATCTCTTGATGACAGAAAATGCTGGATATGGACACTGGCAGGGGCAGCAGGGTTCGAACCCGCGACCTACGGTTTTGGAGACCGTCGCTCTACCAACTGAGCTATACCCCTAAACCAGCGCGAGGGCTGATTTACGGTGAGGCGCGCCCCAAATCAAGCCCGAAACCTTCTTTGTTGCGGAAATACTCGAATATCCGCCGACGCGGATGGGACAGCCAACGCCCGCAACCCTCTCCCGATCAGCGATTAGCGCCCGGCACCCACAAAACATCCGCCGCGCCATTGTCATTGGCGACCCGTGACGCCACGAAGAACCAGTCGGACAGGCGGTTGAGATAGCGCACCACCGCCTCGTTGACCGGTTCGTGACCCGACAGGGTGACCGTCAGCCGTTCCGCCCGCCGGGAAACCGTCCGGCAAAGATGCAGATGGGCCGCCAGGTCCGAACCGCCCGGCAGCACAAAACTGCGAAGCGGTGCCAGATCTGCGTTCATCGCGTCAATCTCAGCCTCCAGACGATCCACCTGCGCAGTGTTCACCCGCAGGGGCGGGTAGTCAGCGGTGGCCTCGCCATCGGCCTCAGGCCGGCACAGATCCGCACCCAGATCGAACAGATCGTTCTGGATTGCCGCCAATCGAGCATCCATCGCGGCACTGGCATGCCGGCGGGCAAGACCGACGCAGGCATTGACCTCATCCACCGTGCCATAGGCCGAGACCCGGATGCTGTCCTTGGCAACCCGCGCCCCATCGCCAAGCGCCGTTTCGCCCTTGTCACCGGTTCGGGTGTAAATCTTGTTCAGAACAACCATCGTCTACCCCTGCATCCGGCGGTACAGCACGTAGAGAACAATCAGCGCCACCGCCACGGCCTGGGCGCCAATCCGCCATCGCATAATCTTGTTGGCGTATTTTCTGTTGAAATCACCGCCTTTGGTGAAGCCGCCCAGCCCGACCATCAGGATGACCAGAACCACCAGAACGGCAATGACGACAACAATGAAAAACGGATCGCTTGGCATGGCAGCCTCCTTCAGCTTCGTCCCAAGATCATGTCGCGCAGCCGCGTTGACAAGAGGCGGCGCATGATTTCGGCAAGATAGGTGGGGGTGGTGACGAAATATCGCGGCTTGGGATTGCGCGCCTCAAGGGCATGAATCAACTTGGCAGTGACCGCCGAGGCCGGAAGTTCGAACCTGTCCGGGGCCTCGCCAGCTTCGTTCAGGCGCGGGATCAACTCGTCCTCATACCGCTGCGCCAGCACCGAGCCACGCCAGTCGATCCACTGGTGGAAAGCAATCCGGGCATTCTTGCGAAATGCGCTGGTGATTGGACCCGGTTCGATCAGGATGACATCGACACCGGTGCCGTTCAGTTCCAGACGCATCGTATCGCTAAGCCCCTCCAATGCGAATTTGCTGGCATTGTACGCCCCGCGCCATGGCATCGCGACCAGCCCCAGCACCGAGGAGCATTGTACAATGCGCCCCTGCCCTTGCGCCCGCATCACCGGGATCACCAGCCGGCACAGTTCATGCCACCCAAAGAAGTTCGCTTCGAACAAGGCGCGCAGGGCGTCGGTCGGAACATCCTCAACCGCTGCTGGCAGGGCGTAGGCCCCATTATTATACAAAGCATCCAGCCGTCCGCCGGTAACCGCCAGCACCTCGGCCAGTGCGGTGTGAATGCTGTCTGTGTCGCTGTAGTCCAGCCGCAGGGCCTGGAACCCTTCAGATGTCAGGCGCGCCACATCCCCGGCTTTGCGGCAGGTTGCAAAAACCTGCCAGCCGCGCGCACGCAGCGCCTTGGCCGCATCATATCCGATGCCGCTGGAACACCCGGTGATCAAGATTGATTTTGCCATGCTCATAGGCGTTCATTGGCGGGAATAAGCGCCGGTTTCAAGGCAAAACCCAAAATCAGTCTGGACCCACCGAGGCGGTCAGTTTACACCCGATCTATGGCCGAGCATGACGATGACCCCAACATGTCCGATGGTTTAGGAGAGATGACCGTCTCTGAACCGCTTAGCCGTGCCATTGGCGAACGCTATCTGCAATATGCGCTGTCAACGATCATGCACCGCGCCCTGCCCGATGCCCGCGACGGGTTGAAACCGGTGCATCGGCGGATCCTGTATGCCATGCGTGAATTGAAGCTGTCGCCGAGCGGCGGCTTTCGGAAATCCGCAAAGATCTCGGGCGATGTCATGGGCAATTACCACCCCCATGGCAACCAGGCGATTTATGACGCCATGGCGCGCCTCGCGCAGGATTTCAACATGCGCTACCCGTTGGTCGACGGCCAGGGAAATTTCGGCAATATCGATGGCGATAACCCGGCGGCCGAGCGGTATACCGAAGCACGTCTCACCGCCGCCGCCGAAGCGCTGATGGAGGGCTTGACCGAAAACTCGGTCGATTTCCGCGACAATTACGACGGATCGCTCCAGGAACCTGTTGTGTTGCCGGCGGCTTTTCCAAACCTGTTGGCCAATGGCTCCAGCGGCATAGCCGTCGGCATGGCCACCAATATCGCGCCCCATAATCTGGGCGAATTATGCGATGCCGCCTTGCATCTGATCAAAGCCCCGAATGCGCGGGATGAAACCTTGATCGAGCATGTCCCGGCACCGGATTTTCCGACCGGTGGGATCATCGTAGAACGCCGCGACAGCCTGTTGGAAACCTATCGGACCGGGCGTGGCTCGATCCGGGTGCGGGCCCGTTGGGAAAAAGAAGATCTGGCGCGCGGTATGTGGCATATCGTGGTCACCGAGATCCCGTTCCAGGTGCAGAAATCCAAGCTGATCGAAAAGATCGCGGAACTGATCCAGTCAAAGAAAATTCCGATTCTGGCGGATATTCGCGACGAAAGCGCTGAGGATATCCGGCTGGTTCTGGAACCCCGCTCAAAATCGGTCGATCCGACCCTTCTGATGGAGACGCTGTTCCGCCAATCTGATCTGGAAACCCGGTTCTCGATGAACATGAACGTGCTGATCGACGGGGTGACGCCGAAAGTCTGCTCGCTGAAAGAGGTCTTGCGCGCTTTCCTCGATCATCGCCGCGAGGTGCTGATCCGCCGGGCCCGTCACCGGATGGCCAAGATCGACCACAGGCTGGAGGTGCTGGAAGGTCTGATCGTCGCGTTTCTGAACCTCGATCGGGTCATCGACATCATCCGTTATGACGACGCGCCTAAGGACGCGCTGATGCGCGAGGATTGGTCGCGCGAAACAGCCCGCGCCATGTCCGAGGCTGACTATGTCCCGCCACCTCCGGGCGAAGGCGAATTATCCGACATCCAGGCCGAAGCCATTTTGAACATGCGCCTGCGCTCCTTGCGCCGTCTGGAAGAGATGGAGCTTCTGCGCGAGCGCGACGCCCTTATGGCCGAGCGCGCCGAACTGGACGACCTTCTGGAAAGCGAAGACCTGCAATGGTCCAAAATCGCAGAACAGATCCGCGATGTCCGCAAAGCCTTTGGCAAAGGCGCCGAGGGCGGTGGGCGCAGATCCGCGATCGAAGACGCGCCGGATATCGAAGAGGTGCCGCTGGAAGCCATGATCGAGAAAGAGCCGATCACGGTCGTTTGCTCCTCGATGGGTTGGATCCGGGCGATGAAGGGCCATATTGCCCTCGATTCCGAGTTGAAATTCAAGGATGGCGACAAAGGGCGGTTTATTTTCCACGCCCATACAACCGATCGCCTGATCCTGTTTGCGGGCAATGGGCGTTTTTACACCCTGTCCGCACAGAACCTGCCCGGCGGGCGTGGCATGGGAGAGCCGGTGCGCCTGATGGCCGACATCCCGAACGAGGTACAGATCGTCGGATTGTTCCTGCACCAGCCGGGGCGCAAACTGATCGTTGCCTCCAATGCGGGCGATGGGTTCGTGGTCGATGAAAGCGACGTGATCGCCCAGACCCGCGCCGGAAAACAGGTGCTGAACGTGAAGGACAAGATCTTCGCCAAGGCCTGTATCCCGGTTTTGGGCGACCATGTCGCGGTGATCAGTGAAAACGGCAAGTTTCTGGCTTTTCCGGTGGCCGAGCTTCCGGTCATGACCCGTGGCAAAGGGGTTCGGATCCAGAAATACAAATCCGCGCGGGGCGCGCAGGGCCTGCTCGACCTGGATGGCGGGCTGTCGGACATCACGACCTTTACACGGGCCGAGGGCCTGTCCTGGCCTATGGGCGGCGGCAAAACCCGCCATCAGGAAGATATGTCCGACTGGATCGGCAAGCGCGCGACCGCCGGCAAACGGCCGCCCTATGGCTTTCCCAAGAACAACCTTTTCAGCTGACACCTGTCGTTGCCTGACCCCGGCAGGCAGTCTATGAAGAGCCGTGGCAGTCAAAACGAAAAAACGGGCACGGAAAAAGGCGCCAAGTCCGGCGCGTCTGTTGCTGCGCAAACTGCTGAAATGGGCCGCTCAAGGGTTCTGGACCTTGTTGGGCATTCAGGCGGTGGTGATCTTTCTGTTCGCGTTTGTCGACCCGCCTACAAATTTTTACCAATGGAGTGAAGGCCGCCGTCTGGAGGGTATTCGGCAGGACTGGCGTCCGATTGAAGAGGTTTCGGCGGATGTGGCCCGTGCGGTGGTCGCGGCTGAGGATGCAAATTTTTGCCAGCATTGGGGATTTGACCTCGGCGCGATTCGCGCCGCCGTCACCTCGGGATCGGGGCGGCTGCGAGGGGCGTCGACCCTGTCGCAACAGGTTGCCAAGAACGTGTTTTTGTGGCCGGGGCGCAATTGGGTGCGCAAGGCGCTTGAGGCGGAAATCACGATGATGATCGAGTTGTTCTGGTCGAAACGTCGGATCATCGAGGTCTATCTGAACGTCGCCGAGTTCGACGAAGGTGTCTTCGGCGTTCAGGCGGCCGGGCGCCACTATTTCGGCGTCGATGCGGCGCAGCTGTCGCTGGTTCAGGCGGCCCGTCTGGCGGCAATTTTGCCAAATCCCAAGAACCGTTCAGCGAAGAACCCGTCCCCCCAAAGCCGTCGCCGCGCCGCCGGGATCGCCGATGGCGCGGAAACCATCCGTCTGGATGGTCGCGCGGCGTGTTTTGAGGTGTTGAAATAACCCGCAAGGACGGGCAAACATCGCCCATCCCCTTGTCTATGGATCACGACCGGCCATGCATCGACTATATCACACGCCTCTGTCTCCGTTTTGCCGCAAGGTGCGCCTGGTTCTGGCGGAAAAGAAGATCGAGGTCGAACTGATTGAAGAGAGATACTGGGAAAAACGTAAGGATTTCATAACGTTGAATCCAGCAGGCGCGGTTCCGGTCCTGAAGGCGGATGGCCTGGTTCTGGCGGAAAGCTCAGCGATTTGCGAGTATCTGGATGAGGTTCACCCGGACCCGCCCCTGATGCCGAAATCGCCCGGGGACCGGGCCGAAGTCCGCCGCCTGGTTGCCTGGTTTGACGACAAATTCCACCGGGAGGTGACCTCCAAGCTGCTCTATGAGCGGATCAACAAGAAGATTACCCAGGCCGGTTATCCCGACAGCGCCAACGTGAAAGCGGGCGCGCGGAACATCAAATACCATCTCGACTATCTCGGTTGGCTGCTGGAGGAGCGCCGCTGGCTGGCCGGGGATCGTCTGACGCTGGCCGATTTTGCAGCCGCCGCGCATCTGAGCGCGCTCGACTATATCCGGGATGTCGACTGGAACCGGAGTCCCGTGGTCAAGGACTGGTACGCCACAATCAAATCCCGCCCCGCTTTCCGGTCGCTGTTGGCCGATTCGGTGCCCGGCTTCCCGCAGCCAGCGCATTACGCGGATCTGGATTTTTGAGCGCGCTAAAACAGCGCCTGCTGGATCAAGCCCACGCCGAAGGGTTCTCGGATATCGGAATTTGCCGGCCCGACGCCATTCCTGAGGCCGCAGCCCGGCTGGCGCGGTTTATCGAGACCAGCCGCCATGGCAGCATGGCATGGATGGAGCGGCGCATGGTCTGGCGCGCGACGCCGCAGGCCCTTTGGCCCGATGCCCGCTCGGTGATTATGCTGGCGGAAAACTATGGCCCGGATGTCGACCCTCTGGCCCAGCTTGCGAAGACCGGCACCGGGGCGATTTCGGTCTACGCGCAGAACCGGGACTACCATGACATCGTCAAGAAACGTCTGAAACGTCTGGGGCGTTGGCTGCTGGATGAGGCCGGAGGCGGTGAAATCAAGGTCTTTGTCGATACCGCCCCGGTCATGGAAAAACCTCTGGCGGCGGCAGCGGGCCTCGGTTGGCAGGGCAAGCACACGAACCTCGTCAGCCGGACATATGGCGCCTGGGTGTTTTTGGGTGCGATCTTTACGACGTTGGATCTGGCCCCCGATCAGGCAGAGCAGGACCATTGTGGGTCTTGTCGTGCCTGCCTCGACATCTGTCCGACCGACGCCTTTCCAGCGCCCTATCAATTGGACGCGCGGCGCTGTATTTCCTATTTGACCATCGAACATGCGGGGCCGGTGGATGCGGAACTGCGCCCGATGCTTGGCAACCGAATCTATGGCTGTGATGATTGTCTGGCAGTCTGTCCCTGGAACAAATTCGCCTCGCAGGCGGCAGAGCAGGCCTATCACGCCCGCGATGGGATCGTTGGCCGGGATCTCGCAACGCTGGCCGCATTGGACGATGCCGGGTTTCGGGAGCTGTTCACGAAATCTCCGGTCAAGCGCATCGGCCGCAACCGCTTCGTTCGAAATGTTTTGTATGCGATTGGAAATTCCGGGCAGCCAAATCTGCGGCAGGCCGCGGAAAAACTGGTGGATGACCCGGACCCAACCGTTGCCGATGCGGCCCAATGGGCGGTGAACCGATTGTCTTCCTAAGCGCGACGCGCCCCTGTTGTGGGCACAAATCTGGAGCATGAAATGAACAAAACGCTTTTGGTATTCGGGCATGGATATTCTGCCGCGTCCCTGTCGCCATTGCTGCTGGCCGACGGGTGGCGGGTCATCGGCACGACCCGATCCGACGCCAGGTCGGCATCCATGGCAGCCCGTGGCGTCGAGGCCCGCAACTGGCCTGGCGCCGACATGTCCGCCGATCTGCGCGAGGCCAGCCATATTTTGCTGTCCGCCGCCCCTTCCGAGACCGGAGATCCGGTTTTTACGGCCCTTGGATCCGCCATCGCCGCCGAAGCAAAGCATCTGGAATGGGTCGGGTACCTGTCAACGACAGCGGTTTACGGTGACCATGGCGGCGGCTGGGTGGACGAGACGACGCCTTTGACCCCCGCCACGCGGCGCGGACAGTTTCGGGTCGCGGCCGAGGCGGCCTGGCAGGATCTTGCGGCAGAGACCGGGTTGCCTTTGCACATTTTTCGGCTGGCCGGTATTTACGGCCCGGGCCGGGGACCATTTGCCAAAGTGCGCGCGGGCACTGCGCGGCGCATCATCAAACCAGGCCAGGTGTTCAGCCGCATTCACGTAGAGGATATCGCGACCATCCTCGCCGCGTCGATCCATCGCCCAAATCCCGGCGCGATCTACAACCTGTGCGACGATGAGGCCGCTCCGCCGGAAGATGTCATTGCCCTGGCCGCAGAGATGCTGGGCCTGCCTCTCCCTGAGGCGGTGGCGTATGACGCCGCCGAGATGACCCCGATGGCCCGCAGTTTTTATGCGGAGTCAAAACGGGTTCGCAACGATCGAATCAAAGACGAGTTGGGGGTCTCTTTGCGCTATCCAACCTATCGGGACGGGCTGGCGGCATTGCTGCGATCTGAAACCGACAGCACAAAATGAAAAAGGCAGCGGAAACCGCTGCCTTTTCCGAATAGCCTGTTGTGGCGCCAATTAGAGCGTGGCAGCCCAAACAACCAGCAGCACGATCAGCGGAACCAGAACGCCACCCGAAGACGACGATGCGGCTTCTTCAACCACGACTTCTTCCATCACGACAGTGTCGTAGGAACCAGCAACGGCGCCGGATGCGGCGAGCGAAAGAGCAGCTGCGAGAGCAATTTTCTTCATTGTATCCTCCAAATTTTCGCCTGTTTCATTTCGGGTGAAGGTAGTAGACCCAGAAACAGGCACCCAAGACTGTACCTCGTCCTTGTTTTTAAGCAGCTAAATTTTGCAATTGCAATGCTTCTTGGCCGGGACGCGCCACAGGTTTCACAAAATGTCGTTAAATAAGCAACACCTGCGTGCCGGCCTTGGTCAGTCCGAACAGTTCCTGAATATGCTCATTATAGAGGCCGATACAACCATTGGATGAGCGGCGTCCAATTTTTCGCGTGTCATTGGTGCCGTGGATCCGGTAATATTGCCAACTCAGATACAATGCATGCGTTCCAAGCGGATTGTCCTCACCTGGGCCAACATAGTCCGGCCAGTCCGGGTCCCGCCGTTTCATTGCCGGGGTTGGGCGCCATTCCGGGCCTTCGACCTTTCGAACGATTCGCGTGCGGCCCCGTTTGGTCAAATCTTCGGTTGCCGGAACTGAGGTCGGATACAATTTGTAGGTATTCCCGTCTTCGGACCAGTAATGGAGCGCCCGTGAGGTGGTATCCACGAGAATCACTCCATTTTTCCTGTTGCTGAAATAGGGTTGCCAGGATTTTGAGGCGAACGAGGAAGTATTCCGCTTGGTCGTTTCCGACAGCGCTTCTTCGATCTCGATAACATCCTGGTCATTTTCCAAAGCTGCCAGCGGCGAGGCGAAGGCCCCACCAAGACCCGCCAACAATGTCGTGTTGAATGATCGGCGTGACATCCGATCGGACTTTTTCTCGGTCATGAGTTTCAGGCTCCGTGATTCCAAGTGTCAATTTCATGCGTTCCGGCGCAACCTATGGCCCGGAAGCTTCAGGTTCAATTCAAATTGAAGTGTAAACGATACAGAACCTCACACAGTATTTGAATGGTCTCGCGGAAACCGCTAGGGAAGGAGAGATCAAACAGCCGGAGATATATGGCAAAAATGACACGCCTTTTGCTCACACTTGGACTTTCGCTCTTCGCTCTCACTGCCTGTACAGGCAACCCGAATGTTGGGGCCGACGGCCGCCCGGTCTCGGCCGTGTTCCGGATCGGCATCGGCGAGAAGGGCAAAATCCAGTATCGCGTGCTTGATTCTGTCAACGCGTTCCGCGAGGCGAGTGGCATGCAAAAGCTGGCCCTGTCCGCTGAATTGACAGCCGCCGCCGCCACCCATTCCCGCGACATGTCGATCCAGAACCGGCCCTGGCATTTCGGATCGGACGGCTCGTCGCCCATCGACCGGGTCGCCCGCGCCGGCTATACTGGAACGATGCGGGGGGAAAACATTTCCGAGACGTTTGAAAGCGACGTCGAAACCCTGGCGGCCTGGATGCAGGAAGACCCAACAAAAGACGTGATCCTGGACGAGCAGGCGACCGATTTAGGGGTTGCATGGTATCAGGAACCCAACGGCAAGATCTGGTGGACCCTGGTCACAGGAAGCAGTCCAAATAGCTGATTCTCAGGGATAAATCTCGATAGGTGTGCCATCTTTGACCATCGCATAGATGGTCTCGATCTCTTTGTTGGTGACGGAAATACATCCGAATGTCCAATCGGGCTTGTTTCTGTCCCGCAGCAGCTTCGGCGCACCGTGAATGAAGATGTCGCCGCCCGGTTCTTTTCCCATTTTCTTGGCATGGGCGATGTCGTCCTCATTGGGATAGTTGATCCCGAGACTGAGGTGAAATTCTGAGTTCGGATTGCGCCGGTCGATGATATAGCTGCCTTCGGGCGTCCGGCCATCGCCTTCGAATTCCTTATGGCCCTGCGGGGAAAATCCAAGATCAATTTCATAGCTCGCCAGAGCCGTGGTGCCGTTCAGCAAATACATCTTGCGCGACGACTTGATCACGACCACCTGGGTCACTTCGGGCCCGTTATATGTTTTGAATTTGCTGCAGGCGGTCAGACCGACCGCCAGCGCCAAAACAAGCATTATGCGAAGCAACACCTGCATCCTCTCCGAAACCTCTGAACGGGTCGTTTGGCAGGAAGATACAGGAAAATAAGGGCTTGGCAAAGATTCGCAGAGATTGTTTCCGATCTGCCGTTAATCCTACCCTAGGCGACAGATGGTTTCAAAAAAAGGCATCACCCGCCAAAACGCAGCCTCAAAATCCTATTTGGAGCAGGCCCAGACCCGAACCCGGCAGTCATACCCGTTATCCATGCAATAATTCATCGCAATGCTTTCGGCCAGTTCCTGATCATTGTGCCATCCCCAGCCCCAGGCCCCGTTCGGTGAGGACGCGATCGCACCGCAGGTATTGTAGAAGGTTTTGACAACATTGCAGTCGCCTTCGCAGCCATTCTGAGCCGACCAATAGGCGTCATTTTCGTTGGAATAGCTATGCGACCAACCATAAGCCCCGTTGGGCCCAATTGCGACAGCCCCCCAGCATTGGTTGTACCCGCAACTGCCAGCGCTGGCTGCGGCGGCGGAAAAGGTCAAGAAAACTATCGTAAGAACAGCACGCAAACTCATTGTAATACCCCCTTTTTGCCCCGCCAGATTGCGCCAACCCCTGCCCGAATGCAAGCGGGCCCCACCCGGGGCCCGCAGGATAGTTCGAAAATTCGGCGTTGATCAGGCGGACAGGGCGGCCTCGCCGTCCTCTGTCAGCGGATATTCCAGATGGACCAGCATTTCTTTCGGGCAGATCTGGAGGAAATGCGTTTTCTCCTCATCCCAATGACGCAGAATTTCTGACGCCCTGAAGGAACGGGTTTCATCGGCATGTTCCTGTATGATCGACTTTACCACGCCAGCCCAATGATCCGTCGCAACCCGACCGACCACAAGGGATTCCATATTGATATTGTCCAAAGCCGTCCCATCAGGATCATAGATGAATGCCATGCCGCCAGTCATGCCGGCGCCAAAGTTCATTCCGATCGACCCAAGGATGACCGCGACACCGCCGGTCATGTATTCACATCCATTCGAGCCACAGCCTTCGACCGCAACGGTCGCGCCGGAATTGCGGACCGCAAACCTCTCACCCGCGCGGCCATTGGCAAAAAGCCGGCCACCGGTTGCCCCATAAAGGACCGTGTTGCCGATAATGGTGTTGTCCGCCGCCACCAGCGGTGAAACCAGAGGCGGGCGCACGACGATGGTGCCGCCAGACAGGCCTTTGCCGACATAGTCATTCGCATCGCCGGACACTTCCAGCTTCAGACCCGGCGCGGCAAAGGCGCCAAGCGACTGACCAGCCGAGCCCGACAGCTTTACCGTCAGGTGATCATGTTGCAGATTGTTGCGCATACCAAACCGCTTCACGATATGGCTGGACACCCGCGTGCCAATGGTCCGGTCCGTGTTCTGAACCGCATAGGACAGCTGCATCTTCTCACCTTCCTTGAAGAAGGGTTCCGCATCCTTGATGATCTCGGCATCCAACGTGTCCGGCACGACCTGACGTGGCTTTTTCCGGTCATATTTGATCGAGTGATCGCCATCGACGGTAATCAGCAACGGGTTGAGATCGAGATCGTCGAGATGGGCCGAGCCGCGGCTGACCTGGTGCAACAGATCGGCGCGGCCGATCACGTCGTCCAGGGAACGGCACCCGATAGAGGCCAGGATCTCGCGGACTTCCTGCGCGTAGAAAGTGATCAGGTTCACCACCTTGTCGGCCGTCCCGGTGAATTTTTCCCGCAGCCGTTCATCCTGCACACAGACGCCCACCGGGCAGGTGTTCGACTGACACTGACGCACCATGATACAGCCCATCGCAATCAGGGCGGCGGTGCCGATACCGTATTCCTCGGCTCCGAGCATGGCCGCCATGACGATGTCCCGACCGGTGCGCAATCCGCCATCCGTTCGAAGCGTCACACGGTCCCGCAAATTGTTCATCGCCAGAACCTGATGCGCTTCGGTCAGGCCCATTTCCCAGGGCAGACCGGCATATTTGATACTGGTCGCCGGGGAGGCCCCCGTGCCGCCATTATGGCCCGAGATCAGGATGACATCGGCCTTCGCCTTGGCGACACCGGCCGCAATGGTGCCGACGCCGCTGGCCGCAACCAGTTTCACCGTCACCTTGGCACGCGGATTGATCTGCTTCAGGTCATAGATAAGCTGCGCCAGATCCTCGATCGAATAGATGTCGTGATGTGGCGGCGGCGAAATCAGGGTGACGCCCTTGGTCGAATGGCGCAGCCGCGCGATCAGGTCGGTGACCTTGATCCCCGGAAGCTGACCACCCTCGCCGGGCTTGGCGCCCTGGGCGACCTTGATCTCCAATTCTTCACATTGGTTCAGGTATTCGGCGGTGACGCCGAACCGGCCCGAGGCGACCTGTTTGATCTTGGCCGAAGGGTTGTCGCCATTCGGTTCCGGGACGAAATGCGCCGGGTCTTCACCGCCTTCACCGCTGTCGGATTTCGCGCCGATGCGGTTCATCGCGACATTGAGGGTCTTGTGCGCCTCAGGGCTGAGCGCGCCAAGCGACATGCCTGGCGTGACGAAACGCTTGCGGATCGACGTGATCGACTCCACCTCTTCCAGGGGGATCGGATCGCCGGCGGGGCGGAAATCCAAGAGATCCCGCAAATGGATCGGCGGATTGGCCTGCATCAAGGCCGCATATTTTTTCCAGAGGTCAAAGGAGGCGCGATTGCAGGCCTCCTGCATCAGGTGCATGGACTGTGCGCCCCATGCGTGTTTTTCCCCCTGCCGGCGCAGTTTGTAAAACCCGCCAACCGGCATCACATCAGTGCCAGACGTCCAGCCCTTGGCGTGGACCTGGTGGATCTTCTTTTGAATGCCCGACACACCAATACCTGAGATGCGACTTTGCATCCCGGGGAAATATTCCGCGACCATCGACCGGCTCAGGCCGACCGCTTCGAAATTCAAACCGCCGCGATAGGAGGAAATCACGGAAATCCCCATCTTGGACATGATCTTCAAAAGGCCCTGGTTGATCGCCTCGTGATAATTCGCGACCACCTTCTCCAGGGGGCCGTCCAGCAAGCCACGACGCACCCGATCGGCCAGCGAATCCTGGGCGAGATAGGCGTTCACGGTCGTCGCGCCGCTGCCGATCAGAACGGCAAAATAATGCGGATCCAGACATTCCGCGGACCGCACGTTCAGCGAACAGAACGTCCTGAGACCCTTGCGGGTCAGCCAGGAATGCACAGCACTGGTGGCCAGGATCATCGGCATCGGCACGCGGTCGGCCGACTGGTGATGATCCGTCAACACCAGATGCATCGCGCCTGAACGCACCGCATCCTCACAATCAGCCCGCAACTGCGCCAAGGCATCGGCCAGGCTGTTGGCCCCCTCTGACGGATCGAAGGTGCAATCCATCTCGACCGTATCGGCCCCGAAATGGCGCACCATTTCGTCGAATTTTGCATTCGACACGAAGGGGCTTTCCAGGATCAGGATCTCGGTCTGGGTATGGTCCTCATCCAGGACGTTCTTGAGGTTGCCAAACCGGGTCTTAAGGCTCATCACCCGGAATTCCCGCAGCGAGTCGATCGGCGGGTTGGTCACCTGGCTGAAATTCTGCCGAAAGAAATGCGACAGCGGCCGGTACATGTCCGACAGAACCGCTGACGGTGTGTCATCCCCCATCGAGGCAATCGCCTCTTTGGCATCTTCGGCCATCGGGTGCAGGATCTGCTCCAGCTCTTCGATGGAATACCCGGCTGCGATTTGCCGTGTGCGCAGCTCTTCTCCTTCGAACAAAGCGCATTCCGGCATATCCGCCGTCTGCTCTTCCAAATCGAAGATCTTTTCACACCAATCGCCAAACGGCTTGGAGGCCGCCAACTCATCCTTCAGCTCAGCGTCATGCATCAGAATGCCGCGAGCCATGTCCACGGCCAGCATTTGTCCCGGCCCAAGGGCGCCCTTTTCGACCACGGTGCTTTCGCTTGTCGGCACCATGCCCACCTCGGACCCGGCAATCACCAGACCGTCGCCTGTCACGACATAGCGCATCGGACGCAGGCCATTTCGGTCAAGTCCGGCACAAACCCACCGCCCGTCAGTCATCGCCAAAGCGGCGGGGCCGTCCCAGGGTTCCATCACCGAGTTGCAAT
>Ga0070726_10002763_pt1 | contig 15501 bp, 12 predicted proteins | sample tdAd471_FD_67275 | JGI IMG/M metagenome (GOLD analysis project Ga0070726, IMG submission 67275) | Marine sediment microbial communities from the Atlantic coast under amendment with organic carbon and nitrate - tdAd47.1 | ecosystem: Environmental > Aquatic > Marine > Coastal > Sediment | place...
GAAGGCCTCAGACACCAGTTGTGCTAAGGTTTCACCACCCAGCTGCGCCAACCAGTCAGACTCAACTGGCCCAACCTTTAGCTCAGTGCGCCATTGATCAGGCAACTCGGGAGGGGCGCTTTTTATGGATATACCAGAACGGGCACAGGCTTCCAACAATAGGATAAGCATCAATACAGCCAGCTTAGGCAGGTTAGCTCTTAAACTATTGATTGGGCGCTCCTTATTTTTTATAACTGCAGGTTTTCATCTTGGCACGACTCAATTGTGCGGCCCCTGCAAAGACCGCCTATTCTACAATAATTCAATTTCGTCAAAAGTATATTTACAAAGCTTTACACTCATTAAAATCACACTATAAAAATAAACCATAAGAAAGTAATATCAGTTCTGCTGACAGCATCATTGTTTGAGATGTTACGCAGCCCTCAGTGCGGTGATCGATTGCCATTTTACGTTGGATAACCTTATGCAATTTAAAGACTATTATCAGATACTCGGCGTTGAGCCGGATGCGGAAAGCAAAGATATCAAAATGGCTTACCGACGGCTGGCACGCAAGTACCACCCTGACGTGAATCCCGAAGCAGGTGCTGAAGATAAGTTTAAAGAGGTCGCAGAAGCTTACGAAGTACTGAAAGATGCCGAACGCAGGGCTGAGTACGACGAGCTGAGGCAGTATGGTGGTAAGCCGGGGGCAGGATTTGAGCCTCCGCCAGGTTGGCGCTACACAAACGGGACAAATTCGTTCTCTGATCAAGAGTTTTCAGATTTCTTTAACTCCGTTTTTGGTCGGGCGGGTGCTGAACATCGCGGCGCGCAGTCTGAAGGCAATTTTGGTTTCAAAGGACGAGACCTGGAACTTGAAATGCCGATTTTTCTGGAAGACACGCTGGCAGAAGAATCCAAACAAGTCACCTATCATATACCTGTTTTCGAGGATGGCCAGGTCAGACAAATCAAAAAAAGTTTAAACGTGAAGATACCCAAAGGCGTCACGGACGGAGAGCGAATTCGAATTAAAGGTCAAGGCGCACCGGGACAGGGGGACGGCACAAACGGTGACCTCTACCTGCACATTCGCCTAGTTCCACACCCCCTCTTTGATATACAAGGCCATAACCTGCTTATTACCCTCCCCCTCTCGCCCTGGGAAGCCGCATTGGGGGCCAAAGTAACGGTACCGACCTTAACCGGCAAAATCAATCTGACGATTACACCCAATGCCCAATCCGGCCAGAAGTTGCGCATCAAAGGCAAAGGGCTGCCGACCAAAACGGGGATGGGTGACCTATATGCCATCGTAAAAATAGTGATGCCCCCGACGACTAATGATGCGACTGAACAGCTCTGGAAAAAACTGGCAAGCTCAGCCAGCTTTGACCCCAGAACGGCATGGAGTAATTAAAATGACCGAGATATTATTAACTATTTCAGCCAGCGAGCTGTGCCTGACCAAAACCATCACAGAAGAAATGATTTTAGCAGCGGTCGAGTCAGGAGTAGCCGAACCGATTGAAGGTGAAGACTTAGTGAATTGGGTGTTCGATTCTACCAGCGTCCACTGGCTAAAAAAGGCCATCCGCTTGCATCAAGACTTGGAAATTGACTGGGTTGCCGTTGCTATGGTGATTGATTTACTGCAACAAAAGGAATCACTGCAAAGAGAAAATCAGTATATTCGCCAACAACTTAAACGCTTTTTATAATTGTGTTTTTATATCCACACAGAGGGTTTATGCACGGCCGATAAAATTATCGGTTGCTCCTTGCCCTCTCCTTCATGCCCATTATCCGTGCCGCCCCATAGCTGAAAAAAGCCCAAAAATTGTCATATAATCTCAATACAATACGCCGAATAACTAGCCAACAATAACTGGCAACAAAGTGAGCCATAAATGAAAATAGTGATATTCAACGCCGGTAGTTCTTCCCTCAAATTCGGCGTTTTTGATATGAGCAAAGAAGATAATCGAGTATTTAAGGGGGAGTTCGAACGCTTTAAAGATGGTAGCTGTACCCTACACTATCGTGTTGGGGGTGAGCAGGGAAAACCTGGGCACCGTAAGGAACCGCTGGCAAACCTAACGGATGCAATTGCTGCCGTTCCCGCCATTTTAAATGAATTCGGTTTTGACGTTTTCGACGCAGTAGGCCATCGCGTCGCCCACGGCGGTGACCGCTTTCATGATGCCACTCTGATTGACGAAGAGGTAATAGCCTTTATCGAAGCATGTACGCCACTAGCCCCTTTGCACAATCCGGCAAATCTACTGGCGATCACCCATAGCCGTGACCTTTGGCCTAACTTACCACAAGTTGCCGTGTTCGATACGGCGTTTCATCATACAATTCCTGACCGCGCGTACACCTATGCGGTGCCCAAAGAATGGCGCGATAAAGGCCTGCGCCGTTACGGTTTTCATGGTACTTCCCACAAGTACGTTGGCCTGCGAGTAGCAAAAGAACTGCATCAACCGGTAACGGATTTACAAATCATTAGTTGCCATCTAGGTAACGGTGCCAGCGTTTGTGCAATCAACCGTGGCTTTTCAATTGACACGTCCATGGGCATGACGCCACTGGAAGGGCTGGTCATGGGAACTCGTTCTGGCGATGTCGACCCAGGGCTCTTTGCCTATCTCTCACGGGAATTAGGACTAACTGCCGAGATGGTGGAAAAACAACTGTACTCAGCGAGTGGTTTGAAAGCGCTAGCCGGCACCGAAGACATGCGCGATGTCGAGCAAATGGCGGCCGAAGGCAATACCGATGCGCAATTGGCATTGAACGTTTACGCCTACCGGGTTCGTAAATATATTGGCGCCTATGCCGCCGCCATGGGTGGCTTGGATGTCATCGCCTTTACCGGAGGGGTGGGAGAAAATTCTGCCTCGATGCGCCGCCGTATCTGCGACAAATTTGAATTCCTTGGTCTGCATTTAGATGACGACATCAACCAGGCAATAAAGCTCAAAGGCTACGAAGCGCCACAAATACAATCTTTTGATTCGCGTATTAAAGTCATTGTCACCCAAACCTGCGAGCAGAATATGATCGCTCAGGAAGCTAAACATATCCTTACCCGAGCGAAACCTAGCAACCCCCAGCCCAATAGCTGGCATATTCCGGTCGCCGTATCCGCCCGACATGTACATCTTTCTGAAGCGGCTGTTGTTAAGCTGTTTGGCAAAGGATACCAACTCAGCAAAGCACGCGCCCTGACCCAACCTGAGGCCTGGGCCGCCGAAGAGACCGTTGAGGTCATTGGCCCGAAGGGAACCCTGCAACATGTACGCATCCTAGGGCCAACAAGGGGTCAAACCCAAATAGAAGTTTCGAAAACCGATACTTTTACCCTGGGACTAGAAGCCCCAGTGCGACCCTCCGGAAAACTTGAACACACCCCCGTAATCAAACTACGAGGCCCGGCCGGAGAACTGGAGACCAACGGGTTGATCATCGCCGCTCGGCATATTCACATGAGCCAGGAGGACGCTTTAAAAATGGGCCTCCAAGACGGTGATTACGTTGATGTTCAACTGGGCAATGGCGAACGAGGCGTCGCTTTTTCCAATACGCTCATTCGTGTGAAAGATTCCTACGTCACCGAAATGCATATCGACACCGACGAAGCCAATGCGGCAGGTATTACCTTTAGCACCAAAGGTCAGCTGGTGATCAACCAAACGCGCTCACAAGCAGATATTGTACGTAAACTTAATATGGAGCTAAATAGTACTGAGAAGAACGGGTAACAGTTTTTATTTTTGCCCGACCAGGGTGACCCAGATATCCATACCGAAAAAGTAATCATGGATTTTATCCGAAAAATAAATACGTCCCGAATAAGAAGTAGGTTTTGACGACCGACTCGTTATTTAGAGTGGGTAAAAATATATCGGCATTTGCAGTAAATTTTGTATATAAACCCAACCACTACGGGGTCAGGTCTTTGCTATTTTGTGAGTGCAGATTTAACGATTGTTACAACTGTAATGCCAAGAACGAAAGGGAAGTTCCCTTTTTCCTTCGGTTTTGCGAAGAGTGCAAAGCAACCTGCTAGGCACCCAATAAACCCGATTGCAACACCACAGATTTGCGACCCATCACTTGCATAACGGCCTCATGCAAATCGTTTAGTGAAACGACACGTTTTTTGATTAACAACCGAGTGACATCATCGAGGGTTTTATCTTGTTTGGTGGCAACCTGGATTTCTTTATCCAGGTCTTGCAGTAGTAACACAGCGGCAGCTGTTGTTTTTCCGCTGGATCGAGCTAACCGTAGCTTTTTTACATCCTGCGACCAGTGCGCTAACCATTTACGAATACGTTGATAACGTTCGTCGGTAATACCGCCGGAGCGATAGAGTAATTCGATGGCATAAAATTCCGCCAAACCTTCGGCTATCCAGTCATCCTTTTTATCGCCACGAATGCGAGTAAAGCTGTGCACCAGTTCATGCAATAAAGCACTGGTGCCGTTCTCGCTGACTAACGGTCGGTCGGCATGCAGAAACAACGAATTAGGACCGGACAAGCCACCACGCCACATCGGATCCTCTGCACCGACAATCAAAAGTTTCTCAGGACTATCACCGAATGCGCTTTTCAATTCAGGCCAAACCCAACCTAAAAAAGCAACCACATCCATACGATGCAGGCGCTGCCCCTTCGGCGCTGCAACGACCACACGGGTTGCACCGAATTGCTCCGCTCGGCTGCCGAAATCACCGGCCATTATCCAACCCACTGGCCGATCAAAGCGGCGCTCTGGATTATCGATTACGTAGATTTCTTTCGAAACCCGCGGCCATCCTGTTTCTGTTCTTTGCCATCCGGCTGGCAATTTAAACCGCAACTTAGCACGTGAATTTGCACCTTTTTTGGCGCGCATATTAACCGCTGGAATCAAATCATCACCACGAAAAATAGCCCAGCTTTCGGCCATCATCGCATCGAAGGCGCCATTACCGCGATCATGGGTTATTTTACTGGTGAAAACTATCGCACCACCATTTTTGGGCGGAGTCCAAACGATGCTATTTTTCGCTTCTGAAAATTCACCCTCAGCACTTAAGAAAGTGTGAATACCCGGCTTGAGTCGAAAGCGCAACCGCGATATCAACTCAGCACCTGCACCAATTTGCACTGTAACTAGGGCTTGGTCGTGCTTGGGTTGTAATTCAACCAAGTAATCCAGCTCAAACTGCGACTGCGCAAGCAGTGGGTTTGGTAAAAAAAGTGCGAGTAGTAATATTAGCCGTATCATGGGCGACATATTAACTCTTCCCAATACGAAACTCTCGATTTCTTAACCAAATTTCTTAATCGCAGGCTTTGATAATATGGGTCAGCAGGCAATTTGCGCCCACTTAGGCAGGCAGATTTAGCCCCCCTACTTGCTACCTAGGCTGCATCCGCAAGGCACCATCCAACCGAATGGTTTCAGCATTTAGGTAAGCGTTCTCGGCAATATGAATCACCAACTTGGCAAATTCGTTGGGCAATCCCAAACGTTTTGGAAACTGCACATTCGCCACCAGGCTCTGCTGCACATTTTCAGGCATGGCGAGCAACATAGGCGTACCCATAATACCGGGAGCGATGGTATTAACGCGAATCCCCAGCGGCGCTAAATCGCGCGCCATTGGCAAACCCAGTCCGACGATACCTGCTTTACTGGCGGCATAGGCGCACTGCCCGACTTGACCTTCATAGGCCGCTACCGACGCGGTGTTGATAATCAGACCACGTTCTTGCGCTTCACCCATCGGTTCATTTTTGGCGAATTGTTGCGCCGTCAATCTGGCCAGATTGAAGCTGCCAATCAGGTTAACCTGGATCACTTTGTTAAAGTCCTCCAGCGGCATTGCTTGCCCTTCTCTATCCAGGATTTTTTTCGCAGGGGCGATTCCCGCGCAGTTCACACAGATATGAAGTGCGCCAAATTTTGCTAACGCTTGGTCGATACCAGCCTGCACTGATTCAGCATCCGTTACATTGACGGCAACGTAGAGCGCCTTATCATCACCCTGAGCGGCAACAAATTTCTCGCCTTCGTCATTGTTTAAATCAAATATCGCAACTTTTAAACCAGCTGCAATTAACGCTTCTGCGGTGGCTCGCCCCAAACCTGATGCGCCACCGGTGACGATCGCCACTTTATCTTTTATTTGCATGATGAACCTCGAAAATAATTTAACTAAACACTATTTAGGCATTAAAACCTTATAGTTCCCGCAACAATTCCCGCGCAATGATGACGCGTTGTATTTCGCTGGTACCTTCGTAAATTGTCGTAACGCGCACATCACGTGCATAACGTTCCAACGGATATTCCTGCGTGTACCCAACGCCACCCATCAATTGCAGCGCGGTATAACAGGCACGATTGGCCGCTTCAGTCGCATACACTTTCGCCATCGCCGCCTGCTTAATAAAGGGCTTGCCTTGCTGCTTGGCGAAAGCAGCGTTCATCAACAACAAACGGGCGGCTTCCAGCTCCGTATAGGCATCAGCCAGCATCCATTGAATGCCTTGAAATTCACTGATGGCTTTACCAAACTGTTTGCGCTCGGCAATGTAGGTGCGGCTATAATCCATTGCCGCTAGGGCAACGCCTAACGCGAGCGAACCGATACCGATACGCCCACCGGCCAACTCTTGAATGGCGATTCGATAACCATCATTCAATTGTCCCATCAAAGCGCTATCAGGAATTCGACAATCTTCAAAGGTAACACTGTTGGTCGCGGAACCATGCTGCCCCATCTTAGCTTCTGCCTCACCAAGGCTAATACCAGGGGTAGTCGCTTCGACCAAAAAGCAGGAAATCCCTTTACCCTTCGGCTGGGCCGGATCGGTCACAGCCCACACTACAAAAACACCGGCATATTCAGCGCTGGTGATCCACATTTTGGAACCATTCAACACCCATTTCTCGCCCTCTTTCAGCGCGGTTGTTTTCATGCCAGCGGGGTCAGAACCAGCGCCGCTTTCGGACAGGCAAAACGCCGCTGCTGGATATTCACCACTGCAGATCTTGGGAAGATAGGTTTGTTTCTGTTCGTCACTGGCAATGGCCTGAATCACTTCCGCCACCATATTGTTTACCGACATCGTAACAGCCGTTGAGGCACAAGCTTTGGCGATCTCCGTTATCGCCAAACTAAATGCGATGGTGCCGGTTTCCGCGCCACCATAGTCTGCGCGGATATTCAGCCCCATAAAACCCAAAGCGGCTAGCTCTTTCAGGTTAGTTAAAAAGCTGGTTCGATCACCCTGTTGATCAATCTGTTCAGCCACAGGTGCAAGTTCCGCTTCAGCAAAGCGGCGCGCCATGTCCTGAATCATACTTTGTTCTTCAGTGAGATTTAAATCCATCAAAGCATCTCTATCGCGACAGCAGTCGCTTCACCGCCACCAATGCACAGGCTGGCGACGCCCTTTTGCTGCCGCAACCGTTTCAGCGCATACATGAGTGTGACGATAATGCGCGCACCGGAAGCACCAACCGGATGCCCCAACGCACAAGCGCCGCCATGAATATTAACCTTGGCCTGATCCAAGCCGAATTCGCGTATTGCCAGCAAAGCAACCATGGCAAAAGCTTCATTGATTTCATAGAGGTCTACCTCTTGCGCATCCCAGCCAGCTCGATCCAATACTTTGCGAATCGCACCACCGGGGGCAAGCGAAAACTCACTGGGAGCTTGCGCATGGGTGGAATGCGCAACAATCCGCGCCATTGGCTGCAAGCCTAATAACCTGGCTTGGGATTCGGTGGTTAGCACCAGGGATGCCGCACCATCTGAAATCGCGCTGGAGTTGGCTGCGGTGATGGTGCCATCTTTCTTGAAGGCCGGTTTAAGTGTGGGAATTTTTTCAATGTTAGCGACACGCGGTAATTCATCTTCCGCGATCACCGCATCGCCCTTGCGTGAAGTGACCGTTACTGGCGCTATTTCATCGCCGAAATAGCCGTTAACCATCGCCGCCTGGGCTCGCTGCAACGAGGCTACCGCATAATCATCCATCTGTTGCCGCGTTAAACCTTCTTTATCGGCAACATCTTGGGCAAAGCTACCCATGAGGCGTCCGCTATAAGCGTCTTCCAGTCCGTCATAAAACATATGGTCTTTGAGTTCACCGTGACCAAGGCGCAAGCCTCCGCGCACCTTGGGAACCACATAAGGCGCTAAAGTCATATTCTCCATGCCGCCAGCGATCGCGATATTACAGCTGCCCGCTTTAAGCTGATCATGCGCCAACATCACTGCCTTCATGCCAGAACCACACATTTTATTGACAGTAGTACATTGCGTACTGATATCGAGGCCAGCGCCCAGCGCCACCTGCCGGGCAGGTGCTTGCGCCAAGCCAGCGGGAAGCACACAGCCAAAGATTAACTCTTCAATCTGATCACCATTAAGCCCGGCCCGCGCCAACGCCTCTTTGGTTGCAACAGCACCCAGTTGCGGTGCGCTCATCTCGGAGAAAACTCCTTGGAAATTGCCAATGGGTGTGCGAGCGCCACTTACAATTACAATTGCTTCATCTGTCATGATTAATTCCTAAGTTTTTCATTGTCCGGCTCTTCAGTCGTTACATATTACGTCTATATTGACCACCCACTTCAAATAACATTTCCGTAATTTGACCGAGGGAACAGAATTTTACCGCCTCCATTAACGCTTCGAAGCCATTGCCACCATCCATCAAAACCTGTTTTAGACCGGCTAGCGCTTGTACCGATTCCGTTTCATGAGAGCACTGAAATTCGCCCAAACGTTTGATCTGGTTTTGTTTTTCGTCTTCGGTGGAGCGTGCCAATTCGATGCTGATACTCTCTGGTTGTGGTTTCCCTAAGAAAGTATTCACACCAATAATGGGCAAGCTTCCATCATGCTTTTTATGTTCATAAAACATGGATTCCTCTTGAATTTTTCCACGCTGGTAGCCAGTTTCCATCGCACCCAATACACCACCACGTTCGGAAATTTTATCAAATTCCACCAACACAGCCTCTTCCACCAGGTTAGTCAATTCATCCATGATAAATGCACCCTGGTTGGGGTTTTCATTATTGGCCAGCCCCCACTCCTTGTTGATGATGAGCTGAATCGCCATCGCTCGTCGCACTGACTCTTCCGTGGGGGTAGTGATGGCCTCATCGTAGGCGTTGGTATGCAAGCTATTGCAGTTGTCGTAAATCGCGATCAGCGCTTGCAGTGTGGTGCGAATATCGTTGAAATCCATTTCCTGCGCATGCAGCGAACGTCCGGAGGTTTGAATATGGTATTTAAGCCGCTGACTGCGGCTGTTCGCGCCATACTTGAAACGCATGGCAACCGCCCAGATACGCCGCGCTACGCGGCCCATTACCGTATATTCCGGGTCCATACCGTTGGAGAAAAAGAAGGATAGGTTGCCAGCAAAATCATCGATGTGCATGCCGCGCGCCAGATAGGTTTCAACATAAGTAAAACCATTAGCCAACGTCAACGCTAGTTGCGTAATTGGGTTCGCCCCCGCCTCGGCGATATGGTAGCCGGAAATAGATACGGAGTAGAAATTATTAACCCGGTGATCGATAAAATATTGCTGAATATCGCCCATCATGCGCAGGCTAAATTCGGTCGAGAAGATGCAGGTATTCTGGCCCTGATCCTCTTTCAAAATATCCGCCTGCACCGTCCCGCGCACTTGTTCCAAGGCCGTTGTCTTGAGCTGGGCTAATTCAGATTGATTAGGGTCACGCTGATTCTCTTCCTTGAAACGCTCTATTTTTTGGTCAATGGCTGTATTTAAAAACATCGCCAATATGGTCGGTGCGGGGCCATTAATGGTCATGGAAACCGAGGTTTTCGGATCACAGAGATCAAAGCCGTCATAAAGTGCTTTCATGTCATCCAGGGTCGCAATGGAAACACCGGCATTGCCGACTTTGCCGTAAATATCAGGGCGCTCACCAGGGTCGCAGCCATACAGGGTCACGGAATCAAAGGCGGTCGATAGTCGTTTCGCCTCAGCATGTTCAGACAGTTTTTTAAAGCGTCGGTTGGTGCGAAACGCATCGCCTTCACCAGCAAACATGCGTGCTGGGTCTTCCCCTTCGCGTTTAAAGGAAAACACACCGGCGGTGTAGGGAAAACGGCCTGGCAAATTTTCCAGTAACAGCCATTTCAATAACTCGCCGTGGTCTTCGAACTCGGGTACGGCCACTCGTGCAATTTTATTGCCCGACAGACTGGTACGGGTCAGTTGAAAACTGATTTCCCGGCTGCCAGTTTTCTCCACATACTCGTCAGCTTTGTAAGCCTGTTTTGTGGCGGGCCAGCTATCAATCAACTTGCGCGCGCGTGAATCCATGTCCTCTTCGCGTGCTTGAATCAACGCTTCAAGACGGGTTTCCTGGCTGCCGGATTCGCGCAGCATACGGCTCGATTCCACCAGTTGTTGCCGCTCTCGCGCCAGTTTCACCTGCTTCGCCACCGTGCCGTGATAACCACGTACTGATTCTGCAATTTCAGCTAAATAGCGCTGCCGATGCACTGGCACAATGGCGGATCGCTCAGACGATGTTTTAACTTTCACCTGAGGCAAAAGGCTGTCAAATTCGTGCAAGCCTTTGTTGCGCAAGGAAGACAACAGAAATTGGTAGGCAGCAGTCACACCGTCGTCATTAAAATGTGCGGCGATAGTGCCAAATACTGGCATTTCATCCACTGTTTGCGAGAAAGCTTCACGATTGCGTTGCACTTGTTTTGATACGTCACGATAGGCGTCTTCGCTGCCTTTACGGTCAAATTTATTGATCACTACCAGTTCGGCAAAATCCAGCATGTCGATTTTTTCCAGCTGACTTTGCGCGCCAAATTCCGGCGTCATAACGTATAACGGCACATCGACAAAGGGAACAATACCAGCATCGCCTTGGCCAATACCGGGGGTTTCGACGATGATCAAATCAAACCCCGCTAATTTGGTAGCGTCGATAATCTGTACCAACGATTTTGGAATTTCACCAGAAGAAGAACGTGTACCAATGGAGCGCATATAGAGATTCGGATGATAAATGGCATTCATCCGAATGCGATCCCCCAGCAATGCACCACCGGTTTTACGGCGAGTGGGGTCAATCGCCAACACGGCAATTTTAATAGCATCGCCCGTATCCAAACGAAAGCGGCGAACCAACTCATCCGTCAATGAAGATTTACCGGCGCCACCGGTTCCGGTAATTCCCAGCACCGGCACCGTGACCATAGCAGCGCGCTGCGCCAACGCCTGCGGTTGGAGGTCATTCAACTCACCACGCTCAATAGCTGTGATCGCTCGCGCCAGACTATTTCGATCACCCTGTTCAAGCTTTTCCAGAGTAGGAATTGAGCTAGAGTCCAGACCACAGCGCGACAACATATCATCGATCATACCGCGTAGGCCCAACTGCTGGCCGTCCTGCGGTGAGTAAATACGCGAAACACCGTAGCTTTCCAGCTCTTTGATTTCTTCTGGCACAATCACGCCACCGCCGCCGCCAAATACCTGAATATGACTGGCATCGTTTTGCTTGAGCAGATCGATCATATATTTAAAGTACTCAACATGACCGCCCTGATAGGAGCTGATAGCAATTCCCTGCACATCTTCCTGTAATGCTGACTGCACAACTTCCGCCACCGACCGATTGTGCCCTAGGTGAATGACCTCAACACCGGCCGATTGCAGAATTCGGCGCATGATATTGATAGAGGCATCATGGCCATCAAACAGACTAGCCGCGGTGATAAACCGAAAAGGTACAGCTTGCCCCTTTTCCACACCATTTGTCGTCACCGCTTTATTCTGTCCCATTGGCAATCCCCTGTGTTCCTCATGAATACGCAAAACTCATTGCAACAGAGTATCAATCCACAGCTAACGAGAAAACGCACTTCCTAGACGTACTTTCCAGACGTACGTGGTTGAATTTTTGCCAATATTGACATATTGTCTGACAATATGTCAATACGATAACATTCCAATTACTTATGGATTGAACTAAGATAGCCACTATTCAAACTTGCGTGTATCTAATGAACAAGATGACCGACACCCTAGCCGATGGTAAATTTCAAAAACTCCATCATACGCCTGCCTATCAAGCGGTAAGCCAAAAAATTCGCAGTGCCATCATCAACGGCGAATTAAAAGCAGGCGAATTACTTCCTACCGAAATGGATCTGGCCGAACAGTTCGGCGTCACCCGCACCACTATCCGCGAGGCTATAAGGTTGCTTGAATATGGTGGCCTGATCGGCCGTGCTGACCGCAAACGCTTAGTCGTTTGCCTGCCCAGCAAAGAATCCGCCAGTAATTCGCTAAGCACTGCTATGCTCATGCACGAAGTCACTTTTAAAGAATTGTGGCAGATCGCGATGGGCCTCGAACCCTTAGCCGCCGGTCTCGCCTGCGAGAGCATTTCCACCGAGCTAAAGGAAAAACTCGCCGCCAATTTAGAACAAACTGCTGCGGCAAAATCAGACACCAAAGAGTTACTTGAGGCAGAAATCGAATTCCACAATTTAATCGCACAGGCAACTTGCAACAACGCTTTGTTAATGGCGCGCGAACCACTGAATCAACTCTTCTATCCCGCGTTTAAAGCCGTCATTGATCGCATGCACCCTGGCGGACGTATTCTCGATTGCCATACTCGAATGTATGAAGCCATTTGTGAAGGCGATAAAAAAACCGCTGAAGAATGGATGCAAAAACACATGATCGATTTCGAGCGCGGCATTAAAATGGCGGGTTTAGACTTCGATGGACCGATTGATCACCAGAGCTTATAGCTTTTAAGAACTGATAACTTTTATACGATAGCGTTTAGCCGTTAAGCTCCATACCACCATCCACCACCAGCTGGATACCAGTGACGTGTTTGGATTCATCAGACGCCAGGTACAATACCGCGTAAGCAATATCTTCCGGCTCGCCGTATTCACCATAGGGTATACGGGCTAAAAACTGCTGCTCGGCTTCCTCTTTGCTAATTCCGGTCAGGCGTACTGTTTCATTGATGAGATTATCATGCATGGCGGTTTTAATTTGGCCAGGATGAACACTATTGCAGCGTATTTTTGAACCGGTAGTCGCACAGTGTGAGGCAACTGATTTGGTGTATTGACGCACAGCCGCTTTGCTTGCGCCATAAGCAGCAATAAAAGGCGTCGCTACCAGCGCGGCGATAGATGATAGATTGATAATCGAGCCACCGCCACCTGCCCTCATCAGAGGAATAGCATGCTTGCAGCCGAGAAAAATACTTTGGCTGTTAATTTCCTGAATCTTTTGCCATGTTGCCAATGCGGTGGTTTCCGGGTCGGCATTCTCTACCGGCCCGCTGATACCGGCGTTATTTACCAGAATATCGAGGCGGCCATAGTCACTTTTTATGCCGCTTAAGATTGCTTCCCACTCAGACTCCACGGCCACATTTTGCAGCATAAAAACAGCCCCAATTTCTTCGGCTGTTTTTTGTCCATTCACTTCCTGCACATCGGTAATAATAGTCGTTGCACCCTGCTCTACCAAGAGGGCGGCAATCGCTCGCCCCAACCCGTTTGCACCTCCGGTCACTAATGCAATTTTTCCGCCTACTCTACCCACTACTTTTGCCATCATGATTTCTCCATTTTGAGTTTATCAAGCGACAGCGCGCATTTTATTTTTCGGTAGTTCGGGAAACTGGAATCCATCCAGAATAATATTCGGCCAGAGGAAATCCATCGGGTGGGGCGTAAAATCGACACCAACATTGATTACTGCTGGTTTGTTCGATTCCATTGAACGCTTAATGGCACCAGCTAACTGTTTCAACTCAGTCACATCTTCAGCATAGCAACCAAAGCCCTGCGCAATTTTAGCGAAATCCACCTTGGATAATTTGGTACCGAATTCGGGATTATCCAGTATGTCGCCAAAGGGTTTATACATGCCCCAATAGCTATCGTTGAAAATGATAGTGATGACATTCAAGCCATAGCGCACCGCTGTTTCTAATTCCTGCATGGTCATACCCATTGCGCCATCACCAGTCAGACAGAAGACGGGCCGCTTAGGGTGAGCCAGTTTCGCGGCGTTTGCATAGGGTAAACCAAAACCCAGATGACCCATCCCCGGAACAAATAATGAGCGTTCCGGACTATCGACCTGAATATGTGAAAGCGTCCACATCATGGTTTGACCACCATCATGGGCGACTATGGCGTCTTTGGGTAACAACTCGCTGATGGCTTTAGCGACGGCGGACTCATTGAGCATACCGGTTCCTCCAACAACTTTCGCTTCAACTGCGGTCGATCGATACAATTCCCGGCAGTCGTTGCGCTTTTTAATCACACTGTCTTTCCAATCCTTATCCGGATTGAGCTGCACACCCTCGTTAATGAGTTCAACCAGTAATTCCAGTGTTGCCTTGGCGTCACCCACCAAACCAATTTCGATCGGTGCGGCCTTACCAATACATTCAGCATCAATATCAACCTGGATAATTTTCTGCGCCTTGGGTTTGGGGTAATGCGGTGGTTTGTGAATCGGTGTAAAGGTGGAAAACTTACAGCCAAAGGCCAATACCAAGTCCGCTTCCTGCGCGACATCAATGGCCACCTGCCCGGAAACCAATCCGGCCGAGCCGATATTATTGGGATGATCAGGATGAATCACGCCGCGACCATTGGCAGTTGACATTGCCAGCATATCAGTCACTTCAAGCAGTGCCCGAAACGCTTCAACACCACCAGATCGTGCGACACCACCACCAGCAATTAGCACCGGTTTACGTGCCGAGGATAATGCTTCTAATACTTGCTGTAATTCCGCTCGACTTGGGGTTGGTCTTTTCATCTGATAAGGAGGAATTTGGTCCAGGTCATAGTTGCATAACTGGGTACCCACATCACAGGGAATATCCAAATGAACCGGGCCGGGTCGACCTGAACGCGCAATATGAATAGCCCGCTCAATCAACTCCGGCGCCCGTTCGGCATGATGAATCGAAGCGTTCCATTTGGTAATGGATTTGAATAGCCCCAGCTGATCCGCCGATTGCAACTGGTCAATACTCGGGTCGATCGTTCTGGCCTGATTCTGCCCGGTAATCACCAGCAGCGGAATATTATCCGCGTAAGCCGCCGCCACGCCCGGCACAATATTGGTCGCGCCGGGGCCGACGGTCGCAAAACACACGCCCATGGTATCGGTCACGCGGGAAATGGAAGCCGCCATGTGTCCAGCAGCTTCTTCATGCCTTGTGGTGACGTAGGTTAAATCTGGGTCACGGGACGCACCATCCATGATCAAACCAATCTGTGCCGCTGGCAAACCACAAATATATTTAACACCGTGCTTTTTGAGTATCGCGAGCAACATTGCGCTGACTGTACATTCCATCTCTACCACCTCTTAAAATTGAATCTGCCGTAAGCGGGCACCTGTAACTTTGCTGGCGCTG
>Ga0070726_10002764_pt1 | contig 15498 bp, 9 predicted proteins | sample tdAd471_FD_67275 | JGI IMG/M metagenome (GOLD analysis project Ga0070726, IMG submission 67275) | Marine sediment microbial communities from the Atlantic coast under amendment with organic carbon and nitrate - tdAd47.1 | ecosystem: Environmental > Aquatic > Marine > Coastal > Sediment | place...
CCATGCAGCAGGCAGAGGCGGAAGCCAGCCATGCGGCAGCGGAACTGACTAGAATCCAGGAGTTGGCAGAGCAAGGCCTCGCAAGTGAATCTCAGCTGCAGGATTTGATAAGACAGGTAGAAGTAACCAGGGCACGTCTGGCAGATGCAGAAGCGAATTTTAATCAGGCCGAATTGGATTTCGAACGCACCCAGATCAGGTCCTCCTTCAATGCCATCGTAGCAAGCCGTGATATTGAACTTGGTCAGTATGTGAACCGGGCCCAGCAGGTAGCGGTTTTGTTTGGTGCTGAAGAAGTTGAAGTGAGGGTGCCGCTGGCCATCAGACAACTCGGCTTTCTGGATATCCCCCTAGGTTTACGAGGTGAACTCAGCGAGGCAGCAGCACCAACTGTAACACTCACTGGGTTATACGGTGGCGAGGAACATCACTGGACTGGCCGAATGGTGAGAACCGAGGCTGCCATCGATGCCAACAGCAACACGGTGCAATCCATCATTCGTGTAAAGCAGCCAGGTCCCCTGGCCGTGAGCAACTCCCCGAACATCAGCCAGATTCCTCTGCCTATCGGTCTGTTTGTACGAGCGGATATTAAGGGCAAGCAGGTGGAAGACATAATCGCTCTGCCCCGATCTGTGATTCGCAATAACAACCAGGTGCTGGTCGTTGATGCGGAGAACAAAATGTATTTCCGGGACGTGGAGATCTTCCGCTTGGAAGAAGACCGAGTGCTAATCAGTGGCGGCTTGTTGCCGGGCGAGTTGATCTGTATCTCTCCGGTCCAAGCCGTGGTCAATGGCATGGCTGTGCAGCCTGTGCGTGAAATGAATTCCGCAGCTGCTCAAGCTGCAAATTAAGCCAGCTGGCATCCTGGAGAGTCAAGCATGCGTACACCAATAACCTGGTTTGTAAAGAATCCCGTAGCCACCAACCTGATGATGTGGCTGTTTCTTGCGAGTGGCTTCATCTCCTATTTAAACCTCAACCAGGAAGAGTTTCCGGATATCGAAACCGGCTTCGTACAGGTCAGTGTCGCCTACTTGGGTGCAACGCCTGCAGAATCCGAGTCTGCTATCTGTCTTCGTATCGAGGAGGCTCTGGAAGGAGCCGAAGATATCGAACGCCTGACCAGCACGGCGCGGGAGGGAGGATGTGATGCCACCCTGGAGCTGACTCGTGGAGCGGATCTTAATCGCGTATTGAACGACGTTAAGGGTAAGGTGGATGCCATCACGACTTTTCCGGTCGAGACAGAGAGACCCATCGTGCGGGCACTGAGCCCCACTAGCAATGTCATGACTCTGGCGCTGGCTTCCGATACTGACGATTATAGCCTCAAGCTCATGGCAGAAGAGGTTCGTTACGACATTCTCGACCTCCCAGGAATCTCGACCGTCAATATCGAGTATCTCCGCCCGCTGGAAATTTCTATCGAGGTATCGGAGTACACCTTGCGCCAGTACGGATTGACCCTGGAAGAGATCTCCCGAGCCATTTCCAGGGCCTCATTGGATATGCCTGGCGGCACCATTCGATCCAGGTCGGGTGAAATTCTAGTGCGCACCAAGGGACAGGTTTATGATGGCTACGAGTACCAGAACCTCGTGATACGCTCATTCCCCGATGGCACGCAACTGCGCCTTGGCGATATCGCAACAGTAAAAGACGGATTCGAAGAAGGTTACCTGGATGCGCGTCTCAACGGTACTAATGCGGCCATCATAGATGTGTTACGGGTAGGCGACGAGGACATTGTGCGTTCTGCGCAGCAGATACGTCGATGGATGGAATCTGCGGAGCTGGATCTGCCAGAAGGTATGACCTTGAGGGTGGTGACGGATTCAGCTTCGGCTACCCAGGAACGTATTTCAACGGTAGCGCAAAACGCTTACACGGGTCTGATTCTCGTACTGATCGTGCTGGGGCTTTTCCTGCGCTTTAAATTGGCTGTATGGGTGGCAGCGGGAATTCCCATTGCTATTTTCGGCGCACTGGCCCTGTTTCCCAGCATTGGCCTGACCATCAGTTCCCTGACTGTAATGGGTTTCATACTGGTGCTGGGGATCATCGTAGATGACGCCATCGTCGTAGGTGAACGTATACACGCCTTTGAACGCAAGGGTCTCGACAAGGAGCAGGCTGCCATAGAAGGTACATGTGAAGTGTCCGTACCAGTTATATTTGGCGTACTCACGACTATTGCCGCTTTCCTGCCTATCCTGTTACTCGGTGGACCGATGGGAGCGTTCTTTAACACGATTGGAGCCGTGGTCGTGTTCTGCTTAATCGCCAGCCTCATTGAATCACAATTGGTGTTGCCGGGACATATTGCACATCGGAAAACCGAAGGATACTTCCTTGAAGGCTCTGCACTGGTGGTGCGTTGGCAGCGCTTTCAGAACCGCATCGCAGAGAGCATGGAGAATTTTGCCGATCATGGATACCAGCGTGCTCTGAAGAAAGTACTTAAATACCGCTACGCGGCCTGGGCAGCTGCCACAGGTGTGATGTTCATTACATTTGCTCTAGTGTTCAGCGGCAGGGTGATCTTTCAGTTCGTGCCCGCGATAGAAGGTGATGTGGTATACGGGTCACTCCAAATGCCAGCGGGAGTGCCTGGTGACGTTACCGAGGAAGCTGTGGGTATTTTGCAGGAGAAGGCCATAGAACTCGCCGCAGAACTCGATGCTGAACTGGAGCAACTGCAAGCTATCGGTAGGGCACCTCAGTCTACTGAACGTGCAGTGGATAGCATATTGACCATCATTGGTGGCCAAGCACCCCGCGGAGGTCCTAATCCTCCTAATAGACGATCAGCTGGCAGCAGTGAAGTGGCAGAAGTGGTGTTATACCTGACTCCGTTTATTGATCGCGGGCAGATCAGTTCTGCAGAGATACGAGATCGCTGGCGAGAAAAAGTCGGTTCCATTCCTGATGCGCTGGAGCTAACCTATGTCTCCGATTCCTTCTCGGCAGGCGAAGCTATCAACTATCGTTTAGAGGGGCGCAACGAAGAGAACCTGAAGATAGCTGCTAATCAGCTAAAGGGTGAGCTTTCCCAGTACCCTGGTGTCTTTGATATCAGCGACTCCTTCCGCGCTGGCAAACAGGAGGTGCAGGTTCAAATCCTGGACCAGGGCAAGATACTGGGACTGACCCTGAACGATATCGCCACTCAGGTCAGGCAGGCCTTCTACGGTGCCGAGTCCCAGCGCATTCAGCGTGGCGCCGACGACATCCGTGTCATGGTTCGCTACCCCGAAGAGGAGCGCCAGTCGCTGGGCAACCTGGAAGATCTGCTTATCCGCACCCCAAATGGCGCCGAGGTGCCTTTCCTGAGTGTAGCCGAATACACACTGGGGAATGGTTACTCCTCCATCAACCGTCAAAATGGACGTCGGGTAATTACCGTGCGCGGTGACATAGATCGAAGCATCGTCACGCCGGAAGAAATTCGGTCTGAAGTGATGTCCAAGTATGCCCAGCGTTGGGAACGGGAGCTGGATGTGGCGCTGGTTCTTGGTGGCGAAGCTGAACAGCAAGCGCAATCTTTATCCGATCTATTCTCAACATTCCCGCTCGCCATGATCGTGATTTTTGCCTTGTTGGCAATACCGCTGAAGTCTTATCTGCAGCCTCTTATCATCATGAGCGTGATTCCATTCGGGGCTATTGGTGCAATTTGCGGACACTTCATCATGGGCGCAGATCTCGTCTTCTTTTCACTACTAGGAATTATTGCTCTGAGTGGGGTAGTTGTAAATGCCAGCCTGGTGCTGGTGGTTTCGATTAATCGTCTGCGTAATGAAGGGCACGGCATGGTGGAATCGCTATCCAAGGCTGGCATGGTGCGGTTCCGCCCCATCATTTTGACTTCTGTTACTACGTTCATAGGACTCGTGCCCCTTATGGCGACGGCCAGTCCGGCTACCATGTTTATCATCCCCATGGCTATCTCGTTGGCTTTCGGCGTGCTGTTCTCCACGGCGATCACCCTGTTCCTGGTACCGAGCCTGTATTTAATCCTGCACGATTTCATCGGCCACACGGATTCGGCCGAAGAACGCGCACTGGCCTACCAGCACTAGTCGAATGTTTCACCAAGCCTCCAGGTTTTTACTCGCGTGACTACTTTGAAGTACGGACAACTCCCAACCCAGCAAGAAAATATTGTTGGTTAGGATCGTTCTGAAAGATATAGAGTGTGGGTTGAGCACGAATTTCGATTGAAAATCGGCCAAACCTTACACATAAAACTTACACACTTTCACAATATACGAAAATAATATCAATTAAAACAGATGGTTATGCCTAGAATCATGGGACTTAACCATCGTGCAAATTCTTCGGTTTGGTAGACTTCCAACATATGTGTACTGTAGTTCACATATGGAAATATGCCAGCTATGGTTAACAGTCGCCCCGATATCGAACTAGCTCACTAACGCTGGTTTTAAAGGGGCGGTTCGCCGCGCTTGGTTTGCGGATAAGATGGCGAAGCCATCCGCAAACCATGTGTGGTGAGGCCAACCCATTGAACTAATTGTTACTTGCCCCTAACTCAGATGTACGAATACCTCAGGATGTTGCTCTGCAATTCGTAGAAGTGCAATAGCGGGACCCTGGGGACTCCTTCGGCCTTGCTCCCAATCTTGCAAGGTTCGTGTGCTTACGCCTAATAATCCAGCAAAAGCAGATTGAGAAAGTTTAAGTTTTTCTCGGATAATCTTAGGCTCGGAGGGCTCAGATAGTTCTGTAGTTCGAAGTTTAAGATTTCCTTTCTTGAAGTTTTTAATTTCGTCAAGGCCTTCAAGAATTTCCTTGCCCAAATCACGATTTTGCACGATTAACTGCCTCCAAAATTCGTTTCAAGTCAGGACCTGAAATAGTGGCTCTCTCGGACTTTGCATAGATCGTCAACATCCAGATTTCAGATTCAGATTTTTCCCAATAATAGATAACTCGAACGCCCCCACTTTTGCCCCCACCGTCACGAGACCACCTGACTTTTCGAACACCACCTGAGCCGCGGACTATGTCCCCTGCGTTTGGCTTTTGGATCAAATAGGCTTGTAAGCCACGATATTCGTCATCAGAAAGATAATTAGATAGGAGCTTGGTAAATAGCCGGGTTTCAATGAATATCATTAAGTGCCATTATACGGCAATGCCGTAGTTTGGCAAGGGTTTCGACTGGGGCAAGTAATGCCGTTTTTAAGGGGGCGGTTCGCCACACTTGGTTTGCGGATAAGATGGCGCAGCCATCCGCAAACCTGGCGTGGTGGGCCGCAACCATTGAACAGTTTGTTATGTTCCCGTTCCCTGTTTAGGAACGAAATCTATCTTTAGCTTATAGCCAACAGCTTCAGCGTAGTCCGTCAGAGTTGATAGTTTTGGAGATATCTCTGAATTGACGCTTTCAAGCCGGCTGATGTTGCTCTTTTTTGTATTTAGTTTCTCAGCAACGTCTTCTTGCGTGAGACCAGCCTCTTGACGCAAAGCAATAAGCTTTTTTCGAATCTCATAGGCTGGAGCAAGATCTTCATACTGATCTTTCACCCCTTTCTTTTTGAGAGCCTCTTTCTTAAAGGACTTCAAAGTAGGTCTACTCATTTCACAACTCCTTCATTCTGTTGCGGGCTTTCTCGAGCTCTCTCTTCGGGGTTTTTTGAGTCTTTTTGATGAAGGAACGAAGAACGATAATTTCTTTTCCTTTCACGGTACAAAAGAGCGAGCGCCCAATACCTTCCTTACCCTTGGCCCGAATCTCAAATAAACCGTTTCCCATTGGTGCGGTATAGGGTTTACCTATGGCTGGGCCGTATTCTTCAATTATTTCAAGTATGTGAAGGTAATTTGCCAGTATCCCAGCAGGGAACCTTAGCGTCTCTTCTTTTACCTTGGCATTGAAGAACGATACTTTCCATTACATTTTGGCAGGTTATCATAAATGATAACATTGTCAAGTGGCACGGAGGGAACATAACATTTGTATACAGAGGGGGTCCCATTATTTCGATACACCGAGGGTGTCCTCATATCTAGTTGTTGTCACGCAGTATCCCATTGAATTATCTTGATTTTCAATAGGGCTGAGAAAGGAGAATTTTAGCTGTTGGGTTTCTAGGTTTGCTTTGTGTCGGCGTAACCCAAATTGCTACTGCCTATCGGAGGTACTGCTCGCGTAGTTGGTCGATACCCACAGCGTACAAGCCAAGTCCGTTGTCTTTGGTCGTCAGCCGCAGCGTCTCCCAGCTGGTGTCGTCACCGTATTCCCAGGTTAGGTCGAATTCCGAGGGCGGATCACAACGGATAATCTCCCCACCCGAGTCGTGTCATTATTGAGTTCGTGTGGTAAGGTTTTGAGCAAAACAACAAGCCCGCGGGAGCAGTACCCGGTCTGCGAGAAGGTGCTTCAATGGGTAATCTCTTTCCAGCGCTGATAAGGCGCAAGATCTTTCTGGTTACTGCCCTGTCTGGACTGCTGTTCGTTGTCTCTGGAAACCATGCCCGTGGACAGGAAATACCCATTTCTCTGTCCGGCATCATCGATTTCCACGTTCATGCGGGTCCAGACTCCCGGCCGCGTTCACTGAATGACATTGAAGCGGCACGCCTCGCAAAGCAGGGTGGGCTCCGTGGAATTGTATTGAAAAATCACTTCACAATGACTGCGGACCGGGCCGCGCTGGTGATGAGCCAGATTGCCGGGCTGGAGGTCTTTGGTGGAGTCGCCCTGAATCGAGCGGTTGGTGGAATTAATCCGGAGGCAGTTCGTCAAATGGTAGCCTTTGACGGCGATCGCGGAAAAGTAGTGTGGCTGCCTACGTTCGACGCCGAATTTTATGTGAAAAGGGCAGGCGGAAATGATGCTTTTGTCAGGGTAGTTGATCAGAACGAGCCAGTCGCCGAGCTACTGGAAGTATTCCGGTTGATTGCGGATCATGACCTGGTGCTGGCCATGGGCCATTCGTCACCCGAGGAAGTGTTATTGCTGATCCCCATTGCTCAAGGTCTTGGTGTTCAACAAATCCTGGTAACGCATGTTTTCGGACAAGGTGCGACGGTAGAACAAATGCAACAAATGGCTGAGCTGGGCGCTGTAATGGAACTTGACTGGCTCGCTGTGCATTCCGGTGCGCTTTCAATAGACGATTATGTAGAAGTGATTAAAGCTATAGGAGCCGAGTCATTTCTTATTTCCACGGACTTTGGACAGGCAGAAAATCCAGACCATGCCACTGGGATGACTGTGTTTATACGCGAATTAATGTCGGCAGGTCTCAGTCAGAGTCAGATTGACATCATGGCGCGACGCAATCCTTCCAGACTTTTAGGATTGAACTGAGAGAAGCCTGGCAATTGGTAGCGCGTCACATAGAGGTCTGTTTGTGGGCCGGAATCAGCCTGTCAGTTTGCGCCCTGACAGTTTGCGCCCTGTCAGTTTGCACAATGTAGAGAAATGAACCTGTCAGGAGGTGACTTGATGGCCCGTTTTATTTTTTCTTTCTTTTTCTTTTTCTTTTTCTTTTTCTTTTTCCTTTTCTCTTTCTCGTCCTCTCTGTTCGTTACCCTGCCTGTTTCACATGCTATGGCGGCTGAGGCCTGTATCCCTGATGGTGAGGTGCAATTCGTTTGTGGAACCACAAATCCTGAAGACTTGTACAGGATTCCTGATACCCCCTGGGTTATCGCGTCTGGCCGAGTATCGGATGTAGATGGACCTATTTACGCCGTAAACATTACCGATCACAGTTCACGGGAAATATTTCCGGAAGGAGCAGCCGCGCCGCGCCACGATGTTACCACTTATGGTGACTGCCCCGGTCCGAACACTGTATTTCAACCTCATGGTCTGACATTGCGGGAAGGCGCCGGGGGAATACATACTTTGTATGTTGTTGGCCATGGTTCCCGGGAAGCAATCGAAGTATTCAATCTGGATGTACGGGGAAGCGTCCCATTGTTACAGTGGATCGGTTGTATACCTGCACCGAGAGGCACTGCACGCATCAACTCGATTACCGCACTCCCGAACGATTATCTGGCAGCAACTAATTTTGATACAGCGGGCGGTGAATTATGGGAATGGCACCCAAGCACCGGCTGGATTGAAGTGCCAGGCAGTCAGATGCCTGGCCCCAATGGACTGGTTTCGTCTGCTGATGGACAGTGGCTGTACATCGGCGGCTGGAGCGATCAGGCCCTGGTGCGCCTGTCCAGGTCACAATCACCAGTTCAAATCAGGGCAGTCCCCGTCGGATTCAATGTGGATAATGTACGTTGGGGGAACGATGGCACCATAATTGTCGCCGGTCATGTTACGCGTTGCGCTGATGGCGGCAACTGTGAGCTGTCGGCTGCTCGTGTTGTCAGGGTGAATCCAACTTCCTTTGCCGTGCAACAGTTGGTGGACTTTAAAGGTAATGATTTTTTCAGGCTCGGTACGGTGGCCATTGAAGTGGAGAATGAAATCTGGGTTGGCGGTATACGGGGAAGCCTTGGCATCGCCAGATTTCCAAAACAGCCCAGGCAATAAAATTGTTAATACGTTCTACGTCAGCAATGTTCGGGTCCGACCGCGGCAGCATCAAGGCAAAGTCCTGTATTTTTCCTTGTCAGAATAGTGCCATTCAATCGTTGCCTGCGGCCTCTCTTTCCTGTTTTTCCAGATTGCGGGCGACACTCAGCATGTTGCGCATGGCATAGTTGCCTTCGTGGCAGGCGTACTCGTAGAGCGGCTGATCCGTTCTGGTCATGGGCAGGGAGATAGACCAGGGCCTGACCCATGTCGTTGGATCCTCGACGGTAAATTCATACAGCAGGATGTCGCCATTCACACGGGTAAATCGCTCGATCAATTCCAGGTTTTCACTGGCACCGAAAAACCGTGTCTTTTCCGAAAAATTGCTAGATTCAATAACCAGGGTCTCACCCTCCCAATAGCCCCGCGAATCTCCGTGCCACAGCCTGACAGTGTCCGGTAGATGCGGACGCCCATCGAGGGGAATAATCCGGACATCGTGCACCATCTCGTTCATGATCATGACAGTGTCCGGCGTCTGCACTATCAGCAGGTTATTATTGTAGGGCTGGGGCAGCATGCCGCCCGGAACCCCCCAGGTTATACACCGTTCAAGCAGAGACCGATCGGTATAACTGTCTGCCGGACCCCGTCCTTCCCGCTCCCGGGCCCTGGCTGCCGCTCTTTCCCGTCCGGCCTCTGATCGCTCCGGAAGCCGGCCGTCGGGCGGATCTACAATCAGCGACGTCTGTCCCGTAGGCAGAACTTCCGTGCCGTAATCCAGGTCATCCGGGTCATGCACGGTAAGTATGATTCGACCGGAGTCCAGTGGCCGCCCATCGCTGCGTTCGGCGCTTAATCTTTCGTAGCTGCGGATTTCTTCAGGCGTAAGAAAGGCTTTGTCTGCCAGCCGTTCCGGGCGTTGCAGCGGCGTGATGGTACGCCGGTCCCAGACACCCTGGATGTCCGGATGCCCCCAGGCGGTCAGCTCGGCTTCGTAGTCGATATTGTCCACGTCCAGCAGTTGTCCGTGTACCAGGGCCGGTGATAATAAAAGACAGCAAAGTCCGGCAATGGTCTGCGCTCTGATTCCCTGCATCATGTTTCCAGCCTCCAGCCTTTTGGTTTTCCTTCTCAGCCCCTGGCAGCCTGTCAGTCACTCAATCGAAACACATGCAACGCATTGCCGGATCGCGGATAGTGAATTTCAGGCGCAAGTGACGCCGGACCCAACCGCGGACTGCCGCCGCCGAGTCCTGTCGACACGGCTACGTACTGCGTGCCGTCAATTTGAAACGAGACTGGAAAGCCCTGCACCGACGTACCCAGTCGGGTCTGCCATAGCTGCTCACCGGTCTTCACGTCGACCGCTCGAAAGCGACGGTCGAGATCGCCAACGAAAGCGACGTCACCTGCCGTTGAGAGCACGCCGGTCAGGAACGGTGCCCGTTGTTCCAAGGTCCAGACCTCTTCCATGGTCTCCACGTCAAACGCGGCGAGTTTACCCAGGTTGCCATTGGTTCCCGGCATTTCCAGAAAGGGTCGCGAGCGTATGCCGACACCGCCTGAACCTTCTACCAACGCGATCTCTGCACCGGTCATCTGCATACAGGTCTGGGCCAGGGGAATGATCAGGATTTCTTCACCCGGGTGATAGCTCATGGGGTGCCAGTTTTTGCCGCCGGCGGTACTGGGGCAGGCCGATATTGCTTCGTTGATTCCGGCGTTCTGAATGTCAGCGCGATAAGTGACGGCACCGGTCTCCGGATCGATGTAATCGAACACGTCCTGATAGACTGTTTCCTTGAAGTCGAGAAACTCGCCGGTTGTGCGATCGAGCTTCCACAGGATACCGTGTTTACCGATGCTGAACACCACGGAACGCCCGTCGACATCCACCAGCACCCTCTCGTACACCTCATCGAGATCGAGGGTTTCGCCGGGGACATGCTGGAAGTACCACTCCAGCGAGCCGTCGGCAGGGCGAAGGGCGAGCGTCGAATTGGTATAGAGTGCCGCATCCTGTATGGTCATGCCGCGACTCGCCGCTACCCACGGTTTCGGCTGGGCTACGCCGTAGTAGACGAGATCCAGGTCCGGGTCGTAGCTGCCGGTAATCCAGGTATCGCCGCCGCCGCGGATCTCGTCGGGCAGATCGGCCCAGGTATCGCCGCCCGGTTCGACAGACCGGGCAACCGTGTTGAAGGTCCATAGTGAGCGGCCTGTGTCAGCATCAATACCACTGATGTAACAGCCCACCGGACTGAAGCGCTCACAGCCATTGAGCCCCTGCACGATGGTGCCGCGAACCACCAGCGGACCGCTGGTGCTCTGATGGCCCTGGGTGATGTCGCCGAAGCGCGTGGTCCACTGCAATTCGCCGGTGGCGGCATCAAGGGCGACCATACGGGTATCGGAAGTCGCCAGAAAGAGCTTGTCCTCATAAATGGCAAGATTACGACTCATGCCGGAATAGCCCTGGGACTCAATGCCGAACTCATGCTCCCAGATCAGATCGCCGGTGCGGGCGTCCAGCGCCTGGACGATGTTGCCGTAATTGGTCAGATAGATGACGCCGTCATGCACCAGCGGTGAAGGCGCATTCCAGCCGCCTTCGGTCATGGACCAGGTCCAGGCAAGCTCGAGATCCTTGACGTTGTCCCGGTTAATTTCATCAAGCGGACTGTAGCTCCAGGCCTGGTAGTTGCCCCGGATCATCAGCCAGTCGTCGGGAGAAGGGGATCGGAGCATCGCATCGGTGACCGGGGTGAAGTCCGGTACCGTGCCGGTAACCCTGAGACCCGCCGGTGCGTTCTGTGCCTGTCCCTGTGGTGGCCGAAGCTGTGCCCGTTCCTGAGGGGGAGGGGCGCTGACTGTGCTGCGGCCTGTCGGTTGCCGCGCTATCAATGCGTCAATCGAAGTCGCTGCCGAACTGCTGAGCTCAACACCACCCGCCGCAACGCCATTGGCCTGCAGCAGGTAGGCCACGATGTCGATATAGGCCTGCTCACTGAGCCTGCCCGGTTGGTCTATGGGCATTGTGGTCCTGACGCGATCGAACAGTTCAGCCGGACTCAGCTCAGCCCACTTGTTGAGGAAATTCGGCCCCGCCAGTTGCGACGCCTCGAAGCTGCCCTGTAAGTCAGAACGGTGACAGCTCGCGCATTCGCGTTCGTAAACTTCGCCGCCACGAGATGCCTGGGCTGCCGTGAATCCGTCAGACCGGTCTGGTTCCTGGGCAGTCAGCGTGGTCATCGTCACACTTGTCAGCAGGGCAGTCATGGCCCTGGCGGTTACCTGGCGGCGTGCTGCGTTCTTACCTGGAGTCATCTGCAGGCCTACTGGAGTCGGATTCAGGGTGAAAATAGGGCAGTTCTTGTTATCAGTCATAATTGTCCGGTTAAGGAACCTCTGATCAGCAGGCTGTTGAAAAACTATTGCGCTTGCCAATACGTCGTTGAAAACTGTCTCAAAATGCTCATTTACACTGGGTAAACTGCGCTTTTTCGACAGTTTTCGCCTCGTCTTGGCTGCGCTCATGACGTTTTTCAACAGCCTGTTAGTTGAGTTGCTTGAGGAACCTCTGAATTATTATGGATGTGTGATGTGTTCTGCGGGGTCTGTCAGGCGCCTCGTCAGTAGACTCGCCTGAAAGCCAGAGTATTTCCATAGGTAATCAGAGGTTCGCTGATAAATATTTCCCTTTGGGATCGTCGTAGAGGTTTTAAAATCACTCAACAACATTGACCCGTATATAGCCGTTGGTCCAGCAGCAATAAAACTCGAAGCCGTAGGTCGGCTCGGCGCTGCGCTCGGTATCGTTGATCGCCTGGATGCGGATCACATAGGCGCCTGGTGCTGAAAACCTCACGGTGGTTGTGGCGACACCACTGGAAGACACAAGGCGCATCTCATCCCGGCTGAAAGTCACATCGCCTGGACCCTGGTGCTTGGTCCAGCTCAGCCACGTGCCCGGCTGTGGATGCTCGATGCGCGCCCGTACCTCCATCGGCTCGCCGACAGTGGCGGCGCGGGGTCCCTCCCAGAGGCCGGTGCGTCCGCGGAACGTGGGCGGATCATCGCCGAGGCTCAGGTAGGGCGCCACCGCATCCCGACCAGCGGTGGCCAACTCGTCCAGGACGTAGGACGGTAGCAGGGAGCCCGGCACACTGAGCTTGCTACCCTGGGTTTCCAGGGTCCAGACGACGTCCTCATCGCCAAAATCTTCCGGCACGGTCACCGCAAACACACACCAGTGATGGCGGTAGGGTCGGGTAAGCTCAGGTGCAGGAACCGGGTCGAAACGGGTCGGCTGTACGCCGTCATATGCCGCCGGCGTCAGGAAGTTTGCCGGGCCTAGCGGGACTTCAATGGTCTCCTCGGTGTTGAGGCTGAAGTAACCGAAACACATCGTAAAGCTGCCGTCTTCATTGGCGAACCAGCCTTCATAGAGCGGGATAACAGGCTGACCGCTGGGCCGCAGCGGGTCTTCGGAGAAATGCGTAAGGCTGGTGGGAAGCTGTGCGAATAGCGTTGCGCTGCTGCAGGACAGCACCAGCAGCGCAATCATGATGCGTTGGCAATGCGTCGCCACGCGCTTACTGTCCCGCAGCAAGCTGGCGCTTGTCGCTACGCTCTGCCGACAGGCGTTCATACTGGTCGTCATTAAGATAGGTAATACCGATCCAGGTGTGGGACATCTCGTCCACACCACGCTGGCCGAATACAACCCACTGTCGCGGATCCGGGTTGATGGGGTTGTTGGCGGTGTTATCCCAGGTAGTGGTGATCAGCAGCATGGTTCCCTTCGGCAGCAGGGGAGCGACGTCGTCCGCGAATTCGTAGGAGATCTGCCAGTTGTGATTGTATCTGTCCACGCGGGACAGCATTTCCCGGCGGCCATCGGGATAAACCGCTTCCAGAGACTGGGCTCTGCCGCGCATGTGCATGTGGGGTCGGAAACTGGTAATCAGGGCGGCTCGATCGAGAACGCGCACACCCTGCTGCGACTTGATCGAATGTGGTGGCACGATGATGTCGCCAGCCCACAGTCCACCTGGCCCTCTGTCGGCGGCGAAAAACCGTTCGCCGTTGGTTGCGAATTCGGGTACATAGCCCTTGGGATATAACCACACCGCGGCTTCGGCCTGCTCGTTCTCGACCTCCCGATCGATGGGAAAATAATGCAGGTTCCAGTCAATCGAGCCGTTCGGGTAAATCAGCATGCCGGTTCCTTCCGGAAACACGTCGCCACCTTTACCCACACCCTGCCTGCCCACCGGACCACTGCGGCGATTGCCATTGGCATCGTAGCTCGCCAACTGGGCATGGCCATGGTGCAACACCTTGACACCTAATGGATAAGAACCCTTGAGCTCGGTAGCGCGCACGTAGCGTGGTTCGTCAATGATGCCCTCGAAGGTCGTATCACGGCGCCACCATTGATCCTGGGCGTTGGCCTTAACCGTGTAGGGTGGCGACTTCACGACAAAGTCGGGCTCCCCAAGAATGCTGGACAGCTGCCATTGGCTGCCATCGGGTAAATCGGGCACCGGGGGCAGGGCGGCCGGATCCCCCTCCGGCATGCCACCGTCGACCCAGGCGACGATGGTGTCTATCTGTTCGTCGCTGAGTGAGATGTCGTTTTTATAGGCCTGGATTCCAGTGGACTTGTCCAGATGCCAGGGTGGCATCTCCCGGGCCTGTACTTTCAGGCTGATCAGGCCGCCATAAGGCCTCACCTGCTCGTAGCTGAGCAGAGGCATGGGACCGATGCCATCAGGGTTGTGGCAACTCGCGCACTTGTCGAAAATGATCGGTGCGATGTGGGTGTTGAATGAGGGGGTATCTGCCGAAGCGAGGTTCCAGGCGACGGCCAGACAAACGAACAGGGATGTATTCTGAAGCTTGGTAGAGGTCTTCATTATTATTAGCTCCCAATTTTTTGACTAGATAGAATAAAAGCCAGACAGCAGATTGTCTACGATTCACCGGATCAATTCGCCGATTTCTGGGTACGTCCGTCTTTTATCCTGAACAGGCTGTCCTGCGGAAGGCCCGTCGCCTGCAGGAGAAGGGCCGGTTTCCCGATGCTGGTTATTCTGTTAGCAGGCAGACCCCGGTTCAGCCCTTACAAGATTGCAATTGAAGAATTGCTCAACGCTGTGGCGAGGCACGGAATGCGTTAACATTGCCCCTCGCTGAAATTTCACCCCGTGCGATAGCGCACCGTATCCGGGCAGTCCGGCCTGACGGGAAAGCTGTCGCGGGAACACCCGCTCACGCCTGGAGATGCAGTGGATACCGTAGAAGCAGTCGCCCAGACACCGTCACCAATAAGCCTGTTCGAACGCTACCTGTCGGTGTGGGTGGGCCTGTGTATCGCCGCCGGCGTGGGGTTCGGTGCGCTTTTCCCCGGGGTATTCCAGTTCGTCGCCGGCGTCGAATACGCCAACGTGAATCTGGTCGTCGCCGTGCTGATCTGGGTGATGATCTACCCGATGATGGTGAACGTGGACTTTGCCTCGCTGCGCGATGTCGGCAGGAAACCCAGGGGCCTGTGCATCACGCTGGTGGTCAACTGGCTGATCAAGCCGTTCACCATGGCAGCCCTCGGCATTGTGTTTTTCGAGTATCTTTTCGCGGGGCTTGTGGATCCGCAGACGGGCAGGGAATACATCGCCGGCATGATCCTGCTGGGTGTTGCCCCGTGCACGGCCATGGTTTTTGTCTGGAGCCAGCTGGTACGCGGAGACGCCAATTACACCCTGGTCCAGGTGTCCATCAACGACATTATCATGATATTCGCCTTTGCCCCTATCGCCGCCTTTCTGCTGGGCGTAACCGATATCGTGGTGCCCTGGGAAACGCTTTTTCTTGCCGTCGTGCTCTACGTCGTGATTCCCCTGGTGGCCGGTTATATCACCCGACGCAAACTGGACGCCTCCGCAGACCACGACAGGGTTCGTGACTTT
>Ga0070726_10002768_pt1 | contig 15481 bp, 10 predicted proteins | sample tdAd471_FD_67275 | JGI IMG/M metagenome (GOLD analysis project Ga0070726, IMG submission 67275) | Marine sediment microbial communities from the Atlantic coast under amendment with organic carbon and nitrate - tdAd47.1 | ecosystem: Environmental > Aquatic > Marine > Coastal > Sediment | place...
GGAGGGGGGGGGGTCCTTGTCAAAATCCGCCCGGGTGCCAAATTGGACACGGTCCAGGTTGGATACGTGCAATTCCAGCAGTTCCTCTTTCAGCCGCTCGGACCAACCTTTAATGGGACGCGCGATGCAATCAGCCACAGCGGTTGATTCGCGTCGTCATTCCCCTGGCATAATAACCGCTGCAGTCGTTATTTGTTCTTCTTCGAAGTAATGCGGATCGTAATCGGAAAATAGTGCATCCCTGGCTCCGAAATGTACACCTCGTTGTCGGTGATGAGGTGCGCAAGCACACTTTGCTTCACTTCAACATCGTCAGACCGCATAAATTCCTGTAGGTTTCTGTAAAATTCGCGGGTCACGTCTTGGATAAAAAAGGCTCTCCCTTTGCGACGGTCTGGGTGCGGAAAGTTGTAGACGTCATCGGTTTCCACCTTTTGCCCGAGGCCGTCGCGGATTTCCATCGCAGTGGCCCCGGGGTTGGCCAGGACAAAGCGGCGTATTTCCTCTACCGACATGGTCGGTGGGTATGAAACCATACCCGGCTGCACGATGTCTTTTACAGATTTCAGTTTACTCGCTGGACTCGTCTTCCATAAGCGCGTTTGCAATGGCACGGATCTCAGGGCTCCACGAGCCGACGGGGCGGTCAACGCGCGGGGGAAATGGCATGCTGTACACAATGGCGTAAGCCGGGTACACCATGTTTTCAAACAGGGCCATCTCCTGGCCGCGGCACAGCTCGCCGACAATGCTGTCAAACCCCGGAGGTGGGCCCCTGGCCGTCGTGCACCGAGTGCCCCGCGGAAGTGTGCACGCAACCCCAGCAAACGCGTGGCACATAAACATCAGACGTGTGGGCCCACTCGCGTACATGTCCGCCTTGTAGGCTTGCTCGGCAAGGTAAATCGCCGGCCCGCCGAGGTTACCCCGCTTGGAGCGGGATATGTCAATCCCGTTGAGCGCAAAACTCTCAATCGTCCCGTAGACGTCGTCTCCGGTGGGGGTGCCGTGAAATCCCACGACCTCCCCTCCGACGTTCGACTCGCTGTAGTCGAGATACATCCCGGCGTTTTCAATACGAAAAATCTCCCGGATAATGCCGCCACACGACAAAAACTTCATCTCGATGGCCGCTGCTTCACCGGTGTCCCTGTCAACGGGGACGACGACGTCCGCCCCCCCGCTCCATGTGTTGTCGGCCCAGAGTGGACCCACGTCACCAAACCCGTGTCCAAACAGGTCCATAGCGATTCTGGACGCTGCGTGGTCCCCACACCCGCAATGGGCCACGATCTGACCTTGCTGGCAAGCGTTGCCACGGTTGTCCAAAAGGGGCGCAGCTCCCCGCCAAAGAATGCTATTCCGCTGGTAATGGCGGGGGTTGTGGGGGCACTCATCGACCGAGACGGATCCGCAATTGCGTTTGCTTCACGCACTGAACACGGAATCATTATTTTTACTCTGGCAAGGTCGATCGTTGTCAATGCCGTTCTGTACGAGGAAGCCGTCGCCATCGAGGCGTGGAAAATGCTCCGCGCGTGCTTTCCTTATGCTGATCTGTACGGGAGCGTCAACGCGCCCGCAATCATGGCGGCCACGCGTGTATACGTTCTACTCGCGTAAATTTGACTGTCAGTCTTTGTCGTCGCCGCCTCCTTTGTCCTCTTCGCCCTCTTCGTCGTCCCCCTCGTTTCCCTCGTCGTTGTCGCCGTCTTCGTCGTCCTCCCCATCCTCGTCATCGTCGTCGTCCTCCTCGTCGTCTTCGTCGTCTTCGTCATCATCGTCATCCTCTTCCTCCTCGTCGTCTTCGTCGTCGTCATCCTCTTCACCGAGTGTAACCGATCCGTCGCTGTCGCACGGGTCGTCTTCGTCAACGTTGTCTCCCTCAATCACTTGAATCGCGGCCTCTCCGATCTCGGACATGCGATCTTTCAGATCCGTGGCACACGCGGCAAACGTATCGGGGCTCATAACCCCAGAGTTCACTTCCGCTTCGAGACGTTCAATATTCTCAGAGAGGGACGATCGCAAAAGATCAATCAGCTTGTGGTATTCCTCTCTCACCGAGTACTTCATTTGCACCGTCCTGCGGTCCAAAGGCGGGATCCTGCGCGGGGACGGCTGTTTGGTTCGCATGGCTCGGGTGTGAAACGTCCAAGAGGCCGCTAAATACATAAGCTCGCCCGGTGTACACACTGGAAAATCCCCCCCCGCAAGGCCCCCGGACCTGTCTGGCACGCAGCATAATCATGCACGGGGTCCTGAGGCGCGGCGAGCGGTTCCCCGCGCCCGGCGTGCGGTACGACCCGCATGCTCCGCCGGCCACGCGCGAGGGCGCTCTTGCCGCGGCGCGCGGGAGCAATGACGGGTTTTCGTGGTCCGAAGGCGGCAAGACGTTTGTAGCGTGGCGGGAGGGCGACACGGTCAGGACGATGGACGTGTCGGTTGCCATCAACAGCGGGTACGTCGCCAACAACGCCATGTCGTCGATCACGCAGTTTCGGGACCTGTGCGTCTATCCGACGTGTCCGTCTGAGGACCTGCCGATCGAGATTGCGTCGCCGGGGTCGGTGTTTACGTGCGACGCCAGAACCGCGGAGATCCACACAACGTCCGTCCGGCCCCACGGGTCCATGTATTGTGACCTCGTGTTCAACACCGAAGGCCGTGTTGCGACCTATGCGGCCGGGATTCGAGGGGTTGTCACCCACTCGGGCGACCCGAAGAAGCCCGTCAACATAACGCGGGACGCCGGATCGCACACGGTTCTCCATCACGTGATGCGGGTTGTTGCCCCGGAGTGCACGGGCAGCGTTTCTCTCGTCGGGTTTCAGGGCATGCCCCTGTGCAAGTTCAACGTGCCCGGGGCGGCGCCGACAACGTGTGTTGTTACACCCGACCGCATTGTCATCATCCCGGTGTCGCTTGCGACGGCCGACATTGGTGCGTCGACGCGGTGTGTGATTCTCGCGGGCGTGACGGTGCGCGACGGGACGATGGCGGTTGTTGTTCCTGACAAGCCCTACGTGTGCACCAGCCTGCCACCAGCGTTTACCACCAGCGTTCCATTGAGCGTTCACACGCTGGGTGAATTTGATGACGTCGTGCAGGGCGTCGTTACCAAGGCCGAGAGTGCCCAGGGAAGCACTCCTGCTCCGGGCGACGCTCCAGGCGGCGCTTTGGAGAACGCCTCGAGCGGCGCTCCAGGCGGCGCTTTGGGGAGCTTTGAGCCGGCCGTGTTTGTCGCGTGTGACGTTGCGGCACCCCCTCCGTTTGCAGCGGAGGGGATTCGGTTTGGGCGTCGGTTTGGAGAGCACGCCCCGACGATGGTGCTGCCGTTGCCCGCCGGGATGATGGTGTGCACAGAGGCCGTGTTGGGCCTTCCGCCCGCTGTCGACGTTCCCGTTTCAAGCCGCAGGGGCATGAACGTGGTCGTCATCTCTGACGCTCCTCTGGTGGGATCGGCGGTCGAGCGTCTCAACTGGTGTGTTGTCGTTGTCGTCACGAACAATGCCGACTTGACCACGGTCGACGTGTCTGGAGCGGTCTCGATTCGCGGCCCGATGGGCGCAACCGTTTTTTACCGCGGCGGCAAGTATTTTTTTGCCACTGGCGTTGAGATCCCCGGGTTGATTCCGCCCGGGGTCTCGTTTGGTGACGAAATCGCGGTCGACTTTGATGCGTTTTTCTCAGAGCCGCCCGTTTACCACTGGCCTCGTGTGGTGCCCCCGGGTGGCGACCTGGTGTGGTTTGACGGTGACATGGTGCCGATTGATGTGGCCACGAGCGTTTTCTGCGGTCGCCTGACCTCCGTGGTTGACATGGACGCCGCCCGGGTGCTTCTCGCTCAGATGTCGTACTTGCTGTCGGGGTCCGAGTTTAGCAGGGCGTGTGCCGACTTTGCCGGGAAGGTGCGGGACGCGGTCAAGGCCGTGTCCGAGCGCCACCCGTTTCAGCTGGACGCCCGTGGGTATCCGATTGTTGCCGCGTCAACGGTGTCGCCGAGGGAGTCGCGCAGGGCTCTGGAGCGCCACGTGCGCGGTCTTCTTCGCCTGATTGCCGGGGCGGTGTGCGACGGGTCGGGGACGCGGGCTGACGCCGTTGGGTCCACCCGCCACACCGCACGCGTGCTGTCGATCAAGGCGTCTGCGCAGGCCGTGCAGGACTTTACGCGCGACGACGTTATGGATCTGATGGAGCGGCAAAAGTCGCACGCGGTCATGGTCGTGTCCCCGGACGGCTTTATTGGCGACGTTGTCGCTGCGCTTCAATCCGATGCGCCTCTGCCCCGTGTCGAAATCGACGGGCGTTTGCCGTTCCTGGACCCGGCGACGGTCGCCGACCTCATTGGGGGCAACTACTCGGGCAGCGAGGACCCAAGGAGCCTGCGCGTATGCGCGTCGACGTACACTGACGACGAGATTGCGAACCGGCTCCTGGCGGTGCTTGTGGACGATTTTGTCGGTCTGCTTTCCGGGCCGGATGACGGGCTTGTGTCGCGGCTCAGGGCCCTTACTGTCGAGGACGATTCCAGTGACTACGCACTGACGCTCGCAATGTCAATTCTCGTGGAGAGTGGGTGTGACGACCAGGAGAGAGCGCAGGCCGTCGTGTACCGAATTGCCGCGGTGTTCGAGGGATTGACCGAAGTGACTGCCGACGATGGAGTTTCGCCGTTCAAGATGTACTATCCGCTGTTTGGCGCCGGTGGGCGTCCGTTTGACGGTCTTGTGTCGGCGTCTGCCCCAGTGTACGGGTCGTGGCCCGATCTTGCGTCGGACAAGGACGCGGTGACTTTTATGGCGCTGTTCCGGATGTTTGCGCGCGGCGAGTCGAGTGGCCCCGACGTGCGCGACCCCATCTACGCGTGGGCAATGATTTGCCTGCTGCTCGGCGCGGCGGAGCACCTTGCCCCTGGCGAGATTCACCCGGGGTCGACGGTTGACACCACCATCAAGGGGCTTCTTCTTCGGGTTGCCCTTGTCTGCGCATCGACGGCAACGACGGTGTTTGCCCCGGGGTACGCCCTTTTTTCGCATCCGGTGCCATTTGTGGCGCTGCCAGAGTCGGGGCTCGAGTACGACGTGTTTGTCCGGATCGTGAGGGCGTTTAAGACGACGTCGTGGGACCCATCAGCGGTGCACAGGGCGATTGCCAACATTTTTGCCCAGCGCGCATGGCGGTGCGTTCTCCGCGACGCCGTTGTCGAGTCGGCCCGCAAGGCGCCAGTGGTGCCGTCTGGCTTGCCGGCGGGGTTTGTTAACGAGGTGGCGTACGCCATTGCGACGACAGGCGGGAACCTTCCCCCTGACCGTGCTCTGGAATTTTCCGACAAGATGCGCCAGATGCCAAACGTTTCCAACATGCGCGGCATGCGCGCGATGATGCGCCTTGTGGATGGACTTGTGTTGGTCGCGGACGGGGCACTGCCCGGCGGAATCTCCAAGGCAGCGCGGCTCGAGGCGGTTCGCTGTGCCCTTGGGACGCTTGTCAAGCGCGGCGCGTTTGGCGACGACATTCGTGCCGCTCGAGAGAATATGGTGCGGATCTTGGAGCCGGTCATCGGGAGCTGCATGCCGTTGGCGGATGTGGTTCGGCGCGGGAAGCTCCCGCCGTGGCTCGTGAACATTGTGTGCACGCGGGACACGGTCTCGGCGTACGACGCCGCGTGTGGACAGTCTCTTCTTGCGGCGGTGACGGCCAAGGACCCTCCCGAGCGAGTTGTTGAGCTAGTGTGTACGCCGCAGGCGGAGGATGTGTTTGAGTGGCACATGCTGGCGGTTGGCGGGTGGTCCATTGCGCGAGAGCGGCCTCCCGATTGGCTCGACCGTGTGGATGATACGATTGCGGCAATTGTCAAATTTGCAACAACGGTGTCTGACGACTGGGTTCGGGACAACATTTTCAGCGTTGACATTCCTCGGGAGGACACCCGGCCAGAGCTCGTGCGCCGCGTCGCCCGCGATGGTGGAGGTGACAGACTGCTTGCCATTGCGGCCGGTGTCGACGGGATGACGGGCGACATTGTCCCGCGCGGGTTCATGGGGCTCTTTGGGGATGTTGACCCCGACGCGGTGCTGAGGTCGTGCGTCTCGGCGATGCTCCCTGTTTTTCGATCGCACGAGAACGCGATTGCTGCTGGCACCAATGCCGTCCTTTCTTTTGTTGGGTGGGAGTGAAAAAAAGAACCGGTCGGATTTGAACCGACGACTGTCTTACGGCAGTGTTACCATTAAACTACGGTTCTAGAAACGGTGGCGGGTGCCCCCACCACCGGAAACGCAGAGCTCTGGAGGGCGCATTTACTTTTTCATTGATAAAGCTTCTACTCGGAGTGTTTCGTAATACTCGAGCCTCTTTGGCCTTGCCACAAACAGCATAAGCATAAATGACGCAAACAAGAACGAACCAGCAATGTACCTCTCGTGTGCCCACATGTCGCTCCATCGGAGTTTGCCAGCGCCGCACTCGCTGACCTCTGGCTGATTGCAGACCGGTGGAATTTGGTCCTGGGGCGTAAGCAACGGGCAGCTGGCACACACTCCTGCCACAAGTCCGAGAATGCTCGTTCCCCGTTTGTAACATCCCCAGCAAAGCGTGCACGGTTCCTGAAGAAGAATGGCCACCGTGTAAATGCTTCCGCAGATGAGCGTGATGAGAAGGATAATCAAGCGGGGAACCCGTGCGACGTTGACGTGCATTCCCGGGATGTCAAAAAGCCAGTTGAACGGCTCCATGCCCACAATGGTGTACGTTATTCTTGGCACTTTGAGCGACGGTGATTCCGGATTGTGTATCGCCAGTCGAATTAGGTGGAACCGGAAGCTCACGTAGGTAATGACCCAGAGAACGGTGCTGACAAAAAACAGCCATCCTCCAGCCACAGCCATCGGTGATTTCAACAATTCTTTGCACAGGTCAATGTAGTAATCCGTTGCGGACGCAGCGGGTACAACTGTTGCGTACCGGTACCCGATGTAGACCAAAACGGTGCCAGCAAGATTCAAGAACTGTCTCACATGTGCCAGGAAAAGCTGGACCGTGTAGTAAGACGTGTATATGTGCGGCGTGACCGGTCCGTACGGGTCTCCGTGGGGCTGAACCGGCGTTGTCTTCTTTTCTGGGGGACTCACGAGAAAAATAGGAAAGTGTGCGTACCAAGACAAAAACGACGTGAAGATCGGGATTGCAAAGCGTGTCTGCGTCTCCGCTGCTTCCATCCTGCCGCTGTGATCTACTGTTCACAACGCGAATATGGATCCGAGCGTCGCGGGAAGCAACCTTTTTATGTGGAACGCCAGGGTCGGAGACGATGATGTGGTTTTCGACATGCTGTGTCGCAATGTCAAAAAACACACGACCCAGATCGTTGACCCGAGCGTCGTTGAAATCGACGCACAGATCCGCTCGTACCTTGAAACGGCGGTAAAAATGATGCTTGAATCCGTTTTGGTCAAGTACAACGCGCAGCGCAAGTCGGCATACGCCGAACTTGTTCGTCGTGAGATCGCGCTTGGGTCAACGGAACTTATCCGGTCTTTCGAGGCGGCCGTTCGAGATTACACCGGACGGGCTGTGGCAGGGGCGCCAAAGGGAGGACTTGTCCTTCTCGAGCCACACGCTGCGGTGCCTGCTAATCCGCCCATTGTTATCGGGGGAACCGTGTTTCCAGCGCAGGGGGACAGCGCAAGCAAACGCATCAAGCTGGTGATCCAGGACGAATCCGAGGGGACCATACAATATGTTCACACGAGCGGAGACGACCGGTGGTCGGATTACAGGATGCTTGGAGGGGCAGTCATGTTGTCGTCAACAGATCTTGGAAAAATCATGCACAAGCTCGCCAATGCTGCCCCCCTCATTCAGTTGACGGTGGAGGGGCTCCCCCTGCCAACCATTATCAAACGGCCCGACGTTGAAGCCATAGCAGCAAAACTGAATCTGGAAAACGTCACAGATCTGCCGATGTGGTCTGATCGAGTCGTGGACGAAATCAAGGCAAAAATCGACGAGCGCATCAGCACGGTTACCGCAAAAATGTATCTTGACGCGCTTGCGGGCAGCGTTGAGATGGTGATGAGCGACGTCGAGTCTGAAAAAAAGGATGAAATCAGGGCTCTGATAACATCGCTTCGCTCCGACCCGGTGTTGTTTGTGCTCGGTCTTGCTCCGGATGAAAAGACTGTCGAACCGAATCTGTACTCTACACCCCCGCGCACACGCTCCCTTGTTCGGGGGATTGATCCCGAAAAACTCGACACTGTTGTCGGCGCCAATCAAGCGGATTACTTTTCGGTTGTGTACAAAAACGAATACGTTGCGGTCAACACACTGTACAACGTTTTGCAGCCCGACCACTGCGTGCGCCTGAGCGAGTGGCATGATGCTCTCGAAAGGCGCGAAACCCTGCAATCCGTTCCTGTGCCCGACACGGAACCAAACCAGACGACTGTTCCGGGCGCGGGGGACGCCCGCGTCGTGCTTCCGTCAAGGGAAAAGCAGTTTCGCATGTCGTTGATGAACCCGATGGCAAACCCGTCTGAAGAAGTGGATTCTGCCGCTGTGGACTTTGACTCGCCGTTCAAGCCGTTTGAACTTGACATTCACATGGGAGACAGGCAATCGCACCTTGACGAGGCAGCGGAAGTGGTTCGAACGGCACTCAACATGCTGTTTGCCCCGGCGCCGTCGTACACGAGCACGGTAACCATCGGCGGGGGGCCCAATCTGGACCGTATTCTGCCCCACGTCCCGGGAAAAGAATGCAAGGTGAGAAAATACGAGAGGGACGACCGCATCGCCTGGAACAACGGAGACGTGTCCGCGTGCTCGCGGTTTTTGTACACCCACGCCGCACTCAAAACAAGCGCGGCCCCGGTGGGACCTCCGTCGTACCACGACCTGTCAAACATGCTGGCGACGGCGGAACCATTTCCCGTCCCAAGCGAAACGGAAAAACGGATCGGCGACATTGGCAAACTGATTAGAGAGCGGCTGAAGACCAGGTTTGAATCATGCACGTACCTCGTGCAAAACACCAATGTTCGCTCGTCTGTGCACGCCCAGCCCCTGGCGCCCTACTGCGTCGACTTTACCCCGAGGTCGGTTCTTTCCTGGGCGATCGGAACCGCTTCGACGCCGGCTCTTGAAGCGGTGCTACTTGCGGTTTCGGTTGTGCGGTGGGTTTTGCAGACAGAAATCGAAACCAGAAGGCACGCGGCGTTTCGAGTGGTGCCAAACGCTTTCAGAGCTGCACCGGCGCCTGTTGACATCAAAGCGCCGTTGTCCGAGTCGTGCAAACTGAAAGACGACACGCCTCGGTACACGCTTCAAAACATACAAACGGGAGACATGTACGACGTGAAAGAATTTGCCGAGTCTCTCGAGCTGACGCTTCCCAACACGTTTATTCGGTGTGGCCCGGCCGTGGTGTGTGCTGCCGACAAAATCGACCCGGGGCCAAACGCGGGCCCGGTTGGCCTGTTCAAATGGGACCCACCGGATGAAAAATACGGTTATGTGGGCCTTCCGGAAAACATGCACGTGTACATGGACCCTGGAAAGACGGTGATTGCCGCTTACGTTATGAAAAACGACTTTTTGTGCGTCAACACCGATCTTCTCAAACAAGACGAAGACGCGTACGTATTGGCGCCAAAACGAGTTTGGTTGCGCGATCCGGCCACGAATTATGACGGGGTTTTGGCTAGGGAGGTGGTGAGATTGACCGCAAAAAGCGTCCCACCGGTAAGGTCAATCACGGAAACACCAAAAGACCCTCCGTTTGATTTTACCGAGTGTACGGGCGTTGCCAAATCATTTGACAACATCGCCGACGCGATTGTGGACGGCGCACAGGGGCTTCATTTCAACAACACCAAGTCTTTGTCTCGCACCGTGTTTGCGGGCGTGGTGGGTAACCTCAGAGACAAACTGCACGACTACCTTACCAAAAACGACCCTCGGTACACCGGAAGCGTTCCGTGGGCGGTCAACGTCCAGGACGACGAAGGGATACCAGGGAAGCGTGCCCTCAATGCGCACCTGTCTGCATTGTACCACACGCATCAGCAAAGCGTGCTTCGCACGCAGGACGCCGCCATGGTCGAGCGCGTTTTGACAATGACCAAAGGACCGCACAAGTCCGATCTCGCGACCGAAACGTTTGTCGAAGGGTGGTTGTACCGGACGGCCACGTACATTGAAACAGAGTCTACCCTCATCGGTCGGCTGGTCACTATTGTGCGCGATGTTGTTGGCATGCCAGAGGGGGCGGTGAGAAACCCGCTGGCGGTCGAGATTCGCAGGAGCCCAAACATCACCATTGCAACGATTCTTCGCCGGTACCCGAGGGTTGAACCACAACTCACCAACGTCATGATGGAGGTGTTTGAATTTAGCAAAATCCCAAAGCAGACTCAAAAGGCGAGAAACACGAACGCCCTTGTCCTTGCACACAGCCAGCTGAACAAGCGCCTCACGGCGTTGGCGTTTTACACGTAGGGTCCAGACTGGCTCCAATTCGACCCGAGGAAGGGCAACCCGGGCCGTGCTCTGCCACAACCACCAACGATGAAGATCGCGTCACTCAACGTGGGCGGGGGCCTCGACCGGTGGTGCGATTTCCACGACGGCGGCATTGTCACGGGTCTTGCCAAGCACATCGAAAGCAATTTCGGCAAAACCAAGGTCGGTGAATGGGTGCATTGCGACATTCTGGCCGATTTTCCGGAGGCCGAGGACCTTATGGGGGAGATTTGCAAGCTCAGCGTCGTCGAGTTTCTCACGAGTTCGCGCTACGGCAAGAGCCGGCTGATCTCCGGCCCGGATCGGATGCAGTTTTGTGGCCTGGACGGGCGCCCGGTCGAGCGGCCGACCCCGCGCAGCAACACGTGGGTCCCGCAAATGCCCCCCATTGTGGAGTGGCGCGAGTGGTTGTCTGCAAAGACGAACCACGCCGATGGCAACCCAACCGTGAGGGAATGTTTTGAGGCCGAGTTTGGGGACAAGGCCCCGAACGCCATTGTGGCGCTGTTTGTGTTTGATTCTCTGCTGTACAGCCTGTTTTCACTGGCTGGGTGGCTGGACGTTCGCCAAAAGATCAACGAACAGCGGGACGTCGCGCGTGCGCAAAAGTGGGCGTTTGTTGACGACCTTGTTGAAACCAACGACACTGTGATGTTTTGCGAGGTCGACATGGACAGCATGGACATGATTATCGTGGCAGCAGAGGCGCACGGTGCCCAGGTGTACACGGGGAGAAACTTTGACGAGCACGGCGCACAGAACATTGCGATTGTGCACCGCGGCGACGTCAGGGACGCCGTCCGCGCCCAGGGCAGTGGGCGCCGGCTGCAACTGGACGTTGGAGGTGTGTCGTACATCATGTTCCACGCCAAGAGCGGCAGCACGGAGGGCGCCGATGAGATTACGGCGATGCCGGACGCGCCATCGGTTTTGCTGATGGACGCCAACACCACATACACCGGGCCCACGGGCATTGAAAAGGCCGTTGAGGCAGCGGAGCGTTCCGGTGCCAGTTTTGTTTTTGCCGGGTCGACCGTCAACCGGGCCAGGACCATTTTCCAGACCCAGACGGGCAAAGCCGTGCTTTCGGACCGCTTCTGCGATGCCCCCCGGGAGCCCAAGGACATTGGCGCTGTCAAGGGGTTTTCCGTCGTGTCGGTTCGCCGTTCCAACCGGCCGGGAGGGCGGTACGTTGCCGGTGAAACGACACCGAGCGAGGACTACCCGTTTGACCACGCCGCGCTTTTGCTTGAGATCAAGTAACGGGTGGTCACGCGGCGTTCTATATGCGCTGGGTTTTCAGTAAACCGACCATGGCTCGCATGTTGTCTAGTGGCGGCGTTGCCAAGGACCGGTTTCTCTCCGGTGTGCAGCGGGACGGGTTGCCGGACATTGACGGACTCAGCGTCAAGGCGCTTTCTGTTTTTGTCGACAAATATCTCGTGCCAGTTTTGAAGGATCGAACCGACACAAAAAAGGCATACAACGCGTATTGCAAGTATTTTGGCGTCTCCAGGACGGACGGGGACGCGGCCCATGTTGTTGCGTTTTTTGACAACGGATGCCAGGGCGCGCTTGATCATCACATGGCACTTGGTATTTTCTACAGATGCCTTGTTACCGGGATCAAAATTCGCCCATTGAAGCCAGTGAAATTCGACAAGACAATGCGCCCAGACAGAGTCGACATTGAACAGTGGAAAAGCGACGTTCTCGACGCGCTTTCGCCTGTTGAGAAAGACAAATTCAGGGCGCGGATTTTGTTGCATCTTCCCAGACTTGTCACAGAATTCGAATCGACCTACAACCTCACAATCGAGGCTGCAAAAAGCCCGGGCAACAGCGGGTTGTTTGAAGAAACCCTGCTGAGCATTGACAACGTGGGATCGGCGTGGGATTTCATGAAGTGGTCACCCGCTACTCTTGCCAAGTACGCCAACTCCTGCTATCTCACTTTGGACAAATCACCGTGGGTTGAGGTTCGGTGAATCATTTTGTATTGGGAAGAAGCACGCACGTCAGTGCAATGGCAAACACGGGCATGACAAATTCGGCAACAAGAACAAGGCGCGCAAATTGCTCGTATTGACACCCCACATCAAGATCGGCCGTGACGCCCATTTCAACCGTGAGCAGCAGACCGGCGAGATAGGAAAGAATTGTGCCGAGATTCTTAAAGCTAAAATAAACCGCAAGTTGTGTCGTTGGGCGGTCCGACGTTCTTTGTGAAACGAGCAGCACCATCGCCATGTCAATAAGCATGTTTCCCACCGGCGAGACAACCCCGCTTCCGATGAGAAACACAACGCTGTCCGGGATTGTTTTGTTGAGGTTGAGAGCGATGCACACATCAAACAGCGATCCAATCATTCCGATGATGATAGCCGCCTGTGTTATGCTTCGAATCGTGAACCGGCCGAGCAGCACCTTTTTGTAGAACCAGGCCGAAGCAACCCCGGTCACGCCGGACAAGGCGGAAATTGTCGTGTAGTAAAACAAAACCCCGAATTGCGGCCCTCCGGTGGTGCACAGCGGCGAGTCCCGAATGACGTAAAACCCGTCTACCGCTGCGTTGATGTTGACTGTCACCAGCTGTCGCAGAAGGATGAACGAACACGCGCAGTAAAACACGGGCTCCGTTGGATAGGTGTAAAACACCCCAGCGATAGCTATCGCCGTCACCAGAAGAATTATCGGGGCGGTAGCCTCGGATGCCGCTGTTAGAGAGACCAACATCATGCACACCGCACCGAGGGCGGACAGTATCCACACAAGACGCCATTCGTTGGTCGTGCACGGTGTGCGAAGCGTAACCGGCAAAAACCAGACGGGTTTTGTGCCGTTTTTTACCAGGGGATCGTCCTTGTCGAGTGTTCGGTGGTCTCCGGGGAACGCATCCCTGGGATACACCAACAGAGGGTAAAGCCCTTGAAGAACAAATGGCACCGCGATAAAAAAAGCGACCTGCGTGTGCTCCGCTCGGTGCGACTGTGCAAAAAACCCCACAATGACCGCGGCCAAAATGTTTCCGAGCATTTCGCACCCGTAGGCAAACGGAATCAGGTCGCTGGGAAACGAAAAGTATCGGATCAGATGAGCGCTGTGCCCCTGCATGAGCGTAATGATGACGACCGCCGAGCAGCTGCAGACAAACAGCCATCCCGTTACCGCCAGAAGAGACGCGGACACTCCGGCTCCGATCAAAGCGACAGAAAGCGCGGAGAGCGCTCCGATGAGATAGTTTTTTTTGTGCCATTCGTGCACCGGAAAAGTGTCGGAAATCGCACCAATGAGCGCCTGACTCGACCACGGTGCGCTGAGGATGGCAAGGGTGCGCTGGTAGTCGGTGACTGAAACGCCGTATCGAAACAGCAGCAGCGGCAAAACGCTAAAGAGGCACACGCCCCCGGCAGCCCCGAGAACAAAGACGTAAAACTGCGCAAATGTCGCGTAGATGCGCGATTTGACAAGAGGCAGCATCTTTAACTTGGAGGCACGGAGCCTCAAATACCAAAACCGGGGGTATGTCGCTAGTTGGGAGAAATCATCTCCAGCGAATTCTTCAGCGTTGCAAACCCTACAAACAAGGCCAGCAGCACGCTAAGCAAAACCGTTGCTGTTGTGCTGGCCAGAAACGACGTGGTGATTGACCTTTTGCGTGCCGTGCTCGCCCAGATCTGCATCCGGTTTTGTGTAACGTGGAGGTCAATCTGGACGCCGAGTTTTGACACGTCCGTGACAAACTCCTCCAGATTCTCCACCAAAACGGGAAGGTTCACCGAAATGTGCCCATCGCCGCTTTCGGCGCATTGAAACCCGGAGGACGTGTATCTCCGCTCAATGAGCTCACGCACGTCCTCCACCGACATCGCGATCTGTCGGCATAGTGCGACACTCCGATATACGAACAATCAAAAATCATACAGTACACGATGGAGGCCGCACTCATCGCGTTGCTGGCCATTGCCGCCACGGTTGCGCTCTGCCTGCTGTGCGCCCTGACAAAGTGTGTCAAAGACTGCAAGGAGTGTGTCATGACCTGGTGGGAGTGCTGTCCGCGATGTACTCGAACCGCGTGACGTCGGCGACGCGAACAACGTACCACCGGAGTAAATCGGCGACCCGGTCGCTGGCAAGGTAGAAACAGGCCCCAAGGGGCGCGTCCCACGCTGGCCAGCCGATAATCTTTGTCACCGGCGGAATTGTCTGGCGTGTGTAGTCAACGCGCACTTCACGCAGAGTAAATCCTCCGTTGGCACGAGCTTTTGTTATGACTCCGACGCGAAGACCCCCGGACGGCGGGATGCAAACCATGCACTTCCCCACGGCTAGCGTAGAGTCTTCGTTGGCACGCGTGCCAACGTGCGTGGGTGGCGCCGGCGAGGGCAGACGGGTAGCCATACCTCACGCTGGGGTTATGGAGGAGTACACACTGGGGACGGCGGATGCCGTTGCTCAGGCGATGACGATTGGAAAAGGAAGCTCGGCCCGGTCTACCGTCCGCACGCAGCTGACAACGCACGCGATGCTTGTGTCGGAGATGCAAAACCCGGCCAAGACGTGGGACGCGGTGGGGCCGGGCGCCGCGGCGGCTGTCCCGGGTGTGTCGGGAAATTCGGTGGAGAAACCCGAGCCAGGATTGTCCAAGCAGGCCGCGGAAGCGATAGGGCCGATGTTGGAGAGGGAGGGCGCGATGGCCTTGCCGCTCTACACCCCTTCCGACTACGTCGTCACCGCAGCCAACCAAGCCCTGGCCAGAGCGGTCGCCGAGATTGGGGGCGGATTGGAGAAGGGGGGGCACGTGCCGGTGTCAACGGTCGCGGATGATCAGATCCAACTCACGTGGGGGCGTACTTCAAGGGCAACGGGGGAAAGCGCCCCGCTGTGTGTCTATGCCAAAACAAACCTGTGCGTTGCGGCAAGCATTGCGACGCCGGCGTTGGGGCCGCTGCAC
>Ga0070726_10002772_pt1 | contig 15465 bp, 12 predicted proteins | sample tdAd471_FD_67275 | JGI IMG/M metagenome (GOLD analysis project Ga0070726, IMG submission 67275) | Marine sediment microbial communities from the Atlantic coast under amendment with organic carbon and nitrate - tdAd47.1 | ecosystem: Environmental > Aquatic > Marine > Coastal > Sediment | place...
CCTCGAACTCGCGGATCGCCTCGGGGTAGCGCTGGAGGACGAGCAGCGAGCGGCCGAGGTTGAAGTGGGTCAGCGGGGCGTCGTCCTCCTCCAGCGCCTTGCGGAAGCAAACGACCGCTTGCTCGTGGTCCCCGCTCAGCGCGAGGGACGTCCCCAGCGCCGCGAGAGCCGACGGGCTGTCCGGCCGGAGGTCGAGGGCGCGTCGCGCGGCGTCGCCTCCGGCCTGGGGGTCGCCCCTGGCCAACGCGACCAGGCTCAGCACGACCCACAGTCGGGGGCGCGAGCCGTCGAGCTCGAGGCCCCGCCGGCAGTGGTCCTCGGCTCGCTGCAAGTCGCCGAGCTCGTATGCGCAGTGGGCGGCGAGGTCGAGCGCCACGGGGTGGTCGGGGTGCTCTGCGAGCACGCCCGCGACCAGCCGCAGGCTCTCCTCGGCGTCCTCGAGGGCGGCGCGCGCGGCGGCCAGCGCCAGGCGGGCCTTGACGTCGCCGGGCGCGACCTCGAGCCGCTCGCGGGCGCGGCGGGCGGTCTGCTCGGGGCCCCAGTCGGCGAGCGCGCTCCACACCCCGACCCGGGCGAAGGGGTCTGCCTCCGCGGGGCGAGTGGACCGGGTTGGCGCTGGGGTGGAGGCGGTGAGGCTGAACGCTGCGAAGGCCGTCAGGCCACCTGCCCCGACCAACCCCAGGGGGAGGGGCCAGCGTCGGGTGCGCCCGTGGATCTGGGCGCCGTAGGCGGCCGCGCGCAGCGCCTGGGCGAAGGCGCGCGCGTCGGGGTAGCGCTCCGCCGGGTCCTTGCTCAGCGCGCGCAGGCACACCGCCGAGAGCTCGGGCGAGACCCACGGGTTCGACCGCTCGGGGGGGAGCGGATCGAGCTTGAGCACGCGGGTGGCCAGCTCGAGCACCGTCTTGCCCTGGAACGGGAGCCGCTCGGTGAGGGCCTCGTAGAGCAGGACGCCGAGGGACCACACGTCGACGGCCGGAACCTGGGTCTCGCGGGTCGACTCGAACTGCTCCGGGGCCATGTAGCTCGGGGTTCCGATCCACGACCCCTCGCGGGTCAGGTCGCCAGCCTCGTCGTCGGTGGCCAGGCCGAAGTCGACGACCCGCGGTTCGCCTCCGCGATCGACGAGCACGTTGTCGGGCTTGAGGTCCCGGTGCACGACGCCGCAGCCGTGGGCGTAGCCCACGGCGCTGGCCACCTGGGCCACGAGCTCGAGTCGCGCGGCGCTGTCGAGCTCTGCCCAGGCGGCGCTCAGCGACCGCGCGCCCTCGACCAACGCGTAGAGCACGAAGGGGTGTCCCCCGACCTCCCCCGCGCCGTGGAGGCGGACGATCCCCGGGTGCTGCAGCTTGCCCACCAGGGCAACCTCTCGCTTGAGCCGCTCGACGCTGCGCTCCGTGGCGTCGAACAAGATCTTGAGCGCAAAGCGCTGCCCGCGCAGGCTGACGAGGAAGACCTGGGCGGTCGCGCCCTTGCCGAGGAGCTCGAGGACCTCGAAGGGACCCCAGTTCGCTCCGATCCGAGGCGCGCCCTTGGCGAGCACGGTGAGGGTCTCCGCCGACTCGAGCTCGAGGCCCGAGGCGAACACCCAGTTGGTCTCGCTGTTTGCGTTGCGCTCACTCATCGCACTGCCCAGCCTACCCCTGGGGGGACCTCGACCCCACCCCACGGGTCGCGCGTGCGACCCTGAGGGGGTGACGGAGCTGAACGGCGAGGCCCTGGTCGAAGCGGCGGTGACGGCGCTGCGCGAGCTGCCCGGTGAGGTGGGCGGCGCGGCGTGGGCGCGACGCGCCGAGCAGGAGCTGCTGCCGCCGCTGCTCGACGACCCGCGGGGGTTCCTCGAGTGGGCGCGTCACCACCCCCGCTGGAGCGGCGTGGTCGCCGAGGCCAGCGCAGGCGTGTGCGCAAAGCCGCGGGAGGCCGCGGTCGTCGCGCTGCGCGCCATCGCCGAAGAGCTCCTCGACCCGGACGCCGGGTGGTGAGGGGTGGCGGAGGCCTCGCCTAGCAGGCGACGGCGGCGTGCTTCTCGATCCAGAGCAGGAGCGCCTCCTTGGCGGCCTCGGCGCGCTTGATCCCGCGGTGCTCGAGGATCGCCTCGAAGCGCTGGGCCTGCTCGGGCTCGAGCTGGACCTTGCCGAGGAACACCGGCCCCGGAGCCGGCGGCGGCGGGGGCGCGACCTGCTTGAGCGCGGCCTTGAGCTTGGTCCCCTCGTCGACCAGGCGGTGCACCTCCTCGCGCTTCTCGGCGGAGAGGGCGACCACGCGCTTGACGTCGGGCATGCTGCCCGCCGTGCCCTCGAGCATGCGCTGGAACACGTCGGGGGCCTCCTCCTTGACCTTGACCGCGGCGTCGATAGCGCGGGGGCTGACCCCGACGCGCTCGCTGGCGATCGCTCGCGCCCGGGCGTTGACGGTGCGGGGGCTGAGCTTCTTCTTGGCCTTCTTCTTCTCGGGGCGATCGACGGTCGGCGCGGGGGCGTCGGCGTCGCTGGCCTCCTCCGCGGGCTCCTCGTCGACGGCGGGTGCCTCGGCCGACTCGGGCACTTCGGGTGCCTCGGCGACCGGCTCCTCCTCGGGCTCGCTCTCGGGCTCGTCGTCGCCGGAGAGGAGCTTGGCCTGGAACTCCTTGAGCCCCGCGCCTGCGGCCGCGCGCTGCACGGTGGTCAGGTGCCGGCGGCTGAGGTTCAGCGCCACCGAGTAGGCGAAGGCGTCTTGCGGGGTGCCCTCGAACTCACGGAAGCGGGGCTCGACGCCGAGCTCGAGGCAGGTCCGGTAGCGGTGGCGGCCGTCGAGGATCTTGCCCTCGAACAGGAGGATCTCCTCCAGCAACCCCTGGTCGCCGACCGAGGCGCGCAGGTGCTCGAGGTCGACGCTGGACATGGTGGGGAAGAGGGTGGCGATCTCGTGGGCTTCGAGTTGGGTCATGGGCGGCTCCTGCTGAGTGACACCCACCGTGATAACGACCCGCACCGACGGGCCGCGTCCCCGCAAGCCCAGCAATCATGCTGTCTACAGGTTCTCCACAGGAAAGGAAAACCAGCGCGGAGTTCTCCACGTTTCGCCCACGGGGACCCCACCAAGGGGATCAGTCGCCGGGGACGAGCCTGCCCGTGACCGAGCCCTCCACGCGGGGTACGAGCACCGCGTGATAGCGGCCGAGGTCGAGCACGGCGGCCGCGTGCACCGTGTCGCCCAGGGGCGGGTGGCAGACCTCGACCTCGAGGTCTGCCCCCCTGCGCAGCTCGAGGATCTCGGGGCCGACGTACATCGAATCCCGGGTGGCGATCACGAGCATGTGGCTGGAGAAGTCCGGCGCGGGGGCGTCGCGCAGGGCGTCCTGGTTGACCGGCGCGGGCTGGCGCTTGCTGGGGACGCGCTCGGGGATCCGCTCGAGGAACCCGTCGAGCTCGGCCTGGGTCGTGATCGAGAACGCGGTCGGGTCCGAGTCGTCGACCCAGGCCCAGCCTGCGTAGGACGCTTCTACGATCACGTCGACCTCCTCGGTCGGTGTCGGCTCGTCAGGCGGCGGGTCCGCGGGAGCTCCGCAGGCAACGAGGAAGAGGGCGAGCAGGAGGGGGCGGGGGAGGCTCATGCAGCCAGCCTACGCGATCACCCTCCGCACACCGAGCACGAGGAAGAACACGAGCGCCATGCCGAGGACCACCAGCGCCAACGGGCGGCTGCGTCCCTCCTCGCCGATCCAGGCGCGACGCGTGGTCAGCACGAGCAGCACGCCGGCCAGCAGCGGAATGAAGCAGGCGCCCACGATCGCGTAGAGCTTCTGGATCTGCTTGAAGTCGACGGCGAGGCCGAGCATGGGGACGATGGCCAGCCCGAGCAGGTATCCGCGATAGGGCAACCCCTTCACGTCGACCTTCGCCGTGACCTCCTCCGCGTCGGCGGGCTGGGTCACGAGCTGCATGAAGTCGGCGAAGAGGTAGGGCACCGACTGCCACACCCCGAGCAGGCTGCTGAACACGGCCCCCCAGGCGCCGACGACGAACGCCCACTTGCCTGCGGGGCCGAGGGCCTCCTCCAGGCTCTGGCCGAGGGCGATGATCAACCCCGCGCCCTTGCCCTCGACCGGGGTCGCCGCGCCGATCACGACCATCGCGATCCCGAACAGGGCGGTCACCGCGTAGCCGATCCCGAGGTCGATGCGGCAGGTGCGCAGCTCGCCCAGTCCGTCGCGGCCGGCCTCGCGGATCCAGTAGCCGTAGGACAGCACGGTCAGGGTCCCGCCGACCCCGCCCATCAGCGCCACCGTCCAGCCGAGGGACTCGCCAGTCAGCAGCGCCGGGTCGGGGACGAACAGCCCCTGCAGGACCGCCCCCGTCCCCGGCCAGAGGCAGCCGGCGGTCACGAGCACGATCACGAACATCGCGCCAATGCACACGCTCATGACCTTCTCGAACAGCTCGAAGCCGCCGAGGAGCACGAGCACGACCCCCACCAGGCTGTGGAGGATCCCGAACACGACCTTGCCCGTCGCCGGCTCGAACCACGGGAGGATCGCCGCCGCGCAGGCGCCGCAGGCGCTCATCAGCGCCGAGCCGACGAAGAACGACCACAGCAGGAGGTAGGGGAGGAACACCCAGGCGACCCCGCGCCCGAGGCGGGTCACCGCGCCCTCGAGCAGCGTGCTCCCGCTCGCGAGCTGCCAGCGGGCGAGGCCTTCGTTGAGCGCGAACTTCAACGCCGCGCCGAGGACCACCGCCCACAGCACCGCGACCCCCAGCTGGCCGCCGGTGAACGCGGCCGTCGCCAGGTCGCCGGCGCCGACGCCGGTCGCGGCGACCAGGATCCCCGGGCCGATCGCCGCCAGCAGACCAGCCTTCGCGGGGGCGCCTTCGCTCATGGCGGCGATCCTACTCGCGCGCTGAGGGCCGCGCTCGGCACCGAGCTCGCGCAGCTGCAGGAGCCCCGCTCCCAGTTACCATTGCGTCGAATCTTGGGGAGCTCCCAGGACCTCGAGGAGGATCCATGGCGGTGCGCGGGGTGGGGTCGCTGGTGCTGTTTACGCCCCAGGTGCGGGTGTGTCGCGCGTTCTATCGCGCGCTGGGTCTGCCCCTCGAGGACGAGGTCCACGAGGAGGGGCCGCCCCACACGGCCTGCGACGTGGGCGGGGTGCACGTGGCGCTCTACGAGGCGCCCGCGGGGAGCGCGCCCGACAAGGGCGCCGGGGGCGCGTCGCTGATCGGGTTCACCGTCGACGACGTCGACGCGGTCTTCGCCCGGCTGCGCTCCCTCGACGCGCCCGTGATCTGGGAGCCGCGGGACATGCCCTGGGGGAGGACCGCGCAGGTGCGCGACCCCGACGGACGCCCGATCGAGCTGTTCACGCCGGCGGAGCCCGCGTGAACCTCGACGGGGTCTACACCGCGATCGTGCACCGCGCCGACCCCGAGGCGCCGCCGGCGAGCCTGGGCAGCCTGCTGCACCCGGGGCCGGTGTTGCTGGTGTTCGTGCGCCACTTCGGCTGCACGGGCTGCAGCCAGAACGTGACCGACCTCCAACCCTGGCTGCGCGAGCTCTCGGAGCGAGGCGTGCAGACCGTGATCGTGGGGACGGGGAAGCCGACTCACCTGCGCGGCTTCGTCGAGCGCTTTCGCCTGCAGGACTACGCCGTGGAGGCGGTCACCGACCCCACCCGCCGCGCTCACACGGCGGCCGGGCTGAGGCGCTCGTGGTGGGGCACCCTCGGGCCGCGTGGCTTGTGGGACCTGCTCGCGGGGTTCGGCCGCGGGCACCTCAACGGCTTGCCCCAGGGCGACACCGCGCAGCAAGGAGGCACGCTGCTGCTGGGGCCGGAGGTGGACGGCGCGCGCGAGGTCGTGCTGCAGCACGTGAACCAGAGCCTGGCCGACCACGCGCCGGCGGTGGAGCTGGCCGAGGCCGCCCTCGCGCTCCAGGCGCGCGGCGGCGCGGCCGAGTTGGCGTGAGATGAGCGCCTACCTGATCCACGCCGCCAACCTGCTGATCCTCAGCTCGTTCCTCGTGCGGGACATCCTCTGGCTGCGGGTGCTCTCCATCGGCGCCGGGCTGTGCTTCTTGCCCTACTTCTACTTCGCCCAGGCGGCGCCGCTCTGGGCGCCGATCGGCTGGAACCTGGTGTTCATGACGGTGAACGGGGTCCAGATCTGGCGGCTCTACCTCGAGCGCCGACCGGTGCAGCTCTCCCCCGACGAGGCCGAGCTGCGGCAGCTGGCGCTGCACAGCCTGACCCCACGGGAGGTGTTGCAGCTGGTGGGGCTCGGTAGCTGGAAGCAGGCCGAGAGCGAGCGCCCGCTGTGCAGCAGCGGCGAGCCCCTCGCCGAGCTGCTGGTCCTCGTCGCAGGGCAGGTGCGGATCGAGCGTGAGGGGCGGGCGCTGGCCGAGCTGGGTCCCGGGCGCCTGATCGGTGAGATGAGCTACCTCACCGGCGAGGCGCCCACGGTGGACGTGCGGCCCCTCGAGCCGTGCAGGCTGTTCGCCTGGGAGATCCCCCGGCTGAAGGGCTACCTCGAAACGCAGCCCGCGCTGCGCGGCGCGTTTCAACGCGTCCTCGGCGCGGACCTCTCGCGCAAGCTGCGCGGCGTCACCGAGAGCCAGCGACTCGAGCTGGGTTAGCTGGGCTCGAAGCGCAGCGAGGCCTTGACCTTGGTTTGCTGGAACGTCGGGGACATTCCTTGCTCGGACTCGAACTGCCGCCCGAAGGTCCAGGTCTCCTCGTAGCGCGCCGAGCGCGGCTCGCCGGCCTCCGCGTGGAACGCGCCCTCGAGGGAGAGCTGCGCGGTGGCCGTGACGGTGAACTGCGCCTTGTCTTGCGGGCGGGTCCAGATCGTCGGCTCGCTGCTAGCGATCCCGGTCGCCTTCCAGCTCAAGCGCACGCTCGAGTCGCCTTCGTTTGGCTGGCGCTCGCAGGTACCCACGATCTGCTCGATCTCGGCTCCAGGAAGCCCGCCGAAGCGTCCGCCGCCTCCTCGGCTGACGAGGATCGTGCGATTGCGGCCTACGTTCCAGCTGTCCGTGTCGCTAGGCGCCGCGGGAAACACCGCCAGCAGGTTGTTGAGCTCGATCTTGACCACCTCGGACGACTGCAACCAGGGCAAGCGGTAGGAGAAGCGCTCCCGGCGGCCGACGTCAGCGAAGACGTCGTCGAAGATCGCCTCGATCCCGCGGACCTCGAGCACCTGCCCCGTGGCCAGGTCGAGCTCGAGGCTGAAGCTGCGGTCGAGGATCTTCTGCAGCGGGTGGCTCATGTCGCGGTTGCGCTGGGAGTCGAAGCGCACGCTGTCGGCCATTGAACGCTCGCTGTCGTCCTCCCAGGTGTAGCGCAGCTGGCGAAAGGTGGATTCGATCACGGCCTTGCGCCCGTCGTGGGCGATCACGACCCACTCCATGCGGGCGAAGTTCGTCGTGTGGTAGGCCCGCAGGCCTCGCGGGTCGTCGAACTCGGTGTCTCGCTGGATCTCACCCTCGACGTTGGCGGTCCAGCCCACCGGGAGCTGCAGCACCGCGCCCTCGGGGAGACTGGGTGGAGGGGGGACCTCGTCTGGGGGGGCGTCGGGTGGGGTCACGACCGGCTCGGTCGGTTCGTCGAGCACGGGGTCGGAGGTCGGCACCTCCTGGGCAGGAGCGTCGGCCACGCTCATGGGGGACGGCGTGCTGGCCTTCAACGCCAGCCAGCCGAGGAGCGGGATCAGCACCAGGGCAGCGACCCCGACCATGATCGGCCAGAGGTTGGTCGTGGTTGGCGATGCGGCCTGATCGACGGCAGCGTCGATGGCGGCGGCCAGCTCGTTCCCGTTGGGGAAGCGCTTGCCGGGGTCGACCTGCAGCGCGTGCTCGACGACGGCGGCCAGCCGCGGGTCGAGGTTGGGGTCGATCTCGCGCAGCGGCACGTAGTCGGCGGTGCAGATCCGCGTTCCGAGGGTCAGCAGGTCCTCGCCGTCGAAGGGGAGGTGCTCGGCCAGGCAGGCGTAGAGCAAGACCCCGAGGGCCCACACGTCGGTGTGTGGCCCCTCGAGCTTGTGCCGCCCGCGGACTTGCTCGGGGGCCATGAACAGCGGGGTCCCCACCATGACCCCGGTCTGGGTCAGGTTCTCGTCGTGCTTCGAGGACGAGACCCCGAGGCCGAAGTCGGTCAGGCGCACCGTGCCGTCGGCGGCGACGAGGACGTTGGCGGGCTTGAGGTCGCGGTGCACGATCCCCAGGGCGTGGGCGGCGCCCACGGCCCGCGCCACCTCGGCGACCAGCCGCACGCGCCCCTCGCGCGGGGTCGAGGGCATGGCGTCCGCCAGCGACCGCGCGCCCGCGACGAGCTCGTAGGCGAGGTAGGGCGCGCCAGCGGCCTCGCCGTAGCCGAGGACCGACACGATCCCGGGGTGCTTGAGCGACGCAGCGAATCGGCCCTCGCGCCTGAAGCGCTCGCGCTGCCGCTCTCCGGCGGAGGGGCGCAAGACCTTGAGGGCCACGGGGCGGTCGAGGGCGCGGTCCCGGGCGAGGTAGACCACGCCGCTGGTCCCGCGGCCGAGCTCGCGGCCGAGCTCGTAGCTCTCGCTGAGCGCGGTCACGACCTCCAGGGGGAGGCCCAGGTGATCCTCGAGCAGACCCGAGCTGCTGCCGGACTGGCTGGGGTCGCCGACGGTCTCCGCGACGCGGCACACCGACTCCCACATGCTCAACTTTGGCTTGCCCTGGGTCATGCTCCCCCGAGCTTAGTCGGACGGGGGGGGCCGGTGCCAGGGCTCTCTGGGCGGCCTTCGCTAGCTGACGAGCGGCAACTTCTTGCCGGCGTCCTCGTCCTCTTCCTCGCCCGCGAGCTTGGTCTTGGAGCGCACGAGCTTCTTGCGACGCTCGAGGTCGAGGTCGACCGGGGGGGCGTCCTCGGCGGTGGGGCTGAGGTGCTGGCAGTTCTTGCAGGGGCCGTCCTGAGTGCCGGCGGCGACCTCACCCCGGAACTGCTTGTAGAGGTCGCTGAACCAGATCTCCTGGAACGACTGCTCGAACACGTTGCCGAAGTTGTGCAGCTTGGGGTAGGGCCGCGCGCAGCAGAGGCACACGTAGCCGTCCCAGCTAATGAACGGCATGCTCCAGAGGTACTTGCAGGGCACGTAGACGTCGTGCTCGGGCCACACGTGCTTGTCGCGCCGCTGCATGCGGATCTCTTGACCGATCTCCTTGCCACGGGCGAGGGCAGCCTGGACGTTCTCGCGGACCTGGTCCTTGAGCTTGATGAACGCGTCCTCCATGCGGCCGCCGGCGCCGTAGAAGTTCTGCTCGCCGATGTTCAGCTTGCGGGCCTTGTACTTCTTGGCGAGGTCGACCATCTCCACCAGCTGGTGGATGTTCTCGTTGGTGATGAGGAAGTTGATCGCGTACTTGAAGCCGTGCTTCTCCTGGGCGACCCGCAGCCGGTCGAGGCCCTCGAGCACCTTGTGGTAGGTCTTCGCGCCCACGGTCTTGGTGTAGGTCTCGGGGTCGGTCGCGTCGAGGGAGATCGTCAGGCGCACGCCGTACTCGACCAGCTGGTCGACGAAGGCCTGCTTCAGCAGGATCCCGTTGGAGGTCATGCTGATCTTGAACTTCTTGCCCTTCTCCTGCCGGATCCAGGCCAGGATCTTCCACAGGTCGGGCGCCATCAGCGGCTCGCCGTGGCCGAACAGCGACACGCTGCGCAGGTGCTTGAACTGGTTGAACACGTGCTGGAACTTCTCCAGCGGCATGCTCCCTACGTATTCGAGGTTCGAGAGGTTGGTCCGGCCGCAGAACGTGCAGAGCAGGTTGCAGTGGTTGGTGACCTCGATCTGGACTCCGGTGGGCTCGTAGTTCACCGTGGCCGGCCGGTTGCGCCGGGCCTTGGTCTCTTTCGCCAGATTGAGCGCGTCGCTGATGACTTTCACAGGGTGTCCCCTTCTGGGGAAGGAGTTTAGGACCCGCCAACGACTGAGACAATGAAATTAGGACCTCGAGGAGGCCGATTCCCCTGGTCACAGGGTTTGCAACCGGCTCCGGAGGTCCGATCGTCGCTTGGGGGAGGGCAGATGAAGGGGTTCTGGATCGGATTGGCGGTCGCGGCGGGGGCCGCGGTTCAGGCTCAGGAGCCAGCCACCCGCGGGGACCTGGCCCTCGCCTACCGCGAGGTCGAGCGGGCCCTGGCGGTGTCCGGACCGCTGAGCGAGGCGCGTCGGGTCGAGGTCAACCAGGCCTTCGACCGCGCGACCCTCGCCTTCTTCTCCGGCGCGACGGGTCGTGCGCTGCGCAGCTTGCGCGAGCTGAGCCTGGAGCTGCGAGGAGGCTCCGGCGAGCTCGCGCGCGCGCTGCCCGGGGTCGAGCTCGACCCGCCGGTGTGGGTCCGCGGCGAGGCCGCGCCGCGTGTGGTCCTCAGCTCCCCGGCCGGTGCCGACGGGCTCGCGCTGCGCCTGCGTGAGGCCGAGGGTCAGCAGGTCGTCGCCTCCGCGCGCGTCCCCGCCGGGGAGCGCGAGACCGCGCTCCCCGCCATGGACCTCCCCCAGGGGGTCTACCTGTTGGAGGCCCATGTCGGGGACGTGGGCGTTCCGCTGCGGCGGTTCACGGTGTGCGAAGCGGACCCGACCGCCTTGCGCGCCAAGCTCGAGGCGCGATTGACGCGGTTGGGTCCCAGCCCGGACCGCGAGATCCTCGCCGCACGACTGAAGCTCCTGACGCGAACCCCTGATCCCCAGGACACGACCCAGGTGCTCTCCCGGCTCCCGGAGCTGATGCGGGGCCTCCCCCAGGAACTGGCTGGGCTGGAGAGCGGCCGGCGCCCCTACCGGGGCAAGCTCGGCAGCTGCTGGCGGCCCTACCGCGTGGGCGAGCGCAGCGTCGGGCTACGGGTCTACGGCCCTCGCGCAGCTCGCGGGGGCGAGCCGCTGCCCCTGGTGGTCGCCTTCCACGGCGCCGGGGGCGACGAGAACATGTTCGCCTGGGGCTACGGGCGCGGTGTGCTGCAGGAGTTGGCAGAGCGCGAGGGGTTCCTCCTCGCGACGCCACGCACCGAGGCCTTCGTCCGTGACCCCGGCGCCGCCTTCGGGGCGCTGCTGGCCACCCTCGCGCGGGACTACCCCATCGCTCGCGGGCGGATCTACGCCCTCGGCCACTCGCTGGGGGTCATGGCCCTCGACGGGGTGCTGCGCATGGAGGCGCAGCCGCTGGCGGCGGCCGTGTGCTTCTCGGGTATGCCGCGCTCGGTCAGCGCGCTCCCGATCCACGCTTTGCTCGGGGCCAAGGATCCGCTGGTGCCGGCGCGAATGGCGCGCTCGAATCGGGCGAGCCTCGAGGTGTCGGTCCTCCAGGGATACGGGCACACGTTGGGCGTGGGGCCGAATCTGCCGGGCGAGGTGGAGTGGCTGCTCGGGCGTCCGGGCTGGCGCTAGCTGCTCCGCTGGCCGCTGCTGCGTGGGCCAGCCTTGAAGCCTAGCTCGCCGCGGTTCTGCAGGCCCGAGAGGTTGAGGTGCTCGCGGGTGAGGGTCAGGCCGGTCTCGAGGTCGGCTTCGCTGAGGCGGGTGTCCCCGCGGCGGACCGCGGCGAGCCGAGCCTGGAGCACGAGCTCCTTGAGGAAGGCGATGCTGTAGCCGTCGGTCTCTTCGGCGTAGTGTTCGACCGCGCCGGCAGGGGCGTCCCCGGCGAGCTCGCGGGCGAGGTAGGCCTCGCGCTGGGCCAGCTCGGGCTCGGGGATCACGAACACGCGGTCGAAGCGGCTGGGGCGCTTGGTGATCGCGGGGTCGATGCACTCCGGGTGGTTCGTGGTCGCGATCACGAGCACACCCTCCAGGGGTTGGAGTCCGTCGAGGAGGTTGAGGAACTGGGTGCGGCCCTGGCCCTGACCCACGAGGGAGTCGAGGTCTTCGAGGCAGAGGATCGCGGGAGCCAGGTCGGCTGCGGTCTCGAACGCGCGGGCCAGGTTCGAGCCGCCTTCGTCGACCACGGTCACCACCACCGGGACGTTGGCGCTGGAACCGATCGCGCGCAGGATCGAGGTCTTCCCGTTGCCCGGGGGTCCAGCCAGGAGCAGCCCGCGGCGGTGGGGGACCGCGTGCTTGCGGTAGAGCTCTCGCGCCGTGAAGAAGCCGTCTACGGTCTGTCGCAGCTCAGCGCGCAGCGCAGGCGGGAGGATCACGTCGTCCCAGCCCAGAGGCGCCAGGGTGCCGGGCCTGGAGCGTTTGCCGCCGATCTGGGTCAGGCAGGTCTGCTCGCGCAGGTGGTCGCGGTGCAGGCGCTTCACCGACCGCAGGAGGGGGCGCAGCTCCCGGGTCGAGCGCGCCGCCAGGCAGGCCTCGGCGTAGTCGGACGTGAGGCTGTAGGTCCAGATCCACACCGTGGCCTCGGGGAAGCCGACGCGGACCAGCCCGTAGCCGTCGGCGTCGTGAAAGCGCGCGTCCAAGCCTTCGCTGGGTCGCGGCTCGTCGTCGTCGTAGTCGCGCCAATCCTGGCGCGCTTCCACGCGCTCGTAGCGCACGTAGAGGTCCTCGTAGCGCTCGAACAGCCCCAGCTCGTCGGGTTCGGGGCGGAGGGGAGTGAGGTCTCCGCCGAGGCTGCGCACCGCCTCCTCGAAGCACTCGGGGCAGGTCAGCGCGCCCGGATACTCCAGGTGGAACACGCGCAGGGGGCCCGCGCCGCGGCGGGAGAGCGCGCGGCGGAACGCCGCGACGAGCTGAGCGTCGCGCAGCTGCTCGTGGGGCTCCCGCGGAGTGCCTGCGCTGACCGCGACGCCGAGGGGCGCGCGTGAAGGGTTGAGTTGGGGGGCGGTGTGGACCATGCCTCACCTACTGCGAGTTCGGCGCCGGCTGTCGCGCGCCTGCACCTGCCTGGGGTGCGCGGCGCTGGCGGAGGACCTCGTAGATCAGCACCCCGCCAGCGACCCCCAGCTCGAGGGAGTCCCCACGACCGAGGATCGGGATCCGCACCGTCCGGCTACGCGGGGACGCCGAGGTGGGTTGGGGGCGGGCACGAGAACGGCGGTCGCGGGGGTCCCCAGTCAGTTAACAAATCCTTTACTCACCGACGCTTAGCCCCTGCGGGCGACACGCTCTTGGAACGATCTGCCGGATCTCGATCCAAGGGTGTAATTCCATGCAATGAAATGACTAAGTGAGAGGTGGCCAGCATGCAGTTCCAGTTCAGACCCATCGCTACGCGCTACGGGGTGGGTAACCCCTGTGCGGACACCCCACACTTTGGTCTCCCAGTTGCTCACCCGTTGGGTGAGACCGATCCCCCTGGAGACCGCATGCGTACCCTCAAGACCCTGAGCCTGTTCCTGCTGCTGGCCACGTTGTGCTTTGCGCAGGACGTGCCCGACGCCTACCGCCTGAGCGGGCACTTCAAGGCTGAAGACGGGAGCGTCGACGGTGAGAACGTCGACATCTACTTCTCCACCACGACGGTGTATCAGGTGCGAATCGGCGACCGCTGGTTCCGCGTGAGTCGCGCCGCAGAGGACGAGGCGACGCTCAGCGGCCCCGAGATCACCGGACCGAGCTCCGGGATCACCACGATCCTGCAGAACGGCCAGCAAGACGCCGTCGTCGGCGGCGCGCGCCTGACCCTCGAGATCGAGGACGTGCGCAACTACGCCGGGACCCTCGCCGTCGGCAACACGAGCGAGGCGTTCACCCTCGAGCGGCGGATCATGATCCCGCCCGCCGACCCCGAAGCCTACGACCGTGGCCCGCGCGGTCACATCGCGCGGCACCTGCGCGAGGCGCCGCCCTACCCCAACGAGGGCGACTACGAGGACGTGTTCTGGGACGACTGGGGCCCGGTGTTCTACCGCGGGCGCCTCAACGGCAAGGCCCGGGTGATCGGGATCGCGTCGGACCCGGGTCCGACGGAGAGCCTCCCGTTCATCCGCCGCAGCCTCGTCGGAGACGCCGGCCAGCGCACCCAGGGCTTCCTCGAGAAGCTCGGGCTGACCGAGTCCTACGTGCTGGTCAACGCCTTCACCTACCCCACTCGCCCGAGCAAGGTCAGCCAGGGCCACCAGGTCATGGACGACTACCCCGAGCAGCTCGAGTGGCGCAACACCTTCTACGACCTGCTCTACGACAAGGGCGGCGTGCAGGCGATCGTGGTCCTGGGCGCTCAAGCCCAGATCGCCTTCGACGCCTGGAACCAATCGCGCATCGACCGTGGCCTGCCCAGCCTGCGCGACGAGGTGACCGTGGTCTACGGCGCGCACCCCAGCTCGGGTCGCGACGAGTGGGGCAAGCGTGAGCTGGCGCGCGGCTGGCGCGCGGCGGTCGAGACGCTGCGCAAGGTGGTGACCCCCGACGACCCCGCCCTCGCGCAGCAGCCGAACTTTGGCAGCGAGCTGAGCGAAGTCGACTACGCTCCGATCCCGCCCAAGGACCTGCCCAAGGCGTCGCAGACCTACCCCTGGGTGCGCGACAACAGCTGGAGCCGGACGAAGGTCACGGGCCGCCGCAACAACTCGGTGCGCCGGATCGGCCGCCTGAACATGGAGTTCAACCACCTCACCGGGGAGACCGACTTCTACCGCGTGACCGGGCGCGACATGGACAAGCCCAACACCACCCCGAGCTACGAGACCTTCACCTCGACCGAGGCCGACCAGCTGGCCGGTCTCAAGGGCCTGGTGAAGTTCGTGCTGACCGAGCGCTTCGGGGCGGACTCCAAGTGGACGCGCCACTCCGACGAGCTGCCCAACAAGACCCGGCTGCAAGACGCGCTCAAGGCTGCTGACTCGACCTGGAAGACCGACGCCGAAGTCGAGGAGCGGCTCGAGTACCTCTACCGCGACGTCCCTGGGGTCGTGATGCCTGCGCTCGGGAACTGAGTTTCAGGGGGCCTCTCCAACACACCAACGGGCGGGGCCAGTCGGCTCCGCCCGTCGTGGGTGTGGGAGATGGCTTGGGAGGGAGTTGCACCCTCACGCCCGGGTGGACAACGGGGTTTGAACCCGCCGCGTCTGCTGTTCCGCCACCAAGCCGCATGGGCCGACTGGGAGTTGCACCCAGACCCGCCGGATTAAAAGTCCGGGATGCTGCTGTTGACACCATCGACCCAATGACCTCGGAGGGATTTGCACCCTCACGCCCGAAGGCACCAGCTTCTCGGACTGGCGTGTCTGCTGTTCCACCACGAGGTCTCGTGGAGTGCGCGCTGCGCACGGGGGAATGACGGGGACGTCGTCGGGTCCCTGTCAGCCGATCTCGAAGCCACCGCTGGGAGTCGCACCCAGCCGCGAGCGGTACAACGGCACGCTCCAGCTCCTGGACGGTGGCGCCACCACACGACCGTCCCCTCAGCAGCTGGTGTCGGAGGCGAGCCCCGCTTCCTGAAAGCGAGAGCCTTCAGCCCGTTGGGGGTGAGCCCGAGCAGCTTTGCTGCGAGGGCGAGGGGGTCTTGGAAAGACCCCCTGAAAGCGAGAGCCTTCAGCCCGTTGGGGGTGAGCCCGAGCAGCTTTGCTGCGAGGGCGAGGGGGTCTTGGAAAGACCCCCTGAA
>Ga0070726_10002774_pt1 | contig 15465 bp, 12 predicted proteins | sample tdAd471_FD_67275 | JGI IMG/M metagenome (GOLD analysis project Ga0070726, IMG submission 67275) | Marine sediment microbial communities from the Atlantic coast under amendment with organic carbon and nitrate - tdAd47.1 | ecosystem: Environmental > Aquatic > Marine > Coastal > Sediment | place...
GTTCAGCCGTTCGCCCTGGAGGTGCAGCCTCCGCGCAGGGGTGGTGCTCTGGGAGCCGCGGCGCTTGCGGACCACCCAGCGCAACTTTGCGACCGGATAGCCTTCGTCCTCGAAGGCCTGCAGCAGCTCGGCGGACTGGGGGCGGCAGAGCTCCCGGACCGCCGAGCTGGGCACCTCGAGGGTGACGGACTTGGCGGCCAGGTTACGCAAGCGCACCTGCTCCAACCAACCCTGCGTACGGGCGAGGCCGAGTTCGTCTTCGAGTCGGGAGCTGACCGCTCTCCAGACCGTCTTTCTGTCCACGAATCCCCCGGACGAGGGGCGGAGTTTAATCTTCGACAAAGATCCGCTGAAGGCCAGTTGGCAGGCGGGCTATAAGGCGTTGAAGCGGCTCGGGTCGTGCGGTTCGGCACGGGAGTCTGTGGAGGGGTCCCAACCCGGGCAGAAACGGCTTCCGCCTAGCGGCGTTGAAGTTGTGCGAATCGACGGCGTGTTTGTGTCCGAGTATTTAGGTGGCCTAGTGTTTTCTTGCTTGCGATGTTGGCCAAATCCGAGGCGCCTTTCTCCCCAACCAAAGGCGTTACGACGATGTGAAGAGTGTGGAGTTGTGGAGGATCGGTCTCCGCCGCGCTAACCCCTGGCGCTTCGGCAACGGCCCTCTCCGCCTAGGGGCTCGGGGTGTTGAGAGCTTGGGCAGGGAATGTTCAGCGCCGCCGACGTCGCGCACGCAGGCGTTCGCGGTGCTTCGTGACGTACTGGCGCCAAAGGAGCGTGAAGAACGGTCGATCGTCGACCAGGTAGCGCTTCCAAAGCCTCCGAGGCTCCATGGCCAAGCGCCAACCCCATTCCAGACCCACCTTCTGCAGCGGACGGGGGGCGCGCTTGACCATTCCGGCCACGAACTCGAAGGACACCCCGACCCCAATCGAGACCGGGACGTTCAGCGCCTCGCGGTTGCGGTGGATCCACAGCTCCTGCTTGGGCGCGCCCAGGCCCACGAAGAGCACGTGGGGGTCGGCGTCGTGCACTGTGGCCGCGATGCGCGCGTTCTCCTTTGGGTCATCCTGGAAGCCGAAGTAGGGGCAATAGGTCCCGACCACCCGCAGCCCAGGGAATCGGCCTGTGAGGACCTCGGCCGCCTTCTCTGCGGCCCCTTCACGTCCACCGAGGAAGTAGAGGCGGAGGCCCTCTCGCGCGGCACGCTCAGCGAAACGGACGAACAGGTCCGAACCAGAGACCTTCTCCTTGAGCGGGGTGCGCAGCAGCCGACTGGCCCAGATCAGCGGCATCCCGTCGGCGAGGACGAGGTCTGCCTGGTCGTAGACTTCGCGGAAAGCCTTGTCATGCTGGAGTTTGACCAGATGGTCGACGTTCGGGGTGACCACGTACGCACCCCGTCGTGTGCGGGCCAGGTCCACGATCGAGTCGATGGCCTCATCCATCGAGACGTTGTCGATCGGAACTCCAAGTAAGTCGATGCGGTTCGTCACAGGGACCATGCTACGGCAAGCCTCGGACCGTAAACTGTGATTGTCATTCACAGTGACCGCGCCCAGATTCGGAATCCTGAGCGTCGCGTTGCGCCGCGTTGCGTTACAAGTGTGCTTGAGTCCATTCCTTACTTCGACTAATGCTTCTCTTTTCATTTGGTTCGGGTGTTGCTCAGGCCATCGCGGATCGATGCGGGCGCCATGTCCATCGGTTGCATTGCGAACTGTGTTCTCGAATGATTCGACTCAAATTTGACTCGCGAAACTGTTTGAACCCCAAATGACCTCACTTTGCACTGCGATGCGTAAGTTACGCCGGTCTGGATGTTGCATTAGCAACAGGTGTTGGCAGGAAGAAGCGAGGCAGGACAGAAATGACGACGATGGCGACTGCTGCTAAATCGGTGCAAGCGACGGGAAATGCCAGTCGCGCGTATCTGGTGGCCAAGCGAGCCATGGACCTCCTGGGGTCCGGTCTGGCGCTCCTGTTCTTGGCGCCCGTGTTCACCATCGTGGCCCTCATCATCAAGTTCGAGGACGGCGGACCGGTCTTCTTCAGCCAGAAGCGCGTGGGCAAGGGCGGCCGCGAGTTCAAGTTCTATAAGTTCCGCAGCATGTGCGTGGACGCCGAGGCCAAGCGCGCGGCGCTCAAGGAGGCGACCGAGGACGACTCGGTGCGCTTCAAGATGACCCGCGACCCGCGGATCACCCGTATCGGCCGGATCATTCGCCGCTTCTCGATCGACGAAATGCCCCAATTCATCAACGTCCTCCTCGGAGACATGTCGCTGGTCGGACCCCGGCCCGCCCTCCCCGAAGAGGTCGCCGAATACACCGACCACGAAATGCAGCGCCTCTCGGTGGAGCAGGGCTTGACCTGCACCTGGCAAGTGACGGGGCGCTCGCTGATCCCCTTCGAGGAGCAGGTCGAGCTCGACATCGACTACGCTCGCGAGCGCACCCTCTGGGGCGACGTGAAGCTGCTCGTCATGACCGTCCCGGCGGTCATGCTCGGCAGGGGCGCCTACTAGCTCGGGCGCTAGAAAAACACTTAACCGTTCTTAAGAAGGACGCCGCGCTTCTTACACGAAGCGCGGCGCCTCGCTGTACCCGCCCGGTATAGCTCGCTCCCCCCTCGGTGGGAGCTCCGGACGCAAAACGAGCCCGGGGTTCTTCAGCCCGGGCTCGTCGCGCGAACGTGACCTGGAAGGGCCTAGCTGAGCTTCTTCCAGTATTCCTCGGGCATGTCGTGGGCCATCTTCAGGGCCCCGTTGCAGCCAGCGTAGGTCGGCTCCTCGACGTGAGTGACCTTGCCGCTGCCGAGCATCTCGGTCATCGTCTCCTCGAGCACGCGGTCGAGGCCAATGATCTGCGAGCCGCCACCGCCCAGGAGCACGTTGTTGCGTAGCTTCTCCTGGAAGTCGGGGTCGAAGGTCGAGATCAGCTTGTGGATCGCCTGGACCATCGGGGGCACGATCATCCGGCAGCCCTTGCGCATCTCGTCGGTGACGTCGAACACGGTGGGCTTACCGTTGACGAGCAGTTCGGCCCGCACCGGCTCGGCGGAGTCGGTGACGAAGGCGTACTTTTCCTTGAGGTCCTTGATCAGGTGGATCGAGAAGTCGGCGTCGGGGGCCTTCTTCTTCAGCAGCCCGAACAGCTGCTGGTCGAGCCAATCGCCCGCCGTGGTCAGCGTGAGCTGATCCTCCTGGCTGGGCATGGTGCCGTGCATACGGCAGAGGTCGACGGTGCCGGCGCCGATGTCGATCACGAGCGTGTCGTCGAGCATCTCCAGCCCGTAGGCCACCGCAAACGGCTCGCTGCAGATCATCACCGCGTCGAGGGTGTTCTTGGCGGCCTCGAGGATGTGGGTCTTGTTTTGGAAGGACGCCTGAGCGGGAGCCCCGATCACGCCGTAGATCAGCTCGTCCTTGCGGGGCTTGGAGAGCTGGAGCACGTGCTGCACGAGGTCCTTGGCCGCCTTCATGTGGCGGTCGTGCTGCTCCTTGGAGAGCCCAGCCTCTTCCGAGGGGGTGAACTTGATCACGCCCTTCTCGAAGGGACGGTAGAGATCGAGGGACAGCCGCTTCTGCACGGCTTCCTTGCCGTAGAGGCGGTCCTTCTTCAACAGCTTGCGGGAGACCACGTCCTTGGGATACCCCACGTAGCTCCACACCGTCTCACGGACACCGTTCGAGGCGGCGACCGAGGTTCGACTGGTACCCAGGTCGATCCCGATGTAGAGGACGCCCTTCTTGTCTCCAGATTCTTCTTCGCTCACGCCGCCAGTCCTTATCTCTGCCCGCTCGAGGGCTTTTGCCCGCTGGGTTGCAGGCCGGTGAAGTTAGCCGCGGGCTCCCGCGGACGGGTTACGTTAAGCCGAGGGGATCCAACCATCAATGGGCACGCGCCCACCGCCCCTCAGCTCTCGGATTTGGGGTCATGCTTCTTGGGGAAGGGTGCCGCGCGCTCCTCGTCGCTGACCTCCTTGCCCAACAGCTCCTGGGTCTGCAGCACGCCCTGCTTGAGGATCTCGGCCTTCCACTCGAAGCGTTTGGCCGCTGGGCTGAGGCCGCCGCTCGCCTCGTAGTAGCTCTCCTTGGCGCGGGACTCGTCCCCGGTGAGCTCGATGAGGTCGTCCTGCTTCTCCTCCAGCGCGCGCGAGAGCTTGGCGACCCGACGCTCGAGGAGCTCGATGGTCTCCTGAGCCTCGCCGCTGACCCCAAAGCGTTGGCGCTCGGCGCGTAGGACGTCGGCCACGGCGCCGGCGAATTGCTCACGGAAGGTCGCCAGCCCTGGCACCGGATCGCCTTCGGCGGGGAGCCCCAGCTGATCCTCGTCGACCAATCGCCGGGCAGTGGCCTCGAGGCGCTTCTGCAACTCGTCCATCGAAGCCGGCGCGATGTGCACGCCCTCGGCGCGCTGCTTCTCCGTGGCGAGTCGGTTCTGTTCGGACTCCAGCTGCTCGCGCATCTTGGCGATCTGCTGCTCGAGCTGCTTCTCCTGCTTGCCGCGTGCCTTGACCTCCTCGTCGAGCTTGCCCTGCAGCTGCTGGGCCTCCTGCTGAAGCTGCTTGTGGCGAATCAGGAGCTGGCTGAAGCCGAGCCGGGCCTCCTTGGCGATGAGCTTGCGCTCGTCCTCGTCGAGGAGGAACGAGTGCTCGGCCAGGGCATTCTCCAGGGACTCGCCCACGATTCGCACGATGGTCTCGGGTGAGATCACGCGGACGAACTTGGTTCCGCCCTTCTTGAGCTTGTCGAGGGGGACGACTCGCGCTTCGTCCTGGATCCGCTGCCCCAGGTCGCCCGTGGGCTCGCCGCTGCCCTTGGGGCGAGGTGCCTTGCTCGAGCCCCTGCGGGCCTGCTTGCGGGAGTCGTCGCGGGCCATCTTGCTCGAGCCCTCGCGGGGGCTCGGGGGGCGCTTCGCCCTGCCCGAGGGCTTGCGGCCAGGGGTAGGGCGCTGGGGCGGGTCTGGCCGCTTGCGACCCGTCTTCTCGCGCACGAACTCGCGCCACTCGTCGCTCATCCGGGGTGCTCCTCAGCGGCCACGTGGCTCAGAATCCGGTCTCGCCGATCAGGGACTCGTCGGGGGGCTCGAAGCCGGGAGGCAGAGCCAGGGACCCGTCGGGAGCGGGACCACGGACCGCGGGGATGTCGTCGTTGCTGTCGAGGATCTCGGCCTCGTCCGAGCCCATGAAGATCACGCCCTCGTCGCTCCGCAGGGAGTCCAGCTCCTCTTCCTTGGCCGTCTCGTCGACCCCCTGCAGCGCGAGGTTCTCCTTGAAGACCTCGGTCAAGAGCTCGCTCTTGCGTTCGTAGTCGGGGTCTTCGAAGTTCAGGCCCTGGACCTCGGCGTAGATGGAGGCGATGCCGGGCTCCATCCCCTTCATCAGCGCCAGCTTACGCAGAGCGCCCTCCGCGTCTTCGAGGGCCTTGTTGAGCTTGCCGATCCGCTTCTCGAGGAACTCGACCTTTTCGTCTTCCTGGGGCGCGGCGCCCTGCTTCTTGCGCTCGGTGTCCACCAGGCGGTGGATCGCCTGGCCGACCTCCTTGTTGATCTCGTCCCAGTTGAGGGTGATCGTCTCACCGTCCTGGGTCACCAACTCGCCATCGCGGAGCATGCGCTCGAGGATCAGCTTCAGCCGGCGCTCGAGCTCCTCGAAGGACTCCTCGGTGATCTCGACGACGATCTTCCGCGCCTTCTCCTTGGCGAGCTGGGCCTGGCGTGACTGCAGCTCACCCTGTCGGTTCTCGAGCTCCTGACGCAGGCTGGCGATGGAGGCTTCGAGTTGGTCGTGCTCTTCCTCTGCCGCCAGTGCCTTGGCCCGGGCCTCCACGGCGTCGGCGTCGGCGGCGTCCTTCTCCTGGGAGAGGCGTTGGTTCTCCTCCATCAACTGGCGCAGCTGGGCCGTCGCCATGTCGCGGACCTGCTCGCGCTCGTCGAGGCTGAGGTCGACCTTCCGCAGGCGCAGCGCCTCGTCCACCGCGTTGCCCACGATCCCCTGGATCTGGGTGGCGTCGATCACCCGCACCGTCTGCATGCCCGCCTTGCGCAGCCGACGCAGCGAGACGGAGTGCGCGCCCTTCTCCAGCTCGCGGGCCAGGCGTTGGGTGCCGGGGTTGGGCTGCGCCTCGCCGCGCGATCGGCGGCGCTTGCTCTTGCCGCTGCCGAACAGGCGATCGAAGAAGCTGCGGTTTCGGGCCATAGACTCTCTGTTCGTGGGGAGACCCCATCCCGATCCTATCGCTCCCTCCAACCTCGCGCGAGGGACATGCTGCCTGTGCTATAAGCCAGCTATGCGTGCCGAGGATCAAAACCGCGCCGTCGCTGAAGTCGTGAGCCGCGTCGTCGGTAGCGTGACCAAGGGGGGCTCCCAGTCCCTCGAGCGCGCGCTGGCCGAGACGATCTACCACGAGCGCAAGCGCATCGAACGCGGCTCCTCCTCCCGCTCGAGGGCCAAGCAGCTCAGCGCCTGGGACCGGCGTCGCTCGCAGCTCGTGCGGGGGTCGGACACGGTACGCCGGCGCGTGCTGGAAGACCTCGTGACCCGCTTCACGCGGGAGGTCCTGGGCAACTTCGACCCCAAGGTGCACGCGATGGCGACCCGGGCGGTGCCCTTCGGGCTCTCGGCGCTCCTCCACGCCAGTTCGCCCCAGCAGCTGCTGCACCGCTTCCCCCAGCTGGGGCTCGACGATCGGATCGAGGTCAACGGGGCGGTGGACCACGCCCGCGCGCTCCAGGACAAGGGCACTCTGGTGTGCGTGCCGACCCACAGCAGCAACCTCGACTCCATCGTACTCGGCTACGGCATGCACGAGCAGGGCTTCCCGCCCCTGCTCTACGGCGCGGGCTTGAATCTGTTCAAGAACCCGCTGGTCGGCTACTTCATGCGTAACCTCGGCGCCTACACGGTGGACCGGCGGAAGACCGCGCCGATCTACAAGCAGGTGCTCAAGGAGTACGCCGGGGTGGCGCTGGAGTTCGGCTACCACAGCCTGTTCTTCCCTGGCGGGACCCGCTCGCGCTCGGGCGAGATCGAGACCAAGCTCAAGCTCGGGCTGCTGGGCACGACGATCCCGGCGTTCGCCAACAGCCTCGCCCTCAAGCGGCCCAAACCAAGGCTCTTCGTGGTGCCGATGGTCCTCAGCTACGAGCTCGTGCTCGAGGCCGAGACCTTGATCGACGACCACCTCCAGGCCGAGGGCAAGGCTCGCTACATCATCACCGACGACGAGTTCTCCTCGCCGCTGCGGGTGTTCCAGTTCATGCGTGGGATCCTCGAGCTCGACGCGCGGATCTACCTCACCCTGCTCCCTCCGCGGGACCCCTTCGGGAACCCGGTGGACGAGGAGGGGCGGAGCGTCGACGCCAGCGGGCGCGAGATCGACATCAGCCGCTACCTCTGCGCCGCCGGCGGGGAGCCCGCGGACGACCCGCACCGCGACCAGGAGTACACCCGCGAGTTGGGGCAGCACCTGGTCGCTGACTACCTGCGCGGCAACACGGTCTTCCCCACCCACCTGGTCGCCTTCTCCGCGTTCTCCGCGCTGGAGGAGATGCACCCTCAGCGAGACCTCTACCGGTTGCTGCGCAGCGGCGCCGAGGACGAGTCCTTGCTGTTCGGTGACCTGGCCCGCCGCTGCGACGGGGTCCGCGAACAGCTGCTGCAGCTCGAAGCCGCTGGCCGGGTGCGCCTCAGCCGGCGGGTGCGCAGCCTCGACGGCGGCGACCTCGTCGTGCACGCCCTCCGCTCGTGGGGCACCTACCACACGCGCCCCGCCCTCAGCCGGCGCGGTGACCGGATCGACGCGACCGACCGCAACCTCTTGCTCTATTACCGCAACCGGCTCACGGGCTACGGCCTCGGGAGGAGGGAACCGTGCAAGCAGACGTAGCGGTACTCGGCGGGGGGAGCTGGGGCACGATCCTCGCGCACCTTGCCGCGCACAACGGCCAGCGGACAGCGCTCTGGATGCGCAATCCTCAGGCCTGCGAGACCCTCAACGCCACCCACACCAACCCGCGCTACCTGGGCGAGACCCCCCTCGCCGAGGGGATCACGGCGACCACCGAGCTCGGCGAGGCCGTGCGCGGGACCCCGGTGGTGATCTTCTGCGTGCCGTCCAAGGCCAGCCGGGCGGTGGCGCGCCAAGCCGGCGAATTCCTCACCGGCGACCAGGTCGTGCTCAGCGCGACCAAGGGCCTCGAGCCGGAGTCGTTCCACACCGTGACCGAGCTCCTGCGCGCCGAGACCTGCGCGCTCAAGATCGGCGCGATCAGCGGGCCGAACCTCGCCAAGGAGATCGTGCGCGGGCAGCCCTCCGCGACGGTCGTCGCGTCGCGCTTTCACGAGGTGATCGTGCGGGCTACCGAGGCGCTGCACAGCTCGCTGTTCCGCATCTACGGTCAGGACGACCTGCGGGGCGTCGAGCTCGCGGGGGCGCTGAAGAACGTGATCGCGATCGCCTGCGGCGCGGCGGCGGGCCTCGGCTTCGGGCACAACGTGCGCGCGATGCTCGTGACGCGCGGGCTGGCCGAGATCCAGCGGTTGGGCGTGAAGCTCGGGGCCGACCCGCTGACCTTCTCGGGGCTGGCCGGGGTCGGCGACTTGCTCGTCACCTGCGGCTCCGAGCTCAGCCGCAACTTCCGCGTGGGGCGCGGGGTGGCCCAGGGCAAGACCCTGGCCCAGGTCGTCGAGGAGCTGGGCGAGGTCGCCGAGGGGGTCAACACCACCCACGTCGCGCTGGCCCTCGCGAGCCGCGAGGAGGTCGCGATGCCGATCACCGAGGCGGTCAAGGACCTCCTCGACGGGAAGGTCGCTGCCCAGGAGATCCTGCAGGATCTGATGGGTCGCGCCGCGCGCTACGAGATCGACTTCGACTACACCGCTGAGGTCTCAGCGTAGTGGGCGACAACGAGGCGGATCGAGCGCCGCAGCGCGACGGCTACGCGTACCCGCTCTGGAGGCGCAACGACCGCCCGCTGTCCATGCACTGGACCGGTCCGCTCTACGTGTGGGACATCGACAACACCTACCTGCTCTCCGAGTGGAACTCGTTTCGCGACCTGCTGCGGCTGCGCTTCGAGGCCGCGGAAGACAAACACCCCGTGCCCGGGGCGGTGGAGCTGCTCAGCGGGCTCAGGCGGCTGCAGCCCGACGGCGAGCGCCCGGCCTTCTACTTCGTCAGCGCCAGCCCGAACACCATGCGCGGCGTGCTCGAGAAGCGGATGCTCCTCGACGGCGTACTCCACGACGGGATCACGTTTCGCGACCTGCACCGCCTGCGCTACCTGCGCGACATCTTCGGCTACAAGCTGGCGGCGCTCTTGCTCTATCGGCTGGAGAACCCGCGCGGGGCGCGGGAGTTCCTCTTCGGCGACGACCGCGAGCACGACCCGCTGGTCTACTCGCTCTACGTGCAGGTGTGCTCGGGGGAGAAGCGCGGCGAGGAGCTCCTCGCCGAGCTCGAGCACCAGGGCGTCCGCAAGAGCGCTCAGCGCTACATCGTGTCCCTCGCGGAGGAGCTGCCGCCCCACGACCCGGTGGAGTGGGTGTTCATTCGCCGGCTGCGACCCGGGGAGGCCAACGAGGTCGAGCGGGAGGGCTCGCTGCCCGAGCGGCTCTTGTTCCTCGACGACTACGGTGAGGCCGCGGCGGTGCTCCGCGCCCTGGACCTGTTGAACGCGCGCGCGTTCGCCGAGGTGCTCGCCGCCGTCCGCCAGGAAGGGCTGGGCGAACAGCCCCTCCGCCTGATGCACGAGATCCGCGAACGGCTCCCCGCAGAGGGTTGCGAGCAGGTCGAGCAGGAGATCTCGGCCTGATGGGCGAAGCTCCGATCCCGATTGGACTTGGCCCAGCGGCCCGGCCGGGGTGGCGCGTAAATGGGACGGAATGCGGTTCACTTCAAGCTTGCGTCGCGCCCGACATGCAACGTAAACCTCCTCCAGCGCGCGAATGATGCAGCCAGTTGCTACCTTTGGAGGTGCTGAGGCCCGGCACGCTAGCTGCTTTGAGTCTGGCCAAGCTCCGCCTGGTATTCCCGGAAGGATTGTCCCGTGGCACTGCACCCAACACTTCGTTTGACCTTCACCCTGCTCGTGCTGAGCGCGGCCACCGCGTTCGCCCAGGGCTCCCGCCGAGCGGGTGATTACGTGGGGGTCCTGTTCCCCGATCCCGGCAATCGCGGCTGGTCCAGCACCGTAGGCCGAACCAGCTACACCACCCAACCCTTCATGGGCCGCTCGTTGATCACCAACGCCGAGGGCCTGGCGAAGTTCCTCGGCAGCGAGGACGAAATGGCCCGGCTCCTGCGCCGTGGCGTCGTCTACAACGCCGACGGCACCGAGGTCAACCTCGACAACGCGATCGTGGACTTCAGCAAGAAGAACCCCCGCGGCGAGCCGAACCCCAACCGCGACATGCTCGTCGGGATCCACCTCGGCAGTCAGGGTAGCCGCGACTTCTCCGTCGAGATCGAGAAGATCGAGGTCAAGCGCGAGGGCGCAGGACGCGCCCAGGTCGGCGACAGCGGCGGCGCCGCCTCGGCCGGCGCGAGCCGCGTGGCCGTGCTCCGCGACTCCCTCCGGCGGGCCGAGGAGCGGGTCGCCGACCTCGAGCCCCTGGTCAACGCAGGGACCGCGAGCACGAACCAGCTGGTCGAGGCCAACAACGAGGTCGAGCGCTTGAGGGCCGAGCTGGCCGGCGCCAGCGCGTCGGCGTCCGCCGCGAGCTCCCAGGCCGCCAAGCGCCTGCCGAACGCCTTCCTCGAGATCTCCTACCGGATCGTGTCCCGCCGCAACCCCACCGTCGCGGCGCCGGATGCCGCGGGCCTCCGCCAGCAGCTGCACGCCCCGGCGCACCTCGTGCGGATCCCCCACGTGCCGATCAACCCCAAGAAGACCCGCTGGGTCGACGTCTCGCGTCCCCCGGTGTTCCCCGCCAGCCTCAGCGCGGTCGCGCTCTCGGTGCAGAACAGCGGCAGCGAAGAGTCGATCGGCGTGCGCGTCAACTTCCAGAGCCGGGTCGACTTCCTCGGCGAGGACAAGTCCTACGGCGCGCTCCTGACCGAGATGATCGCCCTCGGTAAGGCCCTCAAGGAGACCCGCCCCAGCCAGCTCACCGGCCGAGCGGGCACCCCGGACGAGAGCGACGGCCTCAGCGACAACGGGACCTTCGAGCTCGTCGTCTGGGACCGCACCCACGAGCGGCCGAGCTCGATCAAGGGCAGCTGGGCCGACGTCCGTGAGCGGCTCTACCCCCTCTACGAGGCGCTGCTCGCGATCCACCTGCGGATCAAGGAGGGGATCTCGGCGGACGAACAAGAGCGCCTTGCCGGGCGCTTCGGCCTCGACACGCTGTTCATGAACGTGCAGACGACCGCGGCGCTGCCGGGCCTCTCGGTGCGGATCGACAAGGTCGGCAAGGTGCTGGTCGACGGCCAGCACAAGGGCCGCCTGAACGAGCGCGAGTGGGACCTGCTCCTGCGCGTCCTCGACTACGTGCAGGTCATGGAGCTCCCCACCCACTTCCCCGCGCGGACCGAGTCGCCCACCGGCCTGCCCGACATCGCTTACCCGCGCCGCTTCAAGGTCGAGGCGGTGAAGGACGGCAAGAAGCTGGAGACCGGCGGTGAGTTCTACGGCGGCGAGTTCCAGCAAAACGACAAGGTGCAGATCCTCAAGGCCGTGCTCGAGCTGATCGCCTCCCGCGTCGCCCGGCGCGGCGCCGAGGTCGCCGGCGTGGTCGGCGTCGAGGGCGAGGTCGTGACCCTCACCCGTCCCCTGGGCGAGGGCACCCTGACGGTCGCCGTCGACCCGGTCGAGAGCGACGTCAACGGCGAGGCCCTGCGCCAGAAGCTCAAGGAGTGGAACGGCCGTTGGGTCGAGGTTCGTTCGGTCGCTCGCGTGACCGACGAGGGCGCGAAGATGATCGTGCGCAACGTGCTCTACCCGCAGCTCGCCGAGCTGGCCGGCATCTACAACGGCGCGTCCCTCGCCTACCAGGCGGCCGGTGACAACCCCACCGGCGGCTCGGTGAACCTGGGCGGGCCGCGATCGGCGGCGCTCCTCGCCGGACAGAACGGCCGCTGGGTCAAGCTCCGCGCCTACGTGTTCTACAACCAGAGCCTGCTGGCCGAGACCGCCTTCGTCGAGGCGCTGCAGGTCGTGCTCAGCCGGCGGGTCGAGCGCGGCTTCTTGGAGCGGCGCAAGTCGGCTGCCGAGGAGAGCCTGATCCACCTGTTCAGCACCCCCGACGGCAGCGGCGCCCCCGCCGGCACGCTCTCCGTGGGCGCCGAGGGCGCCCGCGCGGTCTGGGCCACCAACCGTGTGGGCAAGTTCGTCTACCTGCCGGACTACCGCGCCTGGGCCCGGGTGAACCCGGAGCTGCTGCACCTCAGCGAGAACCCCGACGACGTCGACGCCGACGGGCCGAAGCGGGGCGGCATGCAGCTCCTCCGCGACGCGCTGCGCGGGATGACGAACGGCGGGCAGTAGGCTCCGTCCACCCCCAGCCACTCGACCGGGCGCGGCGGACTGCCGCGCCCGTCTCGTTGGTTGAGCGCCAGGGGCAGGCTGCCCGGAAAACCCGCTAAACTGCGCGGCGTGAAGAACCAGCGCTGGAAAGAACCCGGCCCCCGCTACCTCGAGCACGTGCACCCGGTCGAGGTGCGCTTCCCCGAGGTCGACGCGCTGGGGATCGTGTGGCACGGGCACTACGTGGGCTACCTCGAGCAGGCGCGCGAGGCGTTGGGCCGCGCTCGCGGGATCGACTACCTCACGGTCCGCGACGAGCACGGGCTGGTGATCCCCGTGGTGCACGTCGCCCTCGACTACCTCGCCCCCGCGCGCTACGGCGAGACGATCCAGGTCAGGACCCGGCTGCACCCCGACGAGCGCGCGCGGCTGCTGTTCACCTACGAGCTGATCGGGCCGGAGGGGACCAAGCTCGCCACGGGGGTCAGCGTGCAGGTCTTCACCCACCCCGACGGGACCCTGGTGCTCAACCGGCCGGCGTTCTACGTCGCGCTCTGTGCGCAGTGGGAAGCGGACCTCCAGGGGTGAGCGGGGGGCTGTGGATCACTGGGGTCGGCGCGGCGACGCGGCAGGGGCCGACGCTCGCGGACCTCGAGCGTGGCCTGCGTGAACCGAGCGAAGTCGGCGACCACACGGTCGGCGCGGCGGGCGCGGCCGCCGCGCTGGTCGAGGCGCTCGAGATGGCGGGGCTCGGACCCAGGTTGCGGGTCAACGCAGCGCTCTTCGTCGGCTGCACCTGGGCAGGCCTGGACGAGAGCGAGCTCGCGGTCGAGTCTCACGTCAACGATCAGGACCCCGACGACGTCGCCTGGAGCCGCCACGGCTCGGACCACATCCTCGCGCGCCTGACCCGCAGCTCCGGCGTGGGCGGGCTGTCGCTGGTGGTCAGCGCCGCGGGCGGGGGCAGCGCCGAGGCCCTCGAGCTGGGCGCGCGCTGGCTGGTGAGCAGCGCCTCTCCGCTGGCGGTGGTCGGGGGCGTTCAGCTGGAGACGCGTGTGGGTCAGCAGTGCTTCGCCGACCGGGTGGGGGTGGATCCCGCGGGGTGTCGGCCCCACGCCCCCGATCGACGAGGCACCACCCTGGCGACGGGCGCCGGGTTCCTCGTGCTCGAGCGCGCTGCCCATGCGGCGCAGCGCGGGGCCACACCGCTGGCGAGCCTGGAGGCGATCCGCATGCAGTCCGGGGGCAACGCCCTCGCCCGCCTGCTGCAACGCGCGCAGGCCGACGCCCCGGACCTGTGGTTGCTGCATGGCAGCGGGGGCGTCGCCGAAGACGCGGAGGAGGCCGGGGCGCTGAAGACCGTTCTCGGCGAGCCGGCTCCGGGGTTGGCGGCGAGCAAGGCGCTCGTCGGTCACACCCAGGGCGCGGCCGCCGCCCTCGACGCGGTCATCGCCGCCCTGGCCCTCCGGGGCGGGTTCTTCCCCTGCCTCGAGCCCGGCGCAGGACTGAGCGTGGTCTCCGCCGAGCGGCTGGTCCCTCGCTCGGCGAGCGTCTTGTGCACGAATCTCCTCGGGCGCGCTTGGGCGTTGCACTTGCGCCGGGTCGACGCCGAGCCGGAGGCTTCGGAGTCCGACCTCGCGCCGCTGCCCGAGGTCCTCGGCGCCCCCTCGGACATCGTGCCCATCGCGCCACCCGAGGAGCTGGAGGAGGCCGACCCCGACGAGATCGAGTCGGAGGAGCCCGACGAGCCCGAGGGCCAGCCGAACCCCTTCGCCTCGGACTTCATGCCCGTCGAGCCCCCCGAGGATCCCCCCGAGGAGGCGCCGTGAGCTTCCTCGTGCGCGGCTACGCCGGGCTCGGCTCGCTTCCGCTGCCCAGCGGACGCCGGGTCAGCTCCCCCGGCCCCGACGCCCCCGAGCGCTTTCAGGGCATGCTCCGCGCGCTGCTCCACGCCCTCCGTCCTCGCGGGCCGGAGGGGTTGCTCGTCGGCTCGGCCTGGGGCCCGCTGAGCGAGGTCGGCAAGCGCGCCGAGCGAGTCCTTCGCGGCCGGCCCGTGAAGGACTGGACCCCCGCGTTGGTCGCCGGGCCCGCCTACGCCTGCGCCGAGGAGGTCGGGCTTCAGGGACCGGTGCACACCGTTCAACGCGGGGCTACCTCCTTCGCCGCCGCGTTGGCGCTGGCCAGCGCCTGGCCCAAGCTGCCGCTCTGCGTGCTGGGCACCGACGAGGTCACCCCCCACGTGGTGTGGGCTCGGGCCGCTTACCGCGGGCTCTCGCTGAACCTCGACGCCGAGGGAGGGGCTGGGCTGCTCCTGGGCCCGGGCCCCAAGCCGTTGGCGCACGGCTTCGCGCGAGTGGTCTCGCCCCCCAACGCGCGCGCTTGGCTGCGCGAGTGGCTGGCGGCGCACCCCACCGAGCTCCTGTTCGCGCCCCCTGGGTTGCCCCATGGGCTGACGGTCCTGCCGCAGACGGTGAAGACCGTGCTCTCCACCAAGTGGGACGGCGAGCACCCGGCCAGCGCCGCAGGCGCGACCGCGTTGGCGGTGGCCTTGCTCTCGGGCCAGGTGCAGCCGGCCGTGGCCGGGATCAAGAACCGGCCCAAGCGAATCGCGATCGTGGCGATCACGCCTCGCGGTGCGTTGGGCGTGATCCGTCTGGTCGCGCCGGGAGTCCGGTTAGGGTGAGGCCCACGACCGGACTCGTGCTGGGGTTCGGCGCCACCGGGGTCGGGCTCGCGCTCTACGCGTGCCCCGATCAGCCGCTGCCGTTGCTCGCGGGGTCGGCGGAGGCTTGCGCGCCGCTCGCCTCGACGCTCGCGGCGCTGGTGCTGGCGGGGGTCCTCGCGGCGGCGCGGACGTGGTTCGGCGGAGGCGAGGCTCGCGAGGGTGCCCCGTTCGCCTGCAGCGGGCTCGCCTGGGGAGGCCTCGCGGTGTGGGCCGCCGGGGGCGGCGCCGCGGCCAGCCTGTTTCCGGCCTGGGTCGCTCTCGCCCTCTGCGGGCGCG
>Ga0070726_10002775_pt1 | contig 15461 bp, 8 predicted proteins | sample tdAd471_FD_67275 | JGI IMG/M metagenome (GOLD analysis project Ga0070726, IMG submission 67275) | Marine sediment microbial communities from the Atlantic coast under amendment with organic carbon and nitrate - tdAd47.1 | ecosystem: Environmental > Aquatic > Marine > Coastal > Sediment | place...
AGCTCTTTCGCCCGCAGGTCTCGCCCCCGCCGGCGAGCGAGCTGAAGCCTCGCAATCTGAAGCCCCGCGACCTGCTGAACCCCGAGCGCGAGGTGCGCGTCGCGGCGGCCCGTGCCGTGAAGATCGTCCGGGTCCTCGGCGAGAAGTGGTTCGCGGCCCACGCCGAGCTGGAGCAGTTTCGCGAAGTGTTCGAGCAGGCGGACCGCGAAGAGCTGCGGCGCCTGGGCCCGGGCGCGGCGCTGCCTCATCACGTCGCCGCCGGCTGGATGCTCGACCCGGCGATCGGGGCCCGAGTACTGGCGACCCATCGTGCGCACCTCGACGAGCACGAGGGGCCGCACATCGACGCCCAGCGCGAGAAGCTCGCCGCGCTGGAAGCGGTGCTCGTCGAACGATACGGCGCCCCGTCGAGCGACTCGTGAGCGGCTTCGCCGAGGCCCGAGCGCGCGTGCTCGGTGCGCGCGACGCGCTCGTTGCCCAGGCGATCGCGGTCGATGCGGCTGCGGGGCGCCCTGCGCCGCTGGCGAGCGCGCCGGTGATCCCGCTCGGGCGGGCGCCGTGCCTTCGCCGGTTGTCGGACGTGCGCCTGCGGTTCGATCCGGCGACGCCCGGCGTTCCGTGGCCCGCGTTGCGCGATGCGGCCGATGGGCTCTTCGCGACCGCCGCGCCTCGCGTCGGATACGCCGAGGCGATCCTCGCGCACGAGCCCGAGCGGTGGATGTTCGACGGGCGGCACCATCGTCTCGTCGCGGTGCACGAGGCGGACGAATCGCTGACCCTGACGTTCGGCCCCGGCTCGTACTTCGCGACCCTCGACTCATGCGAAGTGCTGGCGCACGAGATGGCGGCGCGCCCCGATGCGCCTGGGCTGCGGGATGCGATCGGGCATCCGGGCGCGCTCGCTGCGCGGTCCGCCGGGCTGTCGGCGTGCGCGGTGACGATCGTGGTGCGCGACGACGGGCCCCGGGTGTACCTGGTGCAGCGATCGCATACCGTCGCCGTTGCGCCCGGACTCGCGCACGTCGTTCCCGCCGGCGAGTTTCAGCCGTGGGCGGACCGCGCGTGGGACGACCCGGGAACCTTCCGCATCGAGGCGATGCTCGAGCGCGAGCTGCTCGAAGAGCTCGGCGGCGTGCCGGAGGACCAGGCGGCGCCGGCCTTTCTCGATGCCCTGGTCGCCGGCGGATGCGCCGACGCGTTCACGTGGGGCGTGTTTGCGGACGCGGTGTCCTGGAAGCCCGAGCTCGTCTGCGCGCTCGTGTTCGACGGGTGGCCGTTCGACGATGCGCTCGGCCCGCTGGTCCCGACGTCCGCCGAGGGCACCCTCGTCGGTGGTGTCGACGGCATCCCGTTCGATGACCTGCCGGCGTGGCTCGCGCCGGATTCGGGCCTCGTGCCCACCGCTCGTGCCGCGGTTGCACTCGCGTTGCGCGATCGGGACCGGCTGCTCGCCGGGCGCTGATCGACGCGGTCAGCGGGTCTCGCGCGGGGGCACGACGTCGGCCAGGTCGTCGGCGTGCCAGATGAGCGCCGGGGTCGGCACCCGCTCGCTGCGGTACGCGCCCCAGCCTTCGGGGGTGTCCCACTGCCAGACGCGTTCTGCGTTCTCGTCGACCTCGAGCAGCATCAGGTCCGGGCCGGGCTGTAGCGCGCCGTACGTGATGAGCGTGTTGCCGTTGGCGAGTCGGTCCGCGTCGCCGCGCACGCTCGAGAAGAGCGTCTCGTCGGCGAACTCCCACGCGACCTCGGCGGCGAGCGGCGCGCCTTCGTCGTCGAAGGTCAGCCGGTACTCGACCGCGCGGCTGTATCCGTCGGATCCGCGGCGGTTGTCGAAGATGAGGATCTGGCCGTCCGGCTGCCACTCGGGGGCGTGCTGGCGGTAGAAGTACGCGTCGTCGTCCATCGCAAAGTCGCCCTCGACGCCGAGGGTCCAGACGATCGCGTCGGTGTCGCGGTCGAGCAGGTACACCTGATGCTGCTCGCGGGACGAGATCAGCATCTGCCGCGAGTCCGGGATCGGCTCGATCGCGTTGAGGTGCGACCAGTCCGGGCGCTGCTGCCGCGGCGTGACGTGGTCGCAGATGTTCCACGACCACTCGATCTCGCCGGTGTCGATGTTCACCTCGTTCACGGTGCCCTCGACGGTGCTTTCGGGGCAGTTGTCGCGGGTGAAGCCGAGAAAGAGCATGTGGCTGTCGCCCCAGGGCGACGGGCGCAGTTCGTGGTGGCTGCCGAAGCCGGCCTCCCACCGCACCTCGCCGGACCAGTCGATCACGGCGCCGGGCGGCGTGCGTCGGCGACCACCGGTCAGGATGCCGCCGGGCACCACGTGCAGGTCGAAGCCGTACCGCGCGACCGTCGACCCCTGCCGGCGGTGCAGCCAGCGGTACCGCCCCTCGGCGTCGATCGCGGCGATGACCTCGGGGGCGTCGCCCACCTCGTCACTCAGGTTCACGAACGTCCATCCATCGGCCACCGCGTCGGGCTGGTGCACCGTCGTCGTGGCCTCGGGCAGCCAGCTCGGTGCGGGCCCGACGGTCGCGTCGAGGGTCGCCGCGCCGTCGTCGACACCGTCCGCGACACGCGCGGTCAGCGTGCAGGCCGCGTCGGGCCACAGGCCAATGACGAGCAGTTCGTGGCGATCGGTCGGCACCGGGTGCACATGGGCGACATCCCACGCGCCATCGTCGCAGGTCACGTGAAGGACCGAGGGCGCGGGCGCGTCCGTGCGCCACTGCACGAACCACGAGAGCGGGTTCGTCGGGTTCGGGATCGCGACGAGTCGGTCGACCGCCGTGGCGGGCGTCGGCGCGTCGACGGCATCCACCGTCGTCGCGTCCGCACCGGTGGCGTCGTCACCGCTGTCGGTTGCGTCGACGTCCGGATCCGGAGTGTCGTCGCCGGCATCCGCGGCGGCATCCACCGGCGCGTCCGTGGCGGCATCGCTCGACGCCCCGCGGTCGGGTGCGTCGTCGCCACAGGCCACGAGGCCGCCCAGAGCAGCGAGCAGAGCGAGTCGGCGCATCGGTTCGGTCCGGCGAGAGGTCCCCATGCCCGTGTTGTGGCAGGGTGCGGGTTCGACCGCAAGCGCACGGCCCCGCACGGGTTCGGCGGGGTCTCGGAGTCGGAGTCGGCCGGCGGCGGCTCGGGCGCGAGACGTCACGCCCGTCCGCGGGTCAGGATCCGCGGCTCAGGTACCGCATCGATGCGTCTGCATCCGCCTGGATTCGTGCGGTACGGCGGGCCTTCGGCACCCGGGGGTTGATTCACCCCGGGGGCGTGCCACACTCTGCCGCCGAACCAGCACCCCGCATCGCCATGCAGCGCATCGCTCGCCCCCTCGCTCTCGTCTCGCTCGCCGCCGCTCTCGTCGCCACAGGGTGCAGCGACGACGACACCGGATCGGACGCCACGGACACCGCCGTCGACACCGGGTCGGACGCCGCGGACACCGCCGTCGATACAGATGCCGGCACGGACGTCGGGGACGGGGACGTCGACCTGGACGTCGCCTTCGATACCGACACCACCGGTGCGCCGGTCGAGACGAGCGACCTGCAGATCATCGCCCACCCGACGAATCCGCTCGCGCGCTATGTCGAGTGGACGACCGATCGCCCGGCCGCAGGCCGACTCACGGTGTCCTGCGGCGACGACCTCGAGCTCGACATCGAGACCGAAGCGGCGGAGTTCCGCTCGGTCTTCGTGTCGGGGCTCTACGAAGGCGCGAGCTGCGAGCTGCGCGTCGTGACCGCCGCCGACGACGGGGGGCGTGGCGAAGCGACGGCGACCCTCGACGTGCCCGTCGGCGAGCTCGGTCTGCCCGAGAACACGCTGGTCGCCGCGACCGACGGCGCCTTCGAGCCGGGGTGGACGCTCTTCGGCCTCAACAACGGGTTCGACGGCGAGCCCTTCGTCCTCGCGATGGTCGACGAGCAGGGCCGGTTCCGGTGGATCCACCGCGTCGCGACGGCTCGGTTCGGCACCGACAACGAGGTCGCGCGCCTCGACGACGGCATCCTCATCGCCGGCACCCGGCGTGAGATCCAGCCGCGCATCATCGAGTGGGACGGCGATGTGCGCTGGCAGGAGCCGGTGTACATGCACCACGACGCCCGGTACCTCGGCGACCGCCTCGTGTACCTCGTGCACGAGGACACCTGCGACTGGTCCGAGAAGGGCGGCAGCATCCACGAATGGTCGTTCGAGACCGGCGAGGTCACGTGGCAGTTCGACCTCTGCGAGCACGTGCCCCCGCAGGAGATGTTCGACTGGGCGCACGTGAACACCGTCGAGCCGACGCCGGACGGCGACTACCTGTTGAGCGTGCGCAACATGCACCACGTCTCGTACATCGACCGCGACGAGCGCAGCGTGCGCTGGCGGATGGGCTACGACGGTGATTTCACGTTGCCCGAGGGCCAGGACTGGTTCCTGCGGCAGCACGCCCCCGAGCTGCAGCCGAACGGCAACGTCCTCATCTTCGACAACGGGTTCGTCGACGAGGGGCGGACGTACAGCCGCGCCGTCGAGTACGCGATCGACACCGACACGATGGAAGCCGAGGTCGTCTGGGAGTACCGGCACGACCCGGACATCTTCTCGCCGATTCAGGGCGACGCCGACCGGCTGTCGGGCGGCACCACGCTCGTGACCTTCAGCCAGCGCAGCCGGACCGAGCCGACGCGGCTCGTCGAGGTCGACGCCGAGGGTACGGTGGTGTGGCAGCTCGACATCGGTCTGCCGTGGGGCATCTACCGATCGGACCGGATCGAGGCGCCGCCGCTGATCTTTGCGGTGGAGTAGGCCGATGCGCCGCTTGCCCGTGCTCGCCGGTCTGCTCGTCGTCGCCACTGCGTGCGGCGACGATGGCTCGTCGCCCGCCGCCGACACCGCTGGCGCCGATGCCGGCGTGACGGACGCGGCCGGCGCGGATGCCCTTGTCGACGACGTCGGCGGCTCGGACGCCGGATCGACGGACGCCGACGTGGCGGTCGACGATGCCTCGACGGACGCGGCTGGCGACGCGGCTGGCGATGCCAACGACCCGCCGCCGACCGGCCCCGACCTCGTGGTCGTCACGTTCAACATCAAGGGCGACGACTCGCTCGGGTCCGCGTTCGACGAGGCGACGTCGTGGAACTACGCCATCGACGACGAGGACGACCGTCGCGACCGGGTCGTCGCGACCCTCGATCGCCTGGCCGGTGACCTCGTCTGCCTGCAGGAGGCCCGCCCCGGACCGGTGGAGTACATGCTCGCCGGCGCAGCGATCCCGTACGCCCACCACGGCGAAGAGCGGGGCGGCGAGAACGCGCCGAGCGACATGAACGGGCTGCTGTACCGCACCGACCGCCTGACCCTCGTCGACGGCGGCCACTTCTGGCTCAGCGACACGCCGGACGAGGCCGGCACGACCTTCGAGGCGCGCGACGACGACAACAGCCGGATGGCGTCGTGGGCGAAGTTCGAGGACGCCCTGGGCGGCCAGCAGTTCACTGCGCTGTGCACCCACTGGTCCCTCGACTCCGGCGCCCGACAGAACGCCGCGCGCCTGATCCGCGACCGCCTGCTCGCCCTCGGCAGCGCCGACGCCCCGACCCTCGTGCTTGGCGACCTCAACGCGACGGAAGGCGACCGCGAGGTGCGGATTCTGCGTGGCGAAGAGGACCCGGATGGCGACCTGTACGTGGACGCCTACCGCGCCGTCGTGCCGGATCGAGCGTCGGACGAGCGCACGTACCACGCGTTCGAGGGCATCACCGACGGCTCGCGCATCGACTTCGTGCTTCACGACGACGCGTTCGTCGCGACCGACGCGATCATCGACCGGTGGCGCACCGACCGGGGGTATCCGAGCGACCACTACCCGGTCCGTGTCGTGCTCGAGTGGGCCGAGTCGACCGGCGACTAGGGGCCCGGCTCGGTGCGGCGTGCGCGCCGTTCACTCGTCGACGAGGACGTATCCGCGGGGGAACTGTTCGACGTCGAACCGGTCGGCGCGATAGATGCCGCGCTCGGGGGGCGTGACGACCTCCTGCACGATGTCGCCGTCGGGGGTGACCTCGACGAAGCGCGAGTCGAGGTCGATGTCCTTGCGCCCGAACGTGCCGAGGGTGTTGCCGTTCGGCAGCCGGTCGGCGTCGCCCCACTGGGGGGCGTAGATCTCGTCGGGGTGCTCCCACTCCCACACGACCTCGGCTTCGAGCGTGCTCTCGTCGATCGCGAGCTCGACGAGGCGGCTGAACGGACGCCCGTCCTCGCGCCCGTCGCCGTTGTCGAAGATGAGGATGTTGCCGTTCGGCTGGATCTCCGGCGCGTGCTGACGCCAGATCTGGTCCTCGTCGGGGAGCGCGATGACCGGGATGTCCTCGGGCTCGTAGGCGCGAGGCGGGTGGCCGAGCAGCCACTCGATCTCGTCGGTCTCGACGTTGACCTTGAACAGGCTGTTCTGGTGGCGCGACGAGATGATGACCGCGTTCTCGCCGGGCACCGGCTCAACGGTGTTCAGGTGCGACCAGTCGCGGTACGGCGGCTGGGGTTCGAAGTGCATGCAGTGCCGCCACGTCCAGGTGATCTCGTTCGACGCTCGGTCGACGATCTCGATGGTGTGCGAGGGCTCGTCCTCGCAGTCCGGGTCGACGCCGAGATAGATGAACGTGTTGGCGTCGGGCCAGGGGCGGATGTCGTGGTGCTGGTTGACTTCGCCTTCCCACAGGATGCGGCCATCCCACGTGATGATCGCCGGCTTCAGACCGAGCCAGCCCGAGCCGCCGAGCAGGATCCCCTCATCGAGAATGCGCGCGTCGTTCGCGCTCACGTTGGCCGTGCTGCCCGCGCGCCGGTGGACCCAGCGATACCGCCCCTGCTCGTCGAGCACCGCGAACCTCAGCGGCAGGTCATCGGGGATGCCGGTGATGTCGACGAGGGTCCAGCCCGGCTGCATGGCGTCCGGGTTCGGCGTCGTGACGGTCAGCTCGGGCAGCCCGTCCAGCGTCTCGGTCACGTCCCAGTCGTACGTCGCATCGGCGTCGCGATCGCCGTCGGACACGGTCGCCGAGATGGCACAGCTCGCGCCGGGCCACGCACCCTGCAGGTACACGCTGTGAAAGGTCGCCGCGTCTTCGATGGCGACGTCCACCGTCCACTCGCCGTCGCCACAGTCGAGCGCGACCGTGCCCGTCGTGTCGACCGGGGTGTCGAGCTCGACGTAGGCCGACAGCGGATTGCCGGGGTCGGGGACCACGGTCATCGACACCTCGAGGGGCGCGTCGACGTCGGCGTCCGGTGCCGCGTCGGTGTCCGGTGCGGGGTCCGTGGCGGTGTCGCCCGCGGTGTCCTGCGCGGCGTCCGTCGCGTCGATCGTCGCATCGACCCCGCCGTCCCCGGCCGACCCGCTGCCGTCGTCGGACGAGCATCCGGCGGGGATGCACAGAGCGAGGGCGAGCCCGAGGGCGCGGTTCGTCGAGGGGGCGGGGATCAGGCGGCGTCGCATGGTCAGCGTCGGGGACCGGGGGCGGCGCGGAGTGTAGGGCGTCCCCTCGTCGAGATCGAGGGCGCGGATCCCCGGGGCCCGTCGCCGGTTCACGAGCCCAGGCGCCCGCTGGGCCTCAGGGGGTCGCGCCGCGGACCTCGGCCAGCACCCGGCGCAGCTCGTCGTTCGAGAACGGCTTGCGCAGCAGGGTGCCCCCGGTCGTCCGCGCGCGCAGGTCCTCGGCGTCGCGTCCGGCGTCACCGGTCATGAACACGACGCGTCCGTGCAACCCGCGATGCTGCCCCATCAGGTGGCGCATAAGGGCCGTGCCGTCGTCGCTGCCGAGCTTCACGTCGCACAGGACGACGTCGAAGCGCACGCCGGGGGCGGCCATCACGCCGCGGGCCTGGTCCGCGGACTCCGCCGTGCGCGTGACCCATCCGTCGGCGGCAAGCACCCGCGACAGGGACTTCAGCACGAGGGGTTCGTCGTCGACGACGAGGATGCGTGGGCGCTCGTCGTCCCGATCCCGCGCTGGGCATTCCTGCAATGGCAACCGTACCTCGGCGACCGTGCCCCCGCCGTCGCGGGGGGCGAGCGTGATCGTACCGCCCATGCCCGAGATCCAGGTGCGCGACAGCGAGAGGCCGAGCCCCGTGCCGCCGTTCGAGCGCCGGGTCGAAAAGAACGGCTCGAACGCCCGCTCGACGTCCCCCGCGCCGATGCCCACGCCCCGATCGAGCACGCGGACGCGTAGGCAAGCGTCCGCAATGTCGCCGACGACCTCGATCGGGTCGTTCGCCCCGCGATCGAGCTGTGCGTACGCTGCGTTGGACACGAGGTTCTCGAGCACCAGGCGCATGCGGGTCGGGTCGCAGAGGACCGGCTCGTTGCGGGTCTGATCCGTCGTGACGGCGGTCACCCCGCGCGTCGTCGCCGTGCGCTGGACCGTGTCGACGAGCGACGCGAAGTCGACGGACTCTGGGGTCTCGCCGACCGAGGTGAAGTCACGAAGGCTGTTGACCAGCGTGCGGATGCGCGCGAGCCCGTCGCGCGCGTCGCCGATCGCGTCGAGCAGGTCCGGGTCCGAAGATGTCGCGACCTGCTCGGCGACGAAGTCGAGGCTCGTCGCGATCCACGCGGCCGGGTTGTTGATCTCGTGCGCGAGTCCGGCCGCCATCGAGCCGAGGGTCGCGAGCTGCTCGTCGAGAGCTGCTCGGCGACGCAGCTCCATCTCGTCGGTGATGTCGCGAAACACCCCGAAGAGCGTGTCGCCGGCTTCGTCGACCATGCCCCGTGACGACACCTGGCGGATCTCGCCATCCGCGCGGACGATGCGAGCGGTGAGGGTGAACGTGCCGCGATCGCGGATGGCTTCTTCGACGACACGGGCGACCCGCGCCCGGTCATCCGGGTGATAGAAGTCGATGGCGGCCTGCAGATCCGGGCTCGTGCCGGTCGGATCGAGGCCGTGGATCGAGAGGACCTCGGGGGACCATCGCGTCGTCATCGTGCCGAGGTCGACGCGCCAGGTGCCGACCCCCGCGAGGCGCTCGGCGGCTTCGATGAGACGCAGGCGCTCGGTCATCGCGAGCAGGCGCTCGTGGTCCGACGACACGTCCCGGGTCGTCGAATAGATGAGCCCGTCCTCGTGGCGGTACGCGTTCCACTGCAGCCACCGCCATGAGCCGTCCTTGTGGCGGTACCGGTTGGTGAACCCGACGACCCGTGCCGAGACCTCGCCAAGCAGGCTCGCGAAGACCTCGGTGGTGGCATCGGCGTCGTCCGGGTGCACCCAGGTGAGAAAGGGCACCGACAGGAGCTCCTCGATGCTGTGCCCCAGCGCGTCGGCCCAGCCGTCGCTCATCCACGTGAACCGACCGTCGGCGCGCGCGATGCTGAACCGGTCGCCCGAGGTCTCGAGCAGGGCCAGCAGATCGGGGCTCGTGGGTGCAGACATCGCGCATTCCGTGGGTGTACGGGTGACCGCATCGCCCGCGGCGTGGGGCGATGTGCACCCGCTCCCTGCGGGTGTCCCGGACCATGATTCACATGGAAACAAGAAGATGCGCTCTTTGTGTGCCTTGCGCAATAGCCCCATGCGCGAGCCTGGCGGATCCCGCACGTTCGGCGTACGGTGGACGTACGGCCCATCCCCCGATGGACTCGCCCCGGAGCCTGCATGCGCGACATCCGAATCTGGATCCCGTTTCTCGTGATCGTGGCCGCCTCGGTCGTGCCGCAGCTTCGGTCGTCGGTGCAGGCCCAGTCGCAGGGTGCACCGAACACGCACACAGGCACGGTCGAGACGATCGAGCTGTACCAGACGCGCGAGGAGGCCGAGGCCGAGGCGCGGTCGATGGCGCAGAGCGAGGCGGACGACGCGTGCGAGCGCCTGCGTGACGGGGACACGATCGAGGCGGGCGTCGACTCGCGGATGAACTGCATCGACATCACGAGCTTCTGCGGCGGTGTCCGCTACAAGTGCGAGGCGATCTGGTACGCGCAGTGTTCCGGGTCCGCGCCGAGCTCCGGCGGCACTGCGGTGCCTGCCGGCGACAGCGCGGCCGGCGGTGCGACTCCGGCGGGCGACTCGGCCGCTGCGGCCCCGGCCGGCGAAGGCACGACCGCGGCCCCGACCGCCGGCAGCGGCGAACCGTCTGAGTGACGCGGGCAGTCCGCCGCGCGCGTGATCGCGCGGCGAGCCGCCCTCTGGGTCAGCTGGCCTGGAGGCCGAGAAGCACGGGCGCGCCGTTCTCGAACCCGCACCGGGTCGGCGTCTGCTCGGGCGGCTGCCCCGCGACCGCCCACAGCTCGCCAGCGGCGACCGACGTCGCGCAGGCGCCGCAGGTCGCGACGCCGTGCTCCTGACCCGGTTTCGGCGGATCGGACACGTCGTGGAGCCGGCGCCACAGGTCGGCGAGGTCCGTCGGCGCAGCGGCCGCGAGGCTCTCGCCCATGCGCCCGAAGCGGATGCGCGTCGTGCTCGTCGGCGACTCGCGCGACACCTCGGCGATGTGCGGGTTCAGGCAGTGGTTCGTGTGGTGATACGACCGGTTCGGGTCGTCGAGCAGCACCGCTGCACGGGTCCCGGACGTCTCGAGGGCGAGCGCTTCGTCCGCGTCGACGACGACGTAGTGGTGGCCGGATCCGATCGGCGCCGCGCGCAGCACCTCGAACGCCGCCCGGGCCGTCGTCTCGCGCAGCATCCGCCGGATCAGCGACGGCCACACGACGCCGATGCGGGCGTCGTTGCTGAGCAGGTTGTTGATCGCGACGCCGACGCCGGCGGCGTTCATCCCCGCCATGCCGACGCACCCAGTGATGCTGTACATCCACGCCGCCGGTGCCGCCCCGCGCGCTGGGATGCCGAGCAGCGAGACGAAGCGGTGCGCCGACCAGTGTGTGTCCCAGGTCTGCGCGAGCAGCCGACCGTCGCCGGGCGCGGTCACCACGGTGCATCCGTCATCGCTGCTGACGAGATCGAGCCCGTCCGAGGTCTCGGGGCGAGCGTCGGCGTGGATGTCCCGCAGGTCGGTGTAGTGGTTCAGCAGCACCACGTCTTCGACCGGCATCGCGGCGCCCTCGGCGATGCCGCGGAGCTCTTCGGCGGCGTCCGGATCGAACGCCTCGAGCAGCGGCATGTGCTTCGCCGCCACGCCCCGCAGGGCGTCGCGCGCGCCGTCGAACTGCCAGTTCGGGCGAATGAGGGTGAGGTGGGTGCGGATCTCGGCGAGCTCGTGGCACAGGTCGCGCCACGTCTCGCCATGGACGCGCCCCTGCTCAAAGGGCGAGGCGTCCGGCAGGATGAGGTTTCGTACGACGGATTCGGTCAACGTCCGAGGTGGGTCGCGAGTTCGTGAAGCGGGGCAAGGCTGTCGATCGCCACGTCGAGTGGCGGCGCGACGCCGAACGCCCCGTGGGCAAACGGTCGCAGGTGCACGCAGAGCTCCTGGGCGGCGGCGGCGAACCGGGCGGGGTCTTCGGGGGTGAGCACCCGGTACAGCCCGCGTCCGGTGCTCGTGACGCCGTGGGCCGCGAGGGCGTCCATCGCGCCGTCCATCGCGTCGATGGCGGCGGTGAGGTCGAGCGAGCGCGCGGCGCGCAGGGTGTGGTGCAGGCGCACCATGCTGAGCTCGTCGCCGTCCCAGGTCGAGACGAAGGTGAGCGGCTTGCCGACGAAGAGCCGCGGCGACACGTGCATGAAGCCGGTCTGCCCGCCGGCCCACCACGCGAGCACGTCCGGACGCGCCGGCGCGGTGCTGACGGCGAAGGGCCCGAGGCCCGTCCGCCACACCGTCGACGCGGTCTCGATGGCGACGATCGGCACGCCGGTGTGGGCGCGCCACGCGTCGAGGGCGTGCCAGGCGTCGGCGTCGAGGGCACGACCGGTGCGCTCCTGCAGGGGTTCGACGACGAGGGCGAGCACCTGATCGGCGCCACCGGTGGCTTCGACGGCGGCGTCGAGCGCGGCGATCGTGGCTTCGATGCCATCGGCGGGGTGGGGCACGCGCGGCCAGTCGAACCAGGGTTCGCCGGCGCGATGGACCTTCGGGTCACTCACCGAGCGAGCGGCCGCGGTCGTGTGCCCGACGTACCCGCCGTCGAGCCCGATCACGATGCGGCCCGCTTTGCGGTGGTACTTCATGAGGCGTACCGACTTGTCGAGCAGCTCGTCGCGGCACGAGGTCAGGTACATGTGCGGCAGGTCCGGGGCGAGCGCGCCGACGAACTCGGTCGCACGCACGATCGCCGGCGTGATGTAGTTGCAGATCGTGACCTTGGTGATCGCCGGACCGGCAAGGGTGCCGTCGGCTTCACGGGCCCGCAGGCTCGCCGGCGGCAGGCTCAGCGGCGTCGCGATGCCGTCGTCGAGCCGCATCGACGGTTCGATGGTCGCGGCGGCGCTCGGCGCCAGCGGGCCGATGGGCAGGCGGTAGTACATCGCGTGCCCGGCGCCGCCGTAGTCGTTGTCGGTGATCTCGACGACGTGGGCGCCGAACCGGGTGTTCAGGCGCACCATCGGGTCGGTGTGCCCGACGCGGTTGCGGCCTGCCATCCACCGGTACCGGGGCGCGCCGTCCTCGCGCTCCCGGCGCGCGGCGGCGCGGATCTGCTCGGCCTTCAGGGCGCGCCCGAGTCCATGACCGTGCAGGTCCGGGTCAACGGTGAGCGCCAGCGAGTAGAGCGTGTTGCCGGTGCCGAGGTTCGGGTCCGACTTCGGGCCCATGAGGTGGCCGACGTGTTCGAGCGGGCAGGCGAGCGCGCTGCCGACGAACACCCAGCCGTCGTCGGTCTGCTGCTCGGCGACGATGGCGACGCCGCCGTCCTCGAAGGCAAGGGCGAGCTTCTTGCGCGGGTCGCGGCGGACCGGCTCGTAGACCCGCGCCTCGAGCGCGACGACCGCGTCGAGGGTCGATTCGGCCTCGTGAGGCTCGATCTCTCGCACGCGGAAGTTCGGCGCGAGGGTGCGCAGCGGGCCGGCGGGCTTGTGGTTCGGGTCGTCCTGCCAGGCCGGCGGCTTGTGGCCGGGGTTGGCGTCGAGCCATGCGAGGCTGCGCCGCACGGCTTCGAAGAGCCGGTCGATCTCGGTGGCGTCGAAGGCCGTCGACAGGCGGTACCGGACGGTGCGCTGGCCCGCGGCGAACACGATGGCGCCGCGCCAGAACCGCTGCGGGATGTACCGCAGCAGGGTGTCGGTGTCGGGCAGGTCAAAGGCAAATGCGAATCCGAGCCCGCGCGGGTTGGACACGAGGTGCGGATACTGGCGCGCGATCCGCTCGAGGTGTGGGCGCCACAGGCTCTGCACCCGCCGCGCCTCGTCGGGCGTGCGGGCGAGCTCGGCGTGCAGGCGCCCGCGCACCATCGACGCGGGGTGCGAGGCGGTGGGCTCCGGGTCGTCCCAGCAGCTCATGACCACGCCGACCTGGGCGCGCTTGGCGAACACGACGCAGTCCGGGCGATCCGGGGCGCCGTCGGCGTCGACGAGCCCGAAGAGCTCGAACCACGCGAACGGTCCACCGAGCCCGAAGCCGACCTGCACCTCGTCGAAGATGAGCGGCACGTCGTGGCGGCGGGTCAGTACGCGCAGGCCGCGATAGAACCGCGCGGTGGCGTACCGGTCGCCGCCCTCGGACTGCATCGGTTCGATGACGACGGCGGTGTGCGGCTCGGCGTCGAGCGCCTCGTGGACCGCGACCAGGGCGGCGACGTCGGCGTCGAGGGACGGATCCCCGCGGAAACTGGCCGCGAAGGTCGTGAGGTCGCCGGTCGCGAGGTGCTTCAAGAAGCCGTCGGGATCCCGCGGCTCCGGCGCACCGGCGTTCGCCCGCAGGGGGTAGGGCGCGAAGGTGCACTCGTAGCCGGCCAGCTCGAAGGGCCCGCGCTTCACCGGGTTGTACGTCGCGTGCAGCGCCAGCAGGGTCCGGCCGTGAAAGCCCCCCTCGAAGGCGAGGACGCGGCGGGTGCCGGGGCGGTGCAGCGCACACAGCGCGAGCGCCTTCTCGTTCGCTTCGGCACCGCTGTTGGTGAACGTGACGTGCGGCAGCCCGGGCACGAGCTCGCGCAGGGTGTCGGCGAAGGCGTGGGCGGCGGGGTGGTCGACCACGGACGTGTCGGGCGAGCGCAGGGCCGTGTCGCCAAATCCGCCGGTCGCCCAGGCGTCTGCGGCGTCATCGTGGGCGAACCCGCCGGACACGGTGGCGGTCTGGCTCATGCCGTCGAGCACGCTCATCGGCTGCTCGTCGACGGACACGAACCACGGGCCCGAGGACCGCAGGTGGTCGTACACGCCCGGCTTCTTCTCGCGCGCGATCCGGTCCCCGGCATAGAAGCGCTCGAGCCAGTGCTCGGACGTCGGCAGCTCGCCGTCGCGGGGGACGGACACGCGAAGGGGACGCGGCTGCGACGTCAGACGCCGCGCGGCCTCGGCCTCTTCTTCGGCGAGGTGGCGGGCGGCGAGGGCGTCGAGGTCGACCGGGGGCAGGTGGTCGACGAGCTTGTCGTGGGCGACGACGTTGCCCGCCGCCTTCTGGATGACGGCCACGGGGTACGACACGTTGCGCGCCGCGAAGGCGCCCGCCGGGCGGAAGTTGCCGCTGTGCCCGACTCCGCCGAACGGCAGCCGCGGGCTGGCCTGGTTCGTCGTGCGGTTGCGGTTCCAGATCCCGCAGTGCACCGAGCGGTACAGGTGCTCGAACACGTCGTCGTCGCGGGTGTACACGGCGTTGGCGAGGCCGTACGGCGAGCTGCGCAGGATCTCGACGGCTTCGTCGACGTCGCCGAACGCCTGCACGGCGAGGTTCGGGCCAAACACCTCGAGGTTCGAGTAGCCGTCGATGAACTGGCCGTCGGGCACGCGATAGAGGCTGGCGCGGGCGTAGCTGCCGGCGCCGAACCGCTCGTGGGGCACGATGACCTCGGCGCCGCCGTCGCGGGCGGTCTTCAGCGAGGCTTCGTAGCCCTCGAGCGCGGCGTCCGACGCCAGCGGACCGGCGAAGCTGGCCGGGTCACGCGGGTCGCCGAAATGCAGCGACTCGACGGCGGGTCGCAGCGCGGCGACCAGCGCATCGGCGACGTCCCGGTGGACGAGGACCCGGTCGGTGCACGTGCACCGCTGGCCCGTCGTGAGGTACGCGCCGACCAGCAGGTCGTGGACGACCTGGCGCAGGTCGGCGTCGGGCATGACGACGACGGTGTTCTTGCCACCCATCTCGAGGGCGACGAGGACCTCGGGGCGATCGAGGGTCGCCGACAGGATTCGGCGGCCGGTCGGCCACGATCCCGTGAACGCGAGCGCGCGCACGTGGGGGTTGTTCGTCAGCGCGGCACCGGCAGCGCCGCCACCCTGCACGAGGTTGAACACGCCGTCGGGCAGACCGGCAGCTGCGGCGGCCTCGGCGTAGAGCTGGCCGGACAGCGGCGCGACCTCGCTCGGCTTGATCACAACGGCGTTGCCCATGAGCAGCGCGGGCACGACGTGAGCGTG
>Ga0070726_10002778_pt1 | contig 15439 bp, 16 predicted proteins | sample tdAd471_FD_67275 | JGI IMG/M metagenome (GOLD analysis project Ga0070726, IMG submission 67275) | Marine sediment microbial communities from the Atlantic coast under amendment with organic carbon and nitrate - tdAd47.1 | ecosystem: Environmental > Aquatic > Marine > Coastal > Sediment | place...
TCCGTCACGTCGCGCAGAACCGCCCAGGCGGCGCGTTCCGCGATGTCTGCATCCTTATGCGGGGGCCTTGGTTGTTGGGGCCTTGGTTGTTGGGGCCTTGGTTGTTGGGGCAGGACGGTCATGCTGCGGCGCCGCCTACCAGGTGCTGTTCGGATAGGCGCGCTGCATGAATTGCAGCTCGGCCAGGATGAAGCCCAGATGCTCGCTGTGATGGCCCTTGGTGCGGCCGCCCTTGACCGACCAGGTGACGCTGGGCTTTTCCAACCCCGCTTCCGCCAGGACCGCGCCGACCTGGGATTCCCAGGCCGGGCGCAAGGCTTCCAAATCGACGCCGATGCCGGCGGCGAGCGCCGCCTTGTCCAGATCGTCCATCTGGAACAGCTCGTCGGTGAAACCCCAGACCCGGTCGAGCGCGGCGATCATGCGCGCCCGGCTTTCGTCGGTTCCGTCGCCCAGGCGGATGACCCAGTCGCCCGAATGGCGGCGGTGGTAGGAGATTTCCTTCAGCGCCTTGGCGGCGATGGCGGCGAGCTGTTCGTCGGCGGATTTGGTGAGCGCCGAGAAGACCTCGAAATTCCAGCAGTCGAACAGGAACTGGCGCGCCATGGTATCGGCGAAATCGCCGTTCGGCTGTTCCACCAGCAGGCAGTTCCGCCAGTCCAGCACGTCGCGCAGATAGGCGATCGCATCCTCGTCCCTGCCCTTGCCTTCGATCTGGCCGGCATGGGTGTAGAGCATCCGCGCCTGACCGATCAGGTCCAGCGCCACATTGGTCATGGCGATGTCTTCTTCCAGCACCGGCGCATGGCCGCACCATTCCGACAGACGGTGGCCGAGAACCAGGGAATTGTCCCCCAGCCTCAGCAGGAATTCGACATGTTGATCCTTGTTCATAACAAACCCCGAAATGCTTTTTCGTTCAAAGAGATATGGAGTCTTTCAGACTCTACATATGACCCACTTCATCGGGGATGTCGTAGAAGGTCGGGTGGCGGTAGATCTTGTCGTCCGACGGGTCGAACAGCATGGCCTTGTCGTCCGGGTCCGAGGCGGTGATGTCGATCGACTTCACGACCCAGATGCTGACCCCCTCGCCGCGGCGGGTATAGACGTCGCGCGCGTTCTGCAGCGCCATTTCGGCATCCGGCGCGCGCAGGCTGCCGGCGTGCCGGTGATGCATGCCCGCCTTGCTGCGGGTGAAGACTTCCCAAAGGGGCCATTCCCTGGATTTGCTGTTGGGCGACATCGACTGTGCTCCTGCCTGATCTATTGCGGAACGCGTCGGCGCATTCCGTGACTTCATCCGTTTGAAAAAGGGTCGGCGCCATGCGCCTCGATCACTCGGCGGCGGCGGCCAGCTTGCGGGCATCCTTCTTTTCCGCATGCGCCATCGCCGCGTCCCGCACCCAGGCGCCCTTGTCCCAGGCGCTGCGCCGGTCCTGCAGCCGCTCGCGGTTGCAGATGCCGTTGCCGTTCACGACTTCCCAGAACTCGTTCCAGTCGATCTCGCCGAAATCGTAATGCCCGGTCTCCTCGTTGAACTTGAGGTCCGGGTCCGGCATTTTCAGGCCCAGATACTCGGCCTGCGGCACGGTCATATCGACGAATTTCTGGCGCAGATCGTCGTTGGAATCGCGCTTGATGCGCCAGGCCATGCTCTGTTCGCTGTTCGGGCTGTCCTTGTCGCTCGGCCCGAACATCATCAGGCTCGGCCACCACCAGCGGTTCAGCGAATCCTGCGCCATCTTCTTCTGTTCCGGCGTGCCCTGGGCCAGCATCATCATCGCCTCGTAACCCTGGCGCTGATGGAAGCTCTCCTCCTTGCAGATCCGCACCATCGCCCGGCTATAGGGCCCGTAGGAACAGCGCTGCAGGGAGACCTGATTGACGATCGCCGCCCCGTCGACCAGCCAGCCGATCGCCGCCACATCCGCCCAGGTCAGCGTCGGATAGTTGAAAATGCTGCTGTATTTGGCGCGCCCCTCATGCAGCGCATCCAGCAATTCGTCGCGGGAAACGCCCAGCGTCTCCACCGCGCTGTAGAGGTAGAGGGAATGCCCCGCCTCGTCCTGGATCTTCGACAGCAGAATGGCCTTGCGGCGCAGGCTGGGCGCGCGGGTCACCCAGTTTCCTTCCGGCAGCATGCCGACATATTCCGAATGCGCATGCTGCGAAATCTGCCGAACCAGCGTCTTGCGGTATTTCTCCGGCATCCAGTCGCGCGGTTCGATCTTGCCTTCCGCGGCGACCTTGGTGTCGAAGGCGGCGCGCTTGGCCGGGTCTTCGTTCCTGTCGGTTTCCGCGGCGAAGGCGCGGGCCTCCTCCGGCTTTTCTGCAATCGTATAGGCCATGTCGCGTTTCCGTCCCGTTCCCGTCATGCGGCCGCCCCGTCGAACGCCCCCTGAACACGGGCGGCATCGCGGGCAGTCTGATCACCCCTATTTACCATGAGAATATGATATGGAATTTTTAATTTCAACGAAAAAAGTGTATCATAATATTGGCCCGTCCGGCCGCCGCATAGGCGCGTCCGGATGGCCCGAAAAACCGATTTTCAAAACCAGGGGTAGATTCATCCCTGTTTGGGGGTAGGGGTAATTTCGCGATTCCGGTATCTCGTAACCGTTCCCAGGAAAGCAACCGGAAGGACCGATTCAGATGAAACGCATGCTTCTCGCCGCGGCGGCCATCGCGGCCCCCCTGTTCGCCGGCGCCGTATTGGGTTCGGGTTTGGGCGCCGGAACCGCCGTTGCCGCCGACCAAGCGATCCTTTTCGGCGTCGTGCCGCAGCAATCCGCCAGCCGGTTGGCGCGGGTCTGGGTGCCGCTGACGCAGTATCTTTCCGGGCAGCTCGGCCGGCCGATCGAATTCGCGACCGCGAAAGACATCCCGACATTCGAGGCCTGCCTGGCGAAAGGCGCCTATGGGATCGCCTATATGAACCCGTATCACTACGTGGTTTTCCACCAGGAGTCGGGATACGAGGCGATCGCGCGCCAGAAGGACAAGAAACTGCAGGGCTTGATGGTGACCCGCAAGGACCGCCCGAAGACGGGCCTCAAGGATCTGCAGGGCGCGAAAATCGCCTTCCCCAGCCCGGCGGCCTTCGGCGCCAGCATCATTCCGCGGGCCGAATTGCGCAAACTGGGCATCGATTTCGCCCCCGACTACGTGAAATCCCACGACTCGGTCTATCGCGCCGTCGCCCTGGGTCTCCACGATGCCGGCGGCGGCGTGCGCCGGACCTGGGACACGCTGGCGCCGGAAATCCGCGACCAGTTGGAGGTGTTCTACGAAACCGCCCCCTATACGCCGCATGCGATCGCCGTGGCCCCGACGCTGGATCCGGCGCTCAGGGATGCGGTGCAGGCGGCGCTTCTGGCCTTGACCGCGGAAGACGGCGATATTCTCGAAAACCTTGGTATATTAGGATTTGAAAATGGCAAGAACGCGGATTGGGACGACGTCCGGACACTGAATCTGGACCGGGACCAAACGCAAATCGTGGATGAAACAGGCAACCAATGTCATTCCGGCTAAAAACCGTTCTCGGGATCGCGGCGATCGAGTTCCTGATGCTCGCCGTGCTTGTCGTGAGCAGCCTCACCTATATCAGAACCTCGAACGAAGACCGTATCGTCGAACAGGCGCAGACCGCCAGCAGGCTGCTCTCCACCATGACGGCGGATGCGACGGTTTCCCTGGATATCGCCACGCTGGACGAATTGGTGCGGCAGGCCGTCTCGAACCCCGGCATCGACTACGCCCGCGTGCGTCTGGATAACGGCACCGTCATCTCGCAGGCCGGCCCGGACGAAATCCTGGCTCTTCCCTTCAAGCAGGACGACGCGGTCTCGGACGCGGCGGACGACCAACGGCTGGACGTTTGGTCGCCGATCGTCGTCGCCGGGCGCCCCTTCGGCCGGGTCGAACTCGGCATGTCGACCGGCGGATTGACGGAAACCGTCGCGGATGCCCGGGAGTGGATGTTGACCGTCGCCGCGACGGAAATCGCCCTGGTCGCCGTTTTCGGCCTGTTGCTCGGCCAAATGCTGACCGCGCAGCTGGTCCGGCTGCAGAAAGCGGCGGAACAGGTCGCCAGCGGCGATTTCGGCTTCAAGACGGCAGTCAAAGGCCGCGATGAACTGGCCCGGACGGCGATCAGCTTCAACACCATGTCGGAGTTCCTTTGGAACTACTCACAGCGCCTGGAAGAGGCGCGCGCATTGGCCGAGGAGCGGCGCGCCGCTGCGGAAGCCCGCCTGTTCGACGCGATCGAGAGCATGCCGCAAGGCGTGGCAATCCTGGAATCGGACCTGACGGTCGTCCACGTCAACAGCGCCCTGTGCGACATGTTCGATTTCGACCGGAAACTGGTAAGGGAAGGGACGAATTACCGCCATCTTCCCGCGTTGCGCGAGATGCTGGAAGGCAATCTGCTGTCCGCCCCGCAGCACATGGAGGACGGAGAGGACCGGAATCCGGGACGAATGGAGCGGCATGCGAGGCCCGACCAATTCCGGCGCTGGGAAACCAAGCTGCAAGACGGCCGCGTCATTCAGACCACCCAGGAAACGATGCGCGACGGCGGCATCGTCCTGGTCGAAAGCGATGTCACGGATCTGTTCGACGCGGCGGAAAAGAACCGCAAGCTGGAACGCGACCTGATGCAGAAACAGAAACTGGAAAGCCTCGGTACGCTTGCCGGCGGCGTCGCGCACGAGATCAACACCCCGGCACAGTTTGTCGGCGACAACCTGAACTTCCTGGCCGGCTCGATCAAAGACCTGTTCGACTGCATCGACGGCATGAACGACGACCTGAAATCCTGCGGCAAGGAAGAAGACGGACGTAAAAGACTCAAGAGAGCCGACTATGACTATCTGCGCGAGGAGATGCCGGCAGCGACGCAGCAGTCGATCGACGGCGTCGCGCGGATTCGCGACATCATCGGCGCGGTCAAGTTCTATGCCCATCCCGGCGCCAGCGAGAAACGTGAGATCAACCTGAACGAAATCATCCACAACACCGCGGTCGTTACCCGCAACCAGTGGAAATACGTCGCCGAACTGGAAGAGAAGCTGGACCAGACTCTGCCCCGGATCGTAGCGAATGACGGTCAAATCACCCAGTTGCTGGTCAACTTGATCGTCAACGCCGCCGATGCGATCGAAAGCGCCCAGACGAAGGAACCGGGCCGGATCGAAATCGAGACACAGACCGGCGACGCCTGCGTGATCCTGATCGTCCGTGACAACGGGCCCGGCATTCCCAAAAACATCCGCGCCCGTATATTCGATCCCTTCTTCACCACCAAACCGCCCGGAAAAGGCACCGGTCAGGGATTGACGATCTGCCGCAACATCGTCTGCGACAAGCACGACGGCACAATCGACGCCCATGCGATGGAGACCGGGGGAACCGAGTTTGTCGTAACCTTGCCCTGCCAGGCCGGTGAGAAAGACGGCACCGATGCAACAGATATCGCCGCCGAGACCGCTGTTGCTTAGTTCAGGATTCCACTATAGTCGAGTTAGGTGATTAATGAACCCTTTAGCCGGTTGAATTAGATGTCGGAAGACCTGCCTACGATCATCTTCGTCGATGACGAGGGCCACGTACTGGACGCTCTGCGCCGAATTTTGCGCAGCAAGCGCGACGTCTGGAACACGGTCTTCCTGGAAGGCGGGCAGGCCGCCCTGGACTACATGGCGTCGAACCGGGTCGACGCGGTCGTTTCCGATATGCGCATGCCTGTCGTCGATGGCGCGTCCGTAATGGCCGAAGCAGCCTACCGCCACCCTAATTCGGTTAGAATTATCCTGTCGGGCCATTCGGACCAGGACATGCTCTTGCGGGCCATCGGCAGCGCCCACCAATTCCTGCCGAAGCCCTGCGATCCCGATCACCTGATCGATATGCTGCATCGTTTGATGAACCTCAGATGCAACTTGGATTCGGAAAGCGTCCGGCACCTGACAGACAGCTTGCGATCGCTGCCGTCGCCCTCAAAGACATTCATCGCCTTGATGGCGGAGATCGACTCGCCGTCGTCCAGCGCAACCTCCGTCGGCAAAATCGTCGAGTCGGACCTGGGCCTGACGGCCCAAATCCTGCGGCTTTCCAATTCCCCCTGTTTCTCCATGCCGAACAGGATTTCCACGTGCAAACAGGCGGTTCAACTGCTGGGCCTGGAAACGGTCAAGGCGCTGGCCACCCTGGCAGAGTTCCACAAGATCGCCGACCGCAAACCAGAACTGCAGAACGTTGTCGCCCGATTGGCAGAGCGGTCGCTCTCAATAGGCACGGCGGCGGCGCGTATTGCCCGGATCGAGAAACTCCCGGTGGAAATCAGGGAAGCCGCCTCCACGGCCGGCATACTCTGCCATGTCGGAACCTTGGTTCTTCAAGTCAACGACAGCAAGAACTTCAACGCCGCGATGGAAGATGTGGAGAAAGGCCGAAGCGACCTCCAGGAAGCCGAGGCCAACCGCTTCGGCGCATCCCATGCCCAATTGGGCGGCCGCCTCGTCGGCCTCTGGGACTTTCCCTCCAACATCGTTGAAGCGGTCTGCTTTCACCACGACCCGTCCGCGACCCTGACGCCCGACGCATCGCGTTCGGTCGACGTCCTTGCCTGTGTCCATGCCGCTCAGTTCCTGGTTCAAATCATGGACAGGCCCGATATGACGCCGGAGGAAATGGCCAAGAAGGGCCTGGACGTGGACTACCTGACCGCGATCGGTTGCTTCGAGCGTATAGAAGCCTGGCGCGACGGGGTGATCGACGCTCTGCAGGAACTTCAAGAAAGCAATACGAAGAAGTGAGAAAGCGCGTCAGCGGGACGCCACGGAGAGCAGTATCTTGCGGACCAGTTCGGCCTGGCGCGTCGCGCCCGTCTTGGAAAAGATGCTCTTCAGATAGGTGCGCGCCGTGCTTTTGGTCACGCCGCACTCGACAGCCGCTTCATCCAGACTGAGCCCCTGCGCCATGGCGGCCGCGAGGCGGGATTCAGAGACGGTCAGGCCGAACAGCGAAGCGATGAGATCGGGTTTGGGATTCGGCGCGGTACCATCGCGGGAGATGTAGAGATAAAGGCGGGCATCCTCCCGCGGGCCGGTCTCGTTGGCGAGGATCGTGGCGCGGATCGGCTCGCCCTCCTCATCCTCGAGCTTCAATCCGACGGTCCCGTGCGAGTCCCGCGCGGTCCGCATCGCATTGTAAAGCCGTTCGGTCTCGTCCGACCGGCTGGCGCGCAGAATACCCATCGGGTCGACCGTCAATCCGGCACGCGCCGCGATAAGTTCGCCACCCCGCTGATTGGCGAAAAGCAGCCGCCCATCCGAATTCGTCACCAATACCGCAAATGGAAGATTGTCCAGCGCGGACGCCCCGAAATTTTCCGCCTCGCCAACGCCGTCGGAAGACCGTTTGCCCCGCTTCGCCAGCGCTGCCTCTATCCCTTCAGCCAATTGTTCGGCCGGACAGGGTTTTACATAGAAGCGGAAAATATTCCCGTCATTGATCATGGAAACAGCCACGTCGAATTCGGTGGACCCCGAAAGTACGATGGTCTGGGTCTTCGGTATCGAGGTACGTATTCGCCTGGCCAGTTCGATGCCGTCCATCACGGGCATGCGTATATCGACCACCGCTACATGCGGCGGGTTATCGCACATCGCCTCGAAAGCCGCGGCCGGATCCTGGTAGAAATTCATATCCCAGGAATCTCGTTTTCCCCGCAACGCGCGGCGCAATCCGGCCAATACGCCGGCATCGTCATCAACAAATGCAACCTTGGGACTGTCGATCATATGCGCATGTTAGAACATAATTGTTAACGGGCAATCAAATCGCCCCCAAATGCGGATAGGTCAAGCCCAAGCGTATGAATATACCCTACCCGGAGAACCGATGGGGGTATCGGAATGCATAAAATTCTCATTATTTCGGATGACCAGTCGCTCCTCGCCGCGACGAAATTGATGGTGCGTGGCAGATACGACGTTCTGACCTCCGACGATGGCCGGACGGGCCTGGCCTTGTTGCGCGATTTTGAGAAGATCAGCGCCGTGATCTGCGAAACCCAAGCCACCAACATGCTTGGCGTCGACTTTCTGACCGAAGCCGCGAATACCGCCCCCAACGCGGCGCTGGTCATGATGACCGACCCGAACCGGGACGAAAATCCGCGAGACGCGGCCGGTCGCCCCGGCCACTGGCACACCATCGAAAAACCGCTGATGGCCGGCGAGTTCCTTTCATTGCTGGACAGGCTTGTCCGCGGCAATGGCCGCCTTCCCCCCGACGGGAATAGCGGCGATCAGGCGGGAGGAGCACAGAGACCGCATTGTCGAGAACCGACCCCGACCAGGAATTCAGCATGATCTACCAACCGCGGATTTGCGCGACAGCGGAAGTGTCCCGCAGCGTGGAAGCGCTGCTGCGCTGGGACATCCTTCGCTTGGCATCGGCGTGGGCATAGACGGCATCGTCAAGGACGCGGGGGACCTTTCGGCCAGATGCAGGGTTTCCATATCTCGGTGCCGCTGAAGCAAGCCGACCTGCCCGCTTTGGTCATGAGCCACCCACCGGGCTGACCCGCCCCCCAATCGTAAATACCAGTATTCTGTGATTTCGCCCCGGCCCGGAGTTGCGGGCGTATGCCGCCCGTGGCGCAAACCGCATCGGAACATTCTTCTTTCTTGATGAAAATCGCCCCCAAATGCGGATGTGCCGGTTGCGGCCGCCCGCATATACCGACGGTAACGGAATATTTTGAGGCGACCACGATGCAAAGAATTCTAGTAGTAGACGACGACCGCAATATCCTGGGTGCGATCAAGCGTATCGCCGGACGCCAATACGATGTGCTTATCGCCGGAAACGGCGACACCGCTCTCTCCATACTCGGGGACCGCGGCGATATCTGCGCCATTATCAGCGACATGCGCATGCACGGCATGTCCGGTATCGAGTTCCTGGAAAGAGCGAAGAAGATCGCCCCCCATGTCCCCCGCATCATGCTCACCGGTTATATCGACGCCGAGGTTCTGACCGATGCGATCAACCGGGCTTCCGTCTACCATTTCCTCAAAAAGCCGATCGAATCCCCGCGCCTGCTGGGCATCCTCGACGAATGCGTCGAACTGGTCAGCCGCGCCAAGGCCGCGGATCCGAATGCGCCGGATGACCAGAAGATCGCCGATGCCCTGAAGGATGCCAATCCGGGCGAGGAATTCAGTTTGCTGTATCAGCCGCGCGTTTGCTCGATCTCCGGACAGACCAAGAGCGTTGAAGCCCTGATGCGTTGGAACAGCCCGGTTCTCGGACCGGTCTCCCCCGCCGTCTTCATCCCGGCAGCGGAAAAATCCGGCGACATTGCCTGGATAACGGATTGGGCACTGGTCACCGCCTGCCGCGCCTGGGCTAAATGGCGCGACACCGCCGGCGCATCGATGTCCGTTTCCGTGAATATCTCGCCGGTTCTGTTCAAGGACGCACGGCTCGTCGACACCGTTTCACAGGCAATCGACATGTCGGGCATAGAGCCCGAATGCCTCGAACTGGAAATCACCGAAGGTCTCGAACTGAACCAGCGCAACACCGTCATAGAGACGATTGCCGGGATCAAGACGCTCGGCGTTCGTTTGTCGCTCGACGATTTCGGGACAGGTTTCGCGTCGTTCAGCTATCTGCAATCGCTGGACGTGGACTGCCTGAAAGTCGACCGAAGCTTCGTCAGCAACGCCACCAGCAATCCGACCGACGGCGCCATTCTGCGCACCGTTCAGCAGTTGGGGAAACGGCTTGGCGTGAAGACCGTCGCCGAAGGAATCGAAGACATGGAGCATGCGGATTTCGTGCGCTCGCTGGGTTACGACGAGATGCAGGGCTACCACTTCTCGAAACCCATTCCCGCAGACGAACTGACCGCATGGATGCAGATGCGTCCCGCGAGCGCGGCCTGAACGCGGCGCGGTACGGCAATACATTTTCAATTTCCCGCTATAGGAGGAAACAATGGAAAAAATCCTGTTCGTAGATGACGATCCGATGCTGTTGGCAGGGATCCGGCGTCAATTGCGCAACGAGTTCGATATCGATTGCGCGGAAGGCGGCCGGGCCGGGTTGGACATGATGAAAACAGGCGCGCATTACGCCGCCATCGTGGCCGATATGCGCATGCCGGGCATGGACGGCGTGGAGTTCCTCTCCTCGATCGCCGAGAAGTACCCGGACCCCACGCGGATCATGCTTACCGGCAACAACGATCAGGAAACCGCGGTCAAGGCGGTCAACGAAGGCCATGTCTTCCGTTTCCTGAACAAGCCGTGTTCCATAGACGAGCTTCGCGAAACCTTGACCGCGGCCGTAGAGCGCCATCGCATGCGCTGCCTGGAACGGGACCTGATGGAACGGACCCTGGCCGGCAGCGTCAAAGTGCTTCTCGACGTCATGGAAGTGACCAACCCGATCGCCTTCGGACGGGTCTGCGGCCTGCGCCAGATTGCGGAAAAAGCAGCCGAGGCGCTGGGCGCCACCAACAACTGGGAAATCAAGATCGCGACCCTGCTGTCGTCGGTCGGATGGATCAGCGTTCCCGACGACATCATTCACAAAGTGGCCCTGAGGCAGAAGCTGACGGTGGACGAAAAAGCGATCGTGGAGCGCCATGTGGACGTCGCCTACGACCTTCTGAAGGGCGTGCCGCGCATGGGCGGCGTCGCCAGCACGATCCGCTACCAGGAAAAGAACTTCGACGGCACCGGCTATCCTAATACCCCGATCGCCGGCGAGAAAATTCCGCTGGGCAGCCGGATCCTGAAAGTGCTGAACGCCGTGACCCCGATGGGCGCGAACATGCGGCCCGATCCGGAACTATGCCGCCGTCTGTCGATGGACGGGGACGACTACGATCCGGCCGTCGTCCTGGTGGTGCAGGACATCCTGGACAACGAGGCGGTCAACCGTGCGGCCGATCAGATCGAGGTTCTCGAACTGGACGCATCGCGCCTGATGCCCGGCGATATCCTGGAAACGGATCTCTGCGCTTCGGACGGCACCTTGCTGTTGTCGGCGGGTCACCAGTTGACGCATCTGCACATCACCAAGCTGCGGCGGCACCCGAAGTTCGAGATGATCATCGATCCGGCGACGGTCAGCCGGATGATCATCTGATCCGTTCCGACACCTGTTTCGCAGATTAGGAATTCAGACCCCTGGGAGAGCCTCGTTCCGAACCTCGACGACAACGACTCGGGACATCGTGGGGCCACCCCATCGGCGCCGCCTCCCGGCGCCGATCCCGTGAGGTGCTCTGCCGTTTTACTCTTGCTTGCGGCAGAGCACCTCGATCGGGATCAGATTGCCGCTGAGCACCGCCTTCGCCGTATTCGCGATGGCGGTCTTGGCTATCCGGGGCCCGTGTATCAGATGCACGCCGCGATGCGGCGGTTTCTCTCCCCGCTCCAGCATGGCCTTGCTGCGCTTTCCGAATTCCAGGGTCGCCTCGGTCGTGTCGCGAACCACCTCGACGCGGAAGCCGGATGCCTCCAACCCTTGAACGGTTTCGTCGACGCCGACCAGGAAGCTCGACCCGGCCGTTTCGGCCCAGGGGGTCGGATAGTCCACCAGCCCATCTTTGCCCGTCGCCAGTTCCGACAGCACAAGCGGCGCACCGCGCCGCAGGACGCGCCACGCTTCGCGATACAGGGCGTCCTTGTCTTCGATGTTCATCGACACGTTCATCGAAAACGCGCCGTCGAAAACGTCGTCGCCGAACGGCATGGCCAGGGCATTGCCCCATTCGAAAGAAACGCGGTCCGCCATTCCCACCAGATCCGTCAACCGTCTGGCGACATCGACGAATTCTTCCGTCAGGTCGATGCCGGTAACGCGGCAGCCGAACCGGTCGGCCAGGTAACGCGCCGGGCCGCCGATACCGCAGCCGATATCCAGCAGATGCCCGCCGGGCCCGGGATCGAACAGATCGGCCAGCTCGCGCGTCGCTTCCAAGGCGCGGCCGTGGAACTGATCGTAGGGCGCCAGATCGGCGATCGTCGGGCGGTCGGGATCGACGCCGTCATCGGCAAGCAAGACCCGGAGACGGTCGTACAAGCCGCCATCCGTATAATGCCCGGTGATATCCGTTTCCCGCCCGTTCGCCATTGCAGCTGTTCCTGTTTCCGGCCCTTGGCGATACGCCGCCTAGACCGTGATGCCACTAAGTGCGTCCGCTGGGACGGCGCCGTCGCCCTTCCGGCAAGGAAGCCGGGCCGTAGCGATGCGGGCCCATCGGAAGGGCCGGCTGACGCGGTCCGGAAGGGCGGCAGCGCCGCCGTTCCGGTCGTCCGGAAGACCCGCCCGCAGCGTTGCCGTCGCTTGCCGATGCGCCGCATCGCCCGCGCAACAGCGCCTAACGGGCGGGTCTTCCGGACGATCCCAGTTGAACGCACTTAATGGCATCACGGTCTAGACCCGCTTGATGACCGGCGGCACCGGACAGACGGTAACGGCGAGCGAAACCATGGGCGACAGGCCGCGCGTGGCTTTCGCGTTCACGGCATTCAGCGCGGCGCGGCGCAGGCCGAATCCGGTGAAGTTCAAGGCTGCGCCATCGCCCGCGGCGCTTCCCTTGTCGGTCAAGGTGTCGGACGGGCCGCGCAGGGCGAAGACGTCCTCAAAGAAATTGAACAGGGTACCCGATATGTTACGCATTATTTTGATTGGGGCGGTTGTCGCCGCCCGACCTCCTGAAAAGTTTGATTAGGCCGTCTCGTTGAACAGTTCACGGCCGATCAGCATCCGGCGGATTTCGCTGGTGCCCGCACCGATCTCATAAAGCTTGGCGTCGCGCAACAGGCGGCCGGTCGGATTCTCGTTGATATAGCCGTTGCCGCCCAGCGTCTGGATCGCCTCGAGCGCCATCCAGGTGGCCTTTTCGGCGGCATAGAGGATGACGCCGGCGGCGTCCTTGCGGGTCGTCTCGCCGCGGTCGCAGGCCTGCGCGACCATGTAGACATAGGACTTGCAGGCATTCATGGTCGTGTACATGTCCGCCAGCTTGCCCTGCATCAGCTGGAACTCGCCGATGGATTTCCCGAACTGTTTGCGCTCGTGCATATAGGGCACGACGATATCCATGCAGGCCTGCATGATACCGGTCGGCCCGGCGGCGAGCACCGCGCGCTCGTAGTCCAGCCCGGACATCAGCACGTTCACGCCGCGGCCGACCTCGCCCAAGACATTCTCTTCCGGCACTTCGCAATCCTGGAAGACCAACTCGCCCGTGGAACTGCCGCGCATGCCCAGCTTGTCGAGCTTCTGGGCAACGGAAAATCCCTTGAAGCCCTTCTCGACCAGGAAGGCGGTGATTCCGCGCGGGCCGGCATCCGGGTCCGTCTTGGCGTAGATCACCATCGTGTCCGCGTCCGGGCCGTTGGTGATCCACATCTTCGACCCGTTCAGGACGTAGCGGTCGCCCTTCTTCTCGGCACGCAGCTTCATGGAAACGACGTCCGAGCCGGCGCCCGGCTCCGACATCGCCAGCGCGCCGACATGGTCGCCGGAAATCAGTTTCGGCAAGTAGCGGCGCTTCTGGTCTTCGGTGCCGTTGCGGCGGATCTGGTTGACGCAAAGGTTCGAATGCGCGCCGTAGCTCAAACCGACCGAGGCGCTCGCCCGGCTGATTTCCTCCATGGCGACGACATGTTCGAGATAGCCCATGGCCGCGCCGCCGTATTCCTCCTCGACCGTGACGCCGAGCACGCCGAGATCGCCCATCTTCTTCCACAGGTCCATCGGGAACTGGTCGGTGCGGTCGATCTCCTCCGCGCGCGGCGCGATTTCGTCGGCCGCGAAGGACCGCACGGCGTCGCGCAGCATGTCCGCGGTTTCGCCGAGGTTGAAGTTAAGGCTGGGATAATCGTTGGCGATCATGATGGGCTCCGTTTCCTCCGGCGGGGGTCGTTCAATCGCCGCCCGCCACAAACTCGTAAATCCGGTGTCTCGGTTCGTCCTATTCCGGCGGTGCGTCCGGCGTGTCCTTCAGCACCATCAGGGTGACCAGAGCGATGGCGCAGTGCTTTTCCACCGCAGTTTCCGCTTCGCCCTGCAGGACGTACAGGTCCGACTGGCACACCATCAGGCTGCCGCCGGCGCGGATCACGCGCGACCGGCAAAGCATCGTCCGGCCATGGGCCGGGGCCAGCATGTTGATCTTATACTCCACCGTGACCACCGAGTCTTCGGCCCGCATCAGCGAAAAGGCGGCATAGCCGGCCGTGCAGTCGGCGACGGTGCCGACCAGCCCGCCATGCAGGAAACCGTGCTGCTGCGTCAGCGCCCGGTCGTAATCGACCCGCATTTCGACATGCCCCGGCGCGACCACCGGCATGGTGATGTTGCAGTGATGCATGAAGGGCTGGCGGTCGAAACTGTCGCGCACCCGGGCTTCGAAATCCGGGTTCTTCGGCTTGAAAGCGGAACGGGCCTCGCCGGTCATGACGACGCCTCCACGGCGCAGCGGGCCGCCAGTCTTTCGCGCACCGCGTCTGGAAAGGGCTGCGCCTTGTGCGCCGCGCGGTCGAAATAGGCCGCCACCAATTCGCATGTGGCGGCGGGCACTTCTTGGCCCTGATCCAGCACCGTCATTTCATGCAGCACCCGCACCACCTTGTCGCGCAGCTCGACGATCCGGCTGCGGATGGTCAGCACGTCGCCGGCGAAAACCTCGCGCAGGTATTTGGTATGCGTCTCGACCGCCGCCATGCCGCTGCCGTTCGCGTCCAGGAATGCGCGGTCCAGGCCGACACTGGCGAAGTTGGACCAGATGCCCTCGTTGAACTTCACCATATAGGCGGCGATGTTCAGATGCCCCATATGATCGCATTCCGGCGGGATGGCGACCCCCTGATAGGTCAGCACGCCGGGCTTGGCGGCGCCGCTGACGGTCCGCTGGCCGGGCGCCGGCGCGGTTGCAGACGAAAGGTCGGTCATTTCCCGGAAAGCTCCTTCAACCGGATGCGGCTCTGTTCCTCAAGCGCGTCGAGCTCGGCGATCGTCTCCTCGATGTCGCGGCGCTTGTCCTCGAGTTCCGCGCGCCGCTCCTTCAGCTTCGAGATGAACAGCGTCAACTGCCCCGCCTCGCCGGGGGGCGCGTCGTACATGCCGACGATTTCCTTGATTTCCGCCAGCGTGAAGCCCAGCCGCTTGCCGCGCAGGATCAGCTTCAGGCGGACCCGGTCGCGCGCCCGGAAAATCCGGTTCTGCCCTTCCCGCAAGGGGCTCAACAGCCCCTCATCCTCATAAAACCGGATCGTCCGCGTCGTCACGTCGAACGCGTCCGCCAGGTCACGGATGGTATAGGTCTGGGACATCTGCCTGTCTTCGCCGTATCGGGATGCCGAAATTGACGTTTACGTTAACGTAAATCTCG